>OHEV01000008.1_pt1 | contig 161620 bp, 116 predicted proteins | sample 1567331 | NCBI WGS metagenome assembly OHEV01 (sample SAMEA3879561, study PRJEB24766) | human gut metagenome | biome: human-associated habitat; feature: feces | place: USA | collected 1985/1987 | reverse complement strand
AATGCCAGTAGGAATGAAGTCAGTAATTAGATTGGGATATAACGGCAGACCGTGCCTGGAATCTGTCGTTCGAGGTTTGTGTCGTCCTGAAAAAAGTTTACCAAAAAAGTAAACTTTTATGGAAGCTAAATGCTATCGGGCGATGCGGCGCGCCCAGTGTGTCGTCCTGAAAAAATTTAGTCAACACGTAATCGCGGAGACGCTTACCTCAAAAAAGTGTCAGCGTCACCTTCATCACCTTATTTCCCTAACCATATCTTCGAACTTGTCGCGAGGGCCTCTGGACTTGTTTCTGATTTTAGCGCGATAATTATATACCGTATTGGCCGAGTAATGCAGCAGCGACGCTATCTTGGAAGATTCGTTCACGCCCAGCTTCACAAGTGCGAATATCCTCAGCTCCGGAGTAAGCATATCATTGTCCTTCAGTACAATAGCCTCGCCGTCAGCGAGCAGGGCATTGAACTGCTCGATAAAATCAGGATACAGATTCAGGAACGTCTCGTCGAACATCTTGTAGAACGTCTTGATGTCCTCGTCTATCGGCGGCAGCATCTCTATCTCGTCAATGATGTATTTTTCATTGCCACGCTTGAGATACTTGAGAATGTGGTTCTGATATTTTCGGGTCTTGTTTATATTGTCCGACACCATTCCGAGGAACAGCGCGATGTACTCTTCCTTGATCTTGTCCGCCTCTTTTATCCTGCTGTTCAACAACTTGAGCTCCTCATTGGTCCGCGCGAGAATATTATGATGCCGGTAGATATGGAGCGACAGCACGGCAAGTACCACGAGAAGCAGGCTCACGAAGACGACGGCAGCCATCATCATCCGGTTCTGCTCCCGCTTCCTCTGTTCATACTCGTGCTCTATCCGAGGGAAGAATTTGGAAATCTGCCACGGACGCAGTTTGCCGTTGAAGGCCAATGCATCCTGCATACAATGGTCTGCGCAGTATTTGAACGCCCTGTCCACGTCTCCCATGTCGAAGATATACTGGGCGATGAGGTTCAATGACGCATAATCCTTCGTGGCGCTGGAGATGTCTGCCTGAGCCGACTTGCAGAGCCAGTACATTATGCTGTCCGGCTGGTTCTTGGGCACGCCCTGAGAATAGTAATAGCAGGCTCCGGCGTATTTGCGGAGATCATTCTTCTGCGACAACGTCATCATTTTCCTGGCGAATTTCCTCACGGATGCCGAGTCCTTGGCTGACAGAGCCGCCTCCCTGTTCAGGTCATACCATTCGTAAGTCCCCGGAGCGACATATTTCATCAGCGAATCGCGAAGCTTGTTCCTGTCATCGAACTGAAGCACGCCCACAGCATTGTCAGACGCATAATACATCAGCTCCCCTGCCAATGTGTGCCGTGTCCTGAGGTACTGCAGCTTGACGCTCTCCGGAATGCCGTCGTCAATGACGCTCTGCATCAATGTCGTGGCTTCTATATGATAACCGGCCTTGGCATACACTTCCACAAGCGAAAGATTTGCAGAGGCAAGTCTTTCTTTGTCAGCATTCTGCTCAGCGAGTTCCCGGTTACGGGCAAGGAAGAACACGGTGGAATCGAAACTGTTCGCACGGAATTCATTTGCCATCCTGAGATTGAACGCCATCTGGTTTTCGTAGCTCTGGTCCGGCCCGTACACCTCCCTGATGGACTTTATCCTGGATTCAAACGCCTTTTCATAGGTCGCTTTCATTGCCAATGTTGCATCCAGTTCGCTTACGGCTTCGTTTACAATGCCCGTTTCTCGTCCGCAGGAGCACAGGCACAGAAGCAGAATTATGTAAATATATTTCCTGATCATATCACCAATCTTCCGGTTACAATCCGCTAATATAGTCAGTAATCTTGAAAAAAACACGATTGTTTAAAGATAACGATTTTTTGCACATTTTTTAGTTACATCCAAAAAAACTGGGCGGATGAAAACGAGTATGGAGAACGGTTTCGGAGACGAGGACGGAGGACGGTGACGGAGACGGGACGGAGGACGGTTCTGGAGACGAATCCGCTGAACAGGGCTGAAAACGAGGATGGAGGACGGTAACGTGTACGTGGCGTTTGGGGCGCACCACGTAAAATATTGTATCACAACGATTTAACGCTTTTCAGAGTTGGCATTTCCATAACTCTGAAAAACGCTAAACGCTTATCTATCAGTCATTTATAGGTTGCGCTGAACACGTCGTCCTGAAAAAAGTTTACCACCAAAAGACACCGGCGACGCTTTCAGCATCACGCTACTTCGCGATGAAGTCGCAGAGCTTGTTGTATCCGGTGGATTCTTCCCAGAGTTTCATGTTCGCAAGGCGGATACTGTAGAGCGGATTGTCGTGGAGAGTTGCACGGGCATCCGGAAGATTCAGATAGAGGGCATACTTGTGGCCGGTCTGGAGAGTGGACGGAAGATGAAGAGTTTCAGTAGCTTCCGCTACACGACCTGCTGCCCAGCGACGTGGGTCGATATTGGATTTATAGACACTCTTCTCGCCCGTCTCAGGATCCACGATGATGAATTCAAGTCCACGAGGATTGGCCAGAGCCGCGAAACCTTCGTTCTTGATCGACATTGACACAGTCAAGTTCGTTCCTGCCTTGAAATCGGAGTAGAACTCTGCCTTGTCGAGCACGAAGCGGTAGCCGAGCCTCATCGAGATTTCATCCATACATTGACCTGCCTCCCAGACCTTGAAAGTGCCGCTGTGGTAGCCACGGTTCTGGTAGGTCCAGTGGTAGTCCTCCATGGCCTCGATTGAAAGTGAGCAGGCGCAGTAAGTCGCGTCGCCGGAGCAGGTCTCGCCACCCATAATCGTGTAGGCAGTCTCTGCCTTCCAGAGGGCACGGTCCTTGTTGCTGCTGTAAGTTCCCCAGTCAGAGCCACTTGAGATGAAGCAGTCATTGTGTCCGGCTATACGTGAGAGGTCCGAGCCGTCATAAGCTGTCTCTACAGTTATAGTATCACGCAACTTGGTCTTGAACAGGCCGAACTTCAGCATTGGTGTACGGACTGCAACCTGCCTGTCCTTAGGCATTGCATCCAACAGAGCGTATATGAGCTTCCTGCGAGGTTCGTATGCAGCAGAGTTGCTAAGGCTCTGGTTAAAATGTGTCGTATAAGCCCATTCTCCCCACGAGCCGCAGAAACCGGCCTGGAGAACAAGGATGATGTCGCTGTACTCCTGAAGTATAGGTTTGAGCTGCTCCACATGGCGGAGAACGATGTCCACTTCCGGGTCATACGGCTTGGATGCCTCATCGTTATTGTCCTTGTAGGCAAAGCGCACAATGGTTTTCATGCCGGCATCACGATGTGCCTGAAAGCTCTGGCGAATGATGTCGAGAGCTGCCGCACTGATGTCGCCTTCCATAAAATCAGTGAGATAGAACATGCTCAATGTCAATGTCTGACAACTTCTGCGGTTCAATGAAATCACCGATGAAGAAATCGCCTTAGGCATCTTGCCGCCGCTGAATCTTACAGTATATTGGGAATAATATCCTCTCTCGGGATTGCAGAAATTGGTTTTTGACGGTCTGTATGTCACTGTTTCCGCTTCCCTGGTGAGGACAGGTTCCTTATCGCATCCGCAGCTCAGTACACAGGCGAATGACAGGGCAAAAAGTGTGTAAATGTATCCTTTAACTTTCATAGCACATATTATTTCTTGTCGATTGTAACTGCAAGTTTCTCGGCTGCGCCGCCTTTCGCATTAGGAAGCACTCCAGAGCTTATCCAATTCTGCTGAAGGTCAACGCCCACCGTAAATGTGTCCGCAAATGGCACGTCCATCATCAGACGCATGATCTGAAGTTCATATTTCCCTGCCTTTCCGCTGCCGCTGCCGATACCTGAAGCGGAAATGTTATCCCATTTCCATTCGACAGCACCGACTTTGCCGCTGTATTGCCAGAATGTAGGACTCCACGATGAGTAGCCACCCGGCTGATAACAATATCCCTGAAGCATGTAGTCCACGTCGTTCCCGAGATGTTCACCGAGCGGATTTCCTCCGGTAGAAGGGTCATTGTCAGCATTGAAGAAAACATTGAGGACCGCGCCGGCATCCGTCTTGAGCATGGATTCGTCAAGTTCGAAATACATCCAGATATAGTCATCATTGGCATATACTCTCATCTTCTTGAGAGCCTTCCATTTCGCATCCTCCGCACATACGGTCTCCGCAACTTTGGACGCGTCTAGTGCATCCCAATCTGAAAAATCCGCGTCAATCTTGATCGGCAGCAGTTCGCTCGGGTCCGGCTCAGGCTCTTCGTCAGTGCCGTCATCCGGAGAAATCACAGACGGGGTGTTGTCCACGGCCGGGGCATCTTTCTGACAAGACACCGCGCCGAACAACACAGCCGCCGTCACACACACGGGATAAAGAATCTTTTTCATCGTTTATTATATTAAATTATATGAATTTCCAATTCAAGCCATTATTCTTTTTTGCGGCTATAGAAATGACCATTCTGAAGATGGACCTCGCGTTGAACGCCATTTAAGTCCACCTTGAATGAAAGATCAAAACTGCCTTCATATGTACCTCTTCCGTTTGCATCCAGATCACAACTCTCCAATTTAAAATAGCCTGCATCAAAAGAAGCAACCTCGCAAGAGACAAGAGCATCACTCTTAAACGCATACTTCTCAACCTCTTGGCTTTGAGAAAAATCTACTTCCGACAAATCAGCAAACTTTCCAAGAAGCGTCAAGCTGCCTGTTGACGGAAGAATAACTTCTGCATTACGGACCTTGCGGAATTCTTTCCCCGCATCAAAACGCAACTCAACTCTTGCCGGACAGCATGCCTTTACGACATCTGACGAATACTGTTCCTTATTCATACGATAATAAGCTACTCCAGACATCGGATTAGAACCTGACGGCAAGAACCAATACAACCGCATTTGAGTTCCTACAATTCTCGGCATTGTATCGAATATACAAAGTCCAGTACTATTGTAAGTTGACTCCACCTCAAAATCAACTCCATCAATCTCGAATGACATCCCATATTCATAATTATGAGGAAACCATTTGTGACAAGAAGTAAAAAGAACTGTAGATAGCAGTATCGTCAAGCATACGATTATTCGTCCATTATGAGTTTTCATAGTATTCACATTTCTAATTAATCGCATCTTTCAGAACATCACTTTTCACAATCTTAACAAGTATTGTACGTGACGTCCCATCCATATTCAGTTCAACAGGAATGATTGTCATACGCTCATCTTTTTCCTTAAAAGCCTTTATACCATTAAGGAGTGATTCACTTCTCATAAGTTCCTGCTCAAGTTCAGGCAACTTCTGGTTATCATCAGATGAGAGAAACACACCTCCATCGCTATCAAGAGTGGCACTATATGAATAGGTATTTGGATTTGTGAGTGTCTTATAATATGGCACTTTCACAGTATGTGTGGATGAATTATATTCACCTAAAAACAACGTCACATAATACCATGCATCACCTTTAGCATCAAAATCATAATAAATCTGACGATTATTTGAACTTAATCCCAACGACTCTATTTTGCCAGACTCTCCCTCTTTACGTCTCCAAAGATATTTCAAATCATCTCCCGCCAGTTCTACAAATTCAGGGTCATTAACCTTAACTTCAAGCCACGCTCCATGTCCACTACCAATTCGTCCCAAATCAAGCGAGAATTCAGGAATTCCAGCAATAACCTTCTTAGATTTAGAATATGAATTATGTCCTTCAGACCATGTGGCCGTTATTTCCACGACACCGTCAGCTTTATCTTTATCAATAGTTACAGTTCCGTCATGTGAGAACGTCATCCAAGATTTTGAACTGCTCCAACTGACTTCAATTTTCTCATCTAAACCTTTAACAACATATTTATCTCCGGTAACTGGAATCTGAGGACCAGATATAACGAATAGATTATTCTTCATCAGCCCATAGAGTTCATCATCAAAACCAATGTGAGAATTGGATGTTGACGAACACATATACTGGTCAAACGGGATATCATCACTATTACCATTATAGTAGGCATAATTCTGGAAGTCCGATTTATTCAAAGAGCGAGATCCTCCACCTACCGCCAAGGCACTAGCTGTTGGAACAAACATAAAACCAGAAACAAGGCTCGCGGAAAAATCATAACGTCCCCACTTTTCCTTTGCAGCTAATCCGAAGTCATAAGAATTGCCATCGGAAGTCAAATATTGCGACAAACTTTCAATCGGACTTAAAGAATACCCCGAACCATAATAAGTGTCATAATCGTCACTTATATTTAATGTGCACGACGATGAAAATACAGGTATTTTGATTTTTATTAAGCCAAGAAGTTTTTTCCTGTACACGATTTCAATTGCTGAGATTTTCTGGTTTCCTACACTTGTACTTGCTTTTGCATAGGCATTAAGGCTCAGACGGCTTTTTCCTGGCAAAGCCAAAAGATGTTTTATCCACCTGTTATTATCAGTCAGCGTTTTAATCGGACCATTAAAATCATAGATTAGCGACAAGAACAACGAAGCCCAATACTTAGGTTCAAGTTCACCATTTATATACAATAAATTACCATTGTCAAGAACCGGATACAAACTAGAACCAACTCCGTTTGAGAACCCAATATTTACAATAGGACTACCAACATCGCCCTTAGGGAGCCCTCTTTTCTTAAAGTTTTGTTCCAAAACAGTGCGATTATCCACTATAGTACCATCAGATTTCATCACCTGCATCATCATTTCATGCGCAGATAGACTATTATCATATAAAACTTCATATAGATAACTCAAGATATCGGATTTCCCAAAATACCACCAGTCAGATGACAAAGAGTTCACCGTAGTAAGTCCAAAATGCGTTGCATACTCAAAAAAAGAGTGCACAAAACCCTGTAGCCCTATAGGAATATTCACTCCAAAATATGGAACATCATAACTCACAAACATACGGGTCTGATGCTCTTTCTCTATAGCCTCCATTACACAAAGAGCCTGTTGGGCGATGAGGCCTCCCATACTTTGTGCTATAATAATATTTTTTTCATCCGTCACTTTCTGAGAATTCACCCATCTGATTATCATCCTTAACAGGGATGAATTACTATCTATACTGACTTCTGGAGTATTCCAATCTACATATACTATATCATAGTTTTCTTTAAAATAATTGAAGTATGGTCCGCTATCTTGTAGAAATGAATATAAATTACTTCTTCCATAAATCTTTTGCACATCATCTTCGTAAGTAGGGAACAGAATCGTCGAATCAAAACCTTCTACAACAATAAGCGGCTTCTGAAGAGTATTATTATGAGACGGAGCATATTTAATTGTGACTATTGCAGAATATTTCGGGGTTCTCGGGCTATCTTGCTGTGCGAACTCTTTATTCAAGTCACCATATACTACCTTTCCAATATCTCCTTTTGTCGGGATATTGATTCCTTCTTGCGGATCAATGACATCAACATAACTATTAACCCCTACTGTCATACCATTTAACCACACTGTCATATGCAGTTTCTTACGACCAGGAGATGTATAATGAGCTGTAAACCAAGTTTTATATATATTTTTCGGAGAATTTCCATCACCAGCATCAAAAATTATTCGGGATATTCCCATATTGGTCATCGCTTGTTCAGGCAGAAACTTAAATGTAAAATCAACGCCCATTGGAACGGTATGTTCAATTGGTGAAAATGCTATCAATTTGCGTTCACTATAGGGATTCACCCATGACCCGTTTTTATAAACATCTTTAACCTTGTCATTCACCACCTGGATTTTTCCCTCCGAAACAGCAGAGTCCGGTATATAATTATATTTATAAGCATTAAACAAGATATAAGTTTCAGTACGCTCCGCTACCGGTTTGTCATTTTTATATTTGGATATAATTCCATCAACATCTCCAAAAGGCTTTTCACCTACAGATGCACTACGAATACCTTTCATGAGATAAGTCATGACGTCCACACTTATCAATGTGGTATCTTGCTGATTATCATCATATTTATCCATAGCAATGTAATCAACAGCATACTCTTCAAGAAATCCAGTTGGAATTCTCGTTTTGTCAAGTTCCGAGAAAATTTCGTCCAACGCCTTACGCACTTTTTGTTCTCCATTGTCTTCAGCCGCAGTTCTAAGAGACAATCCCACAAACAAAACAGATAAAAAGCAATATATCAGACCACGTTTCATTTATTTGTAGGATTTAAAGATTCAACAAAAGATGAGTAATTGTCGTATAGTTCAGACGGAATTCCTATTTCAATCGCTTCTTCTTTAGCAATACACAGAATATAAAGTCCACTATCGGAGCGAACTATATGATTCATAAGAATAAAATCATAGTCAGACTGAATTTTGTCCTTGACCGCTACGCTATCAATTTGAGAAGATGCCTTAGTCATAGATTTGATACTTACAGAAGGTTTCTCTGAAGTGGTTTCGATAGCTTCTTTCTCCTGCAACGGCTCTGACATACAAGATATCAATGGCAAGAGGACAAATGTTAATAATAGTGTTTTAGTGGTATTCATAGTAGTGTATTTAGTGGTTATTTCTGCGTAGAATTTGAAGAGGATGGCTATCTGCATACTGATAGCCATCCTCTGGATAATTAAAGGCTATTTGAGGGTAAGCTTGATGGAAGTGCCGTCGGATGGGAGGATGCCGGCATTGTTCCAGCCATCATCTACGTACAGGGCAACTACTCTGACTTGTTTGCCGAGGTCAGGAACATTTGTCTTGTCGACTGCATATTCTACACCATAGAAGCCGCCCTTGACGAGAGAGCCTGCAACATTTGCTGCAGATACTACCATATTGTCCAAAGCCACATTCTGCTGGCTTGTAGCAGGACTCATTCCCAGGAACTGTTTATTGGCTTCCGGATCAATGTAAGTCCAGCATTCGCTCCAACCGAGCTTGATCTTACCGGCATTCGACCAGATGTATGAGTCAACAAGGACATCATAGCCATTAGACTCCTCAGGGAATTCAGGCATCTTTCCACCTGTATCTTCATTATTGTCAGCATCAAACATAAGACGGAGGGTACGAGGCTGGCTCTTGCCACTGTCCCATTTCTCAGCCTCTGTATAGGCTGTTCCGATTACAGCAGCATCAACCTCCGCATAAACGTAAAGAAGTTCGTCCGTGTCATAGAATTTTATGAGTTTGACAGCTTTCTTGTCAGCATCAGACTCAACCTCTTTCATCACGACATCAGCCGCCGAAAGCTTTGCCCAATCGTCGAAGTTTCCGTCGATTACAATTCCCTCAACGTCGGTGTTGCTGTCATCGTCATTGTTGTTCTTGTTGCCGCCGTTGTCCTTGCTGCAGGCAACTGCTGCGAGTGACACCATCACTGCCGCAGCGAAAAAATTCATTGTTATTTTCATATTTTCACTTGTAGAGAAAGTTATTTCATCAGTTCAAGAGTGACGTACTGCTTGTCACCGCCCTGAGGGAGATAGCCATAAAGTTCTTTATCATACTTGTCACCACCATAAGAGAGGACGCTGATATTGACCTTGTTCTGTCCGCGGAGCTGGTCCATGGCGTCACGGCTGATGGCAAACTCTTCTTTTACTACAGTTCCGACAAGTCTTGCCTGGAAATCGCTTCTGACAACAAGAGTATTGTCAAGGTTTCCTCCATTATCAGTTCCCCACAAATAAGGAGGCCATTTGTATTCATAACCATCCTCCGGTACTTCACCCTGCACCTTAGCCCTTTCATCTGAAGGATCCCAATAGTTGTACTGACTCCAGCCAAGATTGATCTTACCGGTCTCTACAGCGATGTACTGGTAGAGTTCACAGCCGACTTCAAATCCTACTTGATTGAAAGGTCCAAGCTCTCTTCTGAACACCATACCTGTCTTAGGGTTCGCATCCGTATCGATAAACAATGTAAGTTCTTTGGCGAGACCACCTGTATTCCAGGCACCGTTTCCATCCCAAGAAGGATCTATCCTTTCAAGAGCAGGAAGATGGTTTTCAAACTCGGCATAGCAATAGATATAGTCAGCGTCAGAAGTGAATTTAACCGTCTTGAGAGCAACCTTATCGGTGGCATCAGCAGGAAGAGTTGCAACTACAGCTGTCTTGCAGGCATCCCAGTCCTCGAAGTTTCCGTCAATAGCGATAGACTCCGTAGGAACCTCGCCTTCACCTTCATCACCACCGTTATTGTTTGTGGAAGATGACTTGTCGCAGGAAACGACTGCAGCACCCATCATGATGGCGGCTGCAAAAAACATAAATGTTCTTTTCATGTTGTTTGTGTGTTTAAATTGTTAAAAAAGTGGTTATTGTTTCTTTTTGGTTCCCCAATTAGGGTTCTGCTTGAGATTCTTGTTGAGCGCCAGGTCCTCAGACGGCAGCGGCATCAGGTAATCGCGGGACTCGTCAAAGACATGCTGAGTCTTCTGATGAGGGTCCACATACCCATTGGTCTTGCCGCTGAGAGTAATGGTCTTGCCGACCTGAAGCACATTGTAAGTGACCTTCTCGTCCAGGTCTGCAGGCTTCTCCTTCGTGTAGATCCAGACTTCATTCTGGCCGTCATGGTCGAGGTCGAATCCGCGGTCAACACCAGGGAAATACATTCCGTAGAAGTTCTGCTCAATACACTTGCCTGCCTTCCATCTCATCAGGTCATACCATCTGAAGTCACCTTCTTCCGCAAGTTCAATCGTCCTCTCACGACGGATCTCGAGGATGACACCCTTGTTCGCGCCCATCACATTCGGATAGCCGTATTCTGCACTTGACATATAGGAGCTCGGAGAGTCATTCGCATCAGAGAGTTTCAGATTCGGCATTCCGACGCGGTCGCGCAAAGGTTTGATACTCAGATCAATGTCATCCTGAGTAATATTCACATCTGTACGCTCAGCCATAGCCTCGGCATAGTTGAGATAGACCTCGGCAGCACGGAAGATAGGCATATCATTGTCAGTCGCCATCCAGCGTCCCGTCTCGAGCACATTGTTGCTCTGCGCGTACTTCACGACCTGATAGCCGGTGCAGCTGGTATTGAAATCGCCGACCATGAGGGAATCCGCGTCAATGCGGTGGTAACCAGGGCAGCGCATGGTCTGGGCCAGGCGCGGGTCACGGCCTGTCATCTCCTCATAGTATTCCTTTGTCTCCCAGCCGGCATTGGCAGTGAACTCGGTTCCGTCAGCCATAAGATAGCTGTCCACGAACTTCTTGTTGAAGGCAAACTGATTCTGTCCGAAAGTGTTGTAGGTGGCGAAGTGTGAAAGGCCGAGAGAATAACTGTAGGCCTTGGCGAGGATGACCTCGTCGCTGTTTGCCACCTGTGAGGCGAAGAGCATCATATAGTCCTCGGCAGGTTTCCCTGTGCTGTAAATCTTGTAAGGTGAGGTAGTTATGAACTCCTTGGCAGCAGAAGCCGCCTGCGCGAGCCAGTAATTTCCGTCGTGCTCGGCGCCGTCATTGCCATGGTAGTTGCGCCATGTGCCCTCGAAAAGGCAGAAACGGGATTTGAAAGCGAGCGCTGTCCACTTGGAGATTTTGTACAGGTTCTTTTCTGTGGAGAGGTGAGCGACGGCAAAGTCAATGTCTTCGAGCATCTTGCCCATGACATAGTCCCTGGAGTCTCTTGCCTTGTAGAGCTCGTTGTGTTCCTTGACGCTGAGTTCGTGGTCATACCATGGAACGTCACCGAAGTCGCGTACCTTGAGGAAATAGAAATACGCCCTGAAGAAACGTCCTACCGCCTCGTACTCAGCTCTGACTGATTCATCGGCACAGTTGCCGAGATTGTCGAGCATATTGTTTATGTCGCGGAGAGTGCCCCAGTCCCATCCGCCGCCGGAAGACGGAACAACACGGAGTTTTCCGCCACGTATCTTCATCGGAAGATTCGTCTTGAAACAGATGTCGCTCTCTTCGTCGAAGAACGGGCCTTTGAAAAGGTCGGCATAGAATGTATTGGAAACGTTCTCGAACTGAGGCGCATCCTTAAAGTAAGAGTCTGAGGTTTCCTTGTCGAGAGGGAACTTGTCAAGACTGCACGCAGAAATGCCAAATGCGGCAACTGCGGTAATATAAAGTATATTCTTGATTTTCATACAGATTCCTCCTTTGTTAGAATGTTATGTCCACACCGAACACAAATGACTTCTGGTAAGGATAGTAGTAGCCGAATGAGCTCTGCTTTGCCATCGCTTCAGGGTCCATGTAGCGTGAGACTTTTGTGAGCGGCGAAAGATAGCCGAGGTTCTCACCGGTGAAGTAAACTCTCAATGCGCTGATGAACGTCTTGGAGAGGACCTTTTCCGGAATGGTGTATCCGAAAGTGAGGTTCTTCAGACGGCAGTATGCGAGATTCTGGAGATAACGGTCATTGGTCATCGTCAGATAGGTAGTACCCTTATTGGCCTGAAATCCTCTCGGACGCGGGAAGTATGCGCCGGTATTGTCGTCGCTCCAGACATTGTCCATATAGTTCTTAGGAATATATGTCGCCTGAGGGCGGTTATATGCTACCCAGAACGCCTGGTTGTCTGCTGGCGGATACCAGTTGAGACGACCGATGCCCTGGATGAACATGGAGAAGTCGAAGCCGAGCCACTGTGCAGTGATATTGACACCGTACTGGAAGCGCGGAAGCGAGTTTCCTATGATGGTGAGGTCGCCTGAGTTGTCCACAGTGTAGGCTCCACGTGAAATCACGTCATCTCCGTCGAGGTCGCGGATACGCAAGTCACCGCCTTTCCAGCCGCCTGTCAGGTTTCCCTGAAGATAGGACTGGTCGATCTTGGAGGTGTATTCCGCTGCCGCAGCGTCAGACTCGAAAAGTCCGTCAGTACGGAAGCCCCAGATCTCACCGAATGTCATGCCCTCATAATAGGTTCCGAGCACCTTGGAAGGGTTCTTGTATTTGGTAAGTTTAGTTATGTAGTCACTGTAGTTCACGCTCACGCCATAGGTGAACGGACTGCCTGCGAGAGTGAAAGTATCTTTCCATGACAGGGTCAGTTCAATACCCTTTGAACGCAGATTCGCAGCATTTGCACTAGGCGCTGCAGCTCCATAGACTGAAGGAACAGCCTCCCCTGAAGTAATCATACCTTTGGTATCACGGATATATGCGTCGCCTGTGAAAGCAAGACGGTTTCCGAGGAAGCCGAGGTCGAGGCCGAGGTTGTAATGATAGGTGGTCTCCCATGTCAGGCCGTCCATACTTGAAGAACCGACTGTGGCTCCGTTAGGCTTGTTGGACGCTCCGTTCTCGAAAATATAACCGAGATTGTAGGTGGAGACGGAACGGATGTATGCATAGTCCGAAACCTGCTGGTTACCAAGCGCGCCATAAGAGAATCTGAGTTTGAAGAGGTCCCACGAGGACTTCAGCGGCTCCCAGAATTTCTCCTCAGAGAGTTTCCAACCCACTGATGCTGAAGGGAAGAAGCCCCAACGGCTGTTGCGCGCGAAACGGGATGTTCCGTCGTAACGTCCGCTGACCTCAACGAGATATTTGCCCATATAGTCGTAGTTGAACCTTGCGAACACACCTGCGAGAGCATACTCGGTCTGGTTTCCATTGACAGAGAATTCCTTGCTGCCCTTGGAGTTAGGCTGCACAAGATTGTACTCGCTGAGGTACTCTGAAGACAGGTTGTTTCCGCTGGTGTACGTGTAGCGGTAGTGCTGGGTCTCGTAGTTGTAACCTGCAGTGGCATTGATATTATGCTTGCCCTTTATGGATGTATGGTAGGTCGCATAGACATTGGCCGCGATGTAGCGGGTGTAGGCGAAACTGTCCTCGAGCTTGTTCTGGAAACGGCCGTAGTCTTCGGTGAGAATCTCGCCCGGATACATGCTGTAGGTACAAGGTACCCAACGGTTTGTAGAACGGTCGTTGTTGAAGGTATAGGTGAAATTCGCACGGATGTCCAGACCTTCAATCGGATGGATGCCGAGTTCAGCTGTGTTGGAGAAGTTGTATTTCTTCTTGTTGTTCACTTTCTTGTCGTCAAGCAGCTCGATATGGCAGCCGTTGGTGACATTGGAATCGGTGAATATGGTCTTGTATACATTGGTCCCGTCGGGGTTGCGGAGCGGAATGCTGGCAAGTCCGTGTACCTGCGAGTACATGAACGTGTAGTTGTAGTTTCCGTTGCCCGGCCAGTCGTAGTCCGAGGTGTAGAAGCCGAGGTTGTCGCTGAGCGTGATGTATTTGTTTATCTTGAACTCAAGCTTGCTGCGGAGGTTGTACTTGTTGTACTTGTCCGGACGCACGCGGAATGTTCCTTCCTTGTGCTCGTAGCCGCCGGAGAGATAGTATTTGAAATACTCGGAACCGCCTGACACTGAGATGTTGTGCTGGGTGAACGGATTCACTGGCGTATAGAGCGACTTGTACCAGTCGGTGTTGCAGTAGTAGATATAGCTCATCTTTCCGTTCCTCATCTCCTGGAGCACCCAAGGTCTTTCAGGATTCTCGGTCTTGTCGTTGCGGCGGATGTAGAGCTGGTGCATATCCTCCTCGGTGTAATGGGTGTAGTTCGTGCCGTTGGTGGCGAAAGTGAAGAGGTCATTGATATAGACGGAGTCATAACCCCTCGACTCATAGTCGGTACGTGTGGTCGGGACAGAGAATCCGCCGTTGCCGCTGTAGCGTACGACCGGTTTTCCCTTGCTGTCCTTGCCGCTCTTGGTGGTTATGAGAACGACTCCGAATGACGCGCGTGCTCCGTAGATGGCTGCGGAAGAAGCGTCTTTCAGGACGGACACGGACTCCACGTCATGAGGATTGACCTTGGCCATGTCGCCCTCGACACCGTCGATGAGCACGAGCGGAGAGCCGCCGTTGATGGAGTTGTAACCGCGGATGTTGATGGAAGCGACATCGTCAGGCGAACCGTTGGATGTGGACACGAACATTCCGGGAACAGAGCCCTGAAGCATGTGGGTAAGTGTCGGAGAGGTCCTGTTGTCGAGTTCCTTGGAAGTGACGGTGGAAACCGCTCCGGTAAGATTTACCTTCTTCTGCACGCCGTATCCGACCACGACGGTTTCCTGAAGGTTCATCGCATCCTCGGTCATATAGACCGTAATATTGTCCTGCGTCGGCTGCACTGTCTGTCTCACTGTCGAATAGCCGAGACAGACGAATTCGAGAGTCACGGCTTCCGACGGAACGGTCAATGAAAATGCTCCGTTCATGTCGGTCACGACTCCGTTCGAAGGAGACGACATCACTGTAATGCCCATAAGAGGCTGCTTTGCCGCATCGAAGACCTGTCCGCTGACAACTCTCGTCTGAGCAAATGCCCCAAGACTGCACAGAAGCAGTGCGGACATCAGGAAGATTTTATGTAACGCTTTGTGGTACATATAGTTATTTGTTTAGTTATAGTTATTCTGCTATAAATGAAGCCACTCTGTTGTAGCCGAACGCCTCGTCCCAGACTCCCTTGTTCGCGAAACGCACGCTGAAATCAGGATTGTCATGAAGTTTCGGATCAATGTCGGGAAGGTTTATGAAGAGCGTGTAGCTCTCGCCTTTTTTCAGGCCTTCCGGCAGCACAAGTGTCTCATCATATTCATAATGCCTGCATCCCTTCCAGTCACGCGGGTCCTTTTTCGAGACATAGACATATTTTTCCGTCCAGTCATTGTCATTGCGTAGAATGAATTCAAGTTTGCGTTCATTGATCAGAGACGCGAAGCCATAGTTGGTCAGACAGTATTTCATCAGGAACTCTCCCCCGGCGGTGAAATGTCCGAAGAACGATGCTCCGTTCAGCACGAAACGGTAACCGACACGTGAGGTGAGGTCCGTGTGGCACTTGTTCTGCTTCCAGTAATCCACGATTTCACCATTCCATATGCGGAGATAGGAAAGATGGAAATCGCGCATGTGCTTGTTCGCATAGCCGCACTCGCAATACGTATAGTCACGCTGAAAGCAGGACTCGCCACCGATGGTCGTATAATTGCCCTCGGTGCGGAGCAGCTTCTTGTCAGGCGTGCCGCCGTATGTTCCGCCGTCCGTGGAATTGACGAAATAGCAGTCGCAATGGTTCGTAAGGCGGGAGCCGTAGTCACCATTGAAAGCGGTCGTGACGTTCACGGTGTCGGCAAGCTTGTACTGGCGGCCGAGGATGTAGCTCATGGCGCTGCGTTTCTGGCCGACAGTGCGGACTGCCACCATCCTGTCTTTCGGGAAACTGTCCAGAAGCGCCTTCACAATGGTGCCCTTCTGCTCGTCCGTCTTGATGTTGGTGGTAGTGTGCCACTCTCCATAGACGCCCACAAATCCGGCCTGAAGCACATAGATCACATCCTTGTACTCTTCCCAGATAGGAGCGAGCTGCTGGATATGCCTGAGAAGCTGAGGAAGATCAGGTTCCATCATCTCGGCCTTGTCACTCCACGAGTAAGCGTGGCGCAGTACGACTTTGCATCCGGCCTCACGTTCACGCTCGAAATGGGTACGGAGCACGGCGAGAGCCTCTTCCGGAATGTCGCAACGCAGATAGTCGCAGAAATAGACTCCGAGATAATGCAGGGTGCAGTTGAGACTGCGGCAAGTCTTGAGTCGTGCCACAGTGAAGGGTTGAGGGACATTGCCGTCCTTGAAATGGTATTCCATCTGCTCATAGGAACCTCTCTCAGGGGAACAGAATTCCGCTTTCTCATACTGATAAGTCAGCGTGTAGTCAAACGGAGGTTTAGGAGCCTTGAAACTCTCCACCGTCCCATCGAATTCGTCAAGACGCCAGCCTGCGAACGGGTCGAAGTCCAATGTTGTCCCTCCCCCATTCTCAGGATTCACGTCCTTCTGACACGATACACCGGTGAATGCAAGCGCGATGAGCAGAACCGTCGTCGTTATTTTAATTGTCAATGTCATATTTTATTCAGCCTTGAATGCTGCAATTCTGTTGTATCCTGTAGTCGCATCCCAGACGCCACGGCTCGCAACCCTCACGCTGTAGGCAGGATTGTCATGAAGATTCGGGGCAATGTCAGGAAGGTTCAGCCAAAGGGTATAGTTCGCACCCGGTTTCAGGGTTTCAGGAAGCGTCAGTTTCTCGTCCCATTCGTAATGATGACAGCCTTTCCAGTCACGCGGATCCTTGTCAGAGACAAAGACATACTTCTCTGAAGGGTCAGCGTCATTGGTCAGAATCAGCTCGATCTTCCTTTCATTGATAAGAGACGCGAAGCCGTAATTGGTCAGACACATCTTCATCAGGAAGTCGCCGCCGGCAGTGAATTTGCCGAAGAAGGACGAGCCGTTGAACACGAAACGGTAGCCGATACGGGTAGAAAGGTCCTTGTTGCAGCCATTGTTCTTCCAATAGTCCACGATGGCATAGTGGTTTGAGAGGTAGGACCAATGATACTGGCGCAGGTGCTTGTTGGAATACTCACAGTCGCAGTATGTGTAGTCACCCACGAAACAGGACTCGCCACCGACAGACACATAATTGCTCTCGGTACGGAGAAGTTTCTTGTCAGGTGTTCCGCCGAATGTTCCAGCATCATTGCCATTCACGAGCACGCAGTCATTGTGGTTGCCGAGACGGGAATTGTACGAGCCGTCAAATGCGGTCGCAGCCGTAATCGTATCGGCGAGAGAGTATTGGCCGTCATTGATATACTTCATCACGAGTCTCTTGTGACCAGGGGTGCGCAGGGCAATCTGCCTGTCCTTCGGGGTATGGTCGAGGTAGCACTTCACCAATTCGCCTTTCTGTGCATCCTTGGTGATGTTGGTGAGCGTGTGCCATTCTCCATAGACTCCGATGAATCCGCCCTGGAAGACATAGATCACGTCCTTGAACTCATTCCAAATAGGAGAAAGCTGCTCGATATGGCGCTTGATCCATTTGAGTTCAGGCTCCTGCACAGGCCATTTGTTGTCCCATGAATAGGCATGGCGGAGAATCACTTTCGTTCCGGCCTGACGCTCGAGAGTGAAATGAGTGCGGAGAATTTCGAGAGCTTCCTGAGGAATGTCGGACTCGAGGTAGTCACAGAGATATACACCGAGGTAGTGCAGCGTACAGTTGGTCGTCTTGCAGGAGACGAGACGCTCGAGCGTATATGGCTTAGGGAAGCCCTTGGTAGCCACGTCCTTGAAATGGTACTCAAGCGGGGCATACGGTCCGCGCTCCGGGTTGCAGAACTCGTCCTTGTCGTACTCGTAGGTGATGGTGTACTCGAACGGCGCCTCAGGAGCCTTGAAGCTCTCCACCTTGTTCTCCAGTTCGCTGGCAATCTCCCACCCCGCCTTCGGATCGAAGTCTCCCGTCTGGGTGCCGTCACCTTCAGTAACGCTTTCTTTCTGGCATCCTGAAATCAATGCCACGCTCAGCAATGCCGCTATATAAATTCTGTTCGTCATTGTTTCAATGTTGTAAATTATTATTCTGCAAGTCTGAAATATGGAATCCTGTCAAGTGGAACATTTATCTTGACTGTCTGTCCGCCGGTGTATTCCTTTCCGTCATCCGCAATCCATCTGCCTTCAGGAAGGATGACTTCACGCTCACGTCCCGGATTCACCATCGGAGCCACGAGGATGTCAGAGCCTATCATGAACTCGTCCTTCACGCCCGAGAGTCCCTGGTGAGGGAAATGAAATTCGAGAGGTGTCACTACCGGCTCCCCCGTCTTGGAAGCCCTGATTATCAGAGACTTGATTTCAGGCAGGAGTTTTTCCCTGATCTTCACCGACTTGAGCACTGCATCGAGATGTTCCTTGTCGAGAATGCGCCACGGAGCCACGGAGAACTGCATCATCGGCATCAGGGCATGAGTCTGTGCAGAGCGGACGATGAGGTCCTGGTCTATCGGACATCCCGGAAGGAATGAAGCGAAGCTGCCGCCTCCGATCATGTCCGGACAGGAATACCAGTAACCCATAAGGTTGGTTGCCATCATTTCAGGAATGAGGACCTGGACCGCTTCCCAGTTGTGAGCCTTGTCATGAAGACGCTGCACGATGGCCTTTCCGCCGTCACGCCAAGAGGCACGGTATTCATTGTAAGGATACTTGTCGGCATAGTCAGCAAATGCCTGGCAATACTCGTAGGCCTGCAGATTGCCCATTGTACGGGAATCCTGCGGGAAGAGGTTGAAGTCGCCGGCATCGAACTTGAATCCATCTACGCCATAATTCTTGCAGAGATTGTCAAGCTGCCGGTCGAACCACTTGACAGTCTGAGGATTGGAAAGGTCGAGCTCGGCAGAATAGCCGTTCCACCACTCCACAGGATAGACTCCCGCGCCTTTCTTTCCGACAAATCCGCCGAAAGAATTGATTTCAGCCCAGATCTGATACTGGTCCATGCTGACAAACGGGCACACCCAGAGCATGAGTTTGAATCCCATACGGTGAAGTTCATCTGACATGGCCTTCGGGTCAGGGAAACGCCCCGGGTGAAACACCCATTTGCCGTAGTCTTCCTGCCATGTGTCGTCAATCATGATGATACCGGCCGGAAGTCCGTTACGGATTATGCCGCGTGCATATTCAAGCACGTCTTTTTGGTTTTGGTTGTACTGTAGTTCTATCCAGGTATTGTACTGCGGACATTCGAAGAACTCCGAAGGAGGGAGCTTACCGTCCGCAGGGAAAAATTCACGCTCGCCGAAGCGGTATGCGTCCGCGAGAGTCTTGCCGACAATGCCGGTCTCTATCTTCGCAAGCGCATTCTCCACAGTAAGCACATTTCCGTCTATATGGAAATCATAAGGTGCATCAGACCAGACATAGCGTCCGTCGCTTGTTATCAGCAACGGCATTATCTGGTTTCCGCTGTTCTGGCTGAAGGTGGTCTTGAAGCCGTCCTGGTAAGGCATGAACTTGCCGTCGGCAATGCGTCCGCCCCATACCTGCTCGCCCTCATTCAGGACAATGCGGGTGGAATAAATCGCAGGAGCGTCAAGAGCCTTCTCGATTTCCTTCACTGACAATGTTCCCTTCACCTTTACCATCTTCTTGTCGGAAATGAGGTAGAGGGACGGCACCAGACGGCTGTCGAATGCATTTTCATAACGCACCAGCTGTCTGGAGTCAATATAGTTCGCCCAGTCTTTCAGGACAGCTGACTTGGCGGCGAACTCGTCATTGTTTTCTCCGATATAGAGGGAAATGAGACGGAGTTTGTCGTCTGAGGCAGCCTTTTTGAGCACTGAAGAATTCACGGCTTCTTCCATCAGTTTCGTGCAGGCCTTGCAGTCCTCACCATAGATGAGAATGACGGCCTGACGGTCCAGAAGGCGGTGAAGCGATGTTTCGTCACAATTGCTGTCGCTTATCGGGAGGTCGATCACTTCGCTGCCCACTGCATTGGCCTGAAGCAGATGCCTCTTCCAGTCCACACGTCTGTAGTCCGTGGACATCAATGACGTGCAACGGGCCTCGCGGTCGAGGATGCGGAGATAGAGTTCGTCGTCACGGAGCGGTGAATCCACCTGATAGAACGTCTGTTCCATCGCATCCGAGAAGACGATGAAAGTTCCGTCCTGCTCTGCAGCAGTAAGGCTGTCAACGGTGGTATAGACTCTGTCAATGAGTCTGTACGCTTCGTCAGGATCGGCTGTTGAGAGTTTTTTGGCAAATCTTTCGAACTGTTTCTGCGACATCTGCCAGCAGTTGCCTTCTTTATGGAAATCGAGGGAGACCTCGCTGTTGCAGCCGACTGCCGCAACAAGCGAGATACCCAACAAATATAAAAGCCTTGTGAATTTCATATAATGCGCCTGTCTGTTCTTTAGTTGTTCAGTTTGATGGTGCTTCCGACTGCATCAGGGGTGTTGGAGTAACCGCTGACACCGTCTTCATACATAAATATTCCGAGTTTGAGTTCTGTCAATCCCTTGAGTCCGAGACGTTCACGCTCGATGATGAAGCTGTAACGGAAAGTCTTGTCCTTCCATTCGCCCTTTCCGGTAGCGAAGTTCTGCCAGTCTGATGTGCCGGCCTTGACGTCACCGAAGCCTCCGTCCTTGCCTTCCGTGATGGAAGGGCTCCAGGTCTCAGGAGTGATGGTATAGGCAGGACGGGTTTTGGTCTCTGGATCGAAAGAATCTGAAGGGAAGATGTAATGTCCCCATCTGTCCTTCCACCCGAGAGCCTTGTCTTCATCGCTCAGAGGGCGTTTGCAGGAGAGGATTCTTCCGTTCAGGACGGTTTCCCAGCAAGTGCCTACCGGCCAGCCTATTCCCTGTCCTGACTCCACACCGTCGAGGTCGAGTCCGATGGCCAGCTTGCTGATGAAGCCAGGGCAGAACTCATAGTACTCGCCGTTCTTGAAATAGAGATTGTCAGTGTTAGGCACTTCGATATAGCCGTAAACATAGTCTGCGTCGGAATCGAACTTGATCTTGGTGTTGCCACGGTTGTTGCCCGGGTTTGTAATCGGGGTGTAGTCCACATTGGCCCAGTCGTTTACGCCGCGAAGCTTCCTGTAGATAGCGGTCTCGTCGAAAGCCGGGGAATCGGCATTCTTGAGGTTGAGCCTGTAACCGCCCCTGTCAGGATTGGTAAGGTTTGCTCCGACGATTCCTTTGCCGTTGTCGAAATTGACACCGACCACCGTCTTGGTAGCGTCAGCCAGTCCTACGACTTTACGGTCGATCACGAAGGTATATTTGAATACAGAAGCGGAGAAACTGCCTTCACCATATCCGGCAGGAGAGCCTGTGGTCACTTCCGCACCATATTTCTCTCCGTCTGCGGATGTCTGGCTATGCAGGCCAGGTGTCCACACAAGGTTTTCGCCGACTTCGCCATAGACTGACACGTCGAAGAATTTGTAGAGAGTGAAGAGCCATCCGCCGCCCTGGGTTGCGCTCTGGTCTCCGTCTGTGTCAAGCCAGATTCCGAGGTTCTTCAGCATAGACAAATCCTCGTCTCCCTTGGACTCGATATAGCCGTAGATGTAGTCAAGGTCGGAAGTGAGACGGATGCAGCTGAGGTTGCGTTTCCACTGTGTCCTGTCATATTCCTTGTCCGTGGCGGTGTAGGCCGGTGAAGGGGCAGGAAGATAAGCCATCTCCGACTCCCACCATGAGAGTGGTTTCAATGCTGTCTTAAGTTTCACATTAGGGTCTTCCTGAGGTTTTTCTTCAACGGTAACTGCCGTGAATGCATCACGTGAAATCTCCACTGCCGTCTCGCAGGCTACGGTTCCAGCATCGGAAAGGGTGATGGTGTAGCCTCCTGCGAGGTTTGCAGGAAGTGCTGTCACGTAATAGGTCTTGCCTACTTCAAATCCGGCGGCAGGGGCATTGACCTTTATCTCCGAGACGCTCTGCTCTGCAGGGGTCGCAGCAGGTTTTCCTGTGGCATCGAGGGCTACGGAAGCTTTTCCAGCTATCTTCTCGCCATTGGCAGCCTTGAAGGTGAAGGATGTGATGCCTGCTCTCTGGAAGGTGACAGCCACTCCGCCGCATACTGCGGAGAACTTGAGTGAGCTGTCCCCGGATTTGGCAACGAGCGGCCAGCAGGATTCGGCTGCAAACGAGCCTTCCTGCGCGGTCTGTGTCTCAGGCACTGTGACTGTGAACGCCGTACCGTCGAATGCGGAGGCCGTCGCAGCTGGATAAACTGCCCATTTCTCCACTGCAGGAACTTCTGCAGGCTTTTTCGGGTCAATGAGAAGGCTCATCCTGCCCTTGAATGTGGCGCTCGCGCCTTCGCCTGCGGATGTGAATTCGCTCACTTCCGTCTTGCTGTCAGCAGTATAGAATACGGAGATTTTGTCGCCGCTTTTCCATGTGACTTTGCCGTCGGAGAATGTGGTCTTGGTAAGTGCCTCGATTTCACCTGTCAGTTCGACATCGGTCATCTTGTATGTGGCCTCGCCCTCGTCCGGTTTCTCAGGAGTCACCGGCGTTTCAGGCTCCAACGGCGTGTTGCCCGGCTTTTCCGGCTCCTCCTGCGGTTTCTCACATCCCGCCATAAGCGCGATGCAAACCATCGCTGCCGCTATAATGTTTCTCTTCATGCTTTCTGGTGATTAGTTGTTGAGTTTGATGGTGAAGCCGGCGCGGCTTGGGTTGCAAACGAATCTTGTATAGTTAAAATAAGATGAAACTCCTATCTCAAGTTCGTCTTTGCCATAGATACCGAGTTTCTCTCTGTTCAGCACAAACGAGTATCTGAATGTTTTGGTCTCGCTGTTCCATTCACCTTTACCTGTCGCGATATCATCAACACCCTCTGTACCAGCAAGAACGGTCGTTCCCCAATTATCAGCTTTTTTGGTCATATCATAAACTTTCGGCGTCCAAACTGAAGGTGTAATAGCGTAATCCGGCAATTTTTCTCCGAAATCTTTATAATTGGTAGTAACTCCATCGACTGTGATTTGACTTGCACAACCTCCCCACTCATAATAATCCCAGCCTTTCTTATCAGTAAATGTGTAACTTGATGCTTTACCGTTCAGAACGACATCATATCCTTTATTACTGAACATCCAGCCAGGACCCTGTCCTTCCTTTATGCCGTCAGTATCGATTCCTATCGCGAGATTTGCTATGATTCCCGGATGTAAACGAATAAAATTGAATTTAGTCTTAGGATCATAATCAGGATAAATCAGTTTATCTGTATTGACTTCAAAATAGCCATAAACATAAGATGCATCGGAATCAAATTTTACTACCGATTTTCCTTTATCAAAGTCATCTTTAGTGTACTTCGGTTCTGAAACATTGGTCCAATAATCGAAGGACTTTATCAAAGATTTAAATCCAGGGACCTCAGTAGAATTCTTAAGCGGTACGATATATCCCGCTCTATCAGGAACGGTAACATAATCACCTGAATTGAAGCCACGTCCATTATCGAAGCAGATTCCTACAACTGCACTTGAAGCATTTCTTAAACCAACAATACGTCTATCAATGATAAAAGAATACTTAAAGACACCATTTTCAAAACTTCCCTCACCATATCCTGCATCAGATGCAGTCGCTTCAGCTTTTCCACAAGATGGTGCGGTCCCAGGAGCTCCTGTCGGATTCGGATAGAATTTTGTTTTCCAGATCATATTGCCATCTGCGTCCACTCCCCCGTAAACAATTTTATCAAAATGAGGATAAGTATTAAATAACCAGCCTCCGATTCCATTATTTGGTCCATCTACATCAAGCCAAATTCCCAAATTCTTGAACTTTGACAGATCGGCCGTACCAGTATATTCAACATATCCATACAGATAATTGGCATCAGATTCAAAACGAATACAGTTCAAATTGTATTTCCACTGATACTGGTCACCGTTCACGCCAGCATGAACTGGCTCAGACATATCGTTTTTATTCTCATCCCACCACGAGAGTGTCTTGAGTTTGTCGGCAAGAGGGGCGTATGTTATCGTCTCGACATCTTTAGCGTCAAGCACACCGAAAACGGAACGTTTGATGGCGATGGAAGAGGAGCCACCGAATGACTTGCCGTTGGAAAGAGTGACGGTATAGCCACCTGTAAGTGTTGCAGGGAACGCGGTCATATAGTACCATTTGCCGACCTCGAAACCGCCTGCAGGTGCATTGACAGTGATTACTGACGCCGCACCCTCGCCGAGAGTGGCGACAGGAGTGCCGTCCTCACCGATTTTCACGCTTGCGGTACCGGCGATCTTGGCTCCTTTGGCGTCAAAGGTAAATGATTTGATGCCCGGAGTCTGGAAAGATACTTTCACGCCGCCGCATACAGCCTTGAATGAAAGCGCTGCAGTAAGGTCAGATGTCTTGGCCACGACAGGATACGCACCTTCCATGAATGAGCCCTCGACAGCCGTCTGCACGGATGGCACAGTAACATTGACAGAAGTCCCGTCGGAAGCGTCAGCTGTGGTAGCCGGATAGACTGCAAGAGCGGAAACCGTCGTCAGGTCCGTATCTTCAGCAGGAAGAGAGAGGCTGCCGGCGAACTTTGCAGAAGCAGCCGGTATGAGATTCTTGGATGTGAACACACTGTGACCTGTTTTGCCCTCTACGGTATAGAACAGACTGATTTTGTCAGATACTGACCACCAGTGTGCATTGTATTCGGTCATCACGGTCTTGGTCGCATCTGCAGCGGCAGAAGCCGTCAGTTCGACTGCCACCTCCACCTGTGATGGTGCTTCTGCAACTTCCTGTTTCTGGCAAGAAGCAAATGCCACGAGGCAAGCTGCTGTATAGATTATATTTCTTTTCATGATGTTTCTTCAATTATTGGTTATCTTATTCCACGGCATCTGATTACCATTCCTCAAATTCAGGAGACTCCAGATTGCCATAGTCTTCCATCTTATGGTCGTAGCCACTCGGAATCGTAGCAAATCCACCCTCAGTAGTGAAGACAAACACTTTCACTTCAGGTCTGCAATACTCTTTTGTATTCATAAATTATTGATTATTAGTTTATTGATTATTCAGTTTCAAGCGGAATCCAGCACGGTCAGGTATAATGGCATAGTCATTCATACCGCCTTCGTCGAAGGTGATGCCGATGCCGATTTCCTCCATTTCACGAAGTTTCAGACGGGTACGGTCGATGGTAAATGTGTATTTGAAGATACCGTTTGCGAACTCGCCGCGTCCAGTACCGATATTGGACCACTCTTCCATAGACGTGATGGTGTTGCCGAAGTTGTCTCCGCCTGCGGATACGTCGCTTGCCTGCGGATTCCAGACAGATGGCTCATAGGCTGTAGCGCATTTGCCGCGCAGAAGTATATTGAAGCCCTTGTAGTCACAGAGGAACCATCCGCCGCCCTGTCCTTCACGCTTGTCGTCCGTGTCGAGCCATACACCGAGGTTGTTCAGGATATTGGTTCTGTCCGTCCACTTGTCGCGGTCAGCAGTATTGACCTCCACATAGCCGTAGATATAGTCGGCATCGGAAGTGAGCTTGGTGATTTTCGCACCACGCTCGAATTTCACTTCCTGGTGCGGAAGCGCATCAAGATTGTCGAAGAAGGAGAATTCCTTCACATTGGACAGAATCTTGGACTCGTCGTAAGTATCCTCTACTTCTTCAGGAAGTTCCGGCTGAGGAAGAGGCGTAATCGGTGGGAGCGGCTGTTCTATTTCGGTTTTGGACTTGTCGCAGCCAGGGAAAACAGCAAGCGTCATCACCGCAAGAGATACGGTGATGAGCCTGCCAAACCCATATGAAGTATTGAATTTCATATTTTTCAGATAGTATTATTAACGTGGATTCTGAGGAATGCCTGTCACGAGGATTTCCTTCTTAGGGATCTGGTAGCGCAGACGGAGATCGTCGTACTTGACGACTTCCCACGGCTGACGGCCTGCATATCTGCGGTCAATGTCCTTCTTGTTTCTCTGGAGGTCGAACACGCGGAAGCCTTCGAAGCAGAGCTCGAGACGACGCTCATCCAGAACTACATCCAGAACGGTGTCATAGCCGCGCTCCTTGTAGTTGGCGAGTGTGAACATGGCCTCGTCGGAAAGCCCTGCACGTTTTCTGATGACGTTCACGTCGTCAAGCGCTTTCTGGTCTTCGCCCAAGTGAGCATAAGCCTCTGCACGGTCGAGAATGAGCTCGCCCCAACGGATGAACGCAGGAGATGAAAGGTTCGTGAGCTGGCCTTCCTGGCAAGAGAACTTCTTCATGTAGTTCAGCGGATAGACATTTCCGCCACCGCCGATACGGCATCCGAGTGAATCAGTAACAGTGACATACTGCTTGTTGCCATCGTGGGTCGTGATGTAGTATTTCGGGTATATACCGTTCTCGGTCTCGACTTCGTGCTTCATGGAGCGCTCGGTTTCACCTTCGAACCAGTATTCAGTGCAGGTCCACTTGCCTGTAGCCTCATTGAAGACAGGATTACGGTCAATGTTGTTCTCATAGTGCGCATCACCTGTCGGAATCGGCCAGTAAATCATCTTGGCTCCGGTCTTGGACTTATGCATCTGGTCGAGCATCGTAAGGCGCTTATCCTCAGGATATCTCCAGAAGAGGTCGAGGAGCGGCTGAGACCAGTAGATCTCTGCCCATCCTGAACCGTCGCCAGGGTCACCCTGACACCAGTACATTGAACCGAGAACTGCGGACTGGCCTGCAATGTCAGTGGTATTGTCAATGAGACCTACGCACCAGAGGACTTCCTTGGACTCCTTGGTGAACTGAAAGAGGTGCTCATAGTCAGGGTCGAGCATTGAAGAAGGCTCTGCGCCCGCAAGCATCTCACCCACCATGTTTATACAGTCCTGGTCACGTCCTTCATAGAGATAGAGACGGGCGAGAAGGCCCTGTGCGGTAGCCTTGCTGATGTAGCTGTTGTTGCCGCGTCTTGTGCCGCCGTCCATACATGCCACGGCCGCCTTGAGGTCAGCCTCCACCTGGTCATAGACCTGTTTTACGGTGGCGCGGGTTGTACCGCTTTCACCTGTGTTTATGATCACGCCCGGCTCAGAGCCGTTGCTCCACACATAAGGGAAACTGAAGACCTGACAGAGGTTCATGTGGGCGAATGCTCTCATGACGAGGTTCTCTCCCTTGATATGACGAAGCACAGCATCGTCAGTGTCGTCCGGTATCATATTGATAAGCACTGATGTAGCGTAGCATATCTTGTATGATATGAACCAGAAGTACTCGGTATTGGTATCAGTAGCCGAGTCATCAAGTGTGGAATCGAGGAACAGAGGGTCAGTACTCTTTCCTGACATCAGGGTATTGTCACCCTTGAACTCGTTGAGCTGGAACAAGTGACGGACATAAGTGTTGCCGACGGTGAAGAATCCGCCATAGTCCAACGCCGCCTTGAAAAGGGCGTAGTTACCGTCAGTGGCCACTCCGGCATTCTCGACATTCTGCATGCTTCCGGACGAAACCTTGTCGTACGGGAAGAGCTCAAGATTGCAGGAAACCGCTGTTATCAGCGTGGCAATCAGCAATATATATTTTTTCATGACTGCTTTCATTAAAATTTAACGTCAACTCCAAGAGAGAATACGCGGGACACAGGATAGTTGTAGCTGAAAAGCCCCCTTACACCTACCTCAGGGTCCATTCCGGAGAATTTGGTGAATGTGTAGAGGTTATCACCTGAGAGGAAAATCCTCAGTCCCTGAAGATGCATCTTCCTCAACACATTGGCAGGAAGAGGATAGCTGATGGTGATATTCTTGATACGCAGATAGCTGCCGTCCTCGAGATAACGTGAAGTAACCTCATTTGAAAGACGGTTTCCGCCGAGTCTTGCGCGAGGATGCGTAGCCTTGTCACCCTTCTTGGTCCAGCGGCTCCATCCGAGACCGTTGTCGATGGACATGAAGTTATAGTCGATGTAAGCTCCGTCCGAGTCCACATAACGGCGTGAGTCATTGAAGACCTTGTTGCCATAGTTGAACTGGAGGTTTGCGCTTATCTCAATGCCATAGACATTGAAAGTATTGAGAAGACCACCGACAAGTTTAGGCTGAGCATTGCCGACAATCTGGTTGTCATTGGTCAGGTCGAGTTTGTTGGTAGGCTCGGTACCTGTGACATTGCCGTTCTCATCCTTTATCAGGTGTTCCCAGAGAGGGTCGCCGGTCTCAGGATCTACGCCCAGCCACTTCGGCATATACCAGCTGTAGAGTGCCTCGCCTTCGCGGTAAATCTGGTTACCCTGTGAGCTTGAAGACATGATGTCCTCGTGGTCAGGAAGATATACGACAGTATTCTTGTTGTGTCCGAGATTGAGGGTGGTAGTCCACTTGAAGTTCTTGCGGTTGAAGTTGTTGGAGGTCAATGTGAGTTCAACACCCTTGTTGCTTACCTTGCCGACATTTTCAGTTCTGCGTGAGAAGCCGGAGCTGAGGGCGAGAGGGACATCGAGGAGAAGATCCCTGTTAAGGTTACTGTAAACATCGATATTGAGGGTGAGGAAATTGCGGAACGACACATCGATTCCGAGGTTTCTCATCACCGCTGTCTCCCAATGGAGGTAAGGATTGGCCACAGTTTCAGGATAAGCTCCCTGAACTCCCTGATACTGAAGCCTTTCGTTGAATCCGTAGATATCGAGGTACTTGTAGTTTCCGATATTGGAGTTACCGGTAAGACCATAGCTTGCCCTGAGTTTGAGGAAGGAGACGACATCCTGGGACTTCATGAAATCCTCATTGGAGATGAGCCAGGCGAAAGAGCCTGCCGGGAAGTAGCCGACCTTGTTCTTAGGTGCAAAAACTGAAGAGGCATCTGCACGGAATGTGGCATTGAAGAAGTAACGCTCGTTATAGGAGTACTGCGCTTGGGCGAAAAGTGACCAGGAAGCAGCCTCTGTCTTGGTTCCGTAGATGTTCTCAGGCTTGGTTCCGTTGAGCACCTGCATTCCGTTCTTGAGGCCTGAGGTGACAACGTTCATGTACTCGTAGTCGCTGCAGCCGTATTCATGGCCGAGGAGGGCATTGACACTATGGACATTCTTAAACAACTTGTTGAATTTGAGAATGTTGGTAGTTCCGAAAGAGTGGCCCCAAGTGAGTCCCTGACTGATCTGCCCTTCCGGCCAACTCTTGCTTTTCGCCTCCGGAGTGGTGACGCTCTTGTAGAAAGAGTCGTCAGAGGAGTAGCGGTTTGTAGTGGAGATGGAGAGGTAATCGGTGATGTCCCAAGACAGGCGAAGGTCACCGATGAAGCTCTTCGATGTCGAATACGGGTTAGGATTCATTGACGATGCGAAGAGAGGGTTGTTCGCCTCGCGGCCATACCAGGTCTTTCCGTTGTCAGGACGCACGGCTGAGTCAATGTAGATATATTTTCCGGTGCGCTCATCGTAAGGGTTGTTCCACGGAAGCTGATAATAACATCCGAGTCCGTGCCCGGTGATGGTCTTGGACTGGGTGTAGTTCACGCGGGCCGTAAGATTTACGCCTTTCACGAGTTCTGCACCGACTTCTACCTTGCCGGAAAGTTTGTTGTATTTGGATTCGCGCTGGGTTCCGTTCTCGTCATACCAGTCCAGACTGGTGAGGAAAGTGATTTTCTTGAGGTTGGCGGAAGCTGATGCGTAATAGTTCTGGGTGACACCCAAACGGCGTGCGTCATCCAACCAGTCGAAATCCTGGTTACGGAGTTCCTTCGGATAAGCCTTCATTGAAGCTTTGGAAAGAATTGACGAATAGAAGTTATAGAGCTCGTTTGCGTTGAGAACGCGGAAGCGTCCGGTCAAAAGCTGTTTGAGGCCGACCTGGGCCTTGAAGTTCACAATCGGGTCCTGTCCTGCCTTGGCATGCTTGGTGGTAACGACGATTACACCGCCGGAACCGGAAGCACCGTAGATACCGGTAGAACCTGCATCCTTCAGGACTGTGATGCTCTCGACATCGTTAGGGTTGAATGTACCTCCTGCTACGCCATCCACGACATAGAGAGGGTCTGAACCGGCAGCAATACTGCCTGTTCCCCTGATTCGGATGGTGGCTGAAGAGCCAGGAGCACCTGAGGAATTGGTAACCTGGACGCCGGCGATCTTGCCCTGGAGCATTGACCCGAGGTCAGGAGTCGTGACGTCGCGAAGCTTGTCTCCCTGCACAGTGGTGACCGCACTGGAGAGCTCAGCCTTTTTCATTGACGAGTAACCTACCATCACGACTTCATCGAGCGTGTTGATGTCGGATTCCATTGTCGCATTGACTACAGAACGGCCGTCCACATCGACTGAAAGGTCTTTGTATCCGAGGTAACCGAGGAGGAGTGTAGCATCTGGAGCTACTTCTACAGTGTACTTTCCATCCACGTTTGTGATGACGCCTTTGGAAGTTCCCTTTACTGCTACGCTGACACCCACAAGTGGCTCACCAGTAGCTTTATCCGTGATTTTTCCGGACACGCGCTGCTGCGCAACCGCCTCCACAGAAAATGTAAGGAGACATAAGGCCAGCAATGTACTGACCTTACTAAGCAATAAGGATTTCATTTAGCTATTAGTAAATAGTAGTGAAAATATGGTTTTATCTCATAGAACCGTCGGCGAAGGCATACTTGAAGCCATCCACCTTGTTCCAAGCTCCACGAGTGAAGTCAGGCACCTCGACAGGAGCGCAGCCGTTCGCGATGGAAATGGAACCGAGTTCACCGATGCAGCACCATTCTGCAAGGTCATATACGTCCATATCGAGAGGAAGTCCGTAGTGGAGACAGTAGTTCAGACGGTAGTCCATAAGGAAGTCCATTCCGCCATGTCCGCCTACCTTCTTTGCAAGTGCCTCGAGGTCATCATCAAGAATCGGTGTAGGGTACATTTCCTGAAGTTTCTTCACTACACTTTCAGGAAGAGTTCCGTGGAAGTCGATACGGTCTCTTTCATTCATAAGGCCGTCGCCTTCTGCCTTATCGTCACTTACGATAAGACCGATGTGCTCAGCCTGTCCCTTGCTGATGCTCCACTGCTCTACAGGGTATTTCGCAGCATAGCCTTCGGTTCCGACAAGCTGGTACATTCTATTGTAAGGACGCGGAGTCATCACATCGTGTTCGATAAGGATGGACTTGCCGTTTTCGGTGAGAATCATTGTGGAAGTGAGGTCACCGTTCTGGAAATCAGGCATATCCTCGTTCTGGTATCTCTTGACAGACTTGATACCGTTAGCAGAAGGGGTATCCATGGCTACAAGAGTCTTCAGGCGGTCTCCCCTATGGATATTGAGGGCCTGGCAGACAGGGCCGAGGCCATGAGTAGGATAGATGTCTCCCTTGTGCTTGCTGTTGAATTCAAGACGCCAGTTTCTCCAATATTCGTCCCAGAAGTCTGTAAGGTTATGACAATAAGCACCCTCAGCGTGGATAATGTCCCCGAAGACACCTTTGCGTGCCATCTCGAGTGCAGAAAGCTCGAAGAAGTCGTAGCAGCAATTCTCAAGCATCATACAGTGCTTCCTGTTCTTCTCCGCAGCATTGACAAGCGCCCAGCACTCGGCAAGAGATGTGGCTGAAGGGACCTCGATGGCGGTGTTCTTGCCGTTATTGAGGGCTTCGAGCGCAACCGGAGTGTGATTTACCCAGTCGGTGCATATATATACAAGGTCAATGTCGTCTCTCCTGCAGAGTTCCTTATATCCTTCATCGCCGGTATAAGTCCCTCTTACCTCGATTCCATGCTCTTTCAGGAAATCGACATTTTTCTGAACTCTGTCAGGTTCAATGTCGCAGAGGGCAACGATCTTGGTCCATGGAACGGACAGATACCTGTACAATGCATAAGAGCCGCGTCCGCCAAGGCCTACGAAACCGATCCTGACAGTGTCAATAGGGGCGAGGCGAAGTCCGAGGACATCGGTCTGTCCCTCAGGACGGGCCGGAACTTCTGTTCTTATGACCTTAGATTGTTCATTGCAGCACGAAACGGCCAGCATTGCAGCCGCAGCAACTACGGTCAACAACGACATAAATGGTTTAGAATAATGCATATAAATTTAGTGTTAATGGTTTTCTGTTACTGTCTATTGTCGAGATACTCCTTAAGTTCGTCAGGTGTCCTTGCGGGCTGTTCATGTTCCGGAAGGCCGACTATGCCCCATGCATATTTGCAGTATGTAAGTCCCATTTCTTCATAGATCTTTGCGGAATGGTCTAGAGCTTTACGGAAACGGTTCCAGTCCTTATGCCCCTCCTGCACCCACTGCACCTCGCTGAGTGCGGCAAGTCGTGGAAGAAGCATATATTCGAGATACTCCGGAGTGTTCACGTACTCTGTCCAGAGATTTGCCTGGACACCGAGAATCCTCTTCTTTCCGTATTCCGGCACGCCGTCGTAAGGCTCATAGCCATAGACATTTTCGACAGGGAGATAGGCACCGATGGAGAACGGTTCGCGGTCCTGCTCATGTGACTGATAACGGTCAATGTACATATATCCGCGTGGACTCATAACGCAGTCATAGTTCCAGAGCCTCTGGTCCACATTTTCGCCTGTTCCTTTCCATGTCATGACGGTAGCGCCCTCTGCAAGGTCACCTTCGAGGATTTCCTCCCAGCCGATTATGCGGCGGCCGTGCCCGGCCAGGAATTTCTGGATGCGGGCGGTGACATAGTTCTGAAGATATTGTCCTGCCGTATGTCCATCGTGGTCATACAGTCCGAGAGCCTTCATTCTCGCACGACAACGAGGGCAGGCATTCCAGCGGTCCTTAGGCACCTCGTCGCCACCTATATTTATATACTTGGACGGGAAGATGTCCATCATTTCAGTAAGGACATCCTCAAGAAATTTGAATGTCTCCTCCTTTCCGACGCAGAGCACGTCTTTCTTCACGCCCCAGGTATTGGCCACCTCATAAGGACCGCCTGTACATCCCAATTCAGGATATGCCGCGAGGGCGCTGAGCATGTGGCCGGGAAGGTCGAGTTCCGGAATGACAGTGATGCCGCGTTTTGCAGCGTAAGCTACCACATCACGCATTTCATCCTGAGTATAGAAACCGCCATGGTCTTCAGGACGGAGATGTGTCCTGTCGAAGTCTATCTGGGTGCCGTGACGGAGCGAGCCGATTTCTGTAAGTTTAGGATATTTCTTGATCTCCATTCGCCATCCCTGGTCCTCGGTAAGATGCCAATGGAAGACATTTTCCTTATAGACGGACATGATGTCCAGGCATTTCTTTATTTCATCTACGCTGTAGAAATGACGTCCCACATCGATGAGGACACCACGATAGGCGAAACGTGGAGCGTCCTTTATGACACCGCACGGAATGGAGAAGTCCACGCCTCTTGCCCTCTTGCTTCCATAGAATTCTGCCGGAAGCATCTGGGCGATGGTCTGGAGTGCGTATATGAAGCCGTTGTAAGAATTGGCCTTCACCTGGACACGAGACTTGTCCGTTTCTATGGTGTAGGCTTCGTTTGCGAGAGTGGTGTCAATACTGAACACGACACCTTTTCCTTCCTCTCCTGATATGATACTATTTTTGCCACCCGCAACTGTCTGAAGATGAGCGGCAAATTCCGCTATAGCGGACTTGACATTATCGTCAATCTGTTCGGAAACAATTAGGTCAGAGGACTTTAACCTATACCCCCCCCACCGGAAATTTCGACTTCCGCCGGCTGAGGAATTACGCTGAATGGCAGTGTTTGTGTGGTTTTGCTGCAAGACACAGCAGCGAGCATACCTGTCAATGCAAGTGCAACTAATCTGCGGTTCATATACTATTTATTAATGTTATCATGATGGTTTCCAGTCCCCCAAACTGAAGTCACAAAATTAAAAATTCAGTATCAAATTTACAATAGGGATAATACTTTTTTATCGACTTTTTTTAAACGTTTTTCCCCATTATGCTACAGCGATATGGCACGCCGCCTCACAACGCAAAACGGACGCGGCTGAGACCAGTCGCGTCCGTAATACTATTCGGGGCAGTTCTCCGTTAAGAGGAAAACTGCGGTTATTGACATTGACCTACAACTCCCAGGCGAGAGCTGAAGCGCCGAGGATGGCAGCGTCAGATTCCTTGAGCTGAGAGAAGACGATCTTCACCTTGTCTTTCCACAAAGGAAGGACATTGGCGTTCATCGCCTTTTCGATAGGCTCACGCAGGAACTCCTTGGCACGGGCGAGACCGCCGAAAAGCACGATGGCTTCCGGGGAACTGAATGCGATGAAGTCTGCGAATGACTCTCCGAGAACAGTTCCGGTGTAGTCAAATATCTTGAGCGCGAGCTTGTCTCCCTCTTTGGCAGCCTCGTAAACATCCTTTGAAGAGATGTTGTCAAGGCTTCTGAGTGAAGAAGGCTCGTCGCTCATATCCAGCCATTCACGGGCTGTGCGCGCAACACCGGTAGCTGATGTGTAAGTCTCCAGACAGCCTGTCTTTCCGCAGTTGCAGAGACGGCCGTTGTGACGTACTGCGCAGGTGTGGCCAAGTTCGCCGGCGAAACCGTCGTGGCCGTAAACCACCTCTCCGTTTATCACGATACCGCTGCCGACACCTGTTCCGAGAGTAATCATGATGAAGTTCTTCATGCCTCTCGCAGCTCCGTAGGTCATCTCACCCATGGCAGCCGCATTGGCATCATTGGTAAGAGCTACAGGGATGCCGTTCATCCTCTCTTTCAGGAGTTTTGCAACAGGAATCACGCCCTTGTTTCCCCATTTGAGGTTTACGGCGTTCTCGATTTCACCGGTATAGTAGTTTCCGTTAGGAATACCCATTCCGATACCGCGGACCTGTCCTGTAACGCCAGCATCGGCTATCACCTTGTCGATAGCTTCTGCGAGTTCATCAATATAAGGTTCCACTTCATCGTGAGTGTCAGTTCTGATGACCGTCTGGGCAAGAACCTGACCTCTCATATCCACAACGCCTATCTTGGTGGTCTGTCCACCGACATCGACGCCGACAACATAAGGCGTATCCATTTTATTCATACCTATTATTATTTATTATTCAACAGGAATATCTTTGTTCACGTTCTTGCAGCCTACGAGCGCATAGTAGAGGATGAAGCAGAGCATTGCCACTACAAGCCAGTAGCTGGACATATAGTCAGTATATTTGGCGATGAAGTCCTGGATCAGAGGCATCACACCGCCACCGACAACCATCATCATGAAGATACCGGAAGCCTGCTCGGTATATTTTCCGAGTCCCTCTGTACTGAGGTTGAAGATCGTTCCCCACATCAATGAAGTGCAGAGACCGCAGAGCACGAGGAAGAGCGCCTTCATCGGCACGCCGGCAACCATTGTGAATCCGTTTTCAACGCTGTATGCAGGCATTGACATGGTGATGCTCTTCGGAAGGAAGATGGCAATGATGATGAAGAGGATAGCTACGGCTGAAACTGTGGAGAGCTGAGCCTTGGTGCTGATCTTGCCGCTGATGAATGAGCTGCAGATACGGCCTACCATCATGAGCAGCCAGTAAACGGCAGCGATTGCACCGCCGATAGCGGCACCATTGACAGCGATACCTGCGCCTTTTTCAGTAGCGTCAGAGAAGTAGAATATAAGCTGTGCAGGGATACCTACCTCAACACCTACATAGAAGAAAATGGCCACGACACCGAGTACAAGGTGACGGAAACTCCATGCGCTGTGCTCGTATTTCGTGGTCTGTCTCTCCTGAGCAGGCTCAGGGATATTAACGAATGAAATGATGATGTATGCCAATGCGAATACGCCCATTGCGATGAAAAGCAGAGGAGCCACGTCGCTCATGGCTGTAGTATTCGTAACAGTGCCGATAAGCATACCTACGAGGAGCGGAGTGAATGTTCCGGTGAGGGAGTTCATGGTACCGCCGATCTGGATGTACTGGTTACCCTTGTTTCCGCCACCGCCGAGGATGTTGAGCATAGGGTTTACAACAGTATTGAGCATACATACGCAGAAACCGCAGACGAATGCGCCGAAGAGGTAAACATAGATGGCTGAATCACCGACGAAAGAACGGCTTGAAAGCCACTGGATTACGATACCGATGAAACCGGTAGCGAGAGCTGCAAGTGTAGTCTTCTTGTAGCCGTATTTGATGAGCATCTTACCTGCAGGGATACCCATGAAGAGGTATGCTGCAAAGTTCATCATATTGCCCATCATTCCTGCCCACTCATACTGGTTCTTCCAGATTGTTCCGAAAGGCGCGGCCATATTGGTCACGAAAGAAATCATCGCGAAGATGAAACACATCGTAACGATAGCCACAATGTTTGATTTTTTCTGTGTCATATAAAATGTTTTAATGTTTTTGTGTCAACCAGTTGCGAAAACGCCATCATTTATCGTTTTGCAAAATCGTGTAAATTTACTGAAAAAACAGCTCAAAACAAATTTAATCGATAAAAGTCCGGCATCTTTTCTCAGACGCCGGACTCCACACTATACAAACTGATAACTATTTGACCTTTTTGAAGTCAATCAATTCTACGCCGTCAGTAGCAGTCGTAGAAAGGTCAATGGTAAGGACATAAACTGAACCCTTTTCCAGCTGGACACCTTCCTTGAGGCCGATATTGTCATGCAGACCGACTGTCGTGTCGAAGAACTCTGCCGCGCTGTCGGTGTATTTCACGGTGCCGGCATCGCCGAGAATCTTACCTTTCTCTGTACCCCAGCCGTCCTGACCGAAGTACTTCGCGGAAATGTAGTCATATCTGAATCTTCCGCCGAGAGTGGTTCCGTCTTTCTCATCCACAGCAGTTCCGGTAAGCTGGAACACCATCGGGCGAACCTGAGCCATACAGAATGCAGCACCCGGATTGAAGGCGAACTGGCTGGTCATCACTGGATTGGCAACTCCCCAGGCCATCATCCAGAGCGCACCGTCATTGATTGTAGCCTCGGAGCCGTCTGCAGCAAGCCTGCGCAGAGTCGCATAACCGTAGTCGAGATACAGATCCACTGCAAATGTGCCGCTTACGACATTGAGCTTTATAGAAGCCCCGTCGAGGTAGAACAGGTCAGGATCGAGGTACCAGTTTGCAAGGTCTTTCACACCTGAGATGGTGATGGCCTCGTCCTTGTTCAATGCGATGGACGTGATGCTGTAATGTGTTGCCGACAGACGGCTTGCCTGAACTCCGTTCACCTTGATATCCAATGAATTGACAGGAATTTCAACAGTCTTGATGGTGAGTTTCGCAGCGCTGACTCCCGCATTGGTGTCCACAATGAACTGGTATGCCTTGCCGGACTCGAGTGAAGTACCGTCAGTTGCAGGTTCGATATTGCCCGCAGAAGTGACCTTGAACAAGCCGGTCTCGTCATTGAAAGAAGCGTAGGAACCGAACTCGACGCCCCAGCCTCTCTGGCCGAAGAACTTGAATGAGAATCCTGTCTGCGCGATAGAGGCGCCTGCCGTCAATGTAAGTCTGCTAATACCTTTCTCTGTCTGAGCCAGGCACCATACACCATCATCCGTGTTCCAAGACGGGCCCACATTAGGCTTGCCGATTCCAGCACCGATAGCCCAGACTGTCCCATTGGATGCAAGTGTCGCAGGTTTGTCCTTGTCAGCCATCGCCTCGACCTTGATGAACTTGCCACCGAAATCTGCCGTCAGCCTATAAAGACCGTCCATTGCCTTGAATGACACGGAGTTGTCCGCATTGAGCGTAAAGAAATCATAATCCAGATCCCACTGGTCAGGTTTGTCAATGCCGGTGAACTTGATCATAGAACCCTGGAGAAGGTTGAGCAGTTCAACATTGGCAGACTCTGACAATGCAGATGTGATGCTTCCGAACGGTGATGCCGTCAGCGACATGAGGTCGGCCGAGATCTTATATGTACCTGCTTTGACGGCAGTGAAAGGAATCGTGCTTGAAGACTCGGCAGCGACAGGTTTCAGCGCAGAGCCGTCCCAACCGAGCCAGATCGCAGCCTTACCGGCCTCCGGCACGCATTTGATCAATGCAGATGCTTCGGATGGGAAATTGTCAGTGACCTCGTAAGCATAGTCGCCGCTCTTGGTCATGGTGTATTCCTTGCCGTCGCAGAGGAGGGTCAATGTAGAAGGCTGCGGTCTGTCGATATTGACCTCAACCGTCTCTTCGGTGATTCCCAATCCGGTATTCTGCGAGGTGAACGCGAGTTCCGCGGTTCCGTTCGGAATATCTTTCAACAGAGGCACGAAAATGGCCGCATTGTAGGTTCCGTTTTCTCGGGTACGGATGGTCAGGTCGCTGACTGAAGTACCGTCGAACAGAAGTTTCGCTTTCAATGTGGAGAGCGGGAATTCGTCATTCAGCTTTATGGAGAACCTTATGGAGTCGCCCATGAATGCTTTGTTATCGCAGTTCTCAATCGTCATTTCAGGACCTTTGTCCGTGAATTTCACATCCATTCCCTCTTCTTTGCAGGAAATGGCGACAGTTGCCGGCACTGCAAGCAATGTCATTATTTTCAATATCTTATTCATTGTCCTAATCTTTTAATCTTTCCATTTCAAAGAGACTATCGACTTGGCCGGAACGTCGTATTTCACCGAATGTGCGGAAGAAATGAACACGAGCTGCCTGGCGTCGGAGTTTTCATTCAGAATCACCACACCGTAGGAGTTGTCAGGATTTCTGAACACCAGATAATCCAGTCCCGAGGTGGTGTAACCGGTGGTTCCGATACGTACCGCACCCTGATTTATAACCTTCGAGCAATGCGCGATGTTGTAATAGTGCGTGTAGTAGTCCAATGTGGAGTAGTCGGAGGATGCTATGGTGACTGCTCCGTAACAGGTCTTGCATGAGCCTTCGGCATCAGTATATGGTCCATTGTTCTCATCCAGCATCAGGTTCCAGAGGGTGACGCCTTTTCCGCCGCGTTTCAGCAGGCCGAAGAAGATGTCCCTCATGTCATTGATCAGACAAGAACTGAAGTCGTAGTTCCATGAGCCGATGGAGGCTTCGGTGAAATACAGCTCCTTGTCAGGCGCGCCTGCGACTATCTTGTCCAGTTCTGAGACGTTTCCTCCGTAGTTGTGCCAGGCTGAACCGGCAATGTAGGCGGAGGCCTGAGCATCGGCGTATATCTTCAGAGGGTACTGCGCCTGGTCGGACATGTTGTCATAATTGTAGTTATGGTCGAACACGAGTATCTTGGTGTTCAGTCCCGCCTTCCTGAATGCAGGGCCCAATGCTGTCTTGATGAAGTCTCTGGCCACGTCCCAGTACATCACCATCGACATGGAGTTGCCGGCGTTGAGAGGCTCGTTCTGCGGGGTAACGGCATAGATGTCAAGCCCTTGCGACTGCATATACTGAATCCACTTCACGAAATACTCAGCATAGTCCTGATAGCAGGAAGGCTTGAGTGTACCGCCGGTCCAGGTGTACCAGTCAACATTAGAGTTCACCTGTTTCTTCATCCAGCGCGGGGCTGTCCACGGGGAGCCGATGATCCGGAGCGACGGATTGATCTTCTTGATTTCCTTCAATACCGGGATGACATATTTCACGTCATATTCTGCCGGAGCGAAGTTCTCGATTCCTTTCTTGTCGCACCATGTGAAACGCTCTATGGAGAAGTCAGAGCCGCCTATGCAAACCCTTATCAATGAGCTTCCTATACCGGTTTTCGTGTCAAACATCTGTTTCAGGAACGCCTCCCTCTTGTCCTGAGGCATTTTCAGGATGTTGAAGCAGGAGGCTACCGTCAATGCCGCACCGAAACCGTCAACGGTCTGGTAGGTATCGTCCGTGAAACGCACTGCGTAAGGAGACATTGACGCTGTCTTTCCGAAAGCGATGGTCTTCTCCGCGAAGAGGCTGGACTTGTCCGCCGTGGTGGTGTAGGATTTGGCTGCTTCCACCTCGGGCTGCGGCTGCGGGGCAGGTTCAGGCTCCGGCGTCTGATTCGAGGTCTGTGAATCACAGCTGCACGACATCATGAACGCCATTGCCAAAATAGTATAGATAGATGAATATCTCATTTCTAATATCCTGGGTTTTGTGTAAGATTCGAGTTCTTGTCGATGGCAGACTGAGGCACAGGGAAGAGGATGGTCTCGTCCGTGAGCGGTGAACGTTTCTGCCAATATGAGTCATAGCTTGATGATGACGGATCGGACATCGCGTCGTGCACCTGCTTGATCATATCGTGACGGGCAAGGTCGTAGAAACGGAAGCCTTCGAATGCGAGTTCGAGTCTGCGCTCGTCCAGGACTGCCTTGAGCATGGATTCCTTGCTGTTTTTCACTGAAAGCGGAAGGTCTGCAAGTCCGGCCCTGTTCCTTGTCTTGTTCGTGTAGATGTATGCGTTGTCCAGGTCGCCTGTCATCACAAGTGCTTCTGCGTGAAGGAGATAGATTTCTCCGAGGCGCATCAGGATCGTACTGCTGGCATTGGTCGGAACTTTGTGCATGAACGCATATTTTGCTGACGGATAGTAGAGGCTCCAGCCGCATTCGTCGTAAACGATGGAGGCATTCTTTCTTTCAGTGTCGCCGGCTGCATCATAAGCGGCAGCGAGGTTTCTGGAAGGTGTGCTCCATTTTGCCCAGGAGTAGCTGTCCGTAGGGTTGTAGGCATTGCGGTGATACATCATCCACACCCAGTTTCCTGAGTTGCGTGACCAAGTCACCTCGAAGATGGATTCCTTGGTGTTCCTTACCGCATCGTCGTCATTATAGCCCCAGAGGTCACCGTAATTGTCCACGAGCGAGAATCCCATACCCTCGACTGCCACACAGTCATTGATGACCTGGTTCCAGTCCTGACGCTGCTTCTCTGCATAGACTCTTGCTCTCAGACCATGGGCGAAAGCCTTGGAGAACAGGTATTTGTCTGAAGGGTTCACGTCAGGAGCATTGTCGCAGGCATAGTTCAGGTCCTCGATTACCTGGCCGTAGATTTCATCTACCGGTGTGCGTTTCGGATAATAGTCCTCGTACACTTCCTCGATGTTCTCGGATGTGATTTCCGGCGGAATGACGGTAATCATAGGAGCGTCGCCCCAGAGCTGTGCCATCCTGAACAGGCAGAATGCTCTCCAGCACAATGCCTCGGATTTCCACTCGTCGTGCTCTTTCTGAGTCATTTTCACTGCGGAGGTATCTTTTGCGAAGATATTGTCAATGTTACAGATAATGTTGTTGGCATTGCTTATCTGCTGCAGGTACCAGTCCCAGTCGCGGGCAATATTGGAGTTTGCAGGGTCCTGGTTATTGGCCTCGATCGCTACAATCGCTCCTGTGGACGGACTGCCGCAATATGCATTGTCACTTCTGGTCTCGGTAGAGATTAGCCAATCCATGTAACCTTTTTCCTGGATGTCCTTTACCCAGCTGTTATACAGGGAGTTGCGAAGTCCCAACATATCTGTTCTGGTAGAATACTGGCTTTCGCTGTCGTTCTTCACATTCACATTGTTCTCATTGTAGGATGTGTGCGGATTCAAGTCCAGATCGCAGGCCTGGAACGCCACAACGACAGCCGCCGCAAGAATAAAATTTATCTTTTTCATAATAATGTCTCCTTAGTCATCAGAAATCAACATTGACACCGAAAGTTACGGTCTTGACGTTAGGGTAGGTACCCCAGTCGATTCCCATACTTGTAGCGCTTGAATACTGGCTCATTTCCGGGTCATATCCTGAATACTTGGTGAACGTAAACATGTTCGCAAGTGTGATGTACGGCTGTATCTTGGTGAGATTCAGCTTTCTGAGGAACTTGCCTGAGAAATCGTAAGAGAGCGTGATGTTCTTGATCTTCAGATATGAACCGTCCTCAATCCATCTTGTGGAAGCCTTCAGGTTGTCCACTTCGCCTGCCTTAGGGATGTCAGTCACCTGTCCTGGAACGCGCCATCTGCGGAGTACGTCGGTAATCTGGTTGGAGCCGTTGTACATACCTATCATCTCTATCTTGGATGCATTGTAGATGTCGTTGCCGATGGAGCTTGTGAGGAGAACGCTGAGGTTGAATCCCTTGTAGCTCCAGGTGTTGGTCATACCCCAGATGAAGTCAGGGTTGGCATCACCGATGTAGTGGCGGTCTGAAGAACTGATCTTTCCGTCCTTGTTATAATCCTCGTAGATCATCATACCGGTCTCAGGGTCAACACCTTTCGCGGTCAGTCCATAGAAGCATGAAAGCGGTTTGCCTTCTGTCATTCTGACTACCTGCTCGCTGAGCGCCTCGGATGTGGTGGTGTAGTTATAGACTTTCTGCAGGGTGAGTTTCTCGACCTTGTTGCGGTTGAATGAGAGGTTGAAGTCGGTGGTCCATCTGAAGTCTTTCTTGTCAATGTTGACTGACGAGATGGCGAACTCCATACCCCAGTTGCTCATTTCTCCGTCGTTCCTGATGAGGTCAGAGTACGGGGACGGCATAGGGACGGTTATCAGCAGGTTCTTGGTATATCTGCGGTAAACGTCATAAGTGAATGTGAGTCTGCTGTTGAGCACTGCGAGGTCGATACCGAGATCCCACTGAGATGTTGTCTCCCATGTAAGTTCGCGGTTTCCGATGTTGGACTTTCCGCCGAGGGTAGGAACTGAATCAGCATATTTGGAGTCTGTCCAGTCGTAGTAGTTGGTGGAGTACATCTGCTGCCATGCGTAGTCGCTGAGGCCTTCCTGGTTACCCTGCTGTCCCCATCCGAGACGGAGCTTGAGGTCGTTCATCCACCTTACGTCTTTCATGAAGTTCTCGCCTGAGATTCTCCATGCCGCTGAAACTGAAGGGAAATAGCCCCATTTGTGTCCCGGTGCAAGCTTTGAGGAACCGTCGGCTCTGAATGCCGCCGTGAGATAATATTTACTGTCGAAGTTATAGGCTGCACGTGCGAGATATGACATTATGGCCCATTCGCTCCAGCTCTGGCTCTGGCCTCTGAGGCCGCCTTTGTTACCGCCGTTCAGGCCGAAAATTACATTGTTATTCTCTGCTGAGAAATAGTTTCTCGAGCCTGTAAGCTGCTGCCAGTCGGATGTGGTGGCTGACATACCGCCCATGAGTTCGAGGGAATGCTTGCCGAAGACATTGTTGTAGTTCAGGATATTGTCATAGACCATTCTCCTGTCGTCGGTCCTTGAGTCGGATGCTTCTCCATGCTGTGTCCTACCATAAGATGTGTGGATAGGGTCGAGGAATGAGTAGCTGTGCACCCAGCGGCGGTCCATACTTACCGTGCTCTTGAAATTGAGGTGCTTGGTGAAGTTGATGCGTGCAAATGCAGACATCACCGCCCTGTCGGTCTGGTCGTAGTTGTTCTCTGTTCTGGCGAGGTTCTCTGACGGAGTTGTAAGGTTCGCGCCGTAGAACTGTGTCCAATACCAGTCAGGGTTTGTTTCGCTCCACGGTTTCGCGTAGGTAGGGGTGTTGATTACTGAAAGCACGACGCCTGCCCTGTTGGCGCCTGTTCCGGAGATGATTCCGTTGTTCTTGTAATGGGAGTAGGAAACGTCCATTCCGACGGTAATCCATTTGAACAGGTCTGATTCGAGATTGACTTTCGCATTGTACCTCTTGTTGTATGCGACTTTGAGGATACCCTGTTCGTCGCTGTAGCCGAGACTCATGTAGTAGCGCGACTTGTCTGAGGCATTGGATACTGAAACCTGATAGTTCTGGGTAATTCCGGTTCTGTAAGTCTCGTCAAACCAGTCTGTTTCGTCTTTGAGTCCTTCCGGGACATTGGCCACTCCGATTTCTTTCTGGAGTTCGCGGTACTGGTCCACATTGAGGACGTCATAGGTCTTGGTGACGTTGGAAAGTCCGACGTAGGCGCTGAAGTTGATCTTCGGGCCTTTGCCTTTGCTGCCCTGCTTGGTGGTGATGAGGACTACTCCGTTTGCTGCACGTGATCCGTAGATGGCTGCTGATGAAGCGTCCTTGAGGATCTGCATTGTCTCGATATCGTTCGGGGAAAGATATGAGATGGCATAGTTTCCTGTTCCTACCGGCACTCCGTCCACTACGTAGAGAGGGTCGTTGGTGGAAGAAATGGATGAGGCGCCTCTGACCCTGATGACCATACCGCTTCCCGGCTGGCCGCTTGTCTGGGTTACCTGTACGCCGGAAACCTTGCCCTGGATAAATCCGGAGGCGTCAGTAACCGGTCTCAAGGCCATATCTTCTGTATTCACGGTAGAGACTGCGGTGGTGAGGTCCTTCTTTCTGACAGAACCATAACCGATGGCGACTACCGCGTCGAGAGCGATGGCGGTCTCGTGTACATCTACATTGATGACAGCGCGGCCTCCTACTTTTTCAGTTACAGTGGAATATCCCAATGATGAGAACTCCAGGACTGCTTCTGATGATGACACTGTGATATCATAACGGCCGTCAGCATTGGTGATGACACCGTTCTTGGTGCCCTGCTCCAATACGGTCAGTCCTATGACGGGCTGTCCGTTTTGATCCTTGACCGTTCCATTGACACTATGCTGCTGCGCGAATGATACCACGCTGGCAAACATAAGCAATACAACTAAAAGTTTACGCATAACTAAATTGGTTATTGAATAATTATGTAATCCTTGAAGATTTCCTCTTCCTGAAGGGTTTCCCGATTTGGTTATTATTCTTCAATGACGACTCATCCTCCTGAATATTCCTCTTACTGTTTTGGTAAGCGTTAAAAAATAAGTTGGTAAAGATTTGTGGAGGATTTTCGAGGATAGATTCCTTTTAGAAGAAGGAGTGTGCTGGACGCACACGACTGATGAGAAAAGGAATATAGACCGAAAAGACCCGCAAAGATTCCAAAGTTTTTTTTTAAGGATTACGCTACATTTCGTTTACAAAATTATGTAATAGGTAAAAACGTTTTGCATAAAGTGGATGAAAAGTGGACCAAAATGGGACACTTTTGAAAGTCATACTTGATAATCAATGCTTTACAACGGCGCTGCTCGCTGGTCGAAGTGGTATTTTCTTATGTTAAAATAGACAGATATACATTTCACGGACGCCGCCGGTCTCAGACTCTTGAGTGTCCGGCATATAAAATTTGTAAAAACTTTCGCTCTGAAACATTGCCATTAAATAAAAAATCCCTATATTTGCAGTCCTGTTCTTCGCGAAAGGGCAACCTTCGTGTCGAAACTTAAGGATGGTTCGGTAGCTCAGCTGGATAGAGCAACAGCCTTCTAAGCTGTGGGTCTTGGGTTCGAATCCCAACCGAATCACGGAAATCGCCATTCTACGCCACTCTGTGGCATACAGGGGCAAGAAAAGGGGCAAGGTTTCTAAAGAATCTTGCCTTTTTTCTTTGTTCCAGGGGAAAGGTGTCCCGAATGCCTGAAATTATCTTTGTCCCTTTTTTACCTTTTTTACGCAAAGTATTCCATCGCGCTGTCGATAGACAGCGGGATTTTTTGATTGACACGCCTCGGTACCGCATCACCTAACATACGACATGTAGTTAACTTTGGAAAATGGTGTAAGAAAACGTCATTTTTTTCACCGTTTCAGAAAATTTGAACAAACGGGGTAAAATAAGGCCGATATTTACACCGAAAAAGCCATGCCGGCACATGCCGACGCCAGCTTTCTCCGCCGCCACTCGTAAGATTGCCCGTGGCAGGGTCAGGGATGCGCGCCCCCCGGGAGCGAATCCCACCAAACTATGGAAAGTGCGTTTTTGTTAAACATTTGTTAAACATCGGGACAGGAACACAAGCATGGCAACAGTAGCCCCGGCGGGACGCAGCCACGCTCCATTTTTAGAGACATTGATTATCAATAAGTTACAAAAACGCAGCGTGGAAACGCAGCCAAAAAAAAGTCTACGTTTCCACGCCCTATCTTAAAAGATATTTGATTATCAATCAGTTACATTTCACCCCCGTGGCCGCGTCCCGCCACTTATCCCGCCGTTTATCCTGCCACGTCGGGCGATAGGACACTATTCTTTAATTAATAGTCATTGAATGAAACATAGTCAGATATGTTCTTGAGAATCTACCTGCTTACTGACAGACGCGCATAGTCCTGACAGGGGTTGACTCCAAAAATGACCGGTTTGTCCGTAAAAAGGCAGGTTCTCACGGACAAGTGATTAAAAATCAGCAACTTATCCGTAAAATCTCCCATTTCTACGGACAAGTTATGACTGATGTAAAAAAGCGGCGGCGATCCCGCTCCAGTAAGATGTTCATACTGTCGCATCCGCCCCACATCACGAGCGACACCACGAGCGACATTACGAGAGACACCACGAGAGACACCACGGACGACATCACGAGCGACATTACGAGCGACATTGATGCCCGAGGGTGCTGAGGGAGCAGTTTCCAGCCCGTCAAAATCGGACAGATGTGGAGTAAAAAAATGACGGATGTGGAGTAAAGAATGACGGATGTATGGTCTAGAATGTTGACACTGACGCGATACACTGACAAGATACACTGACGCGATACTCGGACGCGATACTCGGACGCTTACGCATTTTGGAACAACCTGAATGTCATTTATCCCAGCAAATCACTATCAATCAAGCGATTACACCAAATACTCAAAGCCAGGTTACCCTAAAAGACATAGGACCTGGCTTTCTGCATTTTACGCAACCATCAGAGTTCCAACCACTTACACGATTTCCATACTCGCAAGTTGTTCCAGTTTCTTTTGCTCCCATGTTAATCTGTTCTAGATATTTCCATGGGCAAAAGTACGGAACCGCTAAAAACGCGTCAATACGTAACCGCGGAGACGCTTACAGTCCAGATACAGGACGTGCAACGCGTATTCTACTGTATATCAACACTTTAGCGCTTTTCAGAGTTGCAAAATATACAACTCTGAAAAGCGTTAAATGGTTACTATTCAGCGACTTACAGGTCACGCAAAAAAATATCGGAGACTGGAACAGAACTTGACATCTGTCTGTTCTTGACATTTCCATGGGCAAAAGTACGGATCCGCTAAAAACGCGTCAATACGCAACCGCGGAGACGCTTGCGAGACGCTTACGAGACGCTTACAGTCCCGCACAGGACGCGCAACGCGTATTCTGCTGTATATCAACACTTTAACGCTTTTCAGAGTTGCAAAATACACAACTCTTAAAAGCGCTAAATGGTTACTATTCAGCGACTTACAGGTCACGCAAAATGTATCGGAGACTGGAACAGAACTTGACATCTGGCTGTATCGCATCCATATCCGCTCGTACAACCTTGCTGCAAATGCCGGAATTGCTGTTTCTTTTGCTCCCATGTTAATCTGTTCTTGACATTTCCATGGGCAAAAGTACGGAACCGCAAAAAGCATAAATACTTAACCGCGGAGACGCTTACGATACGCTTACAGTCCCGCACAGGCGCGACACGTATCCTACTGTATATCAACGCTTTAGCGCTTTTCAGAGTTATGAAAACAACAACTCTGAAAAGCGTTAAATGGTTACTATTCAGCGACTTACAGGTTGCGCAAAATGTATCGTCCTGAAAAAAGTTCACCCAAAAAAAGTAAACTTTTATGGAAGCTAAATGCTATCGGGCGATGCAGCGCGCCAGAAATGCTGTATGCGTTAAGGTTACATCACAGGGACCGCGAAGACTAGAACGCCAGGACAGGACGCACTATCATTCTACCATAGTCTACGGCCGTAAACAAATAGCGGCAATAAAGATAGCCTCTGGAAGAGATGTACCAATTATGAATCGTAGATTCACACCACGTAGATGTCCAGATATTATCAGAAGATGCGAATGTATGTTTATCCTTATCGGCAATCTTGGCCATCCATTTATTCAATGCGGCCGGGACATCGCCTTGATCTTTTCTTTGATTATATCCTAAAGCATCAGAAGTCTGCTCCGCCGGATCAGCCAGAGCCGGACAACCACCTAAATACTGCAGCAGATCCCAGCATTGGCCAGATGAAGGAAGGTACCAGCCGGTCGTAGTCGCAAGAACAGGATAATATTTATTGTATTCATCTACCGACTTCAACGCCGGATAATTACTGAAGCCACCACAAGCTTTACGCACCTGCTCGCTATTCCAATATCCGCTTATGTCATTATAACCCTCCGCTTTTGAGCGACAAGCAGGCAAGTATGCTTCGGTAGGTGTGGTAATCCAAAAAGTAACATCGACCGCGGCATTCTTCAGAGCCATCACAAGCGCGTGCGCCTCACCTCCGAGCACTTTCTTTTCTGCGTCCCCGACACGCCTCGGATTGGTCTGGAAAACAATGCCCACGACATTTGAGGCCTGCACCTTCTCCTTATCCGTATTATACGGGAGCAGATGGCCGTCGGCCAGAAAGAAATCACCAACCCGCAAGGTGTGAAGTTTCACAACCCTTCCGCCATCGATCTTGTATATCCTGTAACTGCCGCCGGAAATTTGATTGGGCTGGATTTCAATCGAAAATTCACATTGCAGCCTGTCATTGTAGGCGGAAAATTCCACGCCTGCAGAAGGATGGAAAAGATAGCGGCAGATTCCATCGGAAATAAGATACGGCAAAGCCTTGGAATCAAACTCTGTCGGACCGGAGATGACATAGTCAGGGATGCCGGGCTTATTAGTAAACCTGTAAACAAACGCCGGCAGCTCCACTACGGCCAACGCCATACGGTGTGCCATGGAGAAAGTCAATGTGAGGCTGTTGTCTGTACCGGTCTCCACACTTCCATTGGCCGTCATAAGGTCTGAGGCGGCATAGGCCTCGTAAGAGCTCTGGTCCTTTCGCGGCTGCCACGAGCCGATCAGCGGAGCAAAGAATTCCGCATCTGTCAATGTCGCACCTGTAGAAGCCGCAGTCTTGCCTGCCATGTCCGACTGATATGGATAGTAGATATAGTAGTTTTCATCCGGCAATCCTCCGGCTAGACTTTTTCCTGTCTCCGGCCTCCAGACGAGCCTGCCTGTAGCAGCATCCGTTTCAGCTGTCAGTTTCAGGTTGGAATAGACAGTCTGGCCGCCTCGAAGCAAATACAGGCCACAGGCATCACCTTCGCTGAACTTGGTGATATAACCATCCTCAACCGCACGGGTAGCAGGCCCTTCGGCCGATGCATATCCACTGTCAATAATGGAGACAGCCAGAGATTGTCCCGACTCAGCACCAGCAGGCGACACGGCCTCATCCTTTCCGCACGACGCAATGACAAGGAGGAGCCCCGCCAAATGCAATGATCCGTATAATATATTGTATGTTTTCATAACGAATGTATTTATCATCAATGACATAAAATCCTAGAAAGCGAGAATCGGACGTACATATCCCCAAAATCCTTTCGAATTATGACTGCTTTTCAACCAACCATAAATAGTTACATTCCAAGCTAGCGCGTAGCCATTCGAGTACTCCGAAGACGACCAAAACCACATCATTGATTCGTCGAATGTGCTTTTGCCCTCAGCCGAGACCTCTGACAGCCATCCGTTCAGAGCGGCGGCCACATCACCATTCCAAACGAACCCAGCCGCGTCAGGATCTTCAGTGGCCGATGAGTTTTGCTGATCTGACTGGGCCAAATCATGACTTGAGCCCAAGTTCTGCAGAATGTCCCACCATTGGCCTGAGGACGGGAGGAACCAGCCGGTCGTAGTCGCAGGCGCCGGAGCCGGATATTCTTTCGACGCCTTGAATGCAGGATAATTGTCGAAATTGCCACGATTGCTGAGAATATGCTTACTGTTCGCATATCCGCTGATATCTTCGTAAAGCTGCTTTTTGGTCAGAATTTTTGTAAGTCCCTCATCAAGGTAGTTGAAGTTAGCAGCCCACTGAACGGAACTGGTGACCGAAGTGTTCCTGAGCGCCATTACAAGACCGTGAGCCTCGCCACCGAGAGCTTCCTTTTCGGCCAATCCGATACGATACGGATCCGTCTGGAAGACAATGCCGATAACCACCTTTCCCCCACTTCTGTCCGGACCCGGCTTAGGGTCGGCAATTTCCCTTCTTCCGTCAGAATAGATTTTGCGGAGACCGCCGTCGCTCCATGTCCCGTCCGAGTAGAAGTAATCACCGATCTTAAGGTCATCTGCCTTATAACATTTCACTTTATCAGAAAAAACAGTCTCTGAGTTGCCTCCGTTCCACGCACCGATTGCCGCAGAAGACCCCAATTCGATTGGAAGATGCAGATTTCCGGTGAGTTTCATCGGCTTGGCCTCATCATTGAACCCCTTCATGGCGTCGCTGAGTCCGCTATCGATTCTTTGGGTTTCACCGCCTGCGTATGTGATGTCCACCACCAGCGTCTGCGATTCATTCGGGACAATGCCGAGCAGCCTGAAAGACAAACTGAATGTCTGCCCGTCCTGTGTGAAGGTTTTCGTCACCGTTGCCGCCCCGCTACGTTCGCCTGTTTCAATGTCCACAGCAGATGCCACTCCCGAAAGCGTCGCCGTTGCCGACTGCACACGACTGTAGTCGCCTTCTGTGGATGTCAGTTCGAGGTCAAGTCTGCGGACCAGCTGTTTCATAGGCGCCGTGACACGGAGCGAGTCGTCCGCCAGGACAGTGATTTCCTGCACAGAGGCGAACAGATAAGAAGGCGCAGGGTCAATGTCACCTGCCGATGATTTTTCCATGGAAGCCACATTGCCTGCAACAGCAATATGCTCAGGCGTGTTGTACACCACGAGACTGTATTGTCCCGGGTCCAGAAGCTGCTTGAACGTGTTCTTTTCTCCGCTCACTTCCTGTTTCACGTCAGCGATTCTCAGAACGTACTTCTGGGGGATGTCCGCCTCGCTGCTCTTCCCGCTCCAGTCGGCAGTCACCACCACCGCGCCCTGGTCCGGATGTGGCGTCTGATGAGGTTTGCCTTTCGAGCAGGAGATGATCAATGTCAGGAGGACAAGATGTGTCAGAATTCTTTTATCCATAGTTATATGCTTAATAGAGGACTACTTGATTTCAGCCTACAAAGAAAGCAAAGAGAATTCATTTCGGGCCGATTCCCGATGACAAATAGCGTTTCAATTGTCAGAATCGCACATCTTTGTCGTTTAGGCTATTTTTTCCGCCATCTGGTAGGCGTACATCCGGCGTTTTCCTTGAAGATGCGGATGAAATGACTCGGCGACAAAAAGCCGGATCTTTCTGAAATGTCGGCCAGCGTCAACTTAGGATATTGTACGAGCAGACGTTTCGCATATTCAATGCGAAGCCCTGTAATCCAGTCACGGAATGACACTCCGTATGTGGTATTTATGAACTCGGAGAGATAGGTGCGATTGGTATGAAGCTGTTCCGACAAGTCTTTAATGGTAAGGCCTGTCCTGACGTAACCATCAGCATTGATCCAACCCTTGATTCTTTCCGCGATTTCTGCATGGTATGACGGCGTCTCTTGCGTCGGTTCCGCCTCAAAATGTTCCAGCCCTTCATTGACCTCCATTGCATTTTCCACCTGCTCGTAAAACAGCATATAGTTCAGATAGCAAAGGAAGAGATAGATGTAGAACGGGATTGACATCAGAATCCAGATATAGACGTATCTGTCGGGCAGGAACGTCAGCAATCCGCAGCCCACTCCGAATATGATGGCCCAATAAGTGAAAACGGAAAGCCACTTGATATAGGCCCCGATGTCGTCCGCATGGGTTTCGTCGAAAATGCGGATAACCCGGTGATAGGTCCGCAGCAGCCGCCATGTCAGGAACAGTCCATATACGACCAGCCACACAGCCAAAGCCAATATCGCCACTGTCTGAGCCGTCCCTTCCGGCAACAGTTTCAGGACAATGCAGGAGATCGCGGAGTACAGTACCCACAATGACATATGTGCCAATAGCCTGCGCCTGGTGATATAATTGCGGTCAAGCAATGTAGTAAGGGCCGAACTGAACAGCCAGTAGCACAGGAAATAAGTGGACAGGTTTATGAGAATGGCGGCATCGGCGTCATTGAAACGGACTTTCATAAAGAAATGCACCGAATAGTTGGCCGCAAGCAACAGCATTGCCGCTCCCATTATGTGCCGGGAGCGCAGAAAATTGTCAAAAATCGCCTTTTCCGGAGTTCTGGCAAACAAAAAGTAGAAGCCGAAAAACAACATCAACGGCAGCGCGGCACAAAGGGAATAGTTGTATATAGGGTCCATTGGGCATTCATATATTTACGCCCCCTAAGTTACAAAAAATCCACATTTTGCCTGAGAATCGAAATGACAAACTTTGCAAAAGGCAGGATGTCGCCTTTTGTGCTTGCTGTCTCCAGCGCAGCCATATATTCGGCGCGTTTGTCTGTCTTAATCACCACCCAGTCATAGCCGCCGGAGGCCAACATCACATTCATCAGGAAACGGCACATTCTGCCATTCCCGTCCATATATGGGTGAATATATCCGAAGAAAAAGTGACCAAGCACAGCCCTGACTATCGCACTCGGCTCATTGCCTAGCAGCTTGAACAGCACAGGCATTGTAATACGCACATTGTCAGGACTCAAAGGTGTGTGTAAGGAGCCTGCAAAGACTCTGCAAATTTTTCACCAGGTGTTGCCATATCAGTATTTGCCTGCGTATCATATTTAGTATTTAGCGGCGTACTTATTTTAGTATTTAGCGACGCGCGATTATTAGTATTTGTCGCAAAAATAGCAAAACATTGTTATTATAGCAATAGCATAAATCAGCATTATGTTCCATCGGACTGAAACGCAAATTCGGAATCCGTTGCGAGGAGGCAACAAATTCCGAATCCGGTAAGTTTATGGGATGCAATTACTTGCGAGACGCTTTTACGTTGGTGGCGCCTTTGTAGAGGACACGGATGCCGCCTTTCGTTTCACGGTACAGGGTAATCGAAAGGTCGATCTCGAGATAGCTTCCGTCGTCGGACAGTTTGTAGTGGTTCAGTCGGACACCGGAGACGGACTTGTTGCCGCTCAAGTAATTTTCACCTTCGGTGCGCTCCTCAAGAGGAATCTGCATTGTCGCAATGCCAGGGAGGTCAATGTCAATGACAGATAGATGGAACGGGATGTGCCCAGTATCTCTGCAGCGGCAGCGATATCCGGTAACATTGACACGGACTTTACCTTCGTCATAGAAAGCCCATTTCTGATTTCCTTCAGATTCACCGCCGATCGCACTGGTCAGGGCGCAGAAATACTCATTGTCCACGGTTACACAACCGACAGCCACCTCAGGTTTGAATTCATCGCAGGAGACAAATCCAGCCAAGGCAACAAGGAAAGGGAGGAATAAATGTCTGGTGCTCATAATAATGGTATTAAGGGTTTCTCTCTACATACAATGCATTGATATCTGATTCCTTGCATCCACCTCGACAATCTAAGGGACGCGCAAGGTGAATTTGCGGACGTAGGTATTTTCGACATTGACAAGACTTGCAAACAAATCGTAAAGACGACCCAGTCTGTCAAGAACCAGACAACCGGCAGCAAGCCGACTACCAGCAAGCCGACCAGCGACAATCGCCTCCTCCGCGGCTTCATCGGTGGAAGTTCGTTTTAGAATTCCCAACTGTCACGCCAGTGAATCTTGAAACGGTCACCGTCAAATTCAATCGGCAGCCAAACGTAGCGCCCGTCAATGGCATTCTTCGGATTCCATCTATCACCCATATAGATGAAGGTGTTCGCCTTGCCGGCAACCGGCAGTATGAAGGTGCTCTGGGAATTGAAGGTCAGCTGAGAGCCTTCTCCCTCGCACGGGTTTCCGAGCTCAGTCCATGGTCCCCATATTGACGGTGCGGACGCACTACGGGCCTCATTGGGAGCCCAACCTGTGCATCCCGACCCCATAAAATAGTAGGTTCCGTCTTTTTTGAATATAGCAGGAGCCTCCATGAGACGATCCGGGAACACGCGCACATATTTTCCGGTGTAGTCCAAATAGTCATCCGTCAGTTCAGCTATATGCAGCGTCCAGTTGTCCTCCGAGGCGGACAGCTGATATGCCTTGCCGTCGTCATCGACAAATAGGGTCATATCACGGGACATTTGCCCAGACTCGAAATCTCTGGCAAGAAAGCCCTTTTCATCAGGGAACTCGTCCTTGTTGAACGGCCATTTGCCGGGAACAGCTCTGGTGCTGCGTACAAAGGAAAAAGGGCCTTCCGGCCTATCCGCTACCGCAATTCCACTGCGCGCACTTGAATAACCGCTTCCCTTCAACTCCAGATGGAACCACATCACGAACTTGCCCGTAAGGGCATTATAGATGACCTTCGGACGTTCAAGAATGCAGCCCCGTTCAATGTCGGAACCAGGTTCATCGCTTACGGCCAATGCTATGCCCTCATTCTTCCAATTGTAAAGATCATCAGAAGAATAACAACTGACTCCCACTTGAGCCAGATTGCCGGCCTCCCCCTCCGTCTTGTACTCGCCGTACCACCAATACTTTCCACCATGGAACATGATTCCGCCTCCATGCGCGTTTATTGCCACGCCATCAGTATCTTTCCACAACTTTCCGGGCCTGAACTCCGTAATCTTAGCGGAGGGACGATGGTCGCCATCCGTCGTCATTGAAATCACATTACCATTAGCAGAATAGAGAAATGCGGAGAATAGGGCCGTCGCGCAAAATAGGATGTGTCTAATTTTCATTTGAAGCAAATCTAGCAGCAATTACTCTGCATGAAACGATGCAATCCACTCGAACATCGAAGCCGGAAAATCCTGCCATTGGCCCCAATGATGTCCACCTGTCTCATGCGGTAGCTCCTTGACGGGAACGCCTGCTTTCCTCAGAGCCTCGCAATATGCGTGGCTATTTTCGTTCGGCTTCACGATATCATCATCGATAGAATATGCGATGTACGCCGGAGGTGTGGCCGAAGTCACGCGCTTTTCAACTGAATATGTGTCAATCAGTTCCTGCGAAGGAGACGCTGTTCCGAGAAACATTGTCATCGAACCGGTGTGCGTCTTGCCCGGATCCATTGATATGACTGGGTAGCAGTCAATCTGAAAATCTATTTTCTTTGGATGCATAGCCGACATGAGTGCAGCCAGATAGCCTCCCGCAGACTCGCCCATCACCCCGAGTTTCGAATATCCGCCGAGCATAGCCTTTCCTGTAAGCATCATTTCGATGGCGTTCTCACAGTCGGTCACTGTCCTCCGGCGGTCGCGGTTCGGCAAGCGGTACATGACAATCGCAAGAGTCATTCCCTTCCCTTTGCAGTAATCGACAATCTGGCTTATACAGCCGGGAGTATGATTAGCGAATCCGCCTCCAGGAAAATAGACAATGCAGTCGGTGTTGTCCTTAGCGTCGGAATAGTAGATGTCGGCATATCCCTCGGCCGATGGAAGCACAGCCCTCACACATTCATCCGAACCGCCCAAGGCCGGAACGACCACATAGGTATAGTCCCGTAACTTCATCGCCGGGTTGTTCGATTCGAGTTTTAGAGGAAGGAGAAAAGCCTTTGCGGAAGACAGTCTGCGCAGCTTTTTCTGGTCAATGCGGACAACTATCTCTCCGGAAGTCTCCATTTTCCTGACCACTACCGTCCCTATGCTGTAGCAATCTTCCGGCATCATCACGACGGACGCGCCATTTTCATTCTCGTATGCCGCAAGTGCCTTAGGATAAGCCTTGGCAGTGAATGCCACATCCTCAAGAACCGATGCTTGGGAATATTTGCCGTCAAGAACCTTGAACGTCAAAGTCACCTCGTCCGCCAGCGTAAGTATCTTGCGGGCAGTCATCACAGCAGTCCTCTCACCGTTATCCTCCACTGCCGCATGACTACAGCAAACAGCCAAGGCCAGCAGAATCACTGCTGGGCAAACGAGCAATCTTTTCATTTTCAATTTTTCTTGGAGGAGTGAGAAACCTTCAGGCAGTCCAAGGCCACCTTCGATGATGTCACGCCTGATATGCGAACATCATTCTCCCCCTTGAGGAACTCCACATCGAACGGAATCTCCACGAATGCGGAATCCGTCGTGGCAACCGATGCGTGATGAGCCTTTCCGTTCACAACCAAATCAAAATCAACCGCTTCCGGCGAGGAAAATCGAACGGAGATTCTGTATTTCCCGCCCTTGAGGCTGAAGACGTCTGCCCATTCGAGATAATTCGTCGGGGAGTCTCCGAGGTTCGTCGCCACGGCGCGTCCGGAAGCCCCCTCGACAGGGATGTACTTCACGCCCGTCCCGCGTATTGCGGTAAAGTCCGGACAATAGCCCCACTCCGCCTCATAGAGGACAGGTTCAATCCGCTCACCCTCTACCTTAAGAATCTTCGCTGTGTGAGGCTGAAGTGTCATCTCTATGACTCTGCACGACGCAAGGTCGGATCTCAGGTTGAGGTCGCGCAACTTCATCTCCCCGGCGAACTCCAGCACGTCGGCCGGCACGCTGAACGAGGCAGCCGAGTCCGAAGGGTTATAGAGCGCGACGGCCCTCGCACCTCCGTGGCGACGCAGGATATCCTTCGCGAAGACATAAGTCTCACCTTCGTGCTGGACCACATGGGCCTGAAGCCCGAGCGGGTCCTGATTCACGGCAATCAACTCCGGGTTGGTGATTATCCGCATAGTCTCCTCCGGAATGTACTCTATGTCACAGCCCAGAAGCAGCGGTGAGCTCATTATGCACCACATCCCGAAATGCGCCTCCTCCTCGGCATAGCTAAGTCCGAGCCCGTCCTCCCAGAACGGAGAAGGCTTGATGTTGTAGCCTACAGCGAGCATATCCATGTCGTTGTAGTGCCCGTCATGCGCATAAGCTGACAGATAGAGATTTTTCTCCACGATGTGCCGGACCGAAGACCAGATGGGACGTATGTCCTCCGAAATCCGCCAAGAGTCTGCAATCTTCTCAACCCATGTCCCCGGATAATCCCAGCGGCATACATTGATGTCGATGTGCCTGCCAGCCACACTGTCAATCACCTGACGGATTTCCTCATAGCGGTCCCTTTCCTCAAGACGGCGATGAATGCCACCGCAGTAGTCAATCTTGATGAAGTCGAAGTTCCAGTTGTTGAAATACTGGTCAGCGTCCTGAACATCGTGCATCCAGAGACCCGCACCAATTCCGTTCAGGTCCTTGTTGTAGCTCGACCCGCAGGTGTTGTCTCCGGCGTCGGAATAGATTCCGGCCTTCAGGCCGAGAGAGTGGATGTGGTCGGAGATGGAGCGCATCTGCGCTGAGCCACCAGGAAACCTCTGCGGATGCGGATTCATATAACCACGCTGGTCGCGGTAGCCGAAAAATCCGTCATCGATGTTGACGTTTCCGTAACCGGCGTCCTTAAGTCCACGTTTGACGATAAGGTCGGCCTGATGCATGATTATGGAGTCGGAAATATCGACCATATAGGCATTCCACGAGCTCCAGCCCATAAGAGGAGGCTTCACTGCCTGCGGCTGACGAGAGGTGCATGACACGATGAGTGCGAAGACGAGGAAAATGGGATATATTTTCTTCATATATTCTTGATATTCAGCTCATTCTCAACAAGAGAGATGATTCGATTTACTACTTATAGCTGTTTTCGATGTTCCGGTAAGTTTCCTCATCGACATGGATGATGCAGCCGTGGCGGCCGTCTTTCGGAGGATAGAAGTTAGTCGCATCCTTCCACGGTGCGCCCTGAATCGCCAAGGCCTCACGCATCTCATAGACATGCTCGCCGTAATTCTCGTAGTAGAGCCTAAATTTGCCCTCCGGAGTGCGGATTATAATCGGGGCTTCGCGCCAGTTCGGACTTACGGAAGGCCCGGGGTTGGAGTAAGGGCCGAGCAGATTGTCCGACGAGGCAATCCTTATGGACTTGTGGGTTTTAGGAGCCTTGTCCTCCCAGCGTTCATCCTTCACAATGGCATAATACTTACCGTTGAACTTTCTGATTATCACATCAATGAGTGCGATGTCGGAATCAGCACCGGTAAAATAAATCGGGGCAAGGTCACCGCCATCCTGGGCCGCGAAGAGGCGTTTCGGCCTCGTAAAATTCACAAAATCCTCGGTCAGAATATAGCAGGTCTTCATGGTCTCCCAATTTTTTCTATCGTACATGGCACGCTCTTCATCGGTCTTAGCCTCCTGCCTTTTCCTGTAATACTCGCCGGCATGCCAAGTGATGATGAACTGGTGACTGGCCTCATCATAGAACATTTTCGGCGCTCCCACGAACGGGATCTCATTATATACGCCGAGATGATCCACGACAAACTTCTCACCGTCGAGAACTTTACTCTTCCATACGACGAGGTCTGTCGTGTGCCAGAGCACCAACGACTCTTTCGACGATCCACGCACCACTCCTATCATATACCACCTTCTGTCAGCCTTCCCGAACACGTCCGGTCCCTCGCAGATGTCAGGATGGCCAAAATAGCTCTCAAGAATAACCTTACCACCATTCAGCGTCTTCCAACTGAGCCCGTCACGGGAAATCGAGTAGAACAGCGAGCCGTAGTTCGCGTTCGTCATGTGCGCGAAGAGATAGCCACCCTGCCCTTCCTCTACGGAAGGATTGTCCACCGGTTTGGTATTGCCGGAGCCATCATTTCCTTTAGTGCAGCCGGCAAGAAGAACCGTTCCTCCAGCGGCAATAGCAAGGTGCAGTGCCACTGAGCACAAGAGCACCTTACCTAAAAATGTTCTAATAATCTTCATTGTATATTTACTCCTTTCGCATTATTCCACATTAGCGGTATTCTCTTGCACAATGCCATCGACATAAATCTCAGCGATTTGGCAAGGAGTGTTGCCGCGGTAGCCCCTAGTCGGGCGAATCTTCAGATAGCGTCCTGTCCTATCGGCCTTGCTTACAGTCTCCGGAACGTCGTACCAGAATATTCCGTTTTCCTTAGGAATATCAGTCGCTTCCAGGAGAAGCTTCCAGTCATTGTCATCGTTAGCTGTGTTGTAGTTCGCAAGATTTCCTTTTTCACGTGCGCTCTTGAAATTCCATACAGTTCCGACATAAAACTCACAGCTACGGAGATCTTGGTTGTAAGGCCAGTCAAGAGGAGACTTTCCGACGCCAATACGCCCGATTTCAATATCTTTCTTGAAATCAAACACAAAAACAATATTAGGGATGTCGCGATGCCTGTCCTCGCCGATAAGAACACTCCAGTTAATATTGCTCCACTGATAATTATAATCATCCTCTCCCGCTTTGACAAGAGGGCTATCCCACGGATTAGACCATTCGGTGGACAAGTAACCGTCATACATTTTCTCCGGACGCCAGTCCTCCCTCGAATAGTAACTGTTCACGAACTTCACCATCCAGTTCGCCCTGTCAACAGTCTCCATCACAACCCGTGTAGCCTTCGCAAGATTGAGGCCGAGAGGATATATCCCATTGCGATCAAATGTCCTTGCAGTAGAGAGATTAAACACATAATAGGCCTTGTCCGTCCTAACCTTCACCTTTCCGGTGTATGTTCCAGGAGCCACGACCATCCTCACGGAGCCGGAATGGTCCTTGTCCGCGCCCACCTTGGCGTCAGACTCCGTCCTCGCCACATTTGTCAGAGGCGCGGCGAAATCGCCTTCAGCCCTCGCGGAGGTGAGATCAATGGCAAGCGTATTCTCATCATCTGGGTTGACATTCTGCACATTTATTTTGAACTCGCCGACGACGTTCTTGTCCGCCTCGAAAATCACATCCCGGACAATCTCGCCCTGATATGTTCCATCTGTCGAAAATACCCGGAAATCAAGCAGTGCACCGAGATTGAGGAACTTCACCTCTTGGAGCTTATTGTCCGCCCCCACAAGCATATCCTTTGTAAAAGTGAAAGGCACGCTTACCATCGGCATCGCAACTCCGTCAAACTTGCCTCCCTTATGGGTCTGCACAAGTGGAATTGTTATGTTCTGCATCGGATCAGCATTGACAGGTTCCCGCCGGTCATTGAATTTTCCGTTATCTATAGGGAGTACACGCGGAGATACCACGCATATACGGTCACCGGCCTTCATCTCAAGATTCGTAGTAAACCCGAAAATCGGACGTGGCTCGGTTGTCTGTATGGATGTCCTCTGGGTATAGGCAATCTGCCCATCTTTTTCCAGCGAAAATCCGAGATAGTCACCTGTTTCAAAAACGAGATGGTCATCGCTCATATCTGACTTAACGGACGGAAGTTCCTCGTTCACTACCGCAAATCTGTATGTATATGACGGATTTTCCTCAATTTCCGCAACCTTCGAGCATGAAACAGCAGTCATGGCTACAATCATTGCAGTGGCGGCAAAAATTATGTTTTTCATGGCTATTTTCTCCTTCAACTATAATTCATCATACGGGTCTGTATAGAAGATTTCGGTTCCGTTAGTCTTATCAAAACGGCTGTTCGATGTTGCAAATCCTGATTCTGTAAAGACGTACTCCACAACAAGTGTCGGAGGGCAATAATCCTTCCCACAGAGGTTAAATTTTTCTGATTTCATACTCATTTGTTTAGATGTTATTATGTGTTATTCTTCTCAATCAAAGGCACTTTATTTATTCATTTTACCGGATAGCCATCGATGGACACAAGCTCGCTTACATAGAACTCGGCGATGTTCACGGCCTTCGGATCAAGACCCGGAAACAGTTCAATCGGACGTATCTTCACATAGCGCCCCTTCACCGCTGTCTGCACATGCGACCAATATTCCTTGACCGGCCGGTCCAGCTCGATGGTAGTGAAAAACTTCCAATCATTTCCTTCATCGAGAGTGTTATAATTGGCGATGGTGCCACCTTCCCGCACGGTCTTAAATTCGAAGGCCGACTCCGCATAAACCTCGCATCTCTTAACCTTCTGCTCATTAGGTTTGGTCGATTGCAGGATTCCTGCGCCGCCGAGATTGTATTCGCGTCCCAGATCAATCACCATAATGATATTAGGTACCTCACGACTTCCCTGGAACAGAGTAGGAACAATCGAATGCAGGTTCTTGTCGGCAGGGGCATACTCATAGTCATCCCATGACGGATTGGATTTGGCCCCATTCCATTGCGTTCCCCATGTGGTCTCCGGTCTTCCGTCAAAGGCATAAGTGGCAAACCACTGCAAATCAAGCGTTGCCCCATACCAGTGTTCCTGTGAATTGGCATAGAGGAGTTTCCAGTCCTTGCGGTCAACTGGACGGTAAACATACTTCGGATTGGTAACAACAAGATAGCGGACCTCCTCTGAAACTCCGACCGGGAATGAGGCGGCGTCAAACTTTAGCGGAAGAAGATAGGTCTCGTCAGAGTTCAGACCTTCACGGCTCAGATGCAGCCTGCCTTTCACTATTTCCTTTTTGGCTTCGACGTCAATACCGTCAAAAGACCACGAAGACTCAGGAAGCAGTTTGTAGGAAGTGGAATTCTTGCTGTTGTACTCATCCACCAGCGTCTCAAGCCCTACCCTAACAATCTTTCCGACAAAGGTGGAGAGATTGCTTTCGCTGTACTCGACCTTGGCCTCTATGTCACAATCTATCTCCCTCAGAGAAATCTCCTCGCTGATGTCGGAGCGGTCCGGCCAGACGACATTCGGCCCGTTGATGTCAAACTTCCAGAGAATCGTGCTGCTTGAGGTGTTCACAGTGTCAGTTTCACTGCGGAGAACCACCGGAAGCACAAGTGTCTTGCCCTTAGCTTTCAGGGCCTGATGATAAATGTTTTCGGGAGAGAAAGTTATTGGGATATAGCGGCTGCGCGTACTGCCTTCGAGAACAATGTCGTCCCCGCCTCTTATCGAATATGACTCCGAAGCAATTATCTCAATGCTCCCGCTCTCATACCCGAAAGTCTCACACGCCTTTCCGAGTTCCATGACCTCAATCCTCGCGAATGCGTCGTTGTCGGGGTTGCCACCGCCCTTGAGGACAAGAATCGAGTCCTTGTATTCCTTGACGGTGTTTCCGCTGCGCAGCTCCCTCACACCGCTGTTCTTGAGCGAAAGGATGCGGTTGTACTTGTCTGGGAAGAGCTTGTAGTCCTCATTGCAGGAGAGGAGAAGCAGTGCGCATAATGTGGTGATTACTAATAATACTCTTTTCATCGCTGTTATTCGTTTCAATGTTCTCTCATCAATATCCAGGAGCCTGGACCATGTTAGGATTGGAATAGACCTCATTGTTTGAGACCGGCAGCAGGAGCATCCTGTCGTTCCAGCTGAACGGCTGGCTTATATCAACCACTTCGTTGAATGAGGCGAAGGACGGGGAGGTCTGGACTGCATTGAGTCCTTTCCAATTGCCGGAGGAAAGCCTCTCGCGTCCCTGAAGATAGCGACGCAGGTCGTAGTAACGGTATCCCTCAAGGTAGCACTCGACAAAGCGCTCGTCCATCACGGCTTGAAGCACGGTCTTGCCCTTCTCCGCAAGCAGAGCCTCAGTCCACGGGGTTATGCCAGCGCGTTTGCGTACCTTGTTCATATAAACTATGGCCTCAGCCTTGTTGCCGCATTGCGCTTCGCACTCAGCGAGCGAAAGATACATCTCCGCAAGGCGGACAATCGGGAAAGGAGTTTTACAGGAGGCGTAGTTGTTGCTCCAGCCCGTACCGGTATACTGGAAGTTCGGATGAACCCACTTCTTGTTGAGCCAGCCCGTCACGACATAGTTTCTCGTGCCCCAGATGGCAGCGTCATAACCGGTCTTCGTGTTGTTCCTCATTTCACAATAGATCGGATTTCCCGCCGCAATCTTCGTCGAATATTCGTCTCCGTCAAATGATATTGCGGCATAATAGCGCGGCTCGCGGCGGACATTGATCTTCGTTATGTCAGGATTCGTGAGCCCAGCGGAGGTGTGGTACTCCGATTCTGGCCAGAAAGACGGATCGTCTTCGGGAAGGAAGCCGTTCTGAGTGAAGAAATGCTCCACGGTGTAGAGTGTCGGCGAGAGTCCGCCCCAGCCACCTACATTAGCACCAGTATCGTTTCTGAGCACCCAATGAGGAAGAGAGGACATAAAGGTACTGTTGACATCGGTGCCGCCCTGCACTACAAATCCCCAGACAGTCTCTTTGTTACCATCATTCGGAGAGGAGCACATCACATATCTCATGAGTACTACCTGCTTCCGAAAAGCCTCCGCCTCAGCGTCCGAACCAAGCCCCGGAATCACCGGAAGACCGATTTTCTGGTTCTCGCGCAAAGTCTCGGAATCCTCAAGCGAGAACAACTCCGCTCCAGCGGCCTCCGCAGCCTTGACTGCCTCCGCCATGGCGTCGCGTGCCTTTTCCCATTTCTTCCTATCAAACTCATGACTCACGAGTTCCTTTCCGTAGCCCGGAGTCTCATACGAGATATTCTTCCATGCCCTATCCGGAAAACTTCCGTTCCACAGAGGAGATGCCGCAAGTACGAGTGCCCTCGCCTTCAAAGCCTTACACGCGACAGATGTGGCGCGACCGTAAAACGATGAGTTTGCATAACTTATAGGCAGCCCTTCCGCAGCCTCGTCAAACAGGTCACAAATATACTTCACGCAGTAGTCAAAATGCGAACGTCCCGGAAATTCTGACTTAGGCGCATTCGAATCGATGAACTTGTCAACAATCGGAATCGGCCCGAAGAGCGAAAGAAGTCGCAGATGGTAGTAGGCCTTGAGGAACTTGACCTCACAGATGAACTGATCGCGCATGTTCGGATTGAGCTGTGGATTGTGTTCGTCAATCAGTTTGAGGAAAAGGTTGCAGTAGCCGATTCCGTCATACCATATTTTCCAAACATATCCGTTGTCCCCGTTTATGGAAGACGGAGTTATGGCACCCCACTGTACCCTTGAACCGTAGTTTTCCCATTCCTGAGGGGTTACGTATTCATCGGCACGCATATCGAGGTTTGACGAAAGCTGCATGCTCGCATTATTCTGCGCATAGGAGTAGCAGGAATAGAGCATCTTTGTCGTGGTCGCTTCATCGACCATCATGTCATCGAGATCCGGCTGCTCCGGAGGAACGACATCAAGGTAACGGCAGGAAGCCACGGCAATTACCGCAAACGCGGACAATATTCTTCTTATATTGATTTTCATGACTATGATTTTACAAATTGAACTGCAGGCCGATGTTAAATGTCCGCTGGAGCGGGTAGGAATTGAAGCTGAGCTCCGGATCCCAATACTTGAACTTCGACCACACGGCAAGATTATCTGCACTGAAATAAAGTCTAAACCACTTTAGTCTGTAGCCTATCTCCAAAGTCTTGAAGCGGAGGAAACTACCATTCCTCATCCACCAACTGCTCGGCTGGTTATTGTTGGAAATTTGAGTAGAAAGCGTTCCGAGACGAGGATAGATGACATTTGAGTTGTCAGCGCCCTCACTCCAGTGACTGTCCGCAATCCACTTCATCAGGTTGTTGTCATTGGAATCGTTCGCGCAGAATGGATACATCCCTGTGAGCATTATGTTTCTCTTCGCGGAACCGTTGAAGAATACATTCACGTCGAGATCCTTCCACTGCACGCTGATTCCGAAGCCATACTGGATTCTCGGCATATTTCCGTAAGGCGAGAGCATGACCTGATCCTCGGCAGTAATCTTGTTATCACCATTGATGTCTCGGTAGCGGATGTCACCAGGCATGATGGTGCTGCCGAAGATGCTCTGGTCCGGGCTCGCGTCAATCTCCGCCTGGCTTTCGAAGAGCCCGTCAGCGATATATCCCCTCATCGCGTCAAGCGGCTTTCCAGTCTGTGTCTGCCAAACGTAAGGATAGTCCGGTTCGTCCACATAGACATACTTGTTTCTTGAATATGTCCAATTAACCCTCGCGTCTATAAACCAGTCCTTGTTTATCTGTTTGGTCCAATTTGCGCTGAACTCGAAGCCCATATTATCGACCTTTCCGACGTTCGCCCAAGGAATCGCGTTCTGATAGCCGAGCACCGACGGGAACGATGCCCTCTTCATAAGAATACGGTCGCGCTTGCTACTGAACCAGTCGAATGTGAAGTTGAACTGCTTGAAAAGCTGAAGGTCCACGCCGATGTCAAACTCGGTCGCCCTCTCCCAGCTGGCATTGGAAACCGGATACGAGTTCACCATAGGGCCCTGCTGACTTAAGCCTCCGGTGACACCCGACTCGAAGTTTCCTCCACCATACATGTTGACATTACTGAGATAGAGATAATGAGGCGCGCCGGCGTAAAGCCCGGTCTCGTCGCTTCCGACAAGTCCATATGACGACCTCAGCTTGAAATAGTTCACGACATCGATTATAGGAGTCCAGAATTTCTCGTTGCTCGCCACCCATCCGAGCGACATCGCCGGAAAGAATTCATAGCGCTTACCCGCCTCCAGACGCTCCGTACCATTGTAGCCGAAGTTAAACTCGGCGAGGTAACGATTGTCATAGTCGTAGGTCGCACGGCCGGAAAATCCCTGATTGCGCTGCGGAAGCACGGAGCTGATGTACTGACGCATCATGTACATCGCCATGGCCGTCACATTGTGTTTTCCGAACGAGCGCGCATAGTTGAGCCTCGCATCAAGGTAGAATACATTATCACTATAGCGAGTCACGTCCGATTGCGAGATGTACTCCGTTCCCTCCTGAAGCTTTGTCGTACTATACTGTTCAGGAAACTCCTCAGAGACGCTAGCCATATCGACGGCATAGAAATACGGGGTGAGGCTCCGGGTGAAATAGTTCTGCGAGTAGTTGTTGAAGTTCACGAGAGCCGTGAGCGAGAGTCCCTCGGTGATGAAGTCGAACTTCTGGTCGAGGTTAAGGGAAACGTTCAGCTTGTTGGCCCTATTTTCCCTATAGGTATTGAGCATATGCGCATACGGGTTCGTGTAGTAGCGTCCCGCAGACATTATCGCTGAGCCGAAACGGATATGCTTGTCTCCCTCCTCGGCAGGGAAAGTCGCGGGGAAAGACACTGGGTTATTCTTGAAAATCTGGTAGAAAATGTCACTGGAGTTGACGTTCGGAGACTTCATGTTTGAAATCTGCGCGTTCATCCTCAGGTCAATCTTCGTATATTGCGTAATCTTGTAGCCGATATTGTTCTGGAATGTGTATGCCCATCGGTTGTAGTTGTTGTCATAGGAATATGCCTTCGGCGTGTTGAGTAGTCCACCGTCATGATTCATCTGAAGGCTCATGTAATATGTCAGCGCTGAACCGCCGCCAGAAATGTTGACATTCGCCCTCTGGCTCATCGTGAACTTCTTGAACATCAGGTCATACCAGTCGACATTCGGATAGACATACGGGTTTATTCCGCTTGCGGTGTTGGCAATCTGCGCCTCGCTGTAACGAGGCGTAGCCGACTGATTTCGGCTCAAGAGCGCCTCATTGTAGGTTTTCATGTAAGTCGGTCCATCGGCATATTCTACCACTCGCACAGGTTGGAGGAAAGATTGCTCGACGGAAGCGTTAACCTTCGCCTTTGTGTTTTCCTTTCCAGACTTTGTCGTGATTATCATGACTCCATTCGCTCCCCTCGCGCCGTAAATCGCCGTGGCCGAAGCATCCTTGAGAATGGAGAAGTTCTCAATCGACTCGGCCGGCAGGTTGTCGAGGTCTGCGGCCGAGATTTCCACGCCGTCGAGAAGGATTAGCGGCGTGGAGCGACCTCCGAATGTGCTTATGCCACGTATGTAGAACTGCGAGGAAGAACCAGGCTCACCACTATTGGTGACGGCTATGACTCCTGAGAGTTTCCCGGCGAGGTTGTTGGTCAAGGAGGAGGACGGTGCCTTGAGAGCATCACCCTTTATAGCGACGATTGAACCTGTCACGGAGACTTTCTTCTGCGTTCCGGCGCCAACGACTACGACTCCTTCAAGTTCATTGGCAGAAGTAAGAGTAATCTCAAGCTCTCCGAGGTTTCCGACACGGAATTCGCGTGGCTGATAACCGACATACGAAACGTCAAGGACCGTGCGGTTGTCACAGCCGTCAATAGAGAACTTTCCGTCAATGTCCGTGATTGCGACATTTTCGGAGCCCTTGACAAGAACCGTTGCCCCGATGAGCGGCGTCCTGTCCACTTCATCAATAACAATTCCCTTCACCGAGCGTTTGTCATCGTCTTTCTTCTGCTCTCCGAAATTTTTCTTGAGCACGATTTCCTTGTCCTGGACACGCCATGTGATTGCTGTTCCAGTAAAGAGACGTTCAAGAACCGTCTCTATCGCTCCGGAGACATTAATATTCCGGCTTCCAATTCCTGCAAGGTCAGTAGAATTGTAAAAGAAAGAATAGTCAGTCTCCTTCTGAATCTGTAAGATTGCCTGTTCCACCGTCATTTGTCCTCGCAGACTTACCTGTGCCGCTGTCACAAGGCACGAGGCAAACGATAGAATGGCAACAGCCAGCGCCCTGAGGACGCGGATGTGGTTTGATTTTACTGTCATAATTTTGAGGTTATCAGTAATAATATATTGGATTATTTATGAATCAGGTAGTTATCCCCGCTCTTGTCATAATCAAGATCGAGCATGAAACAGAGTTTGTCCAGCACACTTCCCGGTGTCTCTGAGTGCATTATTTTGCCGTTCACCCGCTGCCCGTTCCCGATTGATGGTTCCGTTGTGACATTAATTGACCAGTTCCAGCAGATAAATTCGACAATGTCTCCAAGCGATGCGTTCTCTATGATATAGTTTCCGTCTTTCCATGAAATCCCTTTGAAAAACGGTGCCATGCTGATTGTAGAAGCCGCCGGACTGAAGGCAAGACGGTTTGACGGAGTGAGAGAGACTTTCTGCCCGGTTGTCTCCGCGACGAAATCAACGGCACCAGAATAAAGCGTAACATAAACGATGTCGTCCCCACTCCAGTTCACGGAGAATGAGGTGCCCTTCACTTCGATATAAGAATCGTACAACTTGACGATGAAGTTCTGTCCACTTTCCTTCTTAGTCACATCAAATACAGCATTTCCGGAGAGTGAGACAACGCGAGAATTCGTCATATCCTCCGGATAGGTGACCGAACTGCCGGCATCAAGCCAGACACGTGAGCCGTCAGGAAGCTCCAGACAGTCGTTCGCCTCAGCCAAGTAGACAATCTGCCGTGGGACAAGTTCTTTCTGCGCGGCATCTCTGTCCGACCAGAGGAACATTCCAAAGGCAGTGAGACAGGCTGCCGTCGCCATAGCACCGGCAAGCCATTTCCATATTGTCCGGTAACGGAATAGACTCCTGTCAATATTCTTCCACACCCGCTTGCCGATAGCCTCGTCAGCAGAGTTTTCCACAGTAGCGGAGTTCCATTGCTTTCTTGTGTATTCGTCGAAATCCATATTATGTCTATCAAGAAGTTGATACAGATGTTCCAAATAGACATAAATACACAAAAAGAAAGTGCTGCACCACATCGGAACAGCAGTTTTCAAGAAAAAAAAATTAAAGATTTATGAATATGAGGAAAAGAGGCAGGTTAGTCTTAAGAAACTTTAGGGCGAGGTTTATATTGCGTTGCACGCCCTTCTCTGTTATTCCCATAACTCCGGCAATCTCCCTTATGGACATTCCGTCACGCCGGCTTAGAACAAAGGCCTCTCTCTGCCTCGGCGGCAATTCCGAGACAAGTCGATCAACGGCCTCACGAAGAAATCCGGCATCAATACCTCCCTCTATGTCATGATAAAACTCCGGGCCGGCTCCGTCGATGAAGTCAGCAAGCGATTCGGCAGTAAAGGAATGCCGCGCACGGTTGAATATGAGATTGCGTGTGACAATGAAAAGGAATCCGTCAAAGTCTTTGCCAGCATCGACCTTTGTCCGGTTCTCCCATAGTCTGATGAACACCTGCTGCACGACTTCTTCTTGTTCATAAGAGTCCTTGATGTACAGTCGCGTGAAAGAAAGCACTTTACGCCAATACCTCTGGTAAAGCGCCTCAAAGGCCACTCGATCCCCATCTCGGAAACGGACTATCTCGTTCTTCTGCACATCAGCCATTGCATTCTTTCTTGATACGGCCTCAAATATAGGCAAAATATTGCATTATGTTATAATGGCTCGTGGAATAAAAAAGGAGTCCATACTGTTTTCAGAATCTCTTTCATTCAAGTGATTTTAAGAACGATTCGTAATTTGACATATCAACCTTGGTGAGGTTATCGGCTTTTTTCATAGCGGCCAAAGTTTCGTCATTTGGTTCATCAAAGACCGCATCCAATCTGGCAAGTAAATCCGCCCGCAGCCTGAATGCCGTTTGTCTTCTGTTCGATGCCTGACTGGCAAGCATCAGATTTTCATCGTTATAGTAGAGCAGTTCCGATTTTTTTCGTAGATTTGGAGATTCGTTGGTAAACTTAGAAGATCGATAATCATTACAAATGAAAACCAGAAACATTCTTATCCTATGCACGGCATTTCTCGTGAGCATGCCAAGTGCTGATGCCCAGTCATTTAAAGACGGTCTCAAAAGTCTCGGAGACAAAATCGGCAAACAAATCGTAAAGACGACCCAGTCTGTCAAGAACCAGACAACCAGCAGCAAGCCGACCACTAGCAAGCCGACCACACAAAAGCCAGCCGCAAGCAAGACGTCCGACAGGGACAAAGCTCTTCAGAAACAGTACGATGCAATGATGGGAAATGTTCCTGAAATGGAAGATGAAAAACCGACCGTGAAACTGCCGGATGAGCACACGGCACTTTTCGCTCCGCTCGGATATCCTGTAGAGGCAGCATACGGAACACTTACGGTAAAACCAAGTATGCCGCCTCAGAGCCCTGATGCCCAGGTGAACTGGTCCGGAAAACAGCCGAACATCTTCAACTTGAACAATAAGAGTCTGGTGGATGAGTTCCTCCTGCTGGATGACTGCTTCAAAAACGGATATTTCAAGACTCTTACTCCGGCACATGCGCGATATGAAAATGTGGAAGGAGAACTCTACGCACGTGCCAACGAGTTGAACAAACTTGTAGAATTGATGGCAGAAGCCAGAGACGAATACGGCAGCGAGTCTCCTCAATGGGTAATAAACGGATTGCACGACAAGATCGCGTCCATTCTCGAGGGCGATAAGTATAAGACTCTCATAAAGAGCTCAATATCACCGTTTTTCACTGTCAAAGGACTCATCAATGACGAGACGAAGGAGTATTTCCAGAAACATGGAGGATATGAGAACGCTACCAAGGTGACCATGACCAAATGGGATCCGAAACCTGTAAAACAAAGCATCTCGACTTCAGGATCAAGCCAGAGCGGTACCATCGTAAGCGAGAACGCTTCCGGAGCAACCGTTGACATCGGCGGAATCATCTACGTAGTCCACGCAAGTAAAGGTTTCGCCTTCGCATCCGAGGCCGTGAACACCGCTGTCGCAGGCAAGGACATCGTCATGCCCGACTATATCAATTACAAAGGCAAGAGAATCCCTGTCACGGAAATGCGCGGTGATATTTTCTGGGGTAAACATATAAAATCCATCAAACTGCCGTCAACATTGACAGAAATATCGAACGCCGCACTCAGGGAGACCGACATCAGCGAGATTGTGATTCCGGCATCGGTGAAAATCATTCAGGGTTCAGCCTTTTATGGTTGCAAGAATCTGAAGAAAGTCGTTTTCGAGAGCGACAAGATAGATGAACTGCATGGATGTTTCCAGAACTGCACCAGCCTCCAGACCATCAAACTCCCTCGTTATGTGGGACTTACAAGTTATGAGATGTTCAGCGGCTGTACAAATCTCACGAGCGTGACTCTGCCTGAGAACCTTACGGAAATCAAAGACGGAACATTCGAGAACTGCACCAAACTCACTACCATAAATATTCCTGCCAGTGTAACCAAAGTCGGCAGTCACGTATTTTCCGACAGCGGTGTGGTTTCCCTCGACCTTTCCCACGTATTGGAAATCGGCGAATTCACATTCGACAATTGCAAGAGCCTCAAGAACTTGAAATTGAATTCCAAACTGAAGGATGACTTCCTTATGGAAATTTACCCGGACATGATGACCTGTCCTTACATGCAGGTCAAATGGGAGAACAACCAGTATGTCTATCCTGCAGGACTTGAATTCGTAGATACCGAATAAAAACGAATCCTCATGACCATGAAAGATACAGCTAAATATGTGATTATGACAATGTTGTCAATGGCGGCCATCTTGCTGCCGCTGACAACATCAGCACAGGACAAACCGAAAATCAAAAGCATTGACCTGGTCATTCCTGTCCCGAAACCGGGAACGGACCTTTTTGACGCGCGTGAGGTGCAGCCGACTTCGGCGACTACCGAATATGGCGACCTGGCCCCTACCGGAGATATCCAACTTATGGAAGCGGATTATATCGGCGATTTCGTGGAGAAAGATAGCGGCGAGATGCTATTCAAGAGCGGATTCGAGTATAAAGCCGTATTCAAGGTGATGATAAATCCGAGCGGAAAATACCAGACAGATTATTATTTCAAGAATAATGACTATGGTATCGACGGCAGCAGGATTAAGATTACCGTCAATGGAAAAGAGGCGAAAGTAAAGCCAAGCGCCCCATATTTCATAGATATAGAGACGAGGGTTTTCGTAGGAGAAGGCGGGGCCGGATCTGACAGAGAAGCCGCGCTGAACATGAAATCAGATTATGAACTGAACAAAGACTCTTACCGCAGATCTCGCAAGGCCTACTCCATCGATGAAGCCAATGCTCTCAGCCCTGATATCAATCCTTGGCCGCTGATTGTCATCAACGATTCGTATGATCCGCGATTCTATGCCAACGACCCGGGAGAATTCAAGGGACAAAATACCATGCGCGTGACCAGGATAATAGTAGATACTGACAGTGAATTCATCCAAAGTTGCGTAGCAGGCGATGTAAACAACTCCATACAAGGAACTTACAATATCCGCGAAGTATGGCTAAGCCAGAAAGTTGACGCTACGGAATTCATCAGAACCATCTGTAGTGCCTATCAGGGTGACAGGGATTTTTCAACACAGATTTACCATCCGTATCACAGCTACTTGTGCCAGAATAAAAGGGCAACGATATTCATTCCGCAATCAGAAGCCGACAATGTAATGAAAATGGTTTCCTGGAGAACTTGGTCATACCCTATATTGTTCACAATAAAGACATATCAGGGTGACGTATTCTCTGCTCAGAAAGCCGGAGCCGATGCCGCAAAACCTTTCTGCACACATCATGTCTTCACGGAAAAAGTAGCTTCTCCTGACTACATTTGCAAGGACTATTCCTGCAAGAATTTCACGTCATACTATTATTCATGCAAAACTTGCGGAAAATGCGAGCATAACCCTGCCCATACTTTCGAGATAAAATATACGGACTTTAATTATCCGCAGCACATATTCGGACAGCCTTTGGCCAATGACCAGGCATATATAGGCAAAAACTCCGCCGGACAGCACGTATGGTGGTACAGCTGCATCTGGTGCGGCATGTCAGAAGGATATGAACAGAAGCACTTTACGAAAGTTGCATGGAAAGCGACCGGAACTGAAATGAACTATGAAGACTTCAGGAAGGCCATGGCCGAACAGGCGGAAGGTTTCGAAACTGAGGCAAGACTTACCACTACAACGCAACCGGGAACGTTCATCCTTCCATACAAGTCAGACGCCAAGATGAGCACTGCTTTCCAGAGTTCCGTAAACTTCGCTTTGTGCGACAATCTCCTGGACGACATGATTCTCGGAAACGACTACACCGCACAGGCGACATTGCTTCAGGTGAGATCGCTCGCAATCCGTCTGGCAGAGGAACTCATCGGACACGAAATCAAACTCGGCAAGAAACAGACCGGCGACAAGTTCGCGGCGAAATGCGCCGTCCTCGGAATCGACTGCATCCCGTCAGCATCTGTATCCGTCAATTCCAATGCCACCCGTCAGGATGTGGCTGCAATCCTCTACAAGGCATTGCGTTACATTGAAAATCAGGGCATCTACGCCTACACTGAATTCGACAATGGACTGGACAAATACATTGACAAGAAAGACATCAGCCCGGCCGCAGAAGAGGCAATGAGTTTCATGGAGGCACTGGGACTGGTTAAAGGCAAGACGGCCACAACCATCTGCCCTAAGGAAATCTGCTCCATCGAGCAGGCTATCGACGTAGCAGAAAAATGCACACACGCACATCAGCTCGGCTGGTATCAGGAACGAGCATGGGGAGAAGGCATCGGGCGCAACGTCAGCGGTAACGTATATACAGGACCAGACGAAGGATATTCGACATTCCAGACTTACGCTCCGGGTGAAAGAGTGTGGGTTACAGGTCCGCGCATCGGCGGCATGTGGGAGTTCCTGCCTATCGTGGACAGATATACCGGCAAGACAGTATATGTGAAAGCCGAATGGTACACCCCTGTAAGAAAACATGTATTCACCTCGAAGAAGACCGTCAAGACCATAGAGTTCAAAGACTACTGGGATGGAACCTACATGTGGACAAAGTAATAGCGGAATAAAGAACGGCGGGGGCAAAAGCCCACGATCTGCACCCGTGAAGTTCAATTTGAAGGACGACGGGGGCAGAAAGACTTGATTTGCCCCCGTGAATCTAGGGACCTCCACAGGCACAGACGCGCTGTAACTCAACTTGTTTTCGTGAGGCGTACAAGGCGAGCATCACTATGATTGTGTAAGCCGGACAGCGGCATAGACCGCGGCGAATTGCGAAGCACCCTGAGCAGAGCGGGCTCTTGCCGCTGTTCGGCCAACAACATCAATGAAGAACGACTTGTTCTAGTCAACCTAATTGCATGGTGAATTACCGGTAGAATGTGTAAGTGATGGTTCCCTGCTGAAGCTTAGGGGCATCCAAGTTAAGATTGAAATCAGTCTTCAGCGCTGCTTTTTTGCAGGCTTCGATTACCTCTTCGTCTGTGATTGTGGAGGCAGAGTTCAGTTTTGCGGACTTCACATCGCCGGAATAGTTTATCGTGATGTCAAGTTTGACAATTCCCTCAGCGCTTCCAAGTTCCTGAGGTTCATAAACTTTATAACCCACATATCTGTCCTCCATACGATAGGAAGACTTCACCTTGAGTATTGGAACCACCGCCTTTTTAGGTGCGTTTTGATTGGCCTTCTTCGCTGCACGATATTCTTCCTGCGCGTCACCGACGAGTTCATTTATAAACGACACTACTCCTGTAGGTGCCGGTTTCTCATCCGGTTGGGCAGCAGCCGACTTCTTTTCCGGCCTGCCAATGTCCTCCTTTATGCTGGACGTGGCCTGATGGCAGAGTAGAGAGTCGATGGTGTCACGCAGGAATGCATTCTCATTCCGGAGTTCCTTGACATCATCGTAGTTCTTGAACGTGAAATATCCAAAACTGAGGCACAATAACAAGGTCAGGACCTGCAATAATTTTCCGTTTCCCATAATTAATTATTTATTAGAGGTTTAATTAACGCTTACTGAAAGTACATTGGCGTGAAGTTACTCACGGATCTTGGAGTCGATGATGATGGTGACAGGGCCGTCATTGACGAGGGCACACTTCATGTCGGCACCGAACACCCCCTTTAAGACAGGTCTTCCGGCGACCTCGGAAAGGCGTTTGCAGTACTTTTCGTAGAGCGGAACCGCAAGTTCGTGGGCGGCGGCCCGGATATAGGAGGGACGGTTGCCCTTTTTCGTGGAAGCAGTCAGCGTAAACTGCGAAACAGTCAGAAGTTCACCATCCACATCCACCACACTTCTGTTCATAACACCGTTCTCGTCATCGAAAATCCGCATTGCCGCAGTCTTCGACACAAGCCACTCCATATCAGCCTCAGTATCACCGGTTTCCACACCGACAAGGATGAACAGTCCCGCTCCGATAGAGCTGACCACTTCTCCGTCAATGGTGACTGACGCTTCCCTGACTCTCTGAATTACAAGCCTCATTGTCCTGTTTCTCCTATGTAATTATCTTACTATTTTTAACACCGGCTCAAGCAGACTCACTATTGCCGGCTAAACGAATACGGACGTGACACCGATGAAGTGCAACGTGACTTGTCAGGCTCGGACGACATTGAAAAGGCTATAACCGCTCCAGCTGAAAGCTCGTCGAAAGTAAGGAACGTACGGTCCGCGCTCTTGCCGTTCACCTTCATTGACCTGACATAGAAATTCTCGGAAGAATTGTCCGGTGCATTGACAATGAACACTTTACCATCAGGGCGAGTAACCTTCACGCTCTTGAACAGCGGAGTGCCGACCGCGAATTGGCCGGACGCCGGGCAGACAGGATAGAATCCCATCGCCGAGAACACATACCAGGCAGAAGTCTGGCCATTGTCCTCATCGCCGCAATACCCGTCAGGCGCTGCTGTGTAGAATTTCTCCATCACTTCACGCACGCGGGCCTGGGCCTTCCATGCCTGACCGCACCAGTCATACAGATATATGAAATGCTGGATAGGCTGGTTGCCGTGCGCATAATTGCCCATATTCATCACCTGCATTTCCCTGATTTCGTGAATCGGGAAGCCGTAATAACTGTCATCGAAGATAGGCGGGATATTGAAAACCGAATCCATCATATGTCCGAAATCCTCATCGCCGCCCATCAGGTCGATAAGCCCCTGCACATCGTGAAATACAGACCACGTATAGTGCAGACTGTTGCCTTCCGTGAAATCTCCACCCCATTTGAGCGGGCTGAACGGCTCCGAAAACGTGCCGTCCTCGTTACGGCCCACCATCAGGTTGTACTTCGGATTGAACAGATTCTTATAGTTCAATGCAGCCTTGCGATACGGCTCAAGTTCTTCGTCTGACTTGCCCAACTGCTTGCCCAACTGCCAGATACACCAGTCGTTGTAGGCATATTCCAGCGTCCGGGCAGCATTCTCATTGATTCCGACATTGCAAGGAACATAGCCGAGACGGTCATAGTATTCCCAGCCAAGGCGTCCCGTAGAGCTCACCTCAGGATGCACTTTGTGAGCGCCTGAAGTCACGGCTTCCCACAGTTTCTCCACATCATATCCACGGATACCGTCGATGTAGGCATCTGCCACCACAGAAGCCGAATTGTTGCCCACCATACAGCCGCGGTGTCCAGGGCTCGCCCACTCAGGCAGGAATCCGCTCTCCAGATAAGCATTGACAAGACCCTCCTGCACCTTCACGCTCTGCTCCGGATAGACGAGATTCATCAGCGGGAAAAGGCTTCTGAAAGTATCCCAGAAACCGGTATCCGTCGTCATATATCCTGGGAGCACCTCACCGTTGTACGGGCTGTAATGCACCCTTGCACCCTCTGCATTGACCTCAGAAAGGTCGCGCGGGAACAGCAGAGACCGGTACAGGCAAGAATAGAATGTACGGAGATGGTCAATGTTGCTGTCGCTGACCGAGATGCGTCCGAGTGCGGAGTTCCAGCTGTCACGGCACGCGGTCTTCACCTCGTCGAAGGAGAGGCCGTCGATTTCGCGCAGATTGATCAGAGCCTGGTCAATGCTGATGAACGACGATGCCACGCGGAGATTCACCTGCTGGCCTCTGCCCGTCTTGAAGCCTACCAATGCCAATGCATGATCCGCCTCGACTTCATTCTTTCCGGTAACTTTATTTCCGTCAATGACTTGCATCATCTCAAAAGGCGTATCGGAAACGATTACGAACCAGTTTCTGAAATTGTCAGGCACTCCTCCATGGTTATTGGTGACATATCCCACGATCTTGTTCTCCTCCGGTATGACCTTCACGAATGAGCCGCCTGCATAGCCGTCCACCACCAGATAGGACATTTCCTTTTCCGGATATGTGAGGCGGACCGCTGCTGCACGCTCGGTAGGTGAAATCTCGGCAACCACGTCATGCTCAGCGAGATACACCTTATAATAATAAGGAGTCGCCACCTCCGACTTGTGGGAGAACCAGCTTTCACGTTCATTCTCGTCAAAAACCGGCCCGGTAGTAACAGGCATTATGGAGAATGCACCATAATCATTGATCCAAGGGCTCGGCTGATGGGTCTGCTTCAGGCCGCGCATCTTCGTGGCAGTATATTTATAGGTCCAGCCGTCGCCGTTTTTCCCGGTCTGAGGCGTCCAGAAGTTCATTCCCCACGGCATTGCCACTGCAGGATACGTGTTTCCGGCAGAAAGTTCATAGGTGGATTCCGTTCCCACCAGCGTACTCACATAATCCACAGGGGATTCCACATAATCAATGCTGTTCTTGCCGCATGAGAGACTCGCCAAGGCAAGAGCCATAAAGGCCAATGTCGGTTTCAGTTTCATATTATATATCAATATTATCAGTTTTGAGCAGTTCTCGAAACGCTTAACTGGTTATCTAATCCATAACGCACAGTGTCACGTCCAAATTGCGAAGATAGCAATAATATTTTTGCCGATAAGGAAAACGCGGGAGTTACCAAAACGTTATCTTTTGCCTTTTGGTCGAATTTCTTTATATTTTTGGTGCATTGATTTAAATTTGTCGCCGTTTTTACCAAAAAATTAGACAAAATGTACAAGAAACTAATCCTGACCGTAGCACTTGGCATCGCTGCCGTTTCCGCTTATGCCGGAGGCTACGTCACAAATTCGAACCAGAATGTAGCATATCTGAGGAACCCTGCCCAGAATGCAGTCATAGGCGTACAGGGCGCTTATTTCAACCCTGCCGGTATCGGTTTCATGGAAAACGGCTGGCACATTGCACTGGATGTGCAGACCGCTCTTCAGAGAAGATATACCACATCCACTTACGAGCCGCTTAAATACGGCATTGACAATGAAGGAAGAGGCTATAAGAAATATACCGGAAAGTCATTTGTGCCTGCGCTGCCGCATCTGGACCTCGTCTATAAGCACAACAACTGGTTCGGTTCATTCCATTTCGGAGTGATTTCCGGAGGCGGAAAGGCAAAATATGACCAGGGACTCGGCTCTTTTGAAGCGCCTGTGGCAATGATACCTGCATTGATCAACACGCTGGCAAGCGCCACTGCCGTAACGGCATACGACGCTGACATCAACCTTACCGGAGAGCAGTACAACTTCGCCGGACAGCTCAACTTCGGTTACAGAATCAACAAAAACTGGAGCGTATCTGCCGGTGTCAGAATGAATTACCTTTCCAACTACTATGTGGGCAGCCTCAAGAACATCCGTCTTCAGCCTGCCGGCGGACAGATGATGCCTGCAGCTGCTGTTCTGGCAAGCGCCATCTCTTCATTGACAGGAGGCAAGGTGCCGGCTGACCAGATCGCTCCTATGGCATCACAACTCGTAAGTGACAAAGCTCTGGACGCGCATCAGAAAGACATCGCCTGGACTCCTATCATTTCCGTGGATTACAAGACAGGAAAGTTCAATTTCTCAGCACGTTACGAGTTCAACACCAAGGTACGTCTGGACAATACCACTAAAGAGAACAGCACAGGAATTTCGCAGTTCGATGACGGCAAACAGATCGCCGCAGACATTCCGGGCAACCTTAACCTCGGTGCACAGTATTCCGTAAAACCGAATTTCAGAGTAGCTCTCGGTTTCAACTACTATTTCGACAAGCAGTCCAAGCAGTACAACAATGAAACCGGTCTCAATGACAAGCAGAACTATCTGAAGCACAACTCATTCGAGATTCTCGGCGGTATGGAGTATGATGTATGCAAGTTGCTGACTCTCAGTATCGGCGCCAACAGCAACACATTCGGATTCGGCAATGACGCACGTTTCATCTCGGACATGAGCTACTCGACAAGTTCGATTTCCGGCGGAATTGGCGCGCAGTTCCACGTAAACAGCCGGATCAATATCGACCTCGGTGTGTATAAGACATTCTTCCTGCACTTCACCAAGGAGCAGAAGGATTACGGCGCAAACGGGGAGCTGATCTACAGAAAACTCGCTCCTGTTGTATCACAGTTGCCGCTTTCACCGGAGATCACCGGAAAACTGACTCCGGAGAATCTTGCAATCACAGGGCAGGATGATTTCTACCGCACCAGCATCGTGGCGGGCGTAGGCGTGTCATTCTCCTTCTAAACTGGATAACAGACAATTATGGGGCTTTATCGTTCACCGACAAAGCCCCATATTTTATTTTCCGAATGAATAGCGCAGTCCGAAGCCCAATGAGAAATCGGTGGGTTTGTCCGTGTAGATGGAGCGGACTCGGGAGCCATTCTTGAAATGATGGCTTACTCCGGGCTCCACGAAGAAGCCGAGTTGCGGAAGGATATTCGCCTGAATGCCTGCTGCGGCATTGACCGACCACTGCAGACCTTTGGGCGATATATTTGTCGTCAATGTTCTGTCGAATTTCCCGTCCACGTATTCGTCTGTCTTGATGCTTCCGGAAATGGATTTTTCCATCATGCCGCCGCCGGTGACATAGATATTGACATAACGTGAATTCAGGATATTGAAGGAAATGTTCAGCGGAATGCCGAGGTAATGGAGGGTCTGACTGCCTGTGCTCCAGTTTTTTCCGGTTTCGCTATTGCCTATCTTGACTGAGGAGGAGAGGATGGAATAAGTCAATCCCGTTTCCACCCCGAGTCTGCCGGTAATGTTGTATCTCGCTGTCAATCCGACTTTTACAGGGATTTTATGAGAGTACTCCTCCTGGACTTCCGGCTGATTGTAAACGATGGCCGAGGCCTTGGAGTCCTTGTCTATCCAGTCGGTTTTGGTTACGCCTGCGGCCAACGGGTTTGCCCCCATGACCATGGCTGTAGGTTTGCTTCCGGATGTATTGCCTCCGACTGCGCCGCCAGCCACTATTCCTGCTGAGAATCCGCCTGAGCGCCTCGCCCTGGCTTTTTCTGATGGAGTTTCCTTCAGGTATTCGTCCCAGGACATCGCCGCTTGTTCTTCAGCATTCACTGATGTAACATTCTCAGCTACAGCGCTTACGTTGCTCTCGACCGGAACAGCATCGACATCTTGGTTCTCCAGTACGGAAGTATCCGCACTTTCCGCCGAGTCCTCGACCACACCTGCGCCAACTCTGCTCTCGACCGGAACGGCTTCCGCTATCAGTGCCGACTTGGCTTTTCTGGCCTTCACTTCCGCCAGGTCCTCAGCCAATGTCCTTTCCACAGATTCCGGCACCGCAGTGTCTATAGGTTCCGGCACCGCAGCATCTACCGGTTCAGACACTGCCACATCCGCGGTAATGCCGTCTAAAGCATTGACACTCTTGTCATTGACCTTAGTAACAACGAAGATTCCCGCCATCAGCGCAGCGGCGGCGGAGAGCCCCCAGAACCAGACAGGGATGACCTTCCTGCGGCTTTCCTGCAGTCCGGCCTTTTCGCTCAGCGCAGCCCACAATTCATCCGACGGCCGCTCTTCGTAGCCCGCCATCTTCTGTTTCAATGTATCTGTCCAATCCTGTTTCATACCATCTTATAATTCTTATGATTCACGCTTCATGTATTCGTTGAGTTCCTTTGCGAGAATTTTCCTCGCCCGATGATACTGGGACGCCGAAGTACTCTCCGTAATACCCAGCATATCAGCTATTTCCTTATGAGATTTCCCCTCAAACACATAAAGGTTGAATATGGTCCTGTAACCGTCCGAAAGCCCCCGGATCTTGTCCATTATGACCTGTTGCGGAATCCGGCTCACATCCGGGTCCGGAGCGTCATCCGTATCAGGAAGATTGTCGGTGTATTCCACGAAACTGCATTTCTTCTGCTTGCGCAGATACTGCAGAGCCTCATTGACCGTAATCCGGCTCATCCACGCCTTCAGGGAGCCTTCCCCTTTCCACTCGAAACTGCCGACGGAAGAAATTATCTTCATGAAACTCTCCTGCAGGATATCCTCGGCAATGTCCTTGTCCGAGATATACCTCCGGCACAACGCGAAAAGGTATCCGGACCAAGTGTCATACAGCTTCTTTATAGCCGCATTGTCCCTTTTCCGGATATCATTGACAAGTCTCTTTTCGCTGCTTGTACCTAAATTGAACTTCATGACTGCCACCGCTGCAATTCCTTTGCCATCAATTACTTTTGCGGGACAATGCTACTCGACAATGCTCTATTTCCTCGTCTTGTAGTCGAATGTCGCGATTTTGGTTTCGCCTGAAGAAGCGGTAAATCTCACTCTGAGCTTCACTGTCTTGCCCTCAGTATCAGGCAGTTTGTCCAGGCGGAATGCCACGTAACCGTCAGAAACTACTTCATTGACATCGCCGCATTTGTCGTGTCTGAACTCTACCAGATACGGATCAGACTCGTCCACGCCTGTTACAAGGTTCACCTTATGCTTTACGTTGGAGAATCTGCCCCACAATGTCCTGAATCTGAGGGTCAGGTATCCGTCCTCGCATACGGTAGGGAACGCGTTCACCAGCTCCACAGGGTCATTTCCGTACTCTGCCTTGTCCTCGTCCTTGCCTTTGCTCTCGACTGTCTGCTTAGTGTAAAGTTCTGTAATCCAGTTCACATGGCCCATCTGGACACCTTTTTCCTCTGAAACCACCTTGTAGTTGATGAATGCTCTGGTCTCCTTGAGTTCAAATGGAAGTCTCGGATTGTTTACCGGCTTGATGATGGTATTGTCGTCGAGCTGAAGATAAAAGCCGCTGCCCTCACCTTCCGGCTTGACCGTAACTACTGCATTCGGGACTATCTCATCATACGACGGGTAGTCGTTCTTGGTGCAGGACGCTGATGCGACCACTGCCAATGTTGCTGAGATAAATGCTAAAACTCTGTTTTTCATAATATTGTATCTTTTAGTTTTGTCTTCCACTCTCTTAAATACACATTTCTCAGAATCTTGCATCACATTGTCCCGAATTTTTCAGAAAATCATTCCGCCTTCACGACGCTGACCGTGTCATCCTGACAACATACATCACTGCTGTCCTCGACATTGTCCTCCTCCGACTGCGTAGAATCCTCCACAAACATGGAGTAGTCTTCAATGAATTTTTTATGATCTTCCAATGCCTTGAGCATTTTGTCCTTGTCGAAACGTATGACGCAGGATGTGGCTGCGAGAGCGACCAGCGTTATGGCCGAAATGTATTTTAATGCTTTCATAATCATTGACTTAATTAAAAATTTCCGGGCCGAATCCGAGAAGCTTGAGCTGTCTGCGGATTTTGGGCACTGTTTCATTGACAAATTCTGTTTTCTTGTATTCCAGGACCTTTTCCCTGGCGTCCTGCGAGATAAAGAAGCCGAGTCCGCGCTTGTTGTAGATTATTCCGTCCGTCGTCAGTTTCTCGTAGGTACGCATTATCGTGTTCGGATTCACGCCGAGCTGGGCCCCGTACTCCCTCACTGAAGGGATACGGCCGTCCGGGACAAGCGCTCCTGAAAGCACCTGGTCGCAAATCGTGTCGTAAATCTGAAGATATATCGGTCTGTTCACATCAAATTCCATAATACTAATGTTTTATCGTTTTCAGTCTGAAGAACACGGCGCAAGCAAATGCGGAGACCACCAGGATATCCCAAAGCGTCGCTGCCACATTGGCGAAAGGCACTGCCCAGGAGATGAAATCCGGATCCGTAAGATATTTGCCTGCAAATAGTTGGCTCCACTTCATCAAAGTATCCATATCTATAAGTCCGGTCGTGAACAGCAGTCCGAAAAGCATGCTCATAACCATATTGGACCCTATGAATATCAGTATCGGATAGAGAATCTTATGCTTCTTGAAGAGCAATGCGCCGAGCAGGAAGAACAGGATGGCGAAAGCGAACTGCATGTAGATCGAGAACATGCTCACCCTGATAGGGGAATCAGTGGTGTAGGCGAAGGAAGCGATCCGGGTCAATGCATCTGTGAATGATGCTGCAAGTGTTCCGCCGCAACTGCTGTCACACAGGCAAATCAGTCCGTCAGCCGCAAGATATATTCCGACGAAGATTGCAGGAACGATTATCAATGTATTCAACATCATTGACAGAAATTTCTCCAATGTCGAAGCCGGTATCATCAGCAGCATCGATCCTGCGCGTTTTTCGGTGATGTAGCCGTAAACATTTTTAGGATACGTTATGAAGAGCACGACTGCGACGAAGCAGAAAACTGAGACTCTGAATGTCAGACCAGGCGTTCCCCATTCCTGACTGAAAATAAGTGAGTAACAGAGAGTTATCGCATAGAGGATAACCGGGGCGAGCGACATCAACATGAGCGTAAGTCCGTATGATGATGTCCATCTCTTGAAGTCATATTTGAAGAATCGGCCGAAACGGCTGAATGAAAATGTATTGTTCATGGCGATATGTGTTACAATGTTTCGGCAAACAGGCCTTTTATGAATTCTTTATTGTGGTGAACCGCATTGAAAAGAGCCTCGATATTCACCTTGCTGTCAGCGCCTTCCGCATTCGGATAGACCTGGATGAAGCCGCCCGGAAGCTGCTCACTGTAAAGCGATTCCGGATGGAGCTGCGTGCCGTAGTCGAAATACAGTTTGCGGGAAATCTCCTCGAGACTGGCATTGAGCAGGACATCCTGACGGTCAAGAATGATGATCGGGTCAATGATATTCTCCAAGTCCCTTACCTGGTGGGTGGATATGACTATCGTGGAGTCCTCACCGGTGTATTTCATCAATGCGCTCCTGAACTGCGCCTTGGACGGAATGTCGAGCCCGTTGGTAGGCTCGTCCAGGAACAGATACTTGCAGCCAAGTGCCAAGGCCAATGATATATAGGTCTTCTTAAGCTGGCCGGTGGACATTTCGCTCATCTTCTTGTCCGAGGTATTCTCGAAGAGTTCCATTATTTCCTCGAACGTGTCCTGTTTGTAATTCGGCCAGAATTCTCCCGTAATCCGCGCATATTCAGCAGCTTTCATCGGAACCGGCAGCATTTCGTCAGCAAGGTAGAACTGATTTTCCAGCACCTGCGGTGTGCGGCTGTAGGGAGCCGAACCGTCAATATCAATGTTTCCCTGCAATGGTTTCTTCAGTCCTGCAAGCAATGTGAGCAGAGTGGTCTTGCCCACTCCGTTCTCACCGAGGAGTCCGTAGATTTTCCCGGGCTCCAGGTTCATGGTTATGTTCTTCAGTACGGGTACTTGTCCGTAGCTGAAACCTAGTTTTCCAATTCGTATCATAGTGTATGAGTTTATTAGTACACTGCAAAGATATGGCGAGTTTTTTATATTTGCAATAGTTTTTTCTAATTTTGTGGATTATGAACCGAATTTGCCACATATTTATTGTTTTTCTTTCCTGTACAAGCGCATTGGCCCAGCCTGCGCAGAACAAGCAGGAACTGATGCGACTCCTACAGGAGAAGCCCGAGAGAAGCGCTCCTCTACTTTATAATTACGAGGCTCCGTCCAAAATCATTGACACGCCCGCGCCGAAGGGATTCAAGCCTTTTTATGTCAGTCATTACGGAAGGCATGGCAGCAGGTATCATTGTGCCGAATACTTTTTCAGGTCGCCGATGGCTGTTCTGGACTCTCTGGATGCGCACAACCTGCTGACTGATGAGGGGAAATCCGTTCTGGGGGACATGCAGATAATCGCAGATGCCCACGATGGTCAGATAGGCTATCTTACTCATAAAGGTGCCAGGCAGCATCAGGATATTGCCGGGCGTCTATACAGACGTTGCCCTGAGCTTTTCAATCAGAGGGACAGACAGGAAGTGTACTGTGTGGCGACCGGCGTGCCGCGCTGTATCCAGAGCATGGCGAATTTCTGCCTGGAATTGGGTCGGGAGAATCCGTCTCTTGAGATCACTATGGATGCCGGCGAGCGTTTCACCAAGTATCTGTGCAATGACGAGGGTGTTCCGCAAGACAATGCGCGCGAGGTGTTTGTGAGAGACTCTGTTCTAGATGCCAATCTGGACCCGACGAGGCTGCTGACTGCATTGACCACTGATGCGGACGAGGCGGTAAAGTATATGAAGGGCGGTGCGCGAAAGTTTTTCGCGGAGCTTCTGAATGCCGGCAGTATAGGTCAATGTCTTGATATCCAGGACCCTTACATCTATCGCCATTTTACGACTAAGGAGATTTACGGCATCTTTTCATATTACAATGTGAGGTTCTACACGATAATGAACGCGTCGGTCGAAAATGGCAGGTCACGTGACCTCATCGGCGCAAGAGTCCTCAAGGACATTGTCGAGAAAGCCGACGCCGCAATGGGCGGAAACGGGCACTGCGCGGACCTTCGTTTCGGTCACGATGCCGGTCTGGGGCCGATCTTAAGCCTACTGCGCCTGGCAGGTTTCGAAAAAGAGGAGAAGATGGCGAAATCCATCGACGGGAAATGGTACTCATTCGAAGGAATGCCGATGGCCTCGAACCTCCAGATGATCTTCTACAGGAACAAGAAGGGAGAAGTGCTGGTAAAATTTCTTTTCAACGAGTCCGAGACATCGATTCCAGCCTTAGGTCCTGGCCCATACTACCGCTGGAGCCTACTCCGCGAATACCTGGTTTCCAAGATATCATAGGATCGGACTCACGTCCGAGCAGCAAGATTCTGTAAGCCGCCATACGTGGCCGACTGAGCATTAACGATTTTTGAGCCTGGCTGTCAGGGCACGCTGGAAGGCGCGGGCGTTACGGAGATGTTCTGAATATGTGGCCGCGAAAAGATGACGGCCGTTGAAATCAGGGCTGGCACAGAAATAAAGGATATCCTTGCTGCCGGCAGGATTGAGAACCGCATTCATCGCATCCTTGCCCGGCGAACAGATAGGCGCAGGAGGCAGACCTGCATGCTTATATGTATTGTACGGCGAATCCACCTTGAGATGAGCCTTCAGAATTCTGTTCAATGTATAGTCATAGCAGAATGCCACCGTCGGATCGGCCTGCAGTTTCATCCCCTTATGGAGACGGTTCAGATAGACCGCTGCAATCATCGGATACTCAGGCACATAATTCGATTCGCCACGGACAATGCTGGCCAGCGTGCTCACCTCCATGGGAGTAAGTCCCTGGATTTTGGCCTTGGTCAGATTCTCCTCAGTCCAGAACGCATCCCAGGCTGCCTTCTGCTTATCCAGAATCACATTCATAGAATCCGTCCAGTAAACCTTGTAGGTGTCAGGCATAATAAGCCCGAAGACATTTTCCCTGTTGAACCCGTATTTGGACAAAAGTGCCGAATCCCCCAAAGCATCGATTACAGACAGGGAATCCAGCAACATCTGACTGCTGATTTTCCTTGCCAGTGCACTCCTCTGCCTTATGCTTCCTGAAAGCACCAGATTCACAGGCGTCTGCCATCCGTTCTTCAGCATCCTCGCCACATAAATCGAACTGTTCTGTTCAGAAATCACATAATGCCCGGTCTTGCATTTGCGATACCCCTTTTCTCCACTTTTCACTAGTCCTTCTTTCCTGAAAGAACGTCTCACACTAGCCTTCCAGACCGGATCACACTTTTCTATAACCTCCTCCAGGACATCTGCATTGGTCATATTAGGATAGACATAGACTTCCGCAGACGCAGAAAAACACGGTGCCTTACGGTCAAACACTTCAGTGCCCACCTTCCAGGAAACCGCCAACAGAACCAGCACCGAGGCTGTAATTGTCAATGCTTTTTTCATCTCAATCTAAGTTCGTCACCGGAAACGGTAACATAATCAGCATCAAGTCCATTGAGCTTGCACAATGACTTCAGACGCACTGCAAAACGCTGTGAGAGAGACCTCAATGACTCCCCACCCTCATCTGAAATATACTTGTCCAGGCCTCTCTCCGTGCGGACCTTCTTTGCCTGAAGATAGACAATGGTACCGGGAGCGAGAGACTCATCTGCCGGGGCATCATTGAACCGGAGAATTTCACGCGTAAAAAGGTGATAATCAGAGGCAATGCTGCTGTAACTCTCACCCTCAAGAGCATAAATGAACGGCACTCCGTTTTTCGAGAAAAGCTGTCTTGTCAATGAAAATGAAAACTCCTCAGCCGCCTTGCCGGCCACTTCCCTCTTAGGCTCTTCCAACCTGAGCGGAGATACCGGAATCTTCTCCTCCTTCACCTCAGAACGCTTATGCTTACGGGAAGATTTCTTCCTATGAGTATCCGGTTTCTGCCCGGCTGTCTTCCCAGATACGGTTTCAGTCACAGTTCCGCCTTCGCCGAAACTCTCCGGCTTCATGGTATCATAGTCATACAGATGATAATCCTCGATAATCTTTATAAGCTTGGCAGGATAAGCAGGATCAGTGGCATAACCGGCCTTCTTAAGACCATAGGCCCACGCCTTATAATCAGTTATTTCATTATCAAACAATGACTTGTACCTGTCCCTGTAACGCAGGAAATCAGAGTGGTCACGGAAACTTTCATCGGCGGATTTGTAAACGCGGAAACACTCTCCCCTCTTGTCATCATCGTGATACATCTTCTTGCCTGTCCAGTCGTGGCATTTGATGCCGAAATGATTGTTTCCTTCCTTTGCCAACGGAGATTGTCCATATCTGGACTCCAAAAGTCCCTGGGCAAGGGTAATGCTGGCCGGAACACCGGAACGGTACATCTCCCTGACCGCGGTTTCCGCATATTGGGATATATACTTCTTCTGCGGCGTACTGCTTTCAGGAACAGCCGACACCAACATTGAGACGAGAAGCAGCAACGCTGCACTTACAACAACCTTATATGTTTTCATAATTGACAAATCCGGGAATCTCCCTGCCGACAAAATTACACTATTTCGAACACATCTCCGTCATTGGCGGCATAAGTTTCAGGGAAAATCGCACGACATTCCTCCTGATATTTCATCGCATCCCTGCATCTGGACGAATAATGGGCAATGACAAGCTTGCCTGCACCTGCTTCCAATGCGCACTGGGCCGCCTGTACAGTAGTCGAATGATAACGCAGTCCGGCCTGCTGTTCATATTGCTGAAGATATGTCGCCTCATGATACAGAAGATTCACGCCCTTCACCCAACCCGGAAGCTCGCTGAAAGGAGCCGTATCGCTGCAATATGCGTAACTCCTCGGCTCATACGGAAGGTAAGCCACTTCTTCATTCTTTATAAGCAGCGGCTCGTCCGTGCCTGAATACTTTACGAAACCGGACATGAAATCCGCCCCGTCATCACGACCTGCCGGCCTGAGCACATCCTCCCCTCTTTTCAATGCCCCTATTTCCGCGAGCGTAAAGCCGTATTTCTCCAACATTTCCTTACGCACGTTCATCTGAGGCCGCTTCTCCCTGAACATATAGCCATAAGTCTCGATCTTGTGATTCAGTGGAAAGGCCAAGACCTCCAACGACTTCGTCGAATAGATCACCTGCGGTTCCTTGAGCGAAAGAGGATGGAAGTCAATGTCCACCCCGATTCCTTTTCCATAATAGGAAATGAAATACCGCAGAAGAGGTTCCAGGTTTTTCGGCCCGTAAATGACCACGGGAGAGATTCTGCAGGACAACCCGAGCGTGGAAAGCAACGGGAAAAGCCCGAACAGATGGTCTCCGTGGATATGGGATATGAAGATGGTATCCAACTTGGCCAACGAGACCCGGTTACGTAGAAGCTGACGCTGCACGGCCTCGCCACAGTCTATCAAAAACAAGCGCCCGTGTACCTCAAGTACGTGGGCGCTCTGAAATCTATCGACAACGGGCATTGCCGAAGCAGTGCCCATTATCTTCAATGTAAAATTATTCACCTTTCTCGAACTTGTCCTTGAGGGCAGCAAGAGCATCGATATCTCCGAGAGTTGTCTTCTCAATGTTGGAGTTGATCATCTTGACTGTCTTCTTGGTGTTGTCCACCTCAGCTGCAGCTCTTTCAGCTTTCACGTCAGCATAAGTCTTGAGGTGTGAGAGGAAGAGCTTTCTGGTGCTTCTTCTGAGTTCTGTAACCACGAAAGGAAGTTTCTCACCTTCAAGAGCCTGTTTGCCGTCCTCTTTAACGAGGTCTTTCTTGAATGCGAATCCTTCAGTACCGTCCTCGAGTACAACATTTGCACCCTTGTCAGTAGCAGAACCTACGGTAGCCTCAACAGTTGTTCCTACAGGATACTTAGCCTCGAGCTCGTTCCATGGGTTAGGAAGAAGCTGCTTGTGACCAAGGCTGAGCTTGTGGTTAGCCTCATCGAAGTCGAGGATAACTACGTCGATAGTATCACCTACCTGAACCATCTCTGACGGATGTTTGATCTTGTCCCAAGAGAGGTCGCTGATGTGAACGAGTCCTTCGATACCGTCCTCGAGCTCTGCAAATACACCGAAGTTGGTGATATTGCGGACAACAGCCTTGTGCTGTGAACCTACAGGATATTTCTCACGGATGCTCTCCCATGGGTTAGGAGTAAGCTGTTTCAGACCGAGAGACATCTTTCTTGCTTCCCTGTCGAGAGAAAGGATCTGAGCCTCTACCTCGTCGCCTACCTTCAGGAAGTCCTGAGCGATACGGAGTCTTGGAGACCAAGACATCTCAGATACGTGGATAAGTCCCTCAACGCCAGGTTTGATCTCAACGAATGCGCCGTAGTCAGCGATGAGGACAACTTTACCTTTAACCTTGTCACCGACTTTGATATCCGGATCGAGGCTGTCCCAAGGATGAGGTGTGAGCTGCTTCAGACCGAGAGCGATTCTCTTCTGCTGCTCGTTGAAGTCGAGAACTACAACCTTGATCTTCTCATCAAGTTTCACTACTTCCTCAGGGTTGTTTACGCGGCCCCAAGAGAGGTCAGTGATGTGGATGAGACCGTCAACACCGCCGAGGTCAACGAATACACCATAGTTGGTGATGTTCTTGACAGTTCCTTCGAGAACCTGACCTTTTTCGAGTTTGCCGATGATCTCGCTCTTCTGTTTCTCGAGTTCTGCCTCGAGGAGAGCCTTGTGAGATACGACAACATTGCGGAATTCCTGGTTGATCTTGACGATCTTGAAGTCCATTGTCTGGTCAACAAATGCATCGTAATCCTTGATAGGACGGATGTCGATCTGAGAACCAGGGAGGAAGGCCTCGATTCCGAAAACGTCCACGATCATACCGCCCTTCGTACGGGTCTTGACATAACCTTTTACGATTTCGCCCTTGTCGAATGCCTCGTTTACCATATCCCAAGAACGCAGCTGACGAGCTTTCTTGTGAGAAAGGACGAGCTGTCCCTTCTTGTCTTCAGGAGACTCTACGTAAACTTCAACTTTGTCACCTACTTTGAGGTCCGGATTGTAACGGAACTCTGGAGCAGCGATGACACCGTCGCTCTTGTAGCCGATGTTAACGACAACCTCTCTCTTGTTGATAGAGGTTACAGTTCCCTCAACTACTTCATTTTCATTAACTTTTGAGAGTGTGCTTTCATAAGCCTTCTCGATGGTGGCCTTGTCGGTGTCACCATAGGCAGCCTCTTTCTCGAAAGCGTCCCAGTCGAAGTTCTCCGGAGCCACTGAAGCGTTCAGCGGAGCTTTCTTGGTTTCTTCTTTTGCAGGAGCCTCTACTACTTCAGGGGTCTCAACTGCAACTTTGTTTTCTTCCATAAATTACGAATAAAAAACTAGTGGTTTAACATTATTTATTGTACCTGTCAAACACGATGACAAGCACCGTACCCGAAAAGGCGGCGCAAATATACGTAAAATAATCTGATTTACAATATGATTGGAGAGATTTTTACAGCATCTTCCGACGCTTGAACAGATACAGGATTATGGCCAATGAGAACATCATAAAGCCGCATATTATCACCCACGACCAGGGCTTGTCCGACAGAGGAAGTTCCACGTTCATTCCATAGAAACTCGCCACAAGAGTCGGAGGCATGAGCAGCAGGGAGATCAATGTGAAGATCTTCATGATCCTGTTCTGGTCGAGATTGATAAGACCGACTACGGTATCCTGAAGATACTCAAGTCTTTCGAAACTGAAGTTCGAGTGGTTTATAAGTGACGAGATATCCTGCAGGAGAACATTGAAACGAGGCTCGAGCTCTGACGGATACTTGTCGCTCTTCATCATATTGGAAATGAGACGCTGTTTGTCGACAATGTTCTCGCGCACGGTCATCGTATTGTCCTGCAGCTGGTTGATATCCAAGAGGAAGTCCTCATTGATATCCTCCTGCTGGTTTATCCTCTTGCTGTATTGCGCGATTTCCTTGGACATGAGCTCTATCATGTCGGCATCCAGATCGACTCGCTGGTCCATGATGCTGACAAACACCCAATAACCGTTCGGGAACAGACGCGGAACCGCCTGCATCTTACGCTGCAGTTCGGTAAAGCTTCGCAGAGGGACATCTCTCAATGTAGTGAGCACATTGCCCACAAGCGTGAAAGACACCGCCTCCATGGCATATTCTTCCGGACCCGGAATAAGGAAGTTCGTGTTGGCGAATATGGCTGTGTCGGTTTCTGAAAAACGTGAAGAACTCTCGATTTCCTCTGCCTGCGCACGACTCTGGATTTCAGTGTCAAGAAACTTTTCCACCGTTCTCTTTTCGTCCCCGGACGGAGAAAAGAGGTCTATCCAAATCACATCCTCGTGTACAAGAAGATCTAAATCGGCTGTGGACTGTGAGTAAACAATCTTGCCGGCTGATCTGTAAAAAATCGTAATCATACCTCATCTGATTTTATCCGGACCGTAGTCAGGAGGTTCCAAAGCATAACAAGCCCGCTCATCTACGGAAAAGCAAGCCCACAAAATTATCACTTTTTCCCGAAATGAAGAAGAAAAAGGCAGTATATTTGTGAAAATTATCCATAGAACATGACAGACAGAACAAAAACACAGGGGCTGCTGGCCCTGAGTCCGCTCATTGTATTTCTCGGAATATACCTCATCTCCTCCATAGTCGCAGGAGATTTCTATAAGATTCCTATAGCCTCCGCATTTCTCATAGCCTCCGCCTACGGCCTGCTCATCAGCAAAAAAGGTCCGCTCGAGGACAAGATAGCCGTCTTTTCACAGGGCGCAGGACAGAAAAACGTCCTTCTCATGCTCTGGATATTCATCCTCGCCGGCGCCTTCGCGGAAACAGCAAAAGAAATAGGCGCAATCGAGGCCACTGTCAATGTCACACTGGCGATTCTGCCACCGTCAATGATATACGTGGGATTGTTTCTGGCGTCCTGTTTCATCTCAATGGCGATAGGAACCAGTGTCGGCACCATAGTAGCCCTTGTCCCGGTAGCCGCGGGAATAGCAACGGAATCCGGCATTGACACGGGCTTCATCACTGCCATTGTCGCCGGCGGAGCATTTTTCGGCGACAATCTTTCCTTTCTTTCGGATACGACAATTGCAGCTACAAAGACTCAGGGCTGCCTCATGTCAGACAAGTTCAAGGTCAACCTCAGAATCGTCGCCCCGGCAGCATTGACAGTCGCGGCAATATATGTCATAATGGGACAGGGCGCGTCGTTTGCGCAGCCGGCAGGCGACATCAATTGGGTCAGGCTCATTCCCTATATTCTGGTGATCGGGCTCGCTCTTTCCGGCGTCAATGTAGTGGAAGTCCTCGCCATCGGCATCGTTGTCAATGCAATAATCGGTTTTTCTCAAGGCACTCTTGACTGGACCGGATGGCTGGGCGGAATCGGCAAAGGTATTGCCGGAATGGGAGACCTGATAATAGTGACAATGCTGTCCGGAGGCATGCTGGAACTGATCAGGTACAACGGAGGCATCGACTATCTCTTCTATCTGCTTACCAGACGGATAGGAGGCAAACGCGGTGCGGAACTCAGCATCGCTGCCCTTGTCAGTCTGGCAAATGTCTGCACGGCCAACAATACAATCGCGATTCTCACCACAGGAGGAATTGCCAAAGATATCACTTCGCGTTTCAGTCTGGACCCGCGCAAGACTGCCAGCATCCTGGACACGTTCTCGTGCGTAATCCAGGGGCTTCTACCCTATGGTGCGCAGATGCTGATGGCTTCAGGCCTCGCAGGAATATCTTCGCTCAGTATAATCAAATGGCTTTTCTATCCGTATGCCTTGGGCATTTTCGCCATAATGGCCATCATGCTGAGACTACCGAGAAAATACAGCTGAATAAAAATCGCCTCTCTCAGAAAATATCCAGAACAATATTGATTCCCAACGCAATAAGGACAATGCCGCCCATCAGCGAAGCCGGCCTTCCTGCACGTTTTCCGATGAAGCAGCCGCCCTTGATGCCGACGACCACCGTCAATATCGTGATCAGGAAAATCGAAATCAGGATGGAGCCCATTCCCGACAGGCTGCGCCCCGACATTGACAATGAAATTCCTACCGCAAGAGCGTCAATGCTGTCCGCGAAGGCAGCGAGCACAATATTGCGCAACGAGCTGAGCGACTGCGACTTCTCCTGCGAAAACGCGTCCTTTATCATCTGTCCGCCGACTAGCACGAGCAGCAGCATACCGATATATTTGACGAAGTGGATGACATATCTTGCGATGAAATCTCCGAAAGCCCAGCCGATAAAGAGGAGCGCGGTGTGGATAACGGCGAATATGAGAGCTATCTTCAAAACCCTGACGAGAGGGACCTTCTTCATCGTCACGCTTGAGCACAGGGCCACAGCGAAACAGTCGGCGCACAACGACGTGGCCAATAAAATGTCCTTTAAAACAATACTGTCCATAATAGTTAAAGTTTACTTCTGGAACTTTAACCTTTGAACATCTGTCTGTTGACTATGGAGCGACCCAATGTCAACTGGTCTGCATATTCCAAATCATCACCGAAACCGAGCCCGCGGGCAAGCGTGGACACTCTGACTCCGAATGACGAAATCTGTCTGTATATATAAAATGCGGTAGTTTCTCCTTCGACGTCACCGCTCAACGCCAGAATCACCTCCACCGCCTCAGGCGAATCCGCCGCCTGCACCAGTTCGGCAATCCTGTTTTTCAATTCCGCAATCGTAAGGTCGGACGGGCCGATGCCGTCTATCGGCGATATCTTCCCGCCCAGCACATGATAAACTCCGTGGTACTGCCCCGTCGCCTCAACACTCATCACGTCCCGGACATTCTCCACGACGCAGACTGTCTTGTGGTCGCGGCTGTTGTCCGAGCAGATGGAGCATTCTTCCTCGTCCGATATCATCCGGCAGGTACGGCAGTATTTCACGTTTTCCCTGAGCAATCTTACAGATTCCGTAAAATGCCGCACATTGTCCACCGGCTGCTTCAGAAGATGCAGCGCCAGACGCAACGCGCTCTTTTCCCCGATTCCAGGCAATGAGCTGATTGCATCTACCGCATTTTCAAGAAGTTCTGACGGATATTTCTCACTCCGCATTCTTGTCGCCTCCTTCGTATGCGTCCACCGCTTTCCTTACAGAGCCGTATTTCAGGAGCAGCCTCTTGGCAAGGTCGTAATCCTCGATTCCCGTCTCGCCCATAATCATTCTCGAGCCGCGGTCCACAAGTTTCTTGTTGGTGAGCTGCATGTCCACCATCTTGTTTCCCTTCACATGTCCTAGACGGATCATAGATGCCGTGGAAATCATGTTGAGAACGAGTTTTTCCGCAGTTCCGGCCTTCATTCTCGTACTTCCTGTCACAAACTCCGGGCCAACCACTACCTCTACCGGAATTTCCGATTCCGCTGCCAATGCAGAGCCCTTGTTGCAGGTTATACAGCCTGTCAGCATACCGTGCTCCCGCGCAGTCTTCACTGCACCTATCACATAAGGAGTGGAGCCTGACGCAGCAACACCTATCACCACATCGTTCTCAGTAGGAGCAAATGGCTGCATGTCGTTCCAACCGCCGTCAAGTTTGTCTTCTGCCGCTTCCACAGCATCACGGATAGCTTTGTCGCCGCCGGCAATCAGACCTATGAACTTGTCGTGAACTCCGTAGGTCGGCGGGATTTCAGAAGCGTCCACCACACCGAGCCTTCCGCTGGTTCCGGCTCCGAGGTAGAACACCCTGCCGCCCTTTTTCATACGCTCTACGACACCTTCCACAAGTTTCTCTATCTGAGGTATTTCCTCAGCCACAGCCGCAGGCACGCTGCTGTCCTCATTGTTTATTCCTGTCAGAATCTCCTTCACGGTCATATCCTGAAGGTTCTGATAATTGGATGATTGTTCTGTTGTAGTCTTTACATTCATACTCCGCAATGATATTTTACTAGGCCCTCTATCGGAGAAGGCGTGATTTCAGAAATTGTCACTCCGTATTCTGATGCAATTCTTTCCAGAATTTCCTTATGCGCATAGGCATAGCCGCCGACCACGCCGACACGCTTTCCCTTTATGTCATACTGCGACAGACAGCGCTCGAACAGTGCTCTGAAGTTATTGTCAATCAAGTTCTTCACGTACTCACAGCTGTCATAATGCCGTGAAATGAACGGAGCGAACGAGCCGAGGTATCTGGCCGGAGCCACTCCCTTATAGACTTCATTTACGACTGTCAGATAGTCCACCTTATATGTCGCAGCGAACTCAGACGCCACAGGCTCAGGCACAAGTCCCTTCAGGAAATCAGCCATGAACCGCTTTCCGAGACTGGCTCCTCCGCCTTCATCTCCAAGTATGAAGCCGCCGGAACGGACATTCTTCACTATTTTTTCGCCGTCGTATTCACAACTGTTGGATCCGGTCCCGAGAATCACGGCGATACCTGGTTCCCTTCCGCATACCGCCCTTGCAGCATCCAGCAAATCGGACGCATACTCAATGGTCGCCTCAGGGAAAGACTTTCTGAATACTGCATCAAGTCTCACAGCACTGTCAGGCACCTGCTTTCCGTCAGAAATCAATCCTGCCGCATAGAAATGAATCTCCCTCACAGCCTCTCCGGAGGGATTCAATCCCGTCACAGCTTCTTTCAGCACATTTTCAATGAAGGAGGACTCCGCCGTGGCGACATTCATCCCGGGAGTCTTCATTGAAAATGACTTACCGTCATCAGATATGGAGCGCCAATCAGTCTTGGTCGCTCCACTTTCTGCTATGATGATCATGACCTATGCCTTTACCGGAATGGCTTCGAGCAGAGCTACGAGGAACTTCCAGCATTTGTCCACAGTGTCGATCTTCACTCTCTCGTCAGGTGAATGAGGATGGAGCAATGTTGGTCCCAATGATACCATATCCCAGTTCGGATACTTGGCACCGAGCAACGCACACTCCAGACCTGCGTGGATAGCCATCACCTTCATGTCCTTGCCGAACAGTTTGTGATATACGTCATTCAGCAGACCGATGACCGGAGAGGTAGGAACCGGAGTCCATCCTGGATAACCGCCGAATGTAGCGAAACTTGCACCTGCGAGTTCGAATACACAGCGCATCTTTTCCGCGAGGTCTTCCTTGGCTGAATCCACAGAACTTCTGATCAGAGACCTTACCGTGAGGTGACCGTCTTCAGTACGGACAACTGCCATATTGACAGAAGTCTCCACCAGTCCCGGCATTGACGGACTCATTCTCTCCACGCTGCTCGGGCAAGCGTAGATGGCTTTGACAGCCTTGAGCATGACGTCATCTTCTATATAAGAGGTATAAGGCTCAGCTTGTTTCTCGAAGTAACACTGTGCAGAAGGGTCAGTATCGGCGAACTCGGCCTTTGCGATCGCGAAGATCCTCTCCACTTCAGTTTTTACGGCTGCTTCATTTTCAGCAGGCACCAGCATTGCCACATCCGCCTCGAACGGAATCGCATTGCGGAGGCTTCCGCCGGTGAAGTCAGCGACTTTCACGCCATATTTCTCGAGCAACGGCAGGAGTATCCTCACGGCAATCTTGTTGGCATTGGCCCTGTAGAGGACAATGTCCTGGCCTGAATGTCCGCCTTCAAGTCCTTTGACGGTGAGTTTATAACTTACGTATCCGTCACCGGCCTTGACCGTCTTGTATGAGAAGTCAGCCATTCCGTCCAATCCTCCTGCACAGCCGATATAGAGTTCTCCTTCAGCCTCAGAGTCCAGGTTCAGGAGGATATCTCCCTCGAGTTCACCAGGTTTGAGATTCTCCGCTCCGGTCATACCGGTCTCCTCATCATAAGTGATGAGAACTTCTATCGGGCCATGTTTCAATGTCTTGTCTTCGAGGGCAGCGAGCGCCAGGCTGACTCCGATACCGTCATCAGCTCCAAGTGTAGTACCCTTGGCAGTAACCCATTCTCCGTCAATCTGCGTCTGTATAGGATCTTTCAGAAAGTCGTGAACCGTATCTGCGGTCTTCTGCGGAACCATATCGACGTGAGCCTGGAGAATCACGCCTCTGCGGTTCTCATATCCCGGTGTAGCCGGTTTTGTGAAAATGATATTTCCGGTTTCATCTTTACGGACTGAAACGCCATGTTCCTTGCCCCAATCCAGAAGGAACTGCTGTGCTTTTTCTTCGTGTTTTGATGGACGCGGAACCTGAGACAGTTCATAGAACGCTGTCCATACGCTTTTCGGTTCAAGATCTTTGATTGTCATAATCTTATGTATTTAGTGATTATTCTTATGTTCTTGTTTTGCGCAAACTATTTCGCAGCCAGCGGGAATGTGCTTTCAAGGCCCAGCTGATATACAGGCATACGGCTCTGCAGCAGGACATTGACCCCGTCGGTAAGCTTCACCGTGCAGATGGCAGGAACGCGGTAATGCGCGAGTTTTCCTTTGGCCCTTTCATTCTTGCCGGCAGGTATTTCGATGCTGTCCGCAGCAAATTCGAGCAGATACGGTTTCCCGGAAAGGTCATCTGACGGAACCAGTCCTTTGGAGTCGGACAGACGGAAAGCCACATAAAGCTGTGACTCATTGGCCTTGGACGGCACCACGTCATAGTTCATCTTCTGCTCCGAGTATTCGCTGTAGCCTATGAACATTGACATATACTCGCTTTCGAGGCGCGCGATTTCAGCGACGGCAGAGGCCATGGCTTCTCCGCTGAAAGTGGCGTCGGTATCGCCGGTCACGATCTGCACACGTTTCTTGCGCAGGCTGAAAATCATCTCTGCAGCCTCCTTGGCACGCGATTCGAGTGACTTCTGCACGACCATCTCCTGCTGGACAGCCACCTTGTTGTAAGCAGACTCGCTCTTCACGTTGCGGTACAATGTCGCAGCTTCAGATGTCAGGTTCGAGGTCAATCCCCTGTCCGAGAAATCCGCCTTCTTCTCTGACGGGAAGCGCCACTGCGTGGTCTCCTGACTGCCGGCCGATACAGAGACAAGCCCCTGTGAGGTCAATGCCAGGAAAGCCTGCATCCCCATACCCGGTTCGAGCTGGTATCGTGCAGACTGGTCCGCCTCCACGAATGAGGACATTTTCACAGATGTCACCGTATAGGAAACCGCATCCCTCTGACGGGCTTCCACGCCGAGATATTTCTGGGCATATTTCGCATACGGCCCAGCAAAGAAACTCTCTTTCTGAGCCTTGACTTCAAGTCGTACCGATGTGGAAGGCAATGAATATACAAGACTTCCTTCAGGGTCGCTCTGAGCGGAGAGCTGAAAACCGGCCGCCATTGTCAATGCAGCCGTAACGATTACTGCAAATGTCTTTTTCATAACTATCTTTTCCATCTTTTATGGGTCCACAGATAATTTGCCGGCTGGTCATTGATATCCTCCTCCAGCAGTCTGTAGAACCTGTTCATTATTTCTTCAGGAGTAAACTGCGATGCATCCTCGCATATCTCCTTGAATGTCATTTTGTAACCGAAGTCTTCCTTCTCACGGAATGCCATATAGACCACGGCGAACTTCAGCTTGCATGCGATCGAAGCACCTCCGGTCATCGTCCTCGTCGGCTGGTGCATGAAATTGTCCACAGTATGCGCCGCAGCATAGACATAAGGGCACTGGTCCGTAGGGAACACATACAGACGCTTCTCAGCCCTGTGTTTCACCACGAAGCGCATGATGTTCTTGGATTCCACATAGGTGGTGCCGTAGTTTTCCGGAGATATGGCCGCACACCGGTTGGCGCCGAGCACCTTGTCCCAGAAACTGCTTTTCAGTTCCTTATATACGACCGTTACCGATTTCTCTCCGAAATGGACTTTCTCTGTGACCGGAATATAGTTCATGATTCCGCCGGTCAGTTCCCAGTTTCCGAGATGGGAATTCAGGACAACCACTCCGGGCCTGGTTTCATACAGCCTGTCCAGCAGTTCAGCATTGACGGTCTCGCAGATATGGGAATCCCTCAGCCGTTTCGTGTCGTGGGCTCCGGCAAACCAGAATGTCTCTGCGAACAGCCGGCCGAAATGCTGATAGAAGCCTTTGGCGATATCCTTCAGTTCCGAATACTTCTTCTGCGGGAAAGACCGCGCCAGGTTCACCATTACCACGTCGCGCCTGTAATGCATTGGCCCTGAGGCGAGCCACGCTACGAACCTGCCCCAGAAATAATGGACTTTCAGAGGCTGCAATGCGAGCAGTCTCATCAGTCCTGTCATAAATTTCACGCCTACACTCATATTCTTGTCTGTCCCGCAAAGCGAAACCATAGTTACAAATATATGGATTTATTGGCAATTTCGACAATCTGATTATTGATATTTCCAATGTTTCTGTGTAAGTTTGTTACTCGTGAAATTTTAAAACCAGACAAGACAATGTTCAAAGACCAGCCGAAAGGATTGTTCGCCCTCGCTCTTGCCAATACCGGAGAGCGTTTCGGGTACTACACTATGTTGGCCATCTTCCTCCTGTTCATTCAGGCGAAGTTCGGATTCAGCGCAGCAGTTTCCACACAGATTTATTCCATTTTCCTCGCCGCGGTTTACTTCATGCCGCTTTTCGGAGGAATGCTTGCAGACAAGATCGGTTATGGCAAGTGCGTCACTACAGGTATCGCCGTCATGTTCATCGGCTACTTGTGTCTCGCCATCCCGACCGGACCGGATCTCTCAGGTAAAATCTTGATGTTCGCGGCATTGGCCCTCATCGCTACCGGAACAGGACTGTTCAAGGGCAACCTCCAGGTGATGGTGGGAAATCTCTACGATGACCCTAAGTACGCATCGAAGAGAGACTCCGCATTCAGCCTCTTCTATATGGCCATCAATATCGGTGCGATGTTCGCTCCGTCAATGGCAAAGGCTGTCACCAATTTCTTCCTCGGAAAATCAGGATTTACCTATGTGGCTGACATTCCGGCACTTGCACACCAGATGCTCGGCGGAACGATTCTTCCGGAGAATGCTGACAAGCTTCAGGCTCTGGCAAACGGCATGTCCGGTGCGGCAGGCATGGACCTGGCCACATTCAGCCAGACCTACATCGACAAGCTCTCCACAGCATACAACTATGGCTTCGGAGTGGCCTGCATTTCCCTTATCATTTCAGTAGCAATCTACTACAGCTGCCGTTCATGGTTCAAGAATGCGGATGTGAATGCTAAACAGGCACAGGCTGCCAACCATGCAGAGGCAGAACTTACTCCTGCACAGACAAAGAGCCGCATCACAGCCCTCATGCTCGTTTTCGCTGTCGTGATTTTCTTCTGGATGGCTTTCCATCAGAACGGAGCCACAATGACACTGTTCGCAAGAGACTACACCGCAAGCACGGTCGAGGGCGCTACACGTATCGGATTCAACATCTTCAGCCTGTTCCTTATCGCAGTGTCTGTCTATACGCTGTTCGGAGCATTCCAGTCTGAGACGAATAAAGGCAAGACAATCTGCGGAATCTGCACGGCAGCCCTGTGGCTTGGCGCATACGCAGTATATGCAGGAATGCCTGCAAAGGTCAATATCCTTCCTTCTGACTTCCAGCAGTTCAACCCGTTCTTCGTAGTGGCATTGACCCCGGTATCGCTTGCGATTTTCGGCGCATTGGCAAAGAAAGGCAAAGAGCCTTCAGCTCCACGCAAAATCGGCTTGGGTATGATTGTGGCCGCTGTAGGTTTCAGCATCCTGACTTTCGCTTCCCTGAACCTGGCTTCGCCTAAGTCATTGAACGGAACCGTCAGCCCTGACCTGATTTCTCCTGAGTGGCTTATTTCCACATACCTCGTACTGACATTTGCCGAGCTTCTGCTCTCTCCGATGGGTATCTCCTTCGTTTCCAAGGTAGCCCCTCCTAAATACAAGGGCGCTATGATGGGATGCTGGTTCGCAGCTACCGCTCTCGGAAACTATCTGGTATCCATTCCTGGACTCCTCTGGAACAAGGTGGAACTCTGGTGCGTATGGGGACTTCTCATCGTTCTCTGTCTGCTCTCGGCGCTCTTCATCTTCTCCATCATGAAGAAGCTCGAGTCAGCTACCGAATGCTAATGCCATCCGCCGCCGAGAGCCTTGTAGAGTCCGACGACCGCAAGGTTCTCGCGGGTTTTGGCCTCACTGAATTCGATCTGGGATGACAGATATTTACGCTGCGCATCCAGGACATCGATATAATTGATTACTCCATTGATATACTGGCTGTTAGCCAATGTGACATACTTTCCGGACGCTTCTTCCTGAACGGATTTCGCAAAGGAATTGGTACGTGCCGACTGGAAAACGACAGTAGCATCATAAACCTCTCTGAAGGCCTGCAGTACATCTTTTTCATACTTGAGCCGAGTCTGCTCGTATGAAGATACTGCGGCCTTCATTGCTGCTTTACGCTTGCCGAACTCGAAGACAGGCGAGGCCAATGTCGCTCCTGTGAACCAGAACGGAGACTTCAGGAAATCCTTGAGTTCATCATTTTCCAGACCCGCCCCGAGATTGATCACGAAAGACGGGAACCTCTCGGCAATAGCCACTCCCACGCGGGCCTCGGCAGCCTTCAGCGAGTGCTCTGACATCATCAGGTCCGGCCTGCGTTTCAGAATATCAGACAAGACCCCTGACGGAACATCTGAATCGCCATATAAGTCTGAAGCGGAAACACTTCTGGCAATATCCTTAGGATAAGAACCGGTAATGAAGCACAGTTCGCTCTCCTTGAGCGCAACCTGTTTCTGCAGGTCAGGAATCATGGCCTTGGACGAAGCGAATTCCACAAGTGCCTGCTGGTAAGGTATTTCCGAGGTCAGACCGCCCTCTGCCCTGAGCTTTGCCTGTTTCACGGACTCACGTCTGGTCTCGAGAGTATTGGAAACGATCTCCAGTTTCCTGTCCAGGCCCACAAGTTCATAATAAGCCGAAGCCACACTGGCCACTATGCTCATTTTCACTGCTTTCTGGGCATCCTCTGCAGCAAGGTAGTTTGCCATCTTCTCTCTTCCGGCCCATTTCAGGCGTCCCCAGAAATCCACTTCCCATGCAAGCGAGGCCTTCACTCCGAACTCAATATCATCCGGACTCTTGCTCTTGCCTCCGTAATTGCTGTGGTCATCCTGCACATAACCTTTCGCGGAAACTGCCGGCAACTGCGCCGCCTTCTGCATCCTGTACTTGTAGCGCATCTCATTGAGCCTCTCCGCCGCTATCAGCACATCCTTGTTATAAGTCAATGCCGTTTCTATAAGCCTCTGAAGCTCAGGCTCACGGAACACTTCCCGCCAGTCCGAATCCGCAAAACTGCTGTCGCCAGCCTCGGCCGCAAAAGACTCCGGCACCTCACCCAGATCCGGCTTCTGACAATATCTCGATGTTGAGCAGGAGTTCAGGGTCAATGCAGAGGCCACGACAACCACCAACATTGACATGAACGATTTCTTGTCTTTCAGGACAGACTTCATTTTAGGACTCCATTTGTTCATAAGCGACTTGAGTTTATATATCAGCACGAAGAAGAACGGCACGAAAACAATTCCGACGGTGATGCCTGCGATCATACCGAAAAAGACACCTGTACCGATGTTCTGACGGCTCTCTGAGCCCGGTCCGCTGGCAAAAACCAACGGCAGCATACCGAGGATGAAGGCCAATGACGTCATCACGATAGGTCTGAATCTGAGTTTGGCGGCAGTTACGGCAGCTTCTACCACATCCTTGCCTGCCTCAACCTCTTCCTTGGCGAACTCCACAATCAGAATCGCATTCTTCGCCACGAGTCCCACGAGCATGACGAGACCGATCTGAAAATAGATATTGCTTTCCATGCCCAAGACGGCAATTCCAAGATATGCGCCGAAAATGGCGATCGGCAGGGACAGTATCACCGCCACCGGAACCAGCCAGCTCTCATACTGCGCTGCAAGGAAAAGAAACACGAAGAGCAGGGCCAATGCCAAGACAAGACCTGTCTGGCCGCCTTCCTTCTTCTCCTGATATGACATTCCGCTCCATTCCACACCTATATTGTCAGGAAGATGTTCATCCGCGACTTTATGGAGTACGGACAGTGCCTCTCCCGAGCTGACACCATTTGCCGCTTCACCGCTGATCGTGGAGGAGTTGTACATATTGAACCTCTTTATCGTACCCGGCCCGGTCGTATAATGAGTGTTGCCCAAGGCATTGACAGGAATCATGGTGCCTCCGGAACTCTTCATGAAGAAGAGGTTCAGGTTGTCGGTATGGGCACGATATGGCGCATCTGCCTGAATATAAACTCGATAGATACGGTTATACATATTGAAGTCATTCACGTAGATTGCTCCGGTGAAAGCCTTGAGCGTAGCGAAAACATCCGCCATTGACAGACCGAGAAGCTGTATCTTGTCACGGTCCGCATCGAAATACAGTTGAGGAATATCCGCCTGCATACCGGAAGAAAGGCCGGTCAGCTCCTTCCGCTTCGACGCATAATAGATCAATGTGTCGGTGGCATTCTGCAAATCGCGGTATGTGGCATCACCACGCGCCTCCAACACCATAGAGAAGCCTCCAGAGGTTCCAAGTCCAGGGATAACCGGCGGCGTACTGATATACACCTTGCTTTCAGGATAACGAGACAGGGTATCCCTGACCATCGCGATAGTCCTGGTCATATCCGTCACCTTGCGCTGGTTCCACGGCTTGAGAATCACTGTCAATGTACTGCTGGACTGGGTAGTTCCCACACGCGGGCTCGAACCTGTGACATTGAACACATAATCCACATCATGCTGACGGAGCAGGAACGCCATCGCCCTGTCGGTAACTTCCCTCGTACGCTCGAGAGTCGCTCCCATAGGCAGTTCCAGTTCCACAGTAAAGTAACCCTGGTCCTCCTTCGGTATAAAGCTCTGAGGGACAATGCGTGCAAGCACAAAAATACCTATTACGGCGATACCGAAGAACGCGAACATCCTTCTTGAATTATTGACCGCGAACCGCACCATCTTCGTAAAGAACGACGTTCCCGAATCCATCCACAGATTTATCTTCTTGAATATGAAGTTGTTGGTCTGCTTACCGTCATGCGGCTTGAGGAATTTCGAGCACATCACCGGGCTCAATGTAAGGGCCACTACAGTGGATATGATGACTGATACGGCGATAGTTACGGTGAACTGACGGAACAGCTGACCTGTAATGCCGGAAAGGAAGCTCACCGGCACGAACACGGCACAGAGCACAAGGGACATCGCCACGAGCGCACCCCCGATTTCGCTCATCGCCTTCTTGGTCGCCTCATAAGGGGACAAGTGCTCGGTCGTCATGATACGGTCCACATTCTCCACCACGACGATGGCATCATCGACCACGATTCCTATGGCAAGAATAAGTCCGAGAAGCGTCATCATATTCAGCGAGAAGCCGAAGATGAGCATGATTCCGAAGGTTCCTATCAATGATATAGGCACCGCAATGGCCGGGACCAATGTCGCCCTCACATTCTGCAGCGAAAGGAACACCACCAGTATGACGAGGACAAGGGCCTCGAACAATGTCCTGTACACATGATGTATGGACTCTGAAATATAGGTGGTCATGTCGAACGGAATGTTGTACGACATCCCCTCCGGGAAGCTGGAACTGATTTCCTTCATCTCGGCACGGACATTCTCCGCCACCTCCATCGCATTGGCACCCTGAAGCATATAGACATTGACCACTGCCGCATTGCGGGCATTGATACCGCTCTCAGTATTGTAGGACTGGGCTTCGAGCGAAACACGGGCGACATCCTTGAGACGGATGATGGAGCCGTCCTCGCCGGTACGGACCACTATATTTTCAAATTCCTCCACCGAGGACAGACGCCCCGGAGCAGTAATCGGAATCGTCACGTCCACATCCGTAATCGGCTGCTGTCCAAGCACTCCGGCCGCCGCCTCACGGTTCTGGTCCTTCAATGCGCTCTGCAAGTCCTTGACAGTGATACCGAGGCTTGCCATCTTGTCCGGCTGCACCCATATCTGCATCGCATAATAACGGCTGCCGACATTGGAAACGCCGCCGACACCGGCCACTCGCCTGAGTCTGTCCTGGATATTCAATGTCGTGTAGTTGCTCAGGTACACTTCATCGAATTTCGGGTCATCGGACATTATGGTTATAGTCATCAGTTTGCTGGACGACTCCTTTTCCACGGAAATGCCGTTCTGCACCACCTCGGCCGGAAGTCTGGACTCAGCCAGTTTCACACGGTTCTGCACTTCCACCGCCGCAATATCCGGGTCAGTGGAGATGTCGAAGGTCAATGTCGCCGAGTACCAGCCGCTGTTGGAGTTGCTGGACTCCATATAGAGCATTCCCGGAGTTCCGTTCAATGACTGTTCAATAGGCGTGGCAACCGCCTGCGAGACAGTCTGGGAATTAGCTCCAGGATATGAAGTGGAAACGCTTACCACAGGCGGGACAATCTTCGGATACTGGTCCACCGGAAGCAGCGTCAGTCCGATAAATCCCACAAGTACGATTATAATGGATATGACAGTCGAGAATACCGGCCTGTCAATGAAGAAATCCGATTTCATAAGTAGAAAATTCTCTGGTTATCAATACTTGACCGCCTCCACCTTGTTTCCGTGGGAAAGTTTGTGCTGACCTTCCACCACGATCACTTCATTGGCTCTCAGACCGCGCTCTACGACAGTGACGTTCTCCACTTCAGGGCCAGTCTGGATAAAGCGTTTTTCTACAGTACCATCCAGTTTTACGACAAAGACATATGCACCGCTTTTCTCAATGGTGATGGCCTTGGTCGGCACTGCGACTGCGTTTTCTCTGACATCCAGCAACACCTTCACGTTGGTGAACTGTCCCGGAAGGAGTTCACGCTCAGGATTGGGCATCTCTGCCCTCACGGAAAATGTACCTGATTTGGCATCGACGAGCGGGTCCGCAAAATCCACGAGACCCTTATATTTATACTGAGACTTGTCCGCCAATGTAATGGTGACATAAGGATTCCAATGACGGCTCGTGTCCTGCTGTCCGAGGTTCACATTCCTGGCCTTGGACTTCTGGTAATCCAGGTCTGTCATCTTGAATTCCACCAGAACGGTATCACTCTTGACAACATTGGCCAGAAGCGACTGGGCACCGGGACCGACCAGAGTTCCGATATCCACGTGCCTCTCACTGATGTAACCGCTTATAGGTGAACGCACTGTGGTATAGCTCAAAGCAAGACGGGCTTCCGTGAGATTGGCCTCACTGACATTGACATCAGCCTTGGCACTTTCATAAGCTGCGACAGCATTGTCCAGATCAAGCTGGCTGGCAGCCTTCTGCTCGTACAGGGGCTTGATTCTGGCGAGGTCACGCTCCGCCTTGAGTGCTATGGCCTTGTTCTTTGTAACCAACGCCTCAGCCCTGTCGACCTGCGCCTTGTATTGTTTAGGATCAATTATAAAGAGTATCTGGTCTTTTTTTACATAAGTTCCCTCTGCGAACATCATCTTCTCGAGATATCCTTCAACCCTTGCCCTGACCTCCACAAACTGCTGGGCACGGATTTTCCCCGGAAATTCACCATAGACTTCCACATTGCGCGTACGCACCGTGTCCACGCCCACTATAGGGAGGACTTCCTCAAAATGCTTGGGTCTCAGAAAGATAACGAGCCCGACTACAACGACAGCTGCCGCCGCTACAACACCGATGATGGTCTTTTTGTCTAACTTTCTCATAAACGGAATAGATTAAGCGAAACTCACCACCTATCAAATACTATTCCACAACAGCCACTGACGTATCTGAGAGGGCATTTTAAAACCTGGGCCCCAGAAATCTGGAGTCCCGGCGTGAAAATCAAGGAACGAGAAGATTCTGTCTGCTGAGCCAGAGAAGGAAAAATTTGTCATAGACGGAATATGTGCCCTTGTCATTGGTTATGAAGTCCTTGTCAAGCAAGGATTTTACTGCGGAAGATACGCTGCTCGGAGAAACTAGTCCATACTTTTTTATAAAACGGCTGCCGGTCACCTCGCGGGCTCTCTTTTCCGAGGCTATCGCAAGGAAAACATCACGCTGTTTCACAGACATCTGGTAGAGAAGCGACTCGTAGGTGTCAGAAGAAAGCCTCACGATAAAATCGACAGCATCTTCAATCATACCGACGCTGCATGTTCCCCTCTTCTCTGTTCGTGAAAAAAGGACATTGAGAGTACGGTGTATGTAGCTGGTCACGGCATCAAAACGGTCATACAGCACGGCAACGACTTCCGGTTCTATCGACTTCCCGTTTTCAGCGAACTTCTCCACTGCAAAATCAGTATATTTCTGAAGTGGCAAAGGACTGAGGTTCATTATCGTTACGCTCTGGTAGAACGGTCTCGAAGGAGAAGTGAACATACCGTCCATAAGATGCCTCTGACTCCCGGAAAATATGAAATGTGCGTTTGTCGTCCTCTGCACATAGGTTCTTATTGTCGCCTCAACCGTATTGTCGTCATATTTTGTGATTTGCTGGAACTCGTCAATGGCAACAATGCATGGACGGTCAGCGGATTGAAGGTATGAGAATATCTCATCAAGCGTCGCCACCGGATTTCTGATTTCGCCAAGTCCTATACTCCAAGACGGCATACCGTTAATGTCAAAGGATATTTCCGGGCGGACCGTGCCCAATGCCCTTACGAATTTCTCCCAAACAGCTTTTCCTTTGGGCTTCAGCGCGTCAAGGACAGCCTTTCCAAGAAGATTGACGAAATCGCTCAATGACTTTGTTGCATAGACATCCACAAGGAAACAGTAATAGGATTCTCTAAACTCATTACAGTCAAAAACATGACTGATAAGTTCCGTCTTGCCGAGTCTCCGTGGAGAAATGAGGGCTATATTGTGTTCGTTGAAGAGCAAGCTCCTCAAATCATCAGTTTCCTGTATTCTGTCGCAGAAATACTCGGCTCCGGCATATCCGGAAGTGACAAATGGGTTTTTCATAACTGAATGTTTTCACAAAGATAATAAAAAACACGAATATTACCATTTTTTCGTAACGACTTTTTCGTAACGAAAAAATGGTAATACAAATGTATCCTTATGCCGGTACAAATGAAATGTCAAAAGCGTTTTCTAAAGCCCGGTCACCGTAATCCATTTCTGAGGATTCCTCTCGCCAGTGGAGACAATGGCATCTTCACCACCCTCCATGTCGAACAACGCCAGATTCACTTTTACCTTGCCGTCCACGACCTTGACCGAAGAACGCGGAACGGAAATCTCCGCCAGCCAGCCATTGTCAACATCAGACGCATCAGAAAGTGTCGCGTCATAGCGCACAACCGCCTTTGCGCCCAAATCTTTTTCAATCCAGTTGCCGGCATAGACTCCCTGATTCCTCAGACCGTTAAGCCCGACTTTGACCCTCAATGATTGCGCATTCAGTTTCGCCGCATCCGACGGAGCAACGAATACCTGGACATAATCATCCTTCGATACGTTCTCGTCACGGCATTCCACAAGAAAATAAATATTGTCAGCATCAGCAGCACATCTCAATGTAGCTTGCGCCTGACACTTGCTGCCTGCAAACAATGCGTCATCAGCATTGACCCAGTCGGAATTGCCGCCGTCAATGACGACTTTGTGGGAAGACGCGGAAATGCGGTGATTAAGAGCTAGTTTGCAAAGCGCCACGCCGACGTTCTTGCTGTCAGTGCTATTGCGCATATGAGTAATGAGTTCATGCGAACCATCCAGAAGAATGGAACTCCAGGAACCCTTGGCAGGTAGATATTTACCGGCAGCGCCAAAATTCCTCGCCTGAGAATCTCCGATACGGATCCACTGATATGCATCCTGTCCGTATGAAATGACCGTTTCTCCGGACGGGAACTGGAGAAGACTTGGAGCAGAGCCTTTCCACACGTCAATCTTCCGGTCCACAGGATCTACTTTAGCAGTCTTCACGTCCAGACCGGTACCATCTTTTTCTTCACCTTCAATGTAGTTCCAATTGCCGTCTTCAGGAGACCACGCAAAGGAAATGCAGAAATTCACACTACCGCCGACAGGATAGTCGTGGGCAGATTCAAACACACCGGCCTTGCATTTACTGTCATTCAATATGATAAGCCCGGGCATCTGATCAGTGAACAGCCATCTTTCCTGATGTGCATCATACCAGGTATGCCTGATAACACGATACGGCTCTTTGCCCAATCCCGGAAGCCAGGTCTTGCCACCATCCGTAGAACGTACCATCGACGTTCCTGAATGGCTCCCGGAAATCCACGGGCGGCTTTCGGAAAAATACAATTCCAGATCTCCGTCACTGTCCTCAAGCATCATCGCTTCCCAATTCGGACCGCGGTACACTTCATAAGGTTCACTCCAAGTCTTGCCGTTGTCCGTACTGCGACGCATTTCAATCCCCTGCTCATCTCTCCACTTCCAGAAAGCATAAGTACCTGTAGTTCTGAAAGATGCGAACATCAGCACGTCTCCGTTCGAGAGTACCTTGCCGAAGCCGTTCGTATAAAGTCTGGTAGCATCCTGCCCGCGGGCATTCACGACGCTACGGGATGCAAACAATTTGCCTTGAGGGGTCCAATTGACAAGATCCTTACTGGTGGCCCAGTAAACAGTGGAACCGTTTCCTCCCGAATAATAATCATGCGCTGTAAGGATATATGACCCGTCAGCGAGTTTCACGATCCGGCTATATGAAGGCGAGTCTGTTCCCAGGACAGAAGCTCCGACATTTACAATACTCCGATAATTCAATGTCAGAACAGATTGCGCCCAATCATCCTTATGCGAATTGACCGCATCGGCGGAAGCATTGAGCTTTTCAAAAGGAGTCAATGTCAATGTCGTCGATTCCGATGGAATCTGCTTGCCGCCGTCATCAGGTCCTTCTGCCTTGCAAGAAGCCAAAGACACCGCAGCAAGAAGCGCCAAGCCAGTGTATATCTTATTCATAATAATCTTTTAGTTCAATGTCAAAGAAAGCCATTCTGCAGGATAGTCACTATTCTCCCCTTCCACATCCTCGATGCTCCATGCCGGCTTTTCCGAGGTCTTCGCCTTATAGTGGTGACGCAGATGTGCCTTGATCACCTCTCCGCAGGAAGGTTTCCCGCCGATCAGATTCCAAGGGATCCGGAGACTGACGGCATAACCGAGGTCAATGTCTGTGTCATCATTGACTGTTCCGGCAATTTCCACGTCTGATGTACGTCCTTCAGCGATTTTCTTCCAGGAAATATTGTCCTCCACATAGATGACATAATCTCCGTTCGCATTAACAACCGCCTTATACTGAGGACCTCCAAAACGCGCAATCAAGATTTCAGGCGCATCGGAATTTTCGGTAGAGAGGGCCGTAATCTTCGAATCATAAAGATACGATATAAATGTAAGACATGTATCAGTATAACCGAAGTCCGCGAACAAATATGAGTCGAAAGAATGTCCGAGGAACCAGCAGTCATTGATTTCCCTGTTGAATTCCCTGATACCGGACATCCGGACGTCTCCCTTCTTGAGCTTTTTGGAATAATTCAGCCGTCCGATTTCCATCCTCACCATTCCTCTCGTCACATTGTCCTCAGAGTATTTCACTGTTCCGGTTGCAAGCACCTTATTGTCATCAATATAGTCAATGGAGCCCCAATATCCGTCAAAAGGAGAAGTCGCATTTGTGAAATTGTCGGCAGTCTTGTCTCCGATGAACGTCCAGATTCCCTGCTTGCCCTTATATTGTCCGTTGCTGAGAATAACCATTTCTCCAGTGCCAAGCTTCGTACTGTAAGGACCATAGCCGTAGAAATCCTTGTTGACCTGCTTCTTCATCGGCCAGTCAGGGCCTCCCGTCTTGCGGATTTTCTCCAAATCTCTGCGCCAATTGGTTTCAGGATCGGTCTTTACGACCACAGGTGTCTGGTCAACGACGTATTTGCCGTGCCATACCTCCATAGGGACAGCGATACCGTTATTGTCATTCAGCCAGACGCCTGACGGCATACCGTCATAAGTCGAACGGGAATCCACGGTACGCGAGATGACCTCATTGTCATCAATGCCGCAGCACTCCTTGCCCTGCCAGGTCTTGCCATTGTCAAATGAACGTATCACCACAGTCTGAGGAGCGGACATCTTGTCGATAAGTTCCTGAGATGAAGTGATATACATCTGGATTTCCCCGGATGGCAACTGAAGCATTGCCGGCTCCCAGCATCTGCCGCGATACACCTCGACCGGCTCCGTGAACGTCCTGCCGCCGTCAGATGAAAACATCACCTCGATGCCGCAGTTATTGTTGGTATTCACCAGATCATTGTACCCTTTCTTATATCTCCACTGATATGCCAGAAGGATTCTGCCGTCTGCAAGCTGGATAAAATCAGGATTGACATAAACCTTGGTATCCTCTCCTGCTGAAGATGCGGCAGGAGCGCTCTTGACCAGCAATGTGGCATCGGACCAAGTCTTGCCATTGTCTTCACTTCGTCTGACATAGATGTCCCAACCGAAATGGTCGTTCTCGAAAGACATGAGGAGCGCACCGTCAGAAAGCCTCTTGATACGTGGATAGTAGAGATTTTCTTCCACAAAACCGGCATTCTGCACATTGACGGACTTCATTTCCGTAAACGTACTCCTGTCCCATGAAATCCGGACATCATTGTCAGCCGGCCATTCTCCCCTGCCGCACGAGGCGGAGAGGAGAACCATACCGGCGAATATTATGCAATTCAATGTGTTTTTTCGCATAAAATTACAGAGTTTTAAGCATTACATTAGGCCAGAGGTTGTCTATCTTAAGGCGCACTGACTCGCGGAAGCATTCAGCTGCCTTCTCTTTGTCGCCGAGACCGAGATAACCGAGTCCCATGGTATAGTAAGCCTTAGTATTGATGTTCTCAACGGTGGATCCGGTAGTACCTTCAGCACCGTAGAAGTTCACGAATTCGGTAACGATACCTGCCTTTCCTGACGCAACCAGAGATTCGAACAATGCTTTCGCACCGGCAGCATTGCCTGTCTTCATCATTGCCAATCCCTTCCAATAGCCATAGTCCGTGCCCTTGTCAGCGACAGCCGCAGCTTTCTTGTAGGCAGCCATAGCCTTGGATTTCTGATGCATAGACTCATAAGCCTGGCCGATGTTCCACCAGATCTGCGCATCACGAGGAGTACGCTCATCTACCAGGAACACCTGATGATTGACAGGATATTTGAATGCTTCCTGATAAAGTGAGATCGCACCTTTCGCATCACCTTCGGAGAGTTTCTTCTGACCTGCAAGGACGAGGGCATCCACATATACATCATGGAAATTCGCAACACCCTCACGTGTAGGAAAATAGCAGTTCCTGAGCAAATCGAGCACATAATCATACTCACCTACGAAAGTACCGGTAATAACCTCAGCTGCAAGAGGATAATACCTCTTCACGCAAGTTGAATGATGACTCTTCAGCAATTCGAAACGGGTCCTGACATCTTCTCCGCCAGCCTCATAAACCTGGTCGATTTCTTCCAGGAACAATGCATTGTCCGGCATCAGGTCAATGGCCTTTCTGTAATAATTGGCAGACTCTGCGTAATTCTTGGTATAAAGCCAGTTGGCCCATCCGAGATTTCTCCAGGCCATGGCATTGGACGGATCCATCTCCACGCAACGTTTCCACTCTGCGATTGCATTGTCTTTCTGCTTGTCATACAGCAAGTTGCCCAGGTAGTAATGAGGTTTTGCATTGTCAGGACAATACTGCATCGCCAATTTGAGTACCTCGATAGTCTCCAGACGGAACGGATTGCAATATTTCGTAGGCAGAGCCAGTGCTTCCTCGAACAGTTTCCCGGCAGTCTCCTTGTCACCGGACATGTGGGCAAACCATCCCAGCCACATCTTGGCAGAAGGATAAGGCTGAATTCCATCAGCATATTTCATAAGCTCCAACGCCTTGTCAATGAAACCGTTATGGAGATATTTCAGAGACAGTTCCATATAAGATTCCACCTGCTCGCGCATGAGTGTCTTCAGGCTGTCAGTACCATTGAGCATGTCATATTCTGCTGTAGCATAGGCATTCAGCGGATCCATTTCAAGCACACGGTCAACGCATTTCGCAGCTTCGCCGGAATTGCCGCGCAGGCGAAGTATGCTGGCTTTCAAGTTCAAAGCCTCGAAATTGTTTCCGTTGTAGGTCACTGCCTCGTTCAGACGGTCAAGTGCCATGTCGAAATCACGAGCCTGCGTGTACATCTGTGCAAGCTGGAAATTCGCTGCAGAGTTATAATTGTAGTTCCACACGGCACGATACAAGGTATCGAAAGCAGCCTCTATCTTACCCTGTTCCTTCAGAATCAGACCAAGATTGTAAATGGCCTCGCAATCCTTAGGACGTGTATAATCATGTGTCTGACGGGCGATTGCACGACGCAGATAAGTGGCAGCCTTGTCATATTCACCTCTTTCCCTGTACCATACGCCCATTCTCGTATTGGCGCGGGTATCACCCGGATCTCTACGGAGAACCTCATTGAAATAATCGGTTGGGTCGATGAACGGATTGTGGAACTGGAGGTTCCTGAGGCCCACCAGATAACACTCCTCGGTGTTTTCGATTTCCTGAGGGAGCTTAGGGCGCTCGACTATCGGCGGAAGCGGCTTCTCCGGATCCTTGACTACCGGCTTGTAGGAAAGCATCTGTTTTCCACCTGCTGACGCAAGCACCATTTTCAATGAATTCTTGTCAATGTTCTTGTCAATGTTGATGATTTTCACGTAAGGCTTGTCCGGAGCCACGCCTGCAGTAGTTCTGAAGACTTCATTGTCTCCGGCATACAGAATCACGTTCAGCCCTTTCATCGGGGACGTAGTGTTCACGCCGAGAAGCACTTTGGAGTCATCCAGGACATCCATATTGATGGCGGCATTCTTGTCACCTGCCTTCACTCCGCCCATGTCACGTATGCCGTACCAATATTGTGAGAAAGTCTTGGTCTCATAAGGTGCAGACCAGTTGTAATCAGGCTGGTTGTCGGAATATGCTCCCGCCATCAATTCGCAATAGTGGCCTGAATTGTCGGTGAGAATCTTGGTGTCCCACTCGGAGTTAGGACCCCACAGCCAGAACTTGCCGCCCTTGATGATGTTATGGTTGCCTGTAAGCATGGTTCCGGCATTCCGTCCGTGGTCATAACCTGCGATGAAGTCCTCCTTCAGGTCATAGGCAAACATTGAATTGGACATATAATGGTTCTTCCACCATGACGCGTCCACACCGTCCTTGTAGAAAGACATCCCGTTGAAAGTCTCGTGAGTTACAGGCCAATGCGCGAACCAGTTCTTGCAGTGGAAAGTAACGAATTCCACGCTCTGCGGGAAGATGATCTGATAGTTTTCATCCACAAGTGTAGAGACATTCGACCAATAGAGCATCGAATTGTCATTCATGGTATTGTTTATCAGACGTCCTGAGATTTCCATATAGGACTTGCCCGGATAAAGGGTTATGCCGATGGCCCATGACATCCTGTGGCGATATTCGGTCTCACCTACCCAGATTGTCTTGCTGCCGTCAGAGTTTTCCACGATCTTGTAGTCGCATGGTGTATGGGAAGTCGCACGATGGTGATGGAACACGTTCCATTCCACGCCTCCGGACACCCAGGCGCCCAACATTCCCACATTGGCAGGCTTGATTACATGGTTGTGGTAGAATATGTCATAACCATTGGTCTTGTCAACCGCATAAATCAGACGTCCGCCGATTTCGGGAAGCACGCAAAGTTCCACATATTCGTTCTCCATGTAGAGAGCCTTGTATGTGACGGTATCCTTCTTTCTGGTCATGTTGTCGTTCAAAAGATAAGGATAAACGCTTCTGCGCGCTCTCTGATAAGACCAATCACGCTCGAAGATAGGAGCTTCTTCCGGTGCATCAAGCAGATACGTAGGCATGTCGATCGTGCCTTCCCAAGCCTTTACAACATCCGTTTCACGTGGCTGTGCTCCCAATGTACCGGCGCAAATCGCCACTGCAAATGTCAAAAGTAATTTTCTCATTATTGTAATTGTAATAGTTATTTTAGTACCAACCTTCGTTTTGTTCCAGATTAGGATTCTTTTCCTTCTCGGATGCAGGAACAGGCCATTTCAGGTATGCGTCGCCGCCATACACGTAATCATATACAGGCGAGCCCCAGACCTGACGAAGTCCCTTGGCGAAGTCAAACTTACGCTCTTTCCATATGCCCCATCTGACCTCTTCCAGATAGAGCTGCTCCTCACAGGCAAGTTCCCAATGTTTCTCATCGACAATGCGCTGTGCCATATCCTCCTTACCGCTTACCTTGAGCCACTCGGCACCGGAATTCAGTTCAGCGACTCCGGCACGTTTACGCACCTGGTTCACATATCCGGCTGCTTCAGAGGTCCTGCCCTGCTCATTCACGGCTTCCGCCAGACAAAGCAGCACATCCGCATATCTGATGATCGGGACATCCACCGGATTGTATGTGGAATTATTGTATTCCTTGCCTTTGGTCACGAATTTCCTGATATTGTAGAGCATGTAAGTCGGCGAAACGGTCCTGAGGTCGAAATCCGGAGCATTTTCCGAACGGTATGGCCACCTTATCTGATAGTTCACGGCAGAACCTTTGGCGAAACCTCCCAAATAATTGGAATAAGGCACGATAGCCGTTGCTGCCAATCTCGGGTCACGGTTCTCATAAGCCGCTTTGATGCGCGCTTCATTGCCGGTTTCGTCATATTTGGACATGTCGGCGCCATAAGCCTTCATGGTGGCTTTTTCCGCGTCCGTCATATAGTTGCGGCAGAAATACACGCTTCTCTCTTTAGGATCCATACTGCTATATCCCGGTATAACGTCATCATAGGAGAACGGCTTGCCGTCAGCCCACTGATAAGAGTCTGCAAAAATCGCATTGAAATAGAAATGATTCTGACCGTTGCCGCAAGTCATCCAGTTTCCGTAAGTACGGCTATAGACATTGCCATGTCCCGGCAGGTTCTCCATCGTCACGGAGAATATCATCTCATCCGATTTTTCATTCTTTTCGACGAAAAGGTCAGCATAACTGCCTTTGAACAGTCCAAATCCGCACTCGCCCACTTTGAGGAAGTCAGCCTCAGCCTTGTCCCACTGCTTCAGCCACATATAGACTTTTCCGCGGAGAGCGTATGCTGCGCCTTTTGTGATACGTCCGAAGTTGCTGTCGCCCGAAGCATATTTGGCAGGAAGATGCTCACAGTCAATGGCAGCCGTCAAATCATCCAGAACAGTGTTCCAGACCTCTTCTTCAGATTTGCGGCCTCTGGTATATTCGCCCGGAGCAAGGTTCTCCAGATAGACAGGAACGCCATGCCAAAGGGCATTGAGCCTGTAATATGCATAAGCACGGATGAATTTGCATTCCGCTATCCTCTGCGCTTTAAGTTCGTCAGACAATGCTGCCGTCCCTCCGATATTGGCAATGACATCATTAGCCCTGTTCACGCTCTCGTACAGATACTTCCAATTGTTCAGGAACACCCCTGCATTGGACTGCACCAATCCCAACAGAAAAGGATAACGGAGGGAAATACTATTGTCATTGACATCGAGCACGGACGAGAACGCGTCCCAGTTCGTGCTGCCGTCATAACTGTTATAGTTCGCCAAAAGGCTGCTATAGACGCCCGTTACCGCATTTTCCGCCAATGTAGCAGACTTATATACCGTATTCGAAGTGACGGAATCATACGGATACCTGTCGAGAAAGTCATTGCAACTAACCGCCAAGGCCGAAGAGGCAATCGCTATGGTAATTTTTATTATATTGTTCATAATCATCAATTTAGAACTTTAGACTAAGGCCGAATGAGTATTGACGCAAAAGAGCGTAATAATTCATGGTGTCGGATATTTCAGGATCCATTCCCGGATATTTGGTAAACGTCAGCAGATTCTCGCCACTGAAGAAGAGACGGAAATCAGACACGTAAATTTTCTTCATCCATTTCTGAGGGAATGTATAGCCTATCGTCAAATTCTTGAGTCTCAGATAGTCTGTATCATAGAGGAACAATTTGGACGTACACTGGCCATCATTCTGCTCCGAGCCATAGTTCATCGTCAGACGGGCATGTCCGGATGTAATGTTGGTTCTAGGGTCTTCAGGATTTTCAGGATCATAGAAATAGTGGTCGTATGCTATCTTCTTCGGCAATGTGAAGTAGCCTCCGGTAGAATAAGCATTGAATCCCACATATCGCCAATAGCATTGCGCTCCGCCGGAACCGTTCCAGAGCATTGAGAAGTCAATTCCTTTCCAGCCGAGTTCGAACTGGATTCCGTAATAGAATTTAGGAGTCATGGATGTTCCCGTGAACATATAGTCATTGACATCGCCGTAGATGCCGTCACCGTTGGCATCTGCATAGATATAATCACCATACCATATACCTTTCTTTCCGATAGTCTTGTTAGGAAGGAATGTCGCCCCCGCTTCGTTCATGGCCTGGAGCCAAAGCATATCTTCAGGAGTGCGGATCATACCGTCTTTCGGTCCGCCCGCAGGATTGACCGAGCCGTCCGCGAAAAAGTGGCTTCCGTCTCCGGAATAAGTATCAAGAAGGTAAAATTCATTGATCAGTTTGCCTTCCATGACACGTCTGGCATTGCCGACAGTAGTGGTGACATCACCGATGTTGCTCTTGTAGGAGCGGTTGCCGTTTTCGTCGGTTACCCAACCTGCTTCCAGGCGGCCTTTGTATTTGCTTACCACGTTCCAGTTTCTGGTGAAATTAGCCGTAATGCCATAGTGGAAATCCTTGATATCATCTTTCCAGCCCAATGTAAGTTCCAGACCGGTATTCGTAACCTCACAGAGATTCTGGTAAGGTGCTGATTTGTTTCCGATTGTGGCATAGACCGGAGCCTTGTAAAGGATACCGTCAGTAACCTTGTTGTACCAGTCGGTTTCGAATGTGAGCCTTCCGTCAAGGACACCGAGTTCAAGTCCGATGTCAGTGGAAGTTGTCGTTTCCCAGGTCAATGCGCTGTTGGACAATGACTGCACGATTCCCGAGGACATCTTGTTTCCGAAGGAATATTCAAAACCTGAAGCATAGGTGGCTATATAGTCATAGTTTCCGATACTGTTGTTGCCGAGTTTTCCCCATGATGCACGCAGTTTCAGGTTGTCGATGCCCGAGTTCTGCATGAACGGCTCCTGTGAAATACGCCATCCGGCTGATACTGACGGGAACAGTCCCCATCTGGAATCACGCGAAAATCTTGACGAACCATCGTAACGGAGATTCGCCTCCAACAGATACCTGTTGTCGTAGGCATAAGTGAGACGACCGAACACCGAAACAGAAGCCCAGTCCGTCTGGCTGCCGGTTATCTTGCTCATATCCAGAGCATTGTCAAGTTCTGTAAGCTGGTCGTTTTCCAGACGCTTCTTGCTCACGCCGATATTGTTGTTGTTCTGATACATCGTCTCTGAACCAAGCATCGCAGAAACATCATGTTTCTTGGCAATGACTTTCGTCCATGAGAGGCTGTTCTGGAAAGTCCAGCGGTATGTGAATCCGGCATTCTGAGTTATGGAGAGATTGTCAAGATTACTATAGTCGTAAGCGACCTCGCCCTTTCGGAATGAGTACGCGCTCAGGACATTGGACACAGATTTATATTCAGTAGTAGTACGTCCATAGTTGAAAGACGCGTTATATTTGATACCCAGAGGCAATTTCAGATTCGTAAAGACTGTAGCATTGACATAATGCATCTTGTCATAACCGGAATTCCTGTTGAAGAAGTACAGATTATTGCGGCAGTTGGCACTCTGCTCCGGATTTTCCATCCAGCCGTACTTTCCGTCGTAATAAGGATATATTCCAGGAACCGCACGGGACAAAAAATTGAATGCCAAGTTATTGGTCTCCCTGTTGCTTTCAGTTCCCCAGATTCTGGCGCCGATTTCCAGCCACTTTGTGACCTGACTGGAGACATTGGCACGCAGGAGGAATTTCTTCGCGCCGGTATTGTCAATGACTCCCGGATTGTCCACGTATGTCATGGAAATAAGATACTTGGTACCACCGGCCGCACCTGAAGCCGAAATATTGTGTTTCTGGTAAATGCCCGTGTCATACACAGCCTTCATCCAATCAGTATTCGGATAGGCCACATAGTTCGGATAACCTGATTCGGAGATGCCGTCAGGATCTTTTTCTTTCTCACGCCAAAGGTCGATCATCGCCTGGGAAAAAGGAAGCGCAGCATCAACATTTTCCGCAGACTCATTCATGATGGTCATGTAATCAGCATAATTGGATATGACCTGGAATTTGCCGGCAGGTTTATTGACAGCCATCATGCCGCTATATGTAATGCTGAACTTGCCGGAAGACTTGGTTCCGTCTTTCGTGGTTATGAGGACCACGCCGTTGGCTCCCCTGTTACCATAAATGGCACAAGAAGCAGCATCTTTCAACACGGAAACAGATTCGATATCATCCGGATTCACATTGGAAAAAGTTCCCTCGAAACCATCCACAATCACCAGCGGATTGGCATTGTTCAATGTTCCGACACCACGGATCCGCAGGGAGAGGCTTTCCTGGCCCGGCTGTCCGGATGCCTGATTGATTGCGACACCGGCATTCATACCCTGAAGAATCTGCGCTGTCGAAGTGACAGGACGGGACTTTGCTTCCTTCGCATAGTCAACCGTTGACACAGCTCCGGTGATGTTCACCCTTTTCTGTGTACCGTAACCGATGACCACTAGTTCGTCCAGCTGATTGGTATCCGGCATGAGTGTCACCTCAATATAATCCTTGTCACCGACAGTGACATCTTTGGTCACATATCCCAGGAATGCAATCGAGAGAGTCTCTCCTGAAGAAGCATTGATTTCGAATAATCCGTTGCCATCAGTTGTCACACCTCGAAGAGTGTTCGGAACAGAGACGGAGGCTCCGGCCAGCGGTTGGGAAGTTTCGTCATAGACTTTACCTCTTACCGGCCTCTGCTGCGCCGACATTGCCGTAAATGTCAGCACGGAGACTGCTGCCAGAATAAATTTCTTTAAATAATTCATATAACAGGTTATTAGCTTTGCGGGAATTCCCCGCATCGCAAAGTTCAGAAAAAACGTTTTCCAACGATATAATAATTGAGCCAATTAATAGAACAAAATGAGCCAGGCCCGGAATATCAGCTCTTTTTCATATAATCAGCCGGCAGCACGCCGAACTGTTTCTTAAAGCATTTCGCGAAATATGAAGGCGTGTTGAAACCTACCGCATAGCAGACATCATTGATTCGGGAAGCCCCGTTTTCAATCATTGCGGCGGCAGCATTGAGACGTCTGACCTTGATATAGTCATTGGGCGTCATATTGAGCAGGCTCTTCATTTTTCTTACCAATGTGGAACGGCTCACCAATGCCGCTTCCGCCAGTCCATCCGGACCGAATTCGGTATCACTGATATTTTCAGTAACGGCTTTCTCCATGCGCTGCAGGAATACGGCATCGGAATCGGTCAGCGCAAATTTTTCCTTGTCATCCCCGGCGATACCCGAAAGATGGGCTGCTCTCAATGACTCACGCTTGCGGGCAATGACCTTCAGCGATTCGACAAGATATTCCAGATTGAAAGGTTTCTCAATGTAAAGGCTGGCCCCGGCCTCCATGCATTTCACTTTCACTTCAGGAGAAGACAGGGCCGACAACATGACTACCGGGATATGCGATGTCGCAATATCCGAAGTGACTTTGCTGCACAGTTCAATGCCGCTCATCCCTTCCAACGCGATGTCGGACAGTACCATATCCACGTTACCGGCAGCAATCATCGACATTGCACGCTCAGCCGACGGTACGGATACGGCATTGAATTCATGGCCCAGCTTGCGCACCATATAGGATGCCAAGTCAGCATTGTCCTCCACTATCAGCAGTTTTGACAATGTAGAATCCGCATCCAGGTTCTGACTGACATCGGACGGACCATCCTGCGTCTGAAGTTCATCCTGGACATCTCCCTTCGGAAGCCTCAGAACAAAGTCAGTTATGTCACCATTGTCCAGGGTCAATGTACCGCCATGCAGTTCTGCCAGAGTCCTGGCCAACGGCAGGCCTATACCGAAACTCTGTGAGTATGGAGAATGTTCGTCACTATACTGGATAAACGGCTTGAAGATTTCTTCCTTCCTTTCATCAGGAATCTTCGGCCCGTCGTTTTTGAATGACACTGTCACATATCCATCGCCTGAATCAGCAACTTCAATGGTCACGAATGTCTCCGCGTATTTGATGGCATTGGCAAGAAGGTTGTTCAATATCTTGACCAGGGCAGCATCATCCGCGTTGATAATCAGCGCATTATCAGGATGCTCAAATATCATCTTCAAGTTTCTGCCACGCGCAGTTTCCTTGAAGTTGCAGTACAGGAAGCCTATCCGTTCAATGATGTCCACACGACGCCAGTTCATCACCCAGCCGTGCTCCTCGATACGGATAAATTCCAGAAGTTCCTTAACCAGCTTGTCCAGGTAATCCGTACTGTTGCTGATGACATTCAAGTCTTCTTTCACGTCCCCGCTGATACCACCTGTTGCCAAGATATTCTGAAGCGGTGTCTTGATCAATGTGAGCGGCGTCTTGATTTCATGAATGATATTCGTGAAGAAATCCATCTTTTCATGGAACAATTCCTCCTCCCTGGCCCTCTTTGCCTTTTCAGCTATAGCACGTTCCCGTTTCACAGCCAAATCTGACGAATAACGGGCAAGCACTGCCATCAATATGATTATCAGGACGATATATATCAGACACGCTGCAGTCGACTTGTAAAAAACTGCCTTCACGGTAATAGTCAGCGGATGATGCGTCTCATTCCATATGCCATTCCCGTCAATGCCTTTGATGCGCAGCACATACTTTCCCGCCGGAATATTCTGATACGAAAAAGTCGTACCGCCATCCAGACGGTGCCAGTCATCATCGTAACCCTCAAGCATGTAATACAGGGCATTGGTCGCTGGAGACGAGAACCCCAACAAGCCCATTGAGAAACCGAAATTGTTCTGTTTGTGAGTCAATGTCATCTTGCGCACCTCATTGACATTGACCTTGATAGGCTCATTTATACCGGGATTCACCTTCTTTCCATTGACATAAAATCCTGTCAGCACTATAGGAGGTACTTTTCCGTCCGTATGGAAGAGGCGCGGATTGAAGCCGACTATTCCGTTGTGGGAGGAGAACCATATATTGCCGTCAGGAGTCCGGACCGCAGAATTGCCATCAACAATCTCGTCAAGCAGCCCGTCATCCGCAGTATAATAACGGACTTCGCTGAAAGGAACTGAAAATGAGGTCAATCCACTACTTGTAGCTACCCACATTCTTCCGTCTTCATCACGGATCATGGAATACGCAATGCGGTTGTTTTTCAATTCCGTGCTGCGGAAGGTCGAGAACCTGTCGTTTTCCTTGTCATAAAGCATCAATCCGCCGCCATAGGATCCGGCCCAAAGTTCACCGTCGCGGTCAATGTACAAAGACATGACCTTATCGGCAGGCAAATGCCGGTTGTCGCTTTCCTTGTAATCATAATGGCTGAGCATCCGGTCTTCTTTCACGCTGTAGCGGCATATTCCATCGGCGTAGGAAGCGACCCAAAGAGTGCCGTCCAAAGCTTCAGCCATATCGGTGACGTAAATTCCGCTGAATATCGGCAAAGGGCGGAAATGGTCACTCGATTTGTCGTATTTGATCATTCCCAGCGTGGTGCCTGCCAGAATTTCTCCAGATGAGGTCTTGAATATCTTATGAACTTTATTGTCTTTCCATCCCGTATTCAATCCCCTTCCGTAAGACTTCACATTTCCCGTCTTGACATCAAAACGGAATATTCCCGCCCATGACCCAAGCCATAGCCAATCGCCGTCACTGCAGATGGAGATTATTGACTCCGGGAGCTCAGCCGATCTGCACTTATGAAGCATTCCGTCACATCCCATGTAGAGAAGACCATTTTTCTCGGATACTGCCCATAGCTTTCCGGTGCCGTCAATATCCATATCCACCATATATCCGCCCATAAGTGATTCACCGTCAGCCTCATAATAGCGGTTGAAATTACGTTGGAATGCCGCCGACCAATTGATGCCGGAAGATAAGGTTCCTACCCAAAGCCCATTGGAACGGTCGCAATAAACGGCTTTTACGCTATCGTCCGCCAATGAATACCTGTTGTCAATGCTGTGGGAAAATTTGCGCACGTCCCCGGTAACGGCGTCATAGCGGTAGAGTCCGCTCGTCGTAGCCAGCCACACGCCCTTGTCATTGTCCAGACTGAGATAAGTCGGTCTAAACCCTTCATCGTTAGATATCAAAGTGGTGAAAGTTCCTGTCCGCAAATCCGCCTGGCAAAGTCCGTTCTGCCATGCCGCGAGATAGACCGTATTGTCCACGGGATTCTGGACCATGGACATTATGTCATCATTGGTTTTCCACCCTTTCAGGTTCACTTTCTCTATATGTTCCAGAGTGCTGTCGGAATGCCACAAATCGGCAAAATAAAGAGAAAACCAGAAATCGCCGCCGCTGTCGATGAGAAACGACCGGATATTGGAGACCAATGTGCTTTTCCCTTTGTCGGAAAAATAGTTCTTCAATGAACCGGACACGCGGTCATACGAAAAAAGTCCGCGCCCGTTCACCGACAGCCATACAATTCCACTCTTGTCAATACAGATATGAGTGACCTTGTTGTCAATGTTCACTCCGTTGTCACTAAGCTTGTCAAGCGGATGGAAAGAATCATCGGCATAGCTGTAAAATGTAGCGCCTGCATCAGTCCCGATCCACACATTCCCCTCATTGTCAGGACACAATGCGGTTATGAAGTCTGTATTAAGTCCAAGTTGTTCACGATAATAAGCGACGAATCCGGAGCCGTCGAAGCGATTCAATCCATCTTCCGTGGATACCCAGACAAATCCGTTGGAGTCCTGGGTAATGGCATTTACGTTGTCGAAAGACAATCCGCAATTCTCCGAAGTGAAATGTGTAAAACACCAGTCAACGTTTTCCGCAACCGAAGCTACGGAAAACGTCACCAGCATGGATAAAATCACTATGCCCCTTTTCACAAACCGTATGAATTCCGATTCCAGCATTCAAACGCGCACTAAACCGGGACTAAAGATAATATTATTCAATCGAAAATGATACACTGTTCACTCCGGAATCAGCACAATACAGGTAGAATGGTGCGCCATAGCCCTTGCTGTCCGTATATGGCATTGTACGTTTTGTGAACGTCGCATCGGCTGAAGCCTGGATGCTTCCGTCCGCACACTCCACCTTGACATGAATGAATCCGCTCTTGACGGCATTTTCGAACTTCATGGTCTTTTCTACCACGATACCGCCCCTCTTCATGGCGAAAGAACATTCCATACTGTAATTAGGGTCATTGGAAACAATCATCTGCTTGTCCACAATCTTCCATTCTTCTCCGTCGAGATACTTGATGTTCCAGAACACAGGCTGCTGACGTCCGTAAATCGGGAACTTGACCGTCAATGATGTACCGGCAGCGAATTGCTTGACAGGAATGACGAACTCGAAGTTGTCGCCTGTCCAGACGCCTTTCACACCAGGAGATGAAACCTTACCGCTATTGACTGTCTCAAGTTTCTGCTGATACTTGTCACTCGGGTCAGAAACCTTGTTCCACTGGCAATATGCCTGAGGCTGGGACGGACATGACCAATAACCTGTGCTTACCCATTTCGGCTGAGTCTCAGCAGTAAAATTCTTGACACCGTTTTCTACACCAAGAGGGAATACGACCGGGAATGTAACAGGAACGACACCGTCGGAAGACCTCGTCACATTGACATTGACGATATCCCCTGAGGCTACGACCTTGCCGGCATCAGAATCCTGGTTCAGGAACGATGTCGTATATTGTTTTCCATTGATGTCGGTAAATGTGATGTCGAAACCGCCTGCAGGATTCTCAAACGGCAAGACGACTACCGGCAGCACAGCACCGGTGGCTTCAATTTTGAGGCCTCCTTCAGGAAAATCCAATGTTACCGACTTCCCTTTTCCTGATGTCAATGTAAATTTGTCGTTCTTGATATCCATCGTGCCCTCACCGCACAATGCCCCCTGGAAGAGTGACTCGTCGGAAGGTTTGAATGACAATGATTTCAATGTTGCAGGGACACCTTCTTCCACGATGTCAGCCGGCACGGAAAGATTCAATACAGAAAATGGAGTCTTCACATCGAATTCCACATCAGGAAGTACGGAAACTGCATTTTTCACAGCCAGCATAGGAAGATATCTGATGATTCCGTCGGAATAATTCTGCCGGGCCGGGAGAGACACCTGCATTGCAGATACATCTACATTGTTTTTATAAGGCGATACTGCATAAAAAGAGAAACCGTGGTCTGACTCCCGGGCCTGAATCTTGTCTTCCTCGGACAAAGCGACCAACCTCTGAGGACTTGCAGTTCCTGACACTTTGTATGAAGCAACAGGCTTTTCTCCCATATTCACGCCCTGCTGCCCGTCACGTGCGCACAAGGCTACGACTCCGAACTCGGTTCCCTCAGGAATCTCCAGATCGGACTTTAAAGTAAAATTGACATCAATCGTCTCATAATCCAGGGACTTGTTGTTGTCAGAATTGCCGTTGCATGCAGTCAATGCCGCGAGCGCGGCACATAACAGAATACTCTTCTTCATATTTCATTATTAGTTTATCAGTGTCATTTCACAACCAGACAGTCATCCGTCAGGCACATAGGCAAAGTAACGGAATTAAGATTAGAGGTTATGAAACAATCTCGTCAATTTATGCAACAAAACGTATCACCGCCCTCAGGACTCATGTAAAAGCATTATATTTGCCTCCGTGTGAATTTAACCGCATAGTAGTAACATGAAACGACTTCTAAGCTTTTTGACCATATTGGTCTGCATAACGGCTGAGGGAAAACAGCCGAAGGTCACCAGCCTTCCATTCGGTGAACTATCCACCGGAGAAAGCACCACATTATATACCATAACCAACAGAAGAGGCGCTTCAATGCAGCTTCTCGATTATGGCGCCCGCATTGTCAGCATCATGATGCCTGACAGGAAAGGTCATTACGGCGATGTGGTCGTCGGCTTCGGAGACATTGAAAATTTCGAGAAGAAAGACAGATTCATCGGTCCTGTCATCGGAAGGTTCGGGAACAGGATAAATCACGCGGCATTCACTCTGGACGGTATCCGGTACGAACTGGTAGCCAATGAGGAATTGGGAGGAGAGCCGGTCCAATGCCATGGCGGCACAATGGGTTTCGACAGATTCATCTGGGATGCCACGCCTGTAAAGGAAGAAGGGCGCACAGGAGTAAGGTTCCACAGGGTCAGTCCGGACGGCGAGCAAGGCTTTCCGGGCACCATGGATGTAAATGTAACATATTGGCTGACAGACAACAACACTGTCAGAGTCGAGTATGAGGCTACCACCGACAAACCGACAGTAGTCAATCTTTCCAACCATACATATTTCAACCTCAAGGGCAATGAAGGCGGATACGTCATGGACCATCTGCTTCAGGTAGAAGCTGACACTTGCATACAGAACAATGCACAATTCTGCCCCGACATCCTGCGCCACGTGGACGGCAGTCCTTTCGATTTCAGGGAGCCGCACCGGGTGGACTACCGCATCGACATGCCTGACGAGCATCTCAGGATAATGAGAGGAATGTCAGCCTGCTGGGCAGTCAGGAATTGGGACGGCACATTGAGAAAAGCGGCAGATCTCTATGATCGCAAGTCCGGTCGCGGCATGCAGACATGGACTACGGAGCCGGCTTTGCTCACATTTACCGGAAGAAGTTTCGACGGGACATATAAAGGAAAATACGGGCCGATCGAGAAATTCGGTGGAATGCTCATGGAGACCATCCACTTTCCCGACAGCCCGAATCAACCCCGTTTTCCGAGCACGGTCCTGAGACCGGGCCAGAAGTATCATTCCGTCACGGAATTCCGTTTCTATACGAAATGACCTGCAGGTGAAACGTCTCTCCTACTAAAGCACTGCCATGATGGAGCCTACGAGGGCAAGGATGGCATAGAACTCAGGAAGAGCAGCGTAGATAAGAGTATTTGTCATGACGCTGTGGCCCTGGCTTTCACCCACGATACCGTTGGCGCAGACCTGGCCCTGACGGATAGCGGAGAAAAGACATACGAGACCTACTGCAAGACCCACTCCGAAGAGCTTTGGGCCCATAACAGCGAAGTCCGGCTTGAAGACAACGAGCCAAAGGAGGAATCCTACGAATCCGTAGAGCCCCTGTGTTGCAGGAAGAGCGGAGAGAATCATGTAAGTGGATGACTTCTCAGGATTCTTCTTGAGAGCGCCCTCTGCAGCATTGGCAGCGATGGTGGTTCCGTAGCTGGAACCGATACCGGCAAGGCCGAGCATAAGGCCAAGACCGAGATAACCGAGAATTTCGTTCATAGTTCTTAATTATTGTTTATCATTATTTTGTTTTTGTCAAAGGGTTGTATTTCAGTCCGGTACCCTCATAACCGGAATTCTTGAAGTACTCCACGAACGTAAGACGCAGCGGGTGTACAAATGCGCCCAGGCAGGACATGGCGAGGTTCAGCACGTGGCCGAAAATCAGTATCACGATGCAGAACACCCAGTTCACGCCGGGTACAGGGATATCCAATATCATGGTACCCATGATGTTGAACGCATTGCCGAGCATACCTCCGGCAAGACCGAGCGCATACAGACGGATGTAGCTGAGGACGTCGCCCATAAGGCCGGTAACCATGTTATAGGTATCCCAGAGGCCTGAGCCGATGTTCACCAACGGGTTGCGCCCCGGAGTATTGAACACGAAGATCGCCAATGAACTTACTGCCGCCAAAGCGATGATCACCCACTTGAACGCGACCTCGGAAAGGATTTCTGTCATACCGAGAGCAATCACGATGATGCCGCCCACAATCAGAGTGGTCCAGCCCCAAGTGGAAACCGTCTTGCTGAATCCGAAGCGTTTGGTGTAGTTTATCGTCTTGATGATCATGGCAAGACAGATGTGCAGCACACCGATAGCCACGGCAAGCACCATCTGGACAGGGAACCCGGCTATCTTTCCGTCCGGGAACCATCCGTCCACGCAGAGCGCCTTAAGCCACTCCGGAGTCCAGGATGCTTCGAGAATGCTCATTCCGAAGAATGTCCCGAGGAACAGTCCCACGAAGAAAGTCATTCCGCCGAGGAAACCGATAAGCCTGTACATCTTGCCCAGACTCGTGCCCTGCATCTTCAGCTTCATGAACAATGCAATGAGCATGAGCACGATACCGTATCCGGCATCACCCATACACATGGCAAAGAACAGCATGAAGAACGGACCGAGCACAGGCGTCGGGTCGAATTCATCATAAACCGGCATGCCGTACATTCCGGTCAGTACCTCGAAATTCTTGGCGAACCAGTTGTTGTGCAGCTTGATAGGAGGATTGTCCTCCTTGGTAGCCGGCTCGTGGATGTAATATATTCCGAGAGCGTCGAACGCATCACACAGCCTCTTGTCATCCTCAGTCGGAGCGAATCCGGTAACTACGGCAAGATGACTGTCCGCCGCCATTTCTGTAGCAGACTCGGCCAGATACAGGTCAAGCGCTCCAAGTTTCTCATTGTAACGCTGTTTGAGTTCTCCGATGCAGTCTTTCAGATTGCCGAGCAGTTTTTTCCGCTCAGACAGTTTCGTCTCCAGATCCTTGATGGTGAGTTCCATTTCATTGACAGAACCCTCAGGGGCCGCCATAGGCTCGATCGGGAAGCTGTACTCTTCAGAAACAGGAGCCACAGTCACGAAGAACACGGTCGTATCCGTCTCGCTGACCACCTGCAACGGCTGGATTTCAGCCCATGCTGGGTCGAACTTCTTCTTCTGGCAGCTGTAGAAGCGTATTTTCAGTCCCTGAGCCTCCAATCTTCCGATGGACTCAGTGCTGAACTGCCCCCACGGCTTGCGTGCAGAAAGTTCTTTTTTTGCGGAAGACAGCTCATTCTTGAGTTCCTCCACATCAGCCTGAGCCTTCAGCGCAGCCTCGACAGGGTCGCCGTCGAACCTGAAGCCCTTTTCCGGTTCAGCGTCACAGCTGTTCAGAACAGTCAGTGCCTTCTTCACGGTATCTGCCTCACTCAGGAGCGCCTCTGACTTCTCGTCCACCGGTTTGACGGAACGGGTTATGTCGATGACTCCGAGGTCCTGGATTTTCGACAAGAATTCCTCAGTCTGCCCGGAAAGCAGAATAAAGGAGTATTTGGTCATCGGACTAATCATTCTGCAGCTCCTCCATAGCTTCTTCCTCTTCGTGACGGCTCTTGACAATCTTGGATGAAGCCTTGCTCAGGTTCTCCTCATCCTCCATATATCTCTTGATTTTTCTGATAGCCTCCTGATACCCGGGAATCTGGACCTTCTCATACAGGTTCACCTTCTGAGTGGTCTTCTTCCTCTGGTAATCCAGAATACGGCTCTTTTCCTGATACACTTCCGATTCGATGCCCAGACGGGTAAGCTCCTTCAGGATGGAGACTCCGTCGGCATACCAGGCCGGCTTCACGAAGGCATTGAAAGGATGTATCTCATAATGGATATCCTTCAGCTCCGGAGTTTTCACACCGGCGAGCTTCACAGTGACCAGATCGACATCCGTTATGGAAATCAGGTCAGGCTGGAACTCATTCCACAGTGCCGCCAGATAGTCGTATTTCTGCATTGAGGCATTCAGTTCCTCAACAAGTTCTTCCGAACGTTCCTTGGCCTTGCGGACCTCGAGGCGCAGGGCTGATTCCTTGTTCTGAAGAGTAGGAAGAGCCTTCTGACGCATCTTCAGCTGCTTGCCGAGGTTGTTCAGAGAAGTCTTGTTGTACTGGAATTTAATTGCCATATCAAACTTTCAATTGATGGTCAAAACATTGACCTTTAAACTTTCCAATACTTGTCCGTCAATGCCTGCTTGATACCTGTCTCTGCCTTGGTGAAGTACTTTCCGAAAAGTTCCCAGGCCGTGTCAAGCATCTCAGTGATAGTGATGTTCACATCGATTGACAGAAGTCTTGTAGCATATTCTTTCGCATACGCGAGACAACGGTGGTCGTAGTCGCTCAAGTCGAAACCGTTCTCCAGCTTCGTCTTGGCATTCTGCGCATCCGCATAAAGACGCACGCCCGCATTCATCACCTGACTGTGGTCCTCGCGGGTCTTCTTGCCCTGTACGAGCTGTTTGAGTCGGGACAATGAGCGGAACGGGTCAATGATGACTTTGCCTGAATCCGCATCTGCACGCAGATAGAGCTGACCTTCAGTAATATAACCGGTATTGTCAGGGATAGCGTGGGTGATGTCACCGTCATTCAATGTGGTCACTGCGATAATAGTGATGGAACCGCCTGACGGAAGCTGTACCGCCTTCTCGTAAATCTTCGCGAGGTCGGAATACAGAGAGCCCGGCATGGAGTCCTTTGACGGAATCTGGTCCATACGGTTGGACACGATACTGAGCGCATCCGCATACAATGTCATGTCGGTCAGCAGCACCAGCACCTTCTCGTTCTTGTCCACGGCGAAATACTCTGCGGCAGCCAATGTCATGTCCGGAATGAGCAACCTCTCTACAGGAGGTTCCTCAGTCGTATTGATGAAACTGATGATCTTGTCCAATGCACCGGCAGACTCGAAAGCATGACGGAAGAACAGGTAGTCGTCATTGGAAAGGCCCATGCCTCCAAGAATGATCTTGTCCACATCCGCACGCAGAGCCACCTCCGCCATCACTTTGTTGTAAGGCTGGTCAGCGTCCGCGAAGAAAGGAATCTTCTGGCCGGAAACGATGGTGTTGTTCAGGTCAATGCCGGCAATACCCGTAGGAATCAGCTCTGAAGGCTGACGTCTCTTGTACGGGTTCACTGACGGACCGCCGATTTCACGTTCCTCACCCTCAACCTCAGGACCGCCGTCGATAGGATGTCCGTAAGCATTGAAGAAACGGCCTGAAAGCTGCTCGCTCACCCTCAGCACAGGAGGTTCGCCGAGGAATGACACCTCCGCGTTCGTAGGGATGCCCTCTGTACCGGAGAACACCTGAAGGGTAACAGAATCACCCTTGGTCTTCACCACCTGGGCCAGACGGCCATCCACTGTTGCCAGCTCGTCATTTGCCACGCCTGTCGCCTTGAGGGACACGGTCGCCTTGGTAATAGCATCGAGCTGCGTATATGTTCTCTGGAATGCTTTATTTGCCATTTTCTTCCAATAGTTTAGAGAGTTCAGAATTATATTTCTCGAATGCCTCGCTATGGAACTGGGAGTAGTTCATCTGACGCAAGTCATTGATAAGTTCCTTGAAGAAGTTGCGGCACTGCTCGAAATCCTCGAATGAGAATTCCCTGTCGCAGATATCGAGAATCAGATTCAACATGAATTTCTGACGCTCAAGAGGACAGAGGCTGTCCACGGCGTCGAACGCGTCCTGCTGGAGGAACACGAAGTCCAGAAGCTCGGACTTCCAGAAAGTCTCGTGATAGTTCATCGGCACGCCGTCGTCACCGAGGATATTGATCTGCTCGGCAGCATCACGTCCCTGACGGACAATGTTCTTGGCGCGGTTCACCCTCTCAGTCCAGCCTTTCTCGATCTTCTCGTCGAGGAACTCCTGGATCTCAGGATATTCCAGGTACTTGGAATAAGAGTCGATCGGGTTCACTGCCGGATATCTCTTCTGGTCAGCACGGTTCTGCTCCAATGCATAGAAACAGCGCGCAGCCTTCTTGGTGGACTCGGTCACAGGCTCCTTGAGGTTACCGCCGGCCGGAGAAACCGTTCCGATGAAGGTGACAGCTCCAGTCTTGCCGTTGTTGAGCACGACCATACCCGCACGGGCATAGAAGTTGGAAATGATGGATGACAGATCGACCGGGAAAGCATCGGCGCCCGGAAGTTCCTCCATACGGTTACTCATTTCCCTCAACGCCTGAGCCCAACGTGATGTGGAGTCAGCCAGAAGCAGACATTTCAGACCCATCGCGCGATAATACTCGCAGATCGTCATTGCCGTATATACAGATGCCTCACGGGCAGCCACAGGCATGTTGGAAGTGTTGCAGATGATGGTAGTCCTCTCCATCAGCTTTCTTCCGGTATGCGGATCGACCAGTTCAGGGAACTCGGTGAAGATCTCCACGACCTCATTCGCACGCTCGCCGCACGCAGCCATCACGATGACATCCGCGTCACCCTGCTTGGCAATCGCATGCTGGAGCACAGTCTTGCCGCAGCCGAAAGGTCCCGGGATGAAGCCCGTACCGCCTTCGGCGATCGGATTGAGCGTGTCAATGACCCTGACACCAGTTTCCATAATCCTGTTCGGTCTCGGCTTTTCCTTATAAGATTTCACAGCCACCTTCACAGGCCATTTCTGCACCATCGTCACAGGCACATCATTGCCCTGAGCGTCAGTCAGCACAGCCACAGTGTGGTCGATATTGTATTGTCCGGCAGCGGCGACGCTCTTCACGGTGTATGTTCCCTTGAATGAGAACGGCACCATTATCTTGTGAGGCAGCCAGCCTTCCTTGACTTCACCCAGCCAGTCTGCAGCCGAAGCCGTGTCGCCCGGCTTTGCAATAGGCTCGAAGTCCCAGAGCTTTTCGTGGTCGAGCGGAGATGTGTATTCACCTCGTTTCAGGAACACGCTCTCCATAGTCGCCAAATTGTTCTGAAGACCGTCATAGATACTTGAAAGAAGACCAGGTCCCAATGAAATCTCAAGCATCCTGCCTTCAAACTCGACAGAATCACCGTTTTTCAGACCACGGGTACTTTCAAACACCTGGACAGAAGCATTACGGCCTTTCACCTTGATAACCTCGGCAAGAAGCTTAGTTTCGCCCAAAGTTATATAGCAGAGCTCATTTTCCGCCACCGGTCCGTCCACTGTGACCGTGACAAGATTCGAGACAATGCCCGTTACCTTTCCTGTTGTTTTCATTTATAGTTGTTTAATTTTTATTCAATGTATGCTGTTATGCGTCTTATGCGCCTACAGCCTTGTCTGCTGCCTCCCGGATTCCGGTATAGGAGCCTCGGACACCCTCCACAAGACGCGCGAACATCTGTTTTCCTGTTTCAGGATCCAGTTTCAGCCATCTTGCTACAATGTTCAGGCGGGCAATGAACCCGAGTATGACATTTATGTCGAAATAATCGAAAGTGGTGATGGACTCTATCTTGGACCACATCAGGTCATCCATTCCGCGTTCACGGGAAAGGATATCCTCCTGGTTCAGGACAGCGTCCAGTTTCTGGGCCTCTTCGAACTCGCCTTCCGCTTCCATGAAAATATCTGTGTCGGCGGGACGTTCCAGCGCACGGTTCAGGTATCTGACCTTGGCATTGCGGACATTCAAGTCGAATTTGAAATAATCCCTTATGAAACTGTTCTTCGCTTTCAATGCTTTCTGATAGAATTCCAAGTCGAGGTTGGCCCCGTCAAAGCCGGCTATCAGAACATCGATCAGAGCATTGTCCTCTTTCGAGCACAACTCCCTGATTTCCTGCACTATAGCCTCGACTCCCGCAGCATCGGCACCCTTCCAGTCAGGTGCAATGTCCGGCAGACCGGCAATGATATATTCGTAATTGTTCATTGAAAGGGACATTAGAAACTATTCTCCGAAAAGCAGTTTTCGAGTAGAGGGACGAAGATATTCGCTGATAAGTTCCTTGAATGTCTCGTCTGTCAGACTGATGAAATAGCCTCCGTCCTTAGGGCCGATGGTGAAACCGCCTGCGATCTTCTTGGTGAATGTCGCATTCACGCCACCTTTGAGAATCGATGTCAATTCTCCTTTGACGAACGGCTCAAGTGATGCCTTGAGTGATTCAGGAAGAACAAGTTCCAGATCCGCAGCATTCTCAGAATCGAACTTCTGGGCAACTGCCTTGATGATTTCCTTCACGAAAGCTTCCTCTGAGAGAGACTTTTCCACTGCTGCAGCATTCATCTTGAACACCACCAGGTCTTCGATGTCCTTCTTTGTAGCCTGAATGCTCTGTGACGCAGCCATCTTCAGGTCTCCGGTCACCTTGACCTTGAAATCAGCTGCTTCCTTTTCAGCTTTGGCTCTGATTTCATCAGCCTCTTTCTGTGCTGCAGCTACGATGTCGGCAGCCTCTTTACGGGCATTGGCTAAAATCTCTTCGCCTTCTTTCTTACCCTTGGACAAGCCCTCGTTATAAAGCTTGTCCGTCAATTCCTGTAATTTGTTCTCCATATAGGATATATGATTTAATCGTTTTTATTCAATTATCTGACAAAAGTACTAATTTTGGCTCTATCCTCAAAGTTTGGGTTCTTTTTTGCGTAAAAAGGAACATCTATTCAGCAAAAGCGGAAAATCACTTTGCCGAAACTTCATTGAGCCAGATCTCGAGAGACTGGAAAAAGACCGGTCTCCAGGCGCCCAACTTGTCCTTTCCGAACTCAGGGGTAGTAAATCCCCAGCCGTGTCCGCCATAAGGATAGACATAAATCAGGGCAGGCACATTGTGTGCCACAAGCGCGTCATAATACAGGAAACTGTTTTCAGGAGCTACGATATTGTCACCCGTGCTGAGCGCGAGGAATGTAGGAGGAGTGTCTGCAGAGACATTGTTCTGAAGCGAATAGTGATACATCAGTTCCTCGTACTTCGCCTTTTTCACCAAGTAATCCTTGACAGGAAGGTTCTCGTCCAGCCATTTGGATTCCTTGCCTATGAGATTGTCGTGAGTGCCCTTGTGGGTCAGGGACAGGTCCATGGTGATTACAGGGTAAATGAGCACAGAGAAGTCCGGCCTTGTCACTGTGTCCACGAAAAGCGTGGAAGCGGAAGCGGCAAGATGTCCGCCGGCTGAGAAGCCCATCACGCCTATCTGGTTCACGCCCCACTCCTGCGCATGTGCACGGCAATATCTGAACGCATTCTGCACATCGTTCAGAGGCACGTTCCAGTGTCCGTTAGGAAGACGGTATTTCACCACGCAGACAGAAATTCCGCGCTTAACGAGCCAGTCTGCCACATAGGCTCCCTCATTGAAGGTAGAAAGATTCTTGTAACCGCCGCCCGGGCAGACCACAATCATCTGGCCATTAGGCTTTTTCGGCAGATAGATATCTATCCTCGCATTGTCTCCGACATTGGACATTGTCCCGGATGCTTTCATTTCCTCCGGCTCCGCGATCTTGTTCGACTCGCCCGGTCCGAGAGTGATGGTCTTTCCGTTCTCTTCAATGCCCTTGTTGACTTTCTGGCCTTCAGGATAGAGTGCCAATGTCATGTTAGGACGAAGTTTTGTCGCCGGCTCGAACGGCTCGGCAGCATTGGCTACAACAGGTGAAACTGCTACGGCCAATGTCATAAGGATGGAATTAAAAGTTTTCATAATTATTATATGGTTTTCAATTTTTCTGACAATGTTTCTTTCAGCAGCACGCATATCTGCTTGCCGGAAAATTCCGGAAGCGGGTTGAAATGCACGTCAAAAGCAAATCCCGGAAGACGCACGGGCATCTGGAGCAGTGTCCCGTCAGCCAATTCGTTTTTCACGGCCTGTGCAGGTACGATTCCCACTACGGAGACAGCGTCCCTGACTATGGACTTGACAGCCTCCACGGAATCCGAGAAGATTATGGTACGCGCTTCCAGATCCGGGGTAAGAAACGGCCTGTAGCCGCTCCATACTGCGAATTTATTGGAAACAGGAATACCGGCTATAGTAGAAAAAGGCTTGGCGGTCTGTTCGTCATCTTCCTCAGATACTGCCGCCGAATTTACTGAACGGTTATGCTTAGAGGCCACCACAAAGGCATCCATGACGCCCACCAGATGGCTTTCGCCTTCAAAATCAATGGTTTCCGGACTAGGTGAAACAGAGATTTCCACATCAGCGTCCTGAGGTGTCCCGAAATGCGTGCCCGGAACATCACCTTCCTCGTCGGTGGTCTTGTCGTGGACTGAAATCGAGGTCAGTTCGATGGAAAGTTCCGGCATTGCGCCGGAAAGCATTGACAATGTCTCCGGCAGCAGATAGGACGCGAGTACCGGATCGGCCGCTATCTTTATGGGTTTCCCGGCATTGATCCGTCCCTGCTCTCCGAACATTCCGGCGGCAGCCGAGTACCAGTACTGGATTTTTTCAGCATATTCCAGAAAGACGACGCCCTGGCTTGTCAGTGTCGCCTCTCCCCTGTTTCTGCTGATCAATGTGGCGCCAGTTTCTTTTTCCAATGCGCTTATATTCTGGCTCACGGCAGGCTGGGATATGCCGAGATGCTTGGAAGCTTTCGTGAAACTTCCTGTCTTTGCGACAGTTATGAATACCTTGAGTCTGAAATCCTCAAACATTATGTTCCAGTAATTACGTAATCATACAAAGGTAATCATTTTTGGCAGAAGAATTGTAATATGTTATCTTTGTGAGATGAACAATTTTAAAAACTCATTATAGATGAAAAAGTTTGTACTAATCATTGCGGCATTGTTTTCAGTGACGGCATTCTCATTGTCGGCACAGAACCAGCAGCTGCCGAATGACCCTTCCGTAAAAAAGGGAAAGTTGGAGAACGGTCTGACCTATTATATAATGCATAACAGTCAGCCGGCCAACAGGGCGGAGTTCTACCTCGCCACCAACGTCGGAGCCATCCAGGAGACACCTGACCAGGACGGACTCGCCCACTTCCTCGAGCATATGTGCTTCAACGGCACCAAGAATTTCCCCGGAAAGGGAATCCTGGACTACCTGCAGAGCATCGGCGCCTCTTTCGGAGGCAATGTCAATGCAGCCACAGGTGTGGAGCAGACCACCTATATGCTCAACAACATTCCGCTCGTGAGACCTACCGTAGTGGATTCCTGCATCCTCATCATGCATGACTACTCACACTTCGTTACCTGCGATCCTAAAGAAATCGATGCGGAAAGAGGTGTCATCATCGAGGAAAGAAGAACCAGAAGGGACGCTTCCTGGAGAATGTATGAAAAATCCAAGCCGTATCTTTATGGTGATTCCAAATATGCGGGCTGCTCGCTTATCGGAAGCCAGGAGAACCTGGAGACCTTCAAGCCTGAGAGCCTCACGAACTTCTACCATACATGGTACCGTCTTGACCTCCAGGCACTCATCGTTGTCGGCGACATTGACGTGAACTATGTGGAGGCCGCCATCAAGCGCATCTTCTCAGACATTCCGGCACCGGTAAATCCGAAGGCGAAGGACGTCATCAGGATTCCTGACAATGAGGCCCCGTCCATCGGCGTCATCACCGACCCTGAGGCAGTAAGCACCTCTGTAGAGGTTTACTGGAAGAGCGAAGCCATGCCAGAGGAGTTCAACAGCACCATGCAGGGTGAAGTGACAGACCTCCTCAAGAGCCTGATTTCCAGCATAATGAACGAAAGGCTCAGCGACATTGCAGCGAAAGCTGACGCTCCTTTCTCAAGTGCAGGATTCGGCATCGGCAACATGTGCGAGACGATGGAAGTCACTATGGGACAGGCTTCCTGCCACGAAGGTGAAGCGATTGTCGCGTTCAAGGCATTGCTGACGGAAATCGAGAAGATGAAGAGATTCGGATTCAGCAGCGACGAAATCGCGAGAGCGAAATCTGAACTTCTTTCCGCTTACGAGAGTGCAGCCAAGAGTGCTGACAGCAGGAAGAACGAGGAACTTGTACAGCCGTTGATCGACAATTTCTTCGACAACTATGCCTACATGCACCCTCAGACAGAATACGAAATCGTAGAGCAGCTCCTCCCTATGCTCCAGGACCAGATGATCAACCAGGTCGTAGCCCAGTTCATTCCTGAGAACAATCTGGTCGTCCTTTACAAAGGCCCTGAGAAAGAAGGACTTGTGACTCCTACCGTAGAGGATTTCAGCAAGGCCATTGCCGAAGTTGAATCTTCAGACATCAAGGCCAATGCCGTAGAGGCGATCGACTCCGACTTCCTCGACGAGAGCAAGCTCAAGGGAAGCGCAGTGAAATCCATCTCAAGGTCAGAGCTCCACGGCAGCACCGTATTGACACTCAAGAACGGCCTCAAGGTCATTCTCCGTCCTTCACAGGATGAGAAGAACAGCATTATCTTCAACCTTTACAAGAAAGGTGGACTGTCAATGATTCCTACTGAGGACCTGAGCAGTTTCGACGACAATGTCTGGGGTCTTTTCCTGAACTGCAGCGGTATTTCCAAATTCCCTGAGACCACTGTAACCAAGATGCTTGCAGGCAAGAACGTTTCCGTAGCTCCTTATATCAATTCTCTGCGCCACGGTGTTTCCGGAAGCAGCACTACCAAGGATCTGGAGACGGCCCTGCAGCTCACCTACCTGTACTTCGCAGACCCACGTTTCGACCAGGCCGAGTTCGACCAGGCCATCAAGAAGCTTCAGAGCATCGTTCCTAACTATGTGAAACAGCCGAGCTACAAGTTCAGCAAGGAGCTCCAGAGCACTCTCTACGGCGAGAATCCCCGTAAGACTCTCATCACCGAGAAGACATTGGAAGAAGCCAGCCTCGCTACTATCGAGAAGGATTACAGGATGCTGTTCCATGATGCTGCCGGCGCTACCGCCATCTTCTGCGGTGACTTCGACATTGACACGGTTCTTCCTCTGATCCAGAAATATCTCGGTTCCATCAACAAGGGCAAGCGTCCTTTCGAATGCAAATATGAGAAGCCGGCGATCCTTTCAGGAAAGGCCACAAATGACTTCAAGACAGATATGCAGACACCGAAAGTGACTGTTATCGAGGTATTTGACGCGATTCTTCCGGAATACAAGGTGCTCGACGACGTGGCTCTTTCTGCTGCCACATACATTCTCGACATGAGATATACCAAGTCTCTCCGTGAAGACGAGGGCGGCACATACGGTGCATCCGCTCATGGTTCAATGACCAATGAGCCTAAGGCCGAGGCTCTTCTCCAGGTATATTTCGACACCAAGCCGGCTGCTGCGGACAAGCTCGTAAGCCTCAGCCTCGAGGGACTCAACAACCTCGCTGAGGAAGGTCCTACTGCAGAGGAGTTCGACATGACGGTGAAGAATCTAAAGAAGAACATCCCTGAGTCCAAGCTCAACAACAGATACTGGCTCAGAGCCCTGAAGGAGTACGACCTGTTCGGATATGACTACGACAAGGAGTACGAGGAGGCTGTAAACGACCTCAAACCTTCTGACATCCAGAACATTCTGAAGACAATCCTCGCTTCCGGCACTGCCAAGACGGTGATTATGCGTCCTGACAAGGCTGCTGAAGCAGAATAGTGATACGGGGCGGCGCTGCTGCCGCCCATAATTGAAACCGCCGCGAAGTCAGTTGTCTGCTTCGCGGCGGTTTTTATGTTGTACAGTCCATTATCGGAACTGTGTCCCTGTCTTAGTCGCTACTTCAGCTCACCTGCAAGACGCAGAAGATATTGGCCATAGTCATTCTTCGCCATCGGGGCTGCGACCTCAACGAGTTTCTCTCTGGTTATCCAGCCGTTATTATATGCGATGTCCTCGAGACAGGCAATCTTCAGGCCCTGGCGTTTTTCTATCACCTCCACGAATGTGGACGCCTCCGAAAGAGACTCGTGGGTGCCTGTATCAAGCCAGGCGAAACCGCGCTGGAGAGTCTTGACATGGAGCTTTCCCCTGGACAGGAACTCCTGATTCACAGATGTTATCTCCAGCTCTCCCCTTGCAGAAGGGCGCACGTTCTTGGCCACTTCCACCACTTCATTCGGATAGAAATACAGGCCTACCACCGCGTAATTGCTCTTGGGATTCTCCGGTTTTTCCTCGATGCTCAGGCACTTTCCTTCAGCGTCGAATTCAGCCACGCCATAACGCTTGGGATCACTCACCAGATAGCCGAAAACGCAGGCTTCTGAGTGATTTTCGACCAATGCGACGGTATCCCTGAGCATTCCGGTAAAGCCGGAACCGTAGAAGATATTGTCTCCCAGCACCATGCACACATCGTCTTTTCCGATGAATTCCTCACCTATTATGAATGCCTGTGCCAGACCGTCCGGAGAAGGCTGCTCGGCATATTCGAAATGGACTCCGAACTGGCTGCCGTCCTCTAAGAGGCGACGGAAGCCCGGCAGATCCTGGGGCGTGGATATGATGAGTATTTCCCTGATTCCGGCAAGCATGAGCACGGAAATAGGGTAATAAATCATAGGCTTGTCATATATCGGGATGAGCTGCTTGCTTATTCCCTTGGTTATAGGATACAGACGAGTACCGCTGCCACCTGCCAAAACAATCCCTTTCATCGAAAAATCATTTAAATTGTTACATATTGTTACAGATTCAGCGAATATAATTATTATATTTGTTTCTGACGCAATAAGAATTGAGAAAATGGATGTGATAAAGACGGAACTCGAGGGCGTTTATGTCATTGAGCCGAAAATTTTCAAGGACGGGCGCGGATATTTCTTCGAAAGTTTCTCGCAAAGAGAGTTTGACGAGAAAATCGGCCACGTGGAATTTGTACAGGACAATGAGTCATTGTCTTCTTATGGTGTAATGAGGGGGCTCCATTTCCAGAGACCGCCATATGCACAGAGCAAACTGGTACGCTGCGTGAAGGGTACGGTTCTGGATGTGGCCGTGGACATCAGGGAAGGTTCGCCTACCTACGGAAAGCACGTCGCCGTGGAACTTTCCGAGGAAAACCACAGGCAGCTCTTCATCCCGCACGGATTTGCACACGGATTTGCAGTGCTGAGCGAAAAGGCATTGTTCCAGTACAAATGCGACAAATTCTACCATCCTGAGGCAGACGGCGGCATAAGCATCCTGGACAGCAGCCTCGGAATCGACTGGAAAGTCCCGCAGGAGGTGGCCATATTGAGCGAAAAGGACACCAGGCATCCTCTCCTGAAAGACTTTGTCACACCGTTCAGAATAGGAACAGAATTTTAAGAGATATGAAGCATTACAGCAGAGCGATTGTCATCACAGGCGGCGCAGGTTTCATCGGAAGCCACGTCGTCAGACTGTTTGTGAACAAATATCCTGATTATCACATCATCAACATTGATAAGCTCACCTATGCCGGAAACCTGGCGAACCTCGACGACATCAAGGACAGGCCGAACTACACGTTCCTCAAGGCGGACATCTGCGACTTCGAGACAATTCTCCAGACGCTCAGGCGCTACGATGTGGACGGCATCATCCATCTCGCCGCGGAATCGCATGTGGACCGCTCCATCAAGGACCCGTTCACTTTCGCGCAGACCAATGTAATGGGCACATTGTCAATGCTTCAGGCCGCCAAAATCTTCTGGGAGAGCCAGAAGGAGCCGTGGAAGATGAGCCGTGTCAATGCAGATGGAGACGAAGTGTGCACAGAATGCCGGTTCTACCATATTTCTACGGACGAGGTTTACGGCGCACTGGAACTCACTGACCCTCAGGGCATCGAGACTCCATTTTCCACCAAGGCGTCGTCCGCGCACCACCATGCTTATGGACAGGAGTTCTTCACGGAAGAGACCAAATATCAGCCACACTCGCCATATTCTGCGTCCAAGGCATCGTCCGACCATTTCGTGAGGGCGTTCCACGACACCTACGGTATGCCGACGATTGTGACGAACTGCTCGAACAACTATGGTCCGTTCCAGTTCCCGGAGAAGCTTATTCCTCTGTTCATCAACAATATACGCCACCGCAAGCCGCTCCCTGTCTATGGCACCGGAGAGAATGTGCGTGACTGGCTGTATGTGGAAGACCACGCGAGGGCCATTGACCTTATCTTCCACAAGGGAAAGGTCGCCGATACCTATAATATAGGAGGGTTCAACGAGTGGAAGAACATTGACATCATCAAGGTCCTGATCGCGACTACGGACAGGCTGCTCGGCCGCGAGGAAGGTGCTGACAATGACTTGATTACCTTCGTGACCGACAGAAAGGGCCACGATATGCGCTATGCCATCGACTCGAGAAAGCTCCAGAGGGAACTCGGATGGGAGCCTTCACTTCAGTTCGAGGAGGGCATAGAAAAGACCGTCAAGTGGTATCTTGAGCATCAGGACTGGCTGGACAATGTCACCAGCGGCGACTACCAGAAGTACTACGAAAAGATGTACGGGGTTTAGGCCAATGTGGATCTGTACCAGTCGAACAGCCTGCGTACTCCTTCGTCGATTTCCACTTTGTGATGCCAGCCGAGACTGTGGAGTTTGGAGACGTCAATGAGTTTGCGCGGGGTTCCGTCCGGCTTGGATTCGTCGAACACTATTTCACCTTCAAAGCCTACCGCATCCGCCACGAGCGAAGACAACTCGCGGATAGTCAGTTCTTTACCTGTACCGACATTGATATGGCAATTCCTGATCTCGCCGAGGGACGGAATCGCTCCGCCGCGTCCTTCGCTGTTGTTGCGGTTCACTGCCCCGTCGGTTTTCGCGCCGTAGAAGACTGAACTGTATTTGTCAATGCCGATGATGTCGCTGAAATCCACATTGAGCAGGACATGTACGCTGGCGTCAGCCATGTCTTCGCTCCAGAGGAACTCGCGAAGCGGCTTTCCCGTGCCCCAGAGCACTACTTTATTGTCGCTGATTCCGTAGAATGCCAATGCTTCCATTATCCTTTCGCGCGGGTTGGAGCCGTCCACATTGCCCTCGCCGATGATGGCGCGGAGCTTATTGTCCGGATTTATCGGGCGGCGGTCCATATCCGTTCCGATGGCATGCCAATCGCGTGCGTGCAGCAGTTTTGCGAGGTAGATTTTCCTCATCATCGCCGGCATCACGTGGCTGTTCTCCAGATGGAAGTTGTCATTCGGCCCGTAAAGGTTGGTCGGCATGACGGCGATGTAATTCGTTCCGTACTGGAGGTTGTAGCTCTCGCACATCTTCAGGCCTGCGATTTTCGCTATCGCATACTCCTCATTGGTATATTCAAGCGGTGAGGTCAGCAGGGCGTCCTCCTTCATCGGCTGAGGCGCATTTTTCGGATAGATGCAGGTGGAACCGAGGAAGAGCAGCTTCTTCACTCCGCAGCGGTAGGCATTGCTTATGACATTGCACTGCATCTTCATATTCTGCATTATGAAATCCGCACGGTACAATGAATTGGCCATGATTCCGCCCACGAATGCTGCCGCCAGCACCACCGCATCCGGTTTTTCTTCATCGAAGAAGCGTTCCACGGCATACTGGTCGGTCAGATCCAGTTCGCTGTGGGTCCGGCCAACAAGGTTCGTATAACCGCGGCTCAGGAGATTGTTCCAGATTGCAGAGCCCACGAGGCCTCTGTGCCCCGCGACATATATTTTGCTGTTCCTGTCGAGCATTTCCAGTTGTTTTACGTATTTTACGTGCTTCTTTACGATGGTTTTCCGCACCTCTATTTTACGATGCCTTTTTCGAGGTATTCCACGAGGTTCGTGCGGACTTTTTCACTGGCATTGTCCCCGGCGACCTTGGCCATGTCGGCATCGACCATTATCTTCACGAGTTCTTCAAATGATGTCTTTGCAGGGTTCCAGCCGAGTTCCGCCTTCGCTTTCGTAGGGTCTCCCCAGAGATTCACGACGTCGGTAGGACGGTAGAAATCCGGTGACACCTCGACGATGACTTTCCCCGTTTTCTTGTCAATGCCTTTTTCGTCCGCGCCTTCGCCGACAAATTCGAGGTCAATGCCCACGTGCTTGAATGCCAGGTAGCAGAACTCCCTTACGCTGTGCTGCACGCCTGTCGCTATCACGAAATCCTCAGGCTTCTCGTGCTGGAGAATGAGCCACATACATTCCACATAGTCCTTGGCATAGCCCCAGTCTCTCAGTGAGGACAGGTTGCCGAGATAGAGTTTCTCCTGTTTGCCCTGGGCAATGCGTGCCGCGGCAAGTGTAATCTTGCGAGTAACGAAGGTCTCGCCACGTCTTTCTGACTCATGATTGAACAGGATTCCCGAGCAGCAGAACATGCCATACGCCTCACGATATTCCTTCACTATCCAGAAGCCGTAGAGTTTGGCGACTGCATAAGGGGAATAAGGATGGAACGGAGTGTTCTCATTCTGAGGCACTTCTTCTACTTTTCCGTACAACTCGGATGTGGAGGCCTGATACATACGGCAGGTCTTCTCCAATCCGCATTGACGGATGGCTTCCAGTACGCGGAGGACTCCGGTGGCATCTACATTGGCCGTATATTCCGGCGAGTCGAAACTTACCTGTACGTGGCTCTGGGCCGCGAGATTGTATATTTCATCGGGACGCACACGCCCTACCACCTGAACCAGGCTCATCGAGTCGGTCATGTCGGCATAATGCAGATGAAAATGCGGGCGTCCTTCCAGGTGGGCGATCCTTTCGCGGAAATCCACTGACGAGCGACGTATCACGCCATGCACATCGTAGCCCTTTTCGAGGAGAAGTTCCGCAAGATAAGAGCCGTCCTGCCCTGCTATTCCCGTTATCAATGCTGTTTTCATAGTTTTCCTGTCATTGTTCAAAACTCAAATGTAATAATTATTCGCCATTATTCGCCGGAAAATGCCGGAAAATAAAATAAACTTGCGAAAGGTATTGATATAAAACAAAAAATGACTAAATTTGCAGTCCTTTTGCGCATTGTGCACTCAAGGAAATATTAATTAACAAACAAAATTAAAAGTATGAAACAGTACGAGACCGTTTTCATTGCAACTCCCGTTTTATCTGAGGCTCAGATGAAGGAAGCGGTTGCCAAGTACGTCGACTACATCACCAAACATGGTGGCGAAGTTGTGTACGAAGAAGATTGGGGTCTGAAGCAGCTTGCTTACCCTATCCAGCACAAGACATCAGGATTCTATCACCTGATTGAATTCAAAGCTAACCCTGAGTTCATCGGAAAGCTTGAAACCCAGTATCACCGTGACGAGAGAATCATCAGATTCCTCACAGTCGCTCTCGACAGAGACGCAGTCGCTTATGCTGAGAAGAGAAGAGCCAACAAGCAGGCTAAGGCTGCTGCAAAGTCAGCTGAGGTTGCAGAATAATTTACGGAGGAAAGAATTATGGCACAGACAAACAATGCACAGCAGAATAACGAAATCCGTTATCTGAACCCTCCAACTGTAGAGGTTAGAAAGAAAAAATACTGCCGTTTCAAGAGAGCAGGTATCAAATATGTAGATTACAAGGATCCTGAGTTCCTTAAGAAATTCCTGAACGAGCAGGGAAAAATCCTTCCTCGCCGTATCACCGGAACTTCTCTCAAATTCCAGAGAAAAGTCGCTCAGGCTGTCAAGAGAGCACGCTCACTTGCGCTTCTCCCATACGTAACAGACCTTCTTAAATAATCAGGAGACAGTAATATGGAAATTATTTTGAAGAAAGAAGTGGCCAACCTCGGTCACGCAGACGAAATCGTTAAGGTAAAATCCGGATACGCTCTTAATTATCTTATCCCTCAGGGCTATGCTATTCTCGCTACTGAGTCTGCAAAGAAGCAGCACGCTGAGACAGTTCGCCAGAGAGCTCACAAAGAGGCCAAACTTATCGCAGACGCTGAGGCTCTTGCAGCCAAGGTTGCAGCAGTTGCTGTCAAGGTTGCTGTCAAGGTCAGCGAAAACGGCAAGATTTACGGTTCTGTAACAACAGCTCAGCTCGCAGACGCACTCGTTGCTGCTGGTGTTGAGGTTGACAAGAAAGACATCGTAATCCTTTCCAAGGAAGTTAAGGTTCTCGGAACTTACGAGGCTGAAGTCAAGTGCTACAAGAATGTAAAGGGCACTTTCTCATTTGAAGTTGTAGCTGAATAATCATTCAGTTCGCGATAGATTTTAAAGACCGACCAGTTATGGCCGGTTTTTTTTATGTGTCTGGCATTTCCTCGGGGATTACTTGGATTGCTTGGGTTACTTGGATTCGATTTTGGGAGTCAATCTCGGATTCCTTCGCTTCCTTCGCTTCCTTTGATTCCATCTGAGTTCCACCTGGGATTCCATCTTGGATTCCATCTCGGATCCCTTTGCTTCCGTCTGAGCTCCATCTTGGATTCCATCTTGGATTCCTTGGTTTCGATATAGGAGTTCCTACCCGCCACGGCAGCGGCAAGGTCTTTCTCAGCACCTCTTACACGCAGATCGTTCATACATAAGAGACTCAATTCTGACGACTGTACTTTGCATGCCGGCAGCGGCAAGAGCCCGCTCAGCTCAGGGTGCTTCGCAATTCGCCGCGGGCCATGCCGCTGCTCGGCTTGCCAGCGCCACAACACGGCCACAGCAAGCGCAACCTGTAAACCACTGAATAACAGAGGTTTAGGTATTTTCAGAGTTGGTATTTTCACAACTCTGAAAACAGCTAAAGCGGTAATAATCAGCGATTTACGCGCTGCGCCCCATGTGTCGTCCTGAAAAAAGTTTACCAAAAAAAAAGTAAACTTTTATGGAAGCTAAATGAAATCGGGAAATGTGGCATGATCAGAGAGAAAAACCTAACAACCTGAAATTGGCGCAACAGACGAAAACATTGATTTACAACCAGTTAGTAGATAAAGCGAAAGCCAGGTTACCAACTTTTTCACATAACCTGCATTTGGTCGTTCATTATATCTCCTTGACACTCAAGAATATATACCAAATCACGACATGCAGGTTGTTCGAAAAAAACATCCGTGTCCCTGTATCTCTGCCTGACATTTCCATGGGCAAAAGTACGGAACCGCTAAAAACGCGTCAACACGTAACCGCGGAAACGCTTACGACATTACGGACGTTCTGGATTTTTCGAATTTCCTGCCGGAGCGTACGAGGGACATCTTCTACATGAGCCGCATTGAGGGCATGACGCACAGCGAGATAGCCGAGATTCTCGGAATCTCCACCAGAGCCGTGGAAAAGCACCTCCAGAATTCAGTCCAAGAGTACCGCCGCCATTTCGGCATCTCCGACAGCCACCATAAACCGTCATAAACGAAAAAAGTCCAGATACCTGTGAAGATATCTGGACTTAGTTGTTATAGGGTCGGCTGATTATTCAGCTTTGCCGTCAGAACCGAGAACGTCTTTGATCTTGTGCTCGTAGAGTTTCTTCATCTCGTCACGTGCAGGACCAAGATATTTACGTGGGTCGAACTCGCCCGGTTTCTCAACGAATACCTTGCGGATGGCAGCGGTCATCGCAAGACGTGAATCTGAGTCGATATTGATCTTGCAGACAGCTGACTTGGCAGCCTCACGGAGCTGCTCCTCAGGAATACCTACTGCATCTGGAAGTTTTCCGCCATGAGTATTGATGATATCTACATACTCCTGTGGTACTGAAGATGATCCGTGGAGAACGATAGGGAATCCAGGGAGCTTCTTCTCGATCTCGTGGAGAACGTCGAATGCGAGCGGCGGTGGAACGAGACGACCTGTCTTAGGGTCACGTGTGCACTGCTCTGGTTTGAACTTGTATGCACCGTGTGAAGTACCGATGGAGATGGCGAGTGAATCGCAACCTGTACGGGTAGCGAAGTCGATAACCTCCTCAGGCTTTGTATAGTGAGATTCCTCAGCAGCAACCTCATCCTCAACACCTGCGAGAACACCGAGCTCAGCCTCTACGGTAACGTCATATTTGTGAGCGTACTCTACAACTTTCTTTGTAAGAGCGATGTTGTCCTCGTATGGAAGAGCAGAACCGTCGATCATTACTGAAGAGAAGCCCATATCCACGCAGCTCTTGCAGAGTTCGAAAGAATCACCGTGGTCGAGGTGAAGAACGATCTGAGGATGTTCCCAACCGAGTTCCTTGGCATACTGTACAGCACCTTCTGCCATGTAACGGAGAAGAGTCTGGTTCGCATAGTTGCGGGCACCCTTAGAAACCTGAAGAATGACTGGTGACTTCAACTCTGCTGAAGCCTGGATGATAGCCTGGAGCTGCTCCATATTGTTGAAGTTGAAGGCAGGAATAGCATATCCGCCTTTTACAGCCTTTGCAAACATTTCTCTTGTGTTTACAAGGCCTAATTCTTTATAAGAAACCATATTCTATAAAAATTAGAAATTATTTCAATGAACATTACGTAAGCCCTAAACGCTTACTGAATCCGCAGGTCTTTCTGCAATAATTCTGCCACCTCGCTACTTTACCGACAAAATGTCATATAATTTCTCCGCACGATTCAGCAAAACTCCACAAAATTAGTCAATTTCATCAAAATTAAAGAATTCCTCCTGAACTTTTTCAGTATAGTCCACCGCCCTCTTATAGAGTCCAAAACGTTCAAGCAAGAACTTATAGCTCTCAGTATCAGGATAATAGACCTTGGAATTCTTATGTATCATTGACCTTTGCGCTGTCCTGAAATCAGGATAGACTCCAGCAGCGGCAGCAGCAAAAATGGCAGCCCCGAGCGCTCCCGACTGCTTGCACGAACAGATTTCTATTTCCTTGTTGAGCACATCAGCCACCATCTGCACGGCCAAAGGCGATTTCTGGGCAATGCCGCCGGTAGCAATCACCTTGTCGATCTTCAGCCCGGCACTTTCCACGCCATCCATTATCACTTTGGAAGCAAACGAAGTCGCCTCGACAAGTGAACGGAATATCGCCCCTGCATCCGTGGACAGTTTCAAGCCCATCAGCGAGCCCCACAGACGCATATTCGAAGCCGGCGCCCTGCGGCCGTTAAGGAAGTCCGTCGCGAAAGGATTGTGGATATTCGGACTTACCCGCTCCGCAGACCGGTTCAGCTCCAACATCATCTTATCGTCAATGTAGTCCGCAATCACTGCCACATCTTCTTTCGGCAGCACGTCGCAGTCCGCGAGAATATTGTTTACCGGAGTCATTATCAGGCGCTTGAGCCAAGCATAAACATCTCCGTAAGCGCTGAGTCCGGTCTCGATGCCTATCATCTTTGGAGTAATCAGTCCGTCCACCTGTCCCATGACGCCGTCAATCACATTGTCCAGAGTCTCCGGCCTGAAAACAGTGGTATAGGCAGCCGAAGTGCCGAAGCTCATCACGAGCACGCCTTCTTCCACGCCTGAGCCGAACGAGCCCGAGAACGAGTCGATATTGCCTGCACCGATTACGATTCCGTGAGGAACGCCCAATCTGTCGGCCCACTCGTCAGTGATATTGCCCACCGGCACATCAGGAGTCCTGTCATTGTCAGACAGACTCTTCCTGAGTTTCACGAGCACCGGATCTATCTTTTCGAAGAATTCCACCGGAGGATAACCGCCCCACTTCTCGCACCAGAACGATTTTTCGCCCACACAGCTGTGGCTGATACAGAAATTGTCAATGTTGTGGCATCCGGTCAGAAGCGCCGGAATCCAGTCACACAGTTCAATCGCCGTAAAATACGCCTCACGCACCTGCGGAGAAGTCCTCAGCACATGCAGGGCCTTGGACCAATATGCCTCAGGAGAGTAGGCAAAGCCTGACAACATGGTGTAGTCAGGGACATTGGCATGACAGGCAGCCTCGATCCTGGCGGCCTCATCGGTCCCCGTATGGTCCTTCCACAGAATGAACATCGCATCCGGATTTTCACTGAATTCCGGCTTCAGGGAGAGTGGAACGAGGTTTTCATCCACGAAACACGGTGTGCTTCCGGTAGTGTCCACTGACAATGCCACGATATTCCGAGCCTGATCCGGATGTGCGGAAGTGACCGCCCCCACTGCCGACTCTATCGCGTCAATGTAATCCTGCGGATGGTGTCTGAACTGTGATTTCAACGGGTCGCAGAAGAGTCCCTGCTTCCATCTCTTGTAGAAACTGACGCTTTCTCCGACTATCGAGCCGTCCGCGCAGTTCACAATGACCGCTCTTGCCGAATCTGAGCCGAAGTCAATGCCGATGACGTATTTGTCTGAATTCATAAATTATCGTGTCCGATGAATGGTTAACTACTTTTTCAGCTGGTTTGTCCGGTAAAGTTACCAACTTACGGGCAGTTAAGCAAAAAATGCTTACTTTTGCGTCAGAATCCAACAATTATCAGAATGAGCAATAAAGTAATCATATTTTCAGCCCCGTCAGGTTCCGGGAAAAGCACCATTGTGAGCCACATTCTCAAGTTGCATCCCGAGATGGAGTTCTCCGTGTCGGCGACTTCCCGCGCGCCACGCGGACAGGAGCGCAACGGCATTGAATATCATTTCTTTACGGCAGACGAGTTCCGCAAGATGATAGCGGAAGACAAGTTCGTGGAGTACGAGGAGGTCTATGCTGGTTCGTTCTACGGCACGCTCAAGTCAGAGGTCCAGAGAATCTGGGACAAGGGCCATGTCATCATTTTCGACGTGGATGTGAAAGGCGGCGTGAACCTGAAGAAATACTTCGGAGACAAGGCATTGTCAGTATTCATCCAGGCCCCGTCAGTGGAAGAGCTGCGGAAGAGGCTCGTCGCCAGAGGCACCGACAGCGCCGAAGCCATCGCAAAGCGCGTCGCAAAGGCCTCAGAGGAAATGACTTACGCTGACAAGTTCGACTATATTCTTGTCAATGATGATTTGCAGAAAGCTTATGCCGAAGCTGAAAAAGTGGTTAACGACTTCCTACAATAATTTTTGATCATGCGCATTGCCGTTTACGCCGGTTCTTTCAATCCGCTCCATATCGGTCATCAGGCCATAATGGAATACCTTACCGTAAAGAAGGAATTCGATTGGGTCTATCTGGTGGTATCGCCCAAAAATCCGCTTAAGGACTCGATTGATGCAAGTTCCGGACAGGACCGGTACAATGCCGCTGTCCAGGCTGTCCGCCGACATCCTGAACTGAACGTGTGGGTGGATGACATTGAACTGAAAATGGAGCCTCCGCACTACACGATCCGCACATTGGATGCGCTCAAGCGACGTGAGCCGGAGAACGACTTCACATTGGTCATAGGCGCGGACAACCTCTCTTCCATACACAAATGGCGTGACTTTCCCCGTATCCTGTCCGAATACGGTGTAGCTGTGTATCCGCGTAAAGGCTTCGACATCATGGCATTGAGGGCAGCGCTCATGAACGAGTGCAAGCACTTCCCCGCTTTCTACGTCCTGGACGAGTCGCTTTCCGGAGCGGAACGGTTCAGCCTGGAAGATGCCGACCGGCAGATCTATCACATCCAGCTTCTCGATGCGCCGATCGTGGATATCTCCTCCACCGAAATCCGCGAGGCCCAGAGCCGTGGCGAAGACATGAGCAAGTATCTCATGTGATGCTTGGCCTAGCCGCAAGTTGTCAAACTTGAGTCAAATAGTACTCACTGACGAGACTTCGGTATCCGTACGAACGCAGTTGTCCGTATCGCAGCCGGTAGTTCGCCCCGTTGTGCTTGCCTGTCGCCACATAACGGATATTCTGCTGAAGGTAATGGTCAATCTCCTTGAGCCCGGAAACATCATTGATGACAGGGAAAAACCATCTGGACCAATTCAATTGATCCGTGTCTTCACTTTCGAAGAACTTCCTGTTGAAAAACGAAATAAGTGCTTTCATTGCCTCTTCCGATGACTTTCCTTTAAGAGAACGCCATCGATAGAGGGCACGTGCTTTTCGGCTGATCTTTCCTTTCATCTTTTGAACTGTGGCATCAGCCAGACCAATCCGGTTTCCCTGGCACTTGTATCCCAGGAAATCAAAGGCTTCTCCCGGAGCATATATCCGTTCCTTATCGAGGTTGGGCTGGAGCCGGTATTTCTGCAGAAAGACATTGAGCTCAGCAATATGATGCTCAAGGCTCTCCTTGTCAGGAGCAAACAGTATTATATCATCTGAATAGCGGGCATAGATCACATTTTCATTGAAAAAATGATAATCCATCTCCATAAGGTAGATGTTCGCCAGAAACGGGGCTGTCGGAGTCCCGGCCATTATGCCGTGGTCGTCTTCTATGACATTTTCACCGTCGCGGACCTGGGGATTCGTGAGCATTTTCTCGAAAAATGAATATAATTGCCCGTCATCGGACAGGACATCGTTCAGGATAGGAAGCAACAATGGAATCGAGACTGAATTGAAATAATTATGGATATCGATTTTATATCCCCACAATTCACGGCCTGCCAACTTGCGCCTCAAACCGAGAATGGCACTTTGCACTGTCTGTCCCTTGCGGAAGGAAAAGCAGTTCGGAGCTAAGACAGAGTCATATCGGTAAAGCAGATGTGCGATAAACTTGAGTACTTCCACCTCTTCATCCTCATAACAGTAAACGACTCTTTTCTTCCGGGAGCCCATCTTGTTTACAAGGATGCGGGCAGGAATTCCAAGTCTTTCTTTTTCAATGATTTGCCGCCCCGCACGGATGCATTCTCCAGAGGCAATGAACTCGTCTGCCGCTTCGAACTCACGCCAGTTGAAACGGCCTTTCTTCAACCGCCACGCGAGGAAATCCTCCCATGCCGCCGACGAATACAATTGTTCCCGGATACTCATAGAATTAAAAAGGAAGAAGGGGAAAGATTTTGAATTGGCACTCTTGCCAAGATACGAGATGATACAAGCTCCAGTTGCCTGCAGAACCGTAATACAGGGCTTGCTGCATCCTTTGCAGGCGCAAATATAATTGCATCCCCTTCTTCCTGAAAAATCATGTCATAAAAAGAGCCAGACAAGAACCGCAACTATACAGACCACTCCGACAATCATCAGGCCAATGCTCCCCTGCCCATCGTTCCCGACTTCATTTTCGGAATAATGTCGGACTGGCTGAGGTTGTACCGGCCTCTGGGACTCTGTATTTGTCTCAGCTGACGACTTGAATCTGCCGGAGACCGCCCCGCCCAAGAAGTGATGAAGCCGACGGGCAACATAGTCTGCCGTGTTCGGAAATTGGGTGTAGAAATTAATGTACGGCAAACCCAGCTTCTTCGCATACATCCTGGCTATCAAGTACTTGACATTGACATTATGGGTATGACGGTCTCCCAGCATCACCACCGCCGCCGGCTTGCCATTCTGATATAGCACGAAGTCGTACGGCTGTCCCCACTCTGCTTTATAGACCTGTTCCGGTCGGGTTTCGTAAAGGCGAAACCTGTCCTCGGCGTTGCCGACAAGCCCTGTAACAGGAATGTCCTTACGGATTGTGTACTGAGGGCATTCCACCCGAATGACGTATTCAAAAAATGCAGGGGTGTTCGGTTCCGGAAGAGGAACGGGAGCAGAAACAGGATCGGGAGAAGAAACGGGAACAGAAGCAGGCTTATCCTCAACACGGTGGTTTACAGTCGCTTTCCCACGGTTAAGGACATCAACATTGACCCGTCTTTCCCCGAAATCATCAAACTTCACTACGGCGTAGCCGTCATTGACACTTACAATAATTCCGTTGCCGAAGTGGCCGTGCGTAACGAAATCTCCAGTTTTAAGCGCATTGTCCATATCTGAATTCAATAATGATTGTTCGCGTTTCAGGAAAGCATCCGTGCCATTCCACAATGAAGCATCCATCTTTCCTTCTGTCACATACAGGTCCTGTCTGATTTCACGAATGAATCTGGACGGGACCTTGGCTCCGTTTGTCTGAGAACTATAGCCTTCTGATTCTGTCAGGAAAAGCGCTTTTTCCGCTCTCGTGACAGCGACATACATCAGCCTGCGTTCCTCTTCAAGCCCTCTCTCTTTGTTTTCCCTGATTGACCTCGGATTCGGGAATATTCCTTCACTGAGCCCCGAGACGAACACATAAGGGAACTCCAGACCCTTTGCTTGGTGGATTGTCATAAGCTTGACCCTATCCGTATCTTTCTGATAGTCAAGGTTCGTGTAAAGGGCAATGTCCTGAAGATATTTCTGAAGGGTGACGTCATCCTCCTTGTTCTCCTCTTCGTAGTTCTTGATGGAATTCACCAGTTCTGCGATATTCTCAAGGCGTTCTTCGTCTCCATCTGTCCGGTACAAATCATTGAGACCGCTCTGGTTCAGCACATAATCCAACAAATCGGTTATTGCAATCCCGGATTGCCTGCGCCGACATTCTTCGACAAGTTCCACAAACCCTGATATGGATTTTTCCTTGAATGTTCCAGCGTCAATCCCCTTTTTCAATGCCTCATAAAGTGAGCACCCGCATTGACGCGAAATATCTTGGATCTTCTGGAAAGCGACTTTTCCGATTTTCCTTGATGGGACATTGCAGATTCGCTTGAACGACAGGTCGTCTTCCGGGGCGGAAATCAGCCTCAGGTAACTTATGGCGTCCTTGATTTCCTTTCTCTCGAAAAACCTGATGCCGCCCCAGATGACATAGCTGACTCCGCAGTTCATAAGGGCCTGTTCAATGCTCCGAGAGAGATAGGAGGCTCGATACAGTATCGCAATGTCGGAATAGGCGGAACCGTCGCGTTTCAGCGCCACAATCTTCTTTGCAATCCAGTCTGACTCAGCCTTTTCCGTCGGCGCATGAAAATTGATTATTTCGCATCCTGTCGGGTTTTTCGTGTACAGGTCCTTCTTCACCCTCATCTGGTTGTTGGTAATGACCGAGTTCGCCGCATCCAGAATGATGGACGTCGAACGATAATTCTCCGCCATGATGATGTCCTTGTCGGCTTTGTAATCGACAAACACCTCCGGAGTTGCGCCTCTCCATTCATAGATGCTCTGGTCAGGGTCGCCCACAATGAACAGGTTCTTATACTTGTCGCTGAGGATGGTAAAGATATCCCATTCCCCCGGCGTACAGTCCTGGACTTCATCCACCATCACATATTGGAATCTGCTCTGCCACTGCTCTCTGGCAACAGCAAAGGTGCTCAGGATATAGTATGTAAAGTGCAGAAGATCGCTGAAATCCAATGACAAAAGTTTTTTCTGCTTGAGGACAAACTGGACTGCCGGCTCTTTTCCGGTCTTTTCATCCGTAGCCCCGGCCCCGGGCAGAATACATTCCTCAATGTAAGGATTTATTGACTTATACCTGCTTACTTCCTCCAACAAGTCCCTTACCGTCGCCTCTTTCTTGTCAATGCCGTTCTCCGTCAGGACCTCCTTGGCAAGTGATGTCATATCCTCCTCGTCGATTATCGAGAACGACTTCGGATAGCCCAGCCGGAATATCTCCTCCCGGAGGAACTTCACGCAGAACCCGTGTATCGTGCATATGAAATCATTGTTCATACCCGCAGGGACAAGTGCCGCGATTCTGCTCTTCATCTCCCGCGCCGCCTTGTTGGTAAAGGTAAGGCACAGGATATTGCCGGGGTCAATGCCCACCTCATTCACCAGATAGGCATACCTGTAAGCAATGGCCCGCGTCTTTCCCGACCCCGCGCCAGCTATCACCCTGACACGTCCTTCCGTAGTCTGAACAGCTTCCTGCTGTATCTTATTCAGTCCTTCCAAATTCATACGTTAAAGTGTGGTTATTCAAGTGCAATAGCTCATTACGGAACAAAACTCAAATCTGTTTGAGAACAGTTTGTGCTGTTCCTCCAAATGTAAGAACTTTGATCGAGAATGTATGAAAATTTACCTGTCAACTATAGAACCGTCTGAAAACCGAACTCCTGATATCCAGAATTTACTCGCTTTACAGTAACCTTGTTCCCTATTATAGCACATATTTACCGTGAGAGTTTGATACGGTAATATTTGCACACGAACTATCTTTTTTTCCTCAGGAGCAAAAATGTCTTGTGTATTGTCGGAATAATAGATTGTAACTTCCACCGATGATATTGTTTTTGCCGATACGTTTTTAATTGTCAAATGCAAGGTTGGATTAAAACAATCATCGTACGTTATTTTATATGTGCATTTATCATTAAAGTCCTTTAGTGTCTGTGCTGAAGATATATTAGGGCACAAAAACGAAACAGTTAAAAGAAGTATGAGTTTACAAAATAGTTTCATTTTAACAAAAGTTTATGATTAATAGATTGCGATTAGATTAAGAACTCTGTTATTGGACTACTAATTAGCCATCGCAGCCACTTGACTGCGTTGAGGTAAATTCAGATGACTCATCTACCAATTTCAAAAAATTTATAACAACCAGTTATACCAATTTTCACCATAATATAGTTTAAGCCCAACGGCAACATGATCGAACCATACAGTGTAGTACAACCATTTTTTATAACCATCGTTAACTATCTTTAAATTAACACTCGCACGTACGTTTTTTTTAATAGCAGCACTTCCATACCGCCGGCTGCCCGAATTATAATCACCACCAAGTTCATCCCATTGTATTATATAACGCGAAATACCGGTTAAAACATCTTTCATAGTTGGATACTTATCAGTTACATAGTATTCGACAACACCGTCGACATTTAATCCAACGTTAGAACGCATCATCTTCTTGATTTGCTTACTATTCATACCTGTCGGCATGGATATTCTACATTTAAAGAAAAAATCTGAAGGATGATTCCCTATACGATATAACAGCAATTCTCCCATATCAGTTCGCTGTTCGCTAACATAAACCGTTTCAAATTGAGACCACACCCCATTATAGTAATAAGAGATGTTAGGAAAACCTGTGCTATTTTGTGCTTTTCCATTAAAAACAGATAGAATACATAATAGCATTCCGACTAGTAAACTTTTCACATTCATTTTTATAAACAATTAATAGTTATCTCTTTTTTTCAACAACTTGAGATTGCACCACAGTGGTTATCGCTCAATATAAGCCAAGCGGTGACATCTCCTTTCAAAATCTAAAACTCATATCGTAATGCTCCGTCAGAATAATACACAATAATTACATATGTCCCTTTGTCGCGTTTTGTAATTACCGCTTCTACAGTTTTCCCATTTTTTGAATACAACGTCACTGAATATGCAGTCATTTTATATATATTATCTCGCTTAGAGTTAGTAACTCTAGCTTTCAGCGTCAATGCGCCCAAGGTTACCATACCAGTCCCGTTTGAGCCAATATTCGCAGCAATATATTGATTACCAATTTTTTGGTCAGTCTTATTGTTGTAAACATTGGCGTTCGAGGAAAACCTTACCTGTGCTAACGTCGTCAAGGCGCAACACAACAATGTTATCAATAAAGAAACTTTTTTAATCATAATTTTCCATTGCTGTCCGGTAAAAGTTCCGGACGATTATTATAAAGTTTAACAATTAAACAAATTTGGTTCGGTTGAATCATCAAGTTCATTGACAATATTGCAGTTAGGTTTCGCAAAGAGGTCTCTGAGATTGGTTGTGTCTGTAAGTGAAATACTTACAATCTGCAACATCTCGTAAATTGACCGTTCAACATTCATCTTCTTCTGCACAATAGCCATCATGCAATAGGCTATGATTGCGGAGTAAATCTGAATGCGTACTGCGTTTTCTGAAGTACCCCCAGAACTTTTTTTATCTTCAGATGTTGCTTAATCCATTTGAAGAAAAGCTCGATTTGCCATCTGTTGTGATATAGTTCAGCAACCATTATAGGGCTGATAGTCAGAGCATTGGTAAAGAATATAAACTTCTTCTTGCTGTCCTTATCAAAGTAGATTACTCTACGGATCTTGTCAGGATACTTCTCCATTGTCAGTTGACCTGCCATATAGCCGATGGCATCTGACTGGATGCCTGATTCGGGTGGGAATCGGCGCGCACTAAAAACCTTTGTAACTACCTAACTTCCAATATTTTCAAAGAACGTTTATGATTTTTTACCGGACACTAATGTTTTCACTCATTAGAATATTTTGACAATTTTAATGTCTATTGCGTATAACATGACCGGGAAGGCATTATATCATTGACAAGGTTTGCTCTTATATGATTCCTAGTTATATAGTTTAATTTTAAACTGTTACCTCAATACATTGAAAACAAAAATGAAAAGAATCCAATTAAAAATCAAGTTCATATTTGGTTCATTTGAAATCGTTTTAACAAAAAGGGCTTCTCATATAGTCATGCTGCTTCTGGCAGTTAATTGAGCCATTCGACAAACGAAGCCTCGTATATATCAATGTCGAAAAATCGGAAAGGTAAACATTGACCTTTAGCGATATGGTTTGTTTTATTGGTTTTTATTCATATTTTTGCAGTTATAACTATCACTTACGTGAAGATAACAGGCTAAATAGTAACACAACTATCAATATAATGATAGTTAGATACAGAAATGACAATGGCTGATTTATATGAATATTCGACACCGGAAATCGTCAGATTGATGGGCACGCGTTTCAAGGATTACAGGATGCGCTGCGGACTCACCCAAAAAGATATATCGGAGCAGTCCGGCATCGGATTGACCACCATCCACAAATTCGAGAGCGGTGTGGCAGACAACCTGACACTGTCGACGTTCATTCTCCTGATGAAAGCCATAGGTCAGATCAATAACATGGACGCCCTTCTGCCGGAACTTCCCGAGTCGCCATATCTGATACGTAAAAATGAGAAAAAAGCACAACGCATCCGCCATTCAAAATAATACAGGAATATGCTGAAAACATTGAAAGTGATACTTTGGAATGAGGAAATAGGCAGGCTGTCGTGGGACGACCGGCGGCGTCTGGCATATTTTACATACAACCCTAAATTCGTCAAGAGAGGCCTGAACATATCACCTATTTCAGCGCCTATTGACAGCGCTGGGGCATTGACACCGATATGGGGCGAAAGCGAAAAGATCTATCAGAAGCTTCCGGCATTTGTCGCAGATTCCTTACCCGATGCCTGGGGCAATCAATTGTTTGAGCTATGGCGCCAGCAGAACCGGCTTTCAGGTGCGGACATCAATCCGCTTGACAAACTGGCGTTTATAGGCAGACGCGGGATGGGAGCATTGGAATTCCTGCCGGAAGTGCCGCTTGAGCGGAAATCAGACAAGATTGACATAAAATCATTGGCCGACTTAGCCGAGCGCATCTTTGCGGAAAGGGAGAACGCCAGAATCCTTCCGGAAGAATCGATCACCATGCAGTCCTTATTGACAGTAGGGACTTCCGCAGGAGGGCGACAGCCGAAGGCAATCATTGCCATCAACCGGAAGACAGGAGAAATCCGCAGCGGACAGATTTCCGGAATGGAGGATTTCGGCTACCACCTGCTGAAGTTCGGGAATTCCGAGTACAGTTCAGCGGAATTGGAAATGACTTACTATGAATTGGCCGGAATGGCCGGCATCCGCATGATGCCTTCGGAGTTGTATTTTGTCGAGGGAAACAATCATTTCCTGACCAAACGCTTCGATCGCGACGGGAGCAAGAAGGTACACACACAGACATTGGCAGCGATAAACCCCGATGCCGACAGTTATGAGCAGCTGATAGCGACTTGTCGCAAACTACATCTTCCGGAGGCCGATTGCCAAGAGGTTTTCCGCAGAATGGTGTTCAATGTCCTTGCGAACAACACTGACGACCACAACAAGAATTTCTCATTCACAATGACCGAAGACGGTTCGTGGAGATTATCTCCGGCATACGACATCACATACGTCATAAACAGGGGCGGATATCTGCCGAACGAAGAGCATTGCCTGTTTATACGCGCGAAACTTAGCGGCTTCACCCGTGGAGACATCATTGACTTCGCCCGAGACAACGGCATCCGCAGACCCGATACCGTCATTCGCGATGTCGCATCTTCACTGAAGAGCTTCCGAACCGTAGCATTGAAAAATGGCGTAGCGGAAGAATGGATCGGGCGTGTCGAGAGTACGATTGTTGAGCATTTGAGAGCATGGGGCGAGTGGGAGGAAGATGGGAAGCGCGCTCCTGTCATAATCAACGGACATGAGCTCAAGGACATTCGACTGGAAGAGACCTACAAAGGTAACTAGGGATTGTCGTTTAATGTTTTCTTTTTGACCGAAGCAGCCGACTGATCTGTAATAGTCAAGACTTGTTCTGACATTTTCTATACTATCGGACAAAAAAAGTGTCCGATGCCATCTGCGAAGATACGCAACTATTCTCACTCTCACAACCTGATGAGCCAATCACTTGCTCATCAGGTTGTATTTTCCCTGTATCCTGCAATTGATATCTCCTTGCCACCTCCATTCCTTCGAGGAAAGTCTGCATGGGTGTTTTCCCGAAACAGTATTTCCCGGAGTGCGTCCTTTGCGTGTTATAGGAGTTCATCCAAGTGTCAAGGTCTGCCTGCAGTTGTTCTATCGAGGTGTATATCTTCTTTCTGAAAGCGATGGCGTAGAATTCGTTCTGGACAGTCCTGTTGAAGCGTTCACAGATGCCGTTTGTCTGCGGGCTCTTGGCCTTGATCTTGGAATGGTCTATGTCCTCGATGGCCAGATACAGTTCGTATTCATGTGTTTCCCTGTTTCCGCAGTATTCGGTTCCCCTGTCCGTGAGCATCCTCATCAGTTTCAGGTCATGCTGCTCGAAGAACGGAACCACCCTGTCATTGAGCATGTCCGCCGCCACGAGCGCGTTCTTCCTGTCGTAAAGTTTGGCGAATCCGATTTTGGAATAGGTGTCGATGACCGTCTGCTGGTAAATGTGCCCCACGCCTTTGATATACCCTACATAATAGGTGTCCTGCGCTACAAGGAAGCCTGGATAATAAGTCTCTATTTCCCCGTGTGCCTGTTTCTCCGCCTTGGCTTTTTCCAGCGCGGCCACCTGGTTCTCGTCAAGCACGATGCCTTCCTGCTCCACCTTGGTCGAAAGTGCCTTCAGGCGTTTCTGGAAGGTCTCCATGTCATGCCTGAGCCAGATGGAGCGCACTCCTCCGGGAGATACGAGTATGCCTTTCTTGCGCAGCTCGTTGGATACGCGTACTTGTCCCAAAGCCGGGTTGGCTATGGCCATCTGCACTACAGCCTGCTCTATGCGCTCCTCCACGCGGTTCTTTATCACCGGCTTTTTACGGGAAATCTCCTGCAGGGCCAGTTCTCCGCCCTGCTCGTACAGTTCCTTGAAACGATAAAAACTGTCACGGCTGTATCCCATAATCTTGCAGGCTCGTGACACGTTTCCCAACTGTTGGGACAGTTCAAGCAGTCCCAGTTTGTTCTTGATGACTTTTTCTGATGTGGTCATAACTTAATCTGCTTTTATGTTACAAATCTACTCTTTTTATGTGTAACTGTCAGATTAAGTCTTGACTAATTCACCTTTGTCCAATCTGCGATAACTAAAAAATCCGCAAGTAAAACTTGCGGAGGCT
>OHEV01000006.1_pt1 | contig 168474 bp, 168 predicted proteins | sample 1567331 | NCBI WGS metagenome assembly OHEV01 (sample SAMEA3879561, study PRJEB24766) | human gut metagenome | biome: human-associated habitat; feature: feces | place: USA | collected 1985/1987 | reverse complement strand
TAAAGGGCGAGATAACAAAGGCAGGAGGTGGTGCGGATGTTTGATTGGATCGGCGACGCCATTGACTGGATAGGCGACGGAATATCAAGCCTTTGGGACAATACAATAGGTTCTGCGGTAGATACCATAACAGACGCAATCTGGGATGTAATGTTTGAGTGGCTGTTCAACCTCATTTACGGCGCAGTTGCCGATCTTTTTGAATTTATCAATGCAAGCACAAGCAGTATTTTCGCTCTGTCGTGGGTGCAGTCGTTCATAGCATTGTTCCACAGTCTCGCATGGATGCTGTTTGTCTGTGGACTTATCGTGGCGGTGTTTGACACGGCGATAGCCTATGAATCGGGTCAGGCGAATATCAAAAATACCTGTCTGAACGTGTTGAAAGGGTTCATGGCGGCAAGTCTGGTTACTGTTGTTCCGCAAAGACTTTACTCGTTTTGCGTTAATTTGCAGGGTACATTTTCAAGCGATTTGCTTGGAAATTTCATATCGGGAACAACAACGACAGTAGCTGATTCGGGGCTGACCGTGATTATGGCACTGGCGATGGACGTAAGTCTGTTCAGCCTGTTTTTTATCATACTTTTCGGCTATTGTACAGTGAAAGTTGTGTTTTCAAACATCAAGCGTGGCGGCATCATGCTGTGTCAGATTGCTGTGGGAAGTCTGTATCTTTTTGGCATTCCGAGAGGTTACACGGACGGTTTTTACAGCTGGTGCAAACAAGTTATTGCCACCTGTCTGACGGCGTTTTTGCAGACAACTATCCTCTATCTCGGACTGCTGACCTACACTCAACACGCTCTGCTTGCGGTTGGTATTTGCTTGTCGGCAACGGAAGTTCCGAGGATTGCGCAGATGTATGGATTGGATACGAGCGTCAGGGTCAATATGATGTCTGTCAGCCATACGGTCAGCATGGGAGCTAAGGCTGTTAATATGATTAAGACAAAAGCATAAGGAGTTGATACAAAAAATGAAAACCTACATCTACCCCGAAAACTTAAGGGCTACGGTAAAGCTGTGGTTCTGGAATGTCCGTGATTTTATCATAATCTGCGGCGGAATAATTCTGTCGGTTGTGGTTCTGGTAAACCTGTGGAATGTCCTGCCTTTTGCGGCGACTGCCTGCTTTGCTTTTCTCTCGCTTCGGGTTGACGAAACGGCGATTATGGACTATATTTTTAATGCTGCGAAGTTCTTTCTGACATCGCAGCAATTGTATTTTTGGAGGGAAAATTAAATGACAAAGAACAAAAACAGCGTTCAAGGTCTTATCGGCTTTGAACGCTTTACTCGTTTCGGAGTAAAAACCGACAAAGCCGAAATAGCATTTTTCAGCGTAGAACCCACCAATATTTCAGTGCTTTCAGCGGCTAATATTGACGTGAAGATACATCATCTGATGATGCTGTTAAGCACCATACCCGACCTTGAAATTCTTGCTTTGGACTCTTGCGAGTGTTTTGATACAAACAAGATGTACGTCAAAAAGCGTTTGCAGACCGAGCAGAACGAGGCGGTCAGAAAACTGCTGCAAGCGGACTATGATTTTCTTGACGAGATTCAGGTGGAGATGTCCTCGGCAAGACAGTTTATGTTTGCGGTACGGTTCAGACGTGAAAAAGACGAGCAGATTTTTAACATCATCAATCGAGTGGATAAGGCTATCTCAGAACACGGATTTGCGGCAAAACGAATGGGCAAGTCTGACATCAAACGTATACTTGCACTGTACTTCGGGACAAGCATATCGGGTGAGGATATCCCCGATATTGAGGGAGAAACCGAATTTGATTTGGAGGAATTGCATGAGAATTAATTTACGAAAAAAGAAAAATCTGACGGACGAACAGCTTGAAATTATCAGCACAAAGGACTTTTTTGACCGCACTGTTCCGGGAATAATCAAGTTTTACACTGACCACTATATCTGCGGAAACTTCTATAAGTCCTGCTGGGCGGTTACGGAATATCCGACAAGTACAGAAGAAACTGCTATACTCGCCCACCTTGCCGACAGAAACGGAGTAACGCTTCGCATTTACAACCGCCTTGTGACAAGCATGGAACAGAGGAAAATTGTTCAGCAGGCAATGCGGAAAAATCATATGATGACCACCACAAACGATGTAAACGAGAGCATCAAGGCTCAGGATAATATCAACGATGTTGTAGAACTTTTGAGTGAACTTCGCCGCAATAAAGAACCTCTTCTGCATACGGCTGTGTTTATTGAATTAAAAGCAAGCTCGGAAGATAAATTAAAGGAACTGCAAGCCGATATTTCGATGGAATTAACACGCTCAAAGATATCTGTGGACAGGCTTTTGCTCCGTCAGAAAGAGGGCTTTTTATCGGTTTTGCCGACGGGCAATAATGTGTTCGCAAGCCAGTTTGAACGTGTTCTTCCTGCTTCAAGTGTTGCTAATCTTTATCCTCTAAATTACTCAGGAAAGACCGATGAAAACGGCTTCTATATCGGCAGAGATAAGTATGGCAGCAACGTGCTTGTTGACTTTGACAAGCGTACCGAGGACAAGACAAACAGCAATATACTCATTCTCGGCAACAGCGGTCAAGGAAAGTCGTACCTGATGAAATTACTGCTGTGCAATCAGCGTGAGGCTGGCAAATCTATCCTCTGCCTCGATCCCGAAGCCGAGTACCATGACCTTTGTTCCAATCTCGGCGGAACATACATTGATATGATGTCGGGCGAATTTATGATAAATCCGCTTGAACCTAAAGCTTGGAGCGACGGCGAAAAAGCGGATATTGAAGATCCCGAAACGTTCAGAAAAGTCACAAGATTATCACAGCACATATCGTATTTAAAGGATTTTTTCAGAGCGTACAAGGACTTTTCTGACAGCGAAATTGACACCATAGAGATCATGCTTATGAAGCTGTACGCAAGATTTGGAATTGATGATTTTACCGATTTCAATACGCTGGACAGCGAAGATTATCCAATTATGAGCGACCTCTACGAACTTATTGAAAAGGAATTCATGGCGTTTGATTACGAGAAAAAACATCTTTATACCGAAGAAATGCTGCAGAATATCTGTCTTGGACTTCACTCCATGTGCAAAGGTGCGGAAAGCAAGTACTTCAATGGTCACTCCAACATCAAGGACTGCGAGTTTATCTGTTTCGGAGTGAAAGGTCTTATGGACACTAACAAAAGGCTCAAGGATACGCTGCTTTTCAACATTCTCAGCTATATGAGCAATCAACTGCTCGGCAGAGGAAATACAGTTGCCGCAGTAGACGAGCTGTATTTGTTTCTCACAAATATGACGGCGATTGAGTATATTCGCAACGGCATGAAGCGTGTTCGTAAAAAGGAGTCCTCATTTATTCTGGCAAGTCAGAATATTGAGGACTTTTTACTGCCTGAGATCAAGGAATTTACCAAGCCGCTGTTCAGTATTCCATCTCATCATTTTCTGTTCAACCCCGGTAATATTTCACCGACTGCTTTTATTGATACCTTGCAGCTTGAAGAATCGGAGTACAGCTTGATAAAGTATCCCGAACGTGGCACTTGCCTTTACAGGTGCGGAAACGAGAGATATTTGTTACAGGTCATCGCTCCGCAGTACAAGGCTGTGTTGTTTGGAAACGGTGGTGGTCGGTAATGTCTGCAACAGTTGCGGTTGCTCTGAAAAAGGTAGCGATATATATTCTGGGCGAGGAAAAGAAACGAGGAAAGCTGTTTGTTCTGATCGGAAGCATCGCCGCAGGCTTTCTTGGACTGATGTGCCTGCCCGTAGCTGTGCTTTCGAGCATGGGCAGCATGGAGATCGAACAGCCTGAAATTAACGCTGAAATGTTCAGCGATTCGTCTTTGTTTGAAAGCCTTGACAGCGAACAGCAGGCGAAAATAACCGAAATTCAAAACAGCGGTCAGGAAATCGAGGACGCCATGAGGGGCGCAGGGGTTCGCTCTCAGACCATAAAAGCACAGCTGATATATATGTCATATTTCGATGATGTGCAGAATTTCAATGCGCAGTCCTATGCCAACCTGTTCGCCGTTGCTCCGAATGACAGCGATCTGATCGCTGCGATAAATTCAACTTACGGTTTGGAAATCGACTATGACGAATTTATGAGGACCTACACTTGGGTTATGAATTCCACCATAAATGAGTATATGTTTACGGATAGAACAACAAAAAATTGTTCCGATCTTGCGGCTTGGGCGGAGAATGCGTACATCTCAGGCTGGGGATTTAAGCAGGGTGCAATCGGAAATCGTGACTATGTTGACCGCATCAGATATGCTGATAATGCAGGGCTTATGCTTGGTTATCTGAATTACAATCCCGATGAAAAGTCGTTTGGAAATCAGTTTCAGACGCTTGTTTTCACCGAGCAAGGCAGTCTTGATACCATGCCTGAGGTCGCAGGTATAGGACTGTTTGACGGCAGTCAGCATGGGATATATGTCGGTGACGGCGAGGTGATTTACTGTTCCGAATCAGCAGGATATGTGACAAAAGACCTTGTTTCAAACGGCGGTTGGGTAAGTTGGTGTACCTATGAGGGCGTGGATTATCCGCAAGAAGTTTTGGATTTGATTGACGGAACGGAGGTTGATTCGGAAAATGACAGCGGTGAAAATTCCGCAGAAAACTAATTTGAATGGAGTGTGATATGATGAAAAAATTGGTTTCGGTATCGGTAAGCGAGGAAAAATTATCGGCAATTGAAATGTATTTAGAGCAGAAAAATACAACGCTTTCGGCTGAGCTTGAAAAGTATGTTGAGCAGATTTACAGCAAAAATGTACCTCAAAACGTCCGTGATTTCATTGACATGATGTCGGCAAAAAAGCCTGCAAGAAAGCCGAAAAGCTCCTCGCCTGCCGAAACGGAAAAGCTGTCTGAGCAGTAACTCGCCGCAGTTCGCACAGTGTCGCATCGTGAGGCAAAGTAAGGCGGTGGGTGGGGTAAGTTTACCATAGGAGGGGTTGAACGGCTTTGTGGGCATTTGTCGCAAAGTTTGAGAATGGTGGGAATCAGGAGATTTCGGGTGGGTTTATGAGGGCAAAGCCAATAGGATTGGCTTAAATATTATATTGCAAGTTAAAGTTTCGGGGTTGAAACCCCGAAACAGTTACAGCGGACGGCAAAGCCGACCGCATTTTGCGAGGTTTGTACAGCTTCGGGCAAAGGGGTTGTAAATTCAGCCTTTTTAAAATTTCGGCGTTGTATCGACAGAAAGGCACGAAAATACGGCATTTTTATAGGAGTTGGAGGTGGTGAAAATGAGTTTTCAGAATAAAGTGAAATTTGCGTTATGGGCATATCCCGAAACGCTGAAAGATGTGGCGGTTCATTACAAAAACGATAACTGCAAGTCGCAGAGCGAGTTTATTGAAAAAGCGATCAAGTTCTACATCGGTTATCTTGATGAGGAAAAAAGCGTGAATTACATTTCACCGATGATTACGGAAACGGTCAAAGCTACAATTAAGGGTACGGAACAGCGGCTGGCTCGTTTGCTTTTCAAGGTCGCAGTTGAGCTTGGTAAGCTGTCGCATATGACGGCAGCAATTAATGATGTGGATGATGAAACGCTGAAAAGTCTTCATGCGATGTGCGTTAATGAGGTTCGCAAGATCAACGGTATTATTGATTATGAGGACGCTGTGGAGTATCAGAAGGATTGATCTTGATTAAAAAATTGAAAGGAGTCCTGCCATGCCCAAACTAATAGTAACAAGCCGCTATCTGAAAAGCGGCTCTGGGAAGAAAAAACAGCTCTATCACTATGTAAAATACATTGCAACCCGTGAGGGTTCAGTTCCGATACCGAATGCAAATGAAACAGCTCCTGCTACGAAAAATCAGCAGGAGCTTATTTCATCTCTGCTGAACGACTTCCCCGACAGCAAAGAGTTATTTGAGTACGAAGATTACCAAAAGGATCCCACTGTCAAAAACGGTTCGGCGCTAATATCGGAAATACTTGACCGAAACATGGACAGGCTTACAAGCCGTGAAAATTATGTAGGCTATCTTGCAAACCGTCCCGGAGCAGTCAAGTTTGGTTCGCACGGTTTGTTTTCACAATCGGACGAACCTATTAATCTTGAAAAGGTTGCAAAAGAGATTGCAAACCATGGCGGTAACGTTTGGACTCATGTCGTTTCGCTCCGCAGAGATAACGCTCAGGCAATGGGGTATGATAATTTAAAAGCGTGGCGTGAGCTTGTCAAGCGGCAGATTCCCAACATTGCGAAGAATCAGAAAATTGATATGGCTAATCTGAAATGGTACGCTGCTTTTCACGATAAGAAAACAAATCCTCATGTGCATATTATTGTGTACTCCGACAACGAGCGCGAGGGATTTCTCACTAATCATGGTATTGAAAAAATCCGCAGTGGTTTTGCAAACGATATTTATGCAGATGAACTTCACAATCTTTATGCACAGCAGACCGATTTGCGCAATCTGATGAAAAAGGAATCAGAACAATTAATGCAGAAGCTTGCGGATAACATTTCACAGAATGATGTTGATAACGCAGAACTAATTGATCTTGTTGCAAAACTGCATGAACAGCTTAATTCTTCTAAAGGCAAAAAGGTATACGGATACTTGAAAGCGGATGTGAAGAAAACTGTTGATGAGATTTTTATAAGGCTTTCGGAAAACGAATCAATTCAGAAAATGTATTCTCTTTGGTGTGAAATGGAGCAGCAGAAGCACGACGTTTATTCGTCGGCAAAGCTTCAGTTTCCAAAGCTTGCGGACAACAAGGAGTTTAAGTCTGTTAAAAATATGATAATCAGAACTGTACTGGATATGAATAGTCCTGTTGTTGATATTGAGATTGAAGAACCGGAACTGACAGAAAAAACTGATGATGACATAACAGATATTCCTCCGCAGATAGACGAGTCGAAACAGTTAGAAAATGATAATGTGATATTTTCAGATAACGAGGAGCTGACAGCCGAAGAGTTCACTTGTAGTAATGAAAGTGCGGTAACAGTTGATATTGATGACGAACCTCAAAGCAAATACTACCTCAAATGGAGTACAGCATACAAAGAAGCTTGTAAGATTATTTACAACAAGCAATCAAAGCTTGAAGATTTTCAGAAAGCGGAGCAGCTTTTGCTTAACGAATCAAGGTCAGGCAATGTTCTTGCTATTCAAGATCTGGGCAAACTCTATTCTACTGATAAACTCGGCGAAAAAGATGAAAAAAAGTCTTTTTCATTCTACGAAGAAGCATTTCAGGGTTTTATGGAGATCGAGCCGGATTCTGATTTTATGTTTCCTTATGAGCCGAAATTTGATGGGCGGATTATGAAACCCGTGAATATGCGTTCTTACGTTTGGTATCGCATAGGCAAAATGCATTGCTATGGGTTGGGAACAGAACAGGATTACGCTCAATCATTTGAATGGTTCTTGAAATCAGCTCATGAAGGCAACAAATTCGCACAATACAGTCTCGCCAATTTATATTACTACGGCAACGGTGTGGAAAAAGACTTGTCTCAGGCGTTTTGGTGGTATCGCAAATCATCTGAACAGGGTCAGCCTTATGCTTCTTATGCTGTCGCTCAGATGTACAGCAAGGGCGAATATGTTGCTGAAAATAAAGAAACCGCACAGAGATATTACAAAGCGGCATTGTCAGGATTTCTTGAACTCGAAAGCAAGGATCAGGCTGATGATAACTTATATTACAAATTGGGCGCTATGTATAAAAACGGTCTTGGAACTGAGATTGATATTCCTAAAGCCATCGAATATTTTGAAAAATCCGCTGAAAATATGTGGTCAACTTATCAGCTCGGCAGGCTTTATCTTTTCGGTGCAGAGGAACTTGAAAAAGATAAGGAAAAGGCTGTGGAGTGGCTCACAAAGTCCGCAAATGACGGAAATGAGTATGCTCAGAATATGCTTGACAATATGGCACAGTTTGAAAACACTATACTTGCAAATACGATCTTCGCTCTGTTCGCTAATCTCTGCAAGTGTATTGAAGATGACTATACACAGAAGTATAAGTCGGTCAGACATACAGTCGACAGCAGACTGAGGAGAATGATAAGGCAAAAGAAACAGTCGTTTGGAATTAAGGACGAGCAGTCTCAGAGTTATGAGCAATCATAATTACTGCCAAACATTTATAGAATATACTGTAACAGGTGGTTGCAAATATGTATTTGATATTAAAAAAGACTTTAATATGCTGGAAAACGGAGTTCACAATTGTTTATGGTAAAATAGAAATGCAGAAAAAGGGCTCCAAAAATACACAACAGGGGCGCTCCTTCTATGCGCAAACCGAGCCCCCACACGTTAATCTTGTGCTGACCGGGCTATGCACTTTTTCGAGCCCATTTTATGCACTTTTTGCTTGACAAACACAGTGGACAGTTTTTAAGAATATTTTACTCTGCTCTTGCATGGCGTTTGAACTTAATGATTAGTTAATTTTAAATAAAAGTCGTATAATCAGTCAAATATGATAATATAGTTGACAAAATGTAAATTATTAACGAATTCTAAAATTTACTTGACAAATATTTCAAGGCGAAGTATAATAAAAAAGTGTAAATATAGTCAAAAAGGCATCTTATTATGTGAAATAAATGTTTTTCTTGTTTGACTTAATTATGATAAGAGGAGTGAAACGCTATGACACCGGAAGAAGCTTCTCAGTTGTATAATATAGAACAAAGAAATTATTATGATTACTGTGGTTATATTCAGTCGTAGTATATAGAAGAGTTCAAGGTGGAACAGCGCCAAAGTTAACTGATACATCTACACCTGGACGAAGTTATGAATTGCCAGCACCGTGGTCTGAATGGATAGAGGAAGCTGCTACTAATGTAAAGATTATAAAATAGCATTAAATGGAGTGTGTGTAATGGATAATAAAATGCGTATAGTGGCGGAAGAATTTGAAAATACAACTACTGGAGAGAAAGTAACCGGTGTAACGGTTATGATTGATGGAAAGTTAAGACAGGTCTTTGATATTATGATTGCAAAAAGTGGTTATAACAAGAGTTATTTGGAAATGTTGCAGGAGGTACTTGTTTTAGGAATAGATGAGTATATCAAGAAATTGAAATAGTATATTCAATTACTTATCGTTGGTATTTTAAACCTGCGGTTCAAAACTCGGAAACGCTATCCAGACAACAGCAAAAGTCAGCGGAACGATCTCTAATGGCATGGACGGATTTGATATGCTGTCGATGGGGTTGGGAATGATAGATCCCGATAATCCGTTAACGGCATTGAACAATAAGCTGCATCAGAGCGATATTTACAATGGTTTCCAGATGGGCGTGAGTATGCTTTCATCCTTCAGTGGTGCAGCATCACAGAATATGGCTTGCTTTATTGCAGGAACGATGGTGCTTACAACAGCAGGTCTTGTTGCAATTGAGAGGCTTAAAGCTGGAGATGTTGTTATTTCAACGAACCCCGACACGCTTGAAACCGCATCTAAAACTGTTCTTGAGACTTATGTGCGCAAAGTGGACAAGCTTGTTCATCTCACAATTAATGGTGAAGAAATTGTAACAACTGATAATCACCCGTTCTACGTTCAAGGCAGGGGTTTTATCAATGCAGGAAGTCTTCTTGTTGGTGATAAACTTATCAGCGTAAATGGCGAAGATTTGTTTGTTGAGAAACACTACATAGAGGAAACAGATGTACCCGTTGATGTTTATAACTTCCAAGTTGAAGATCATCATACTTACTTTGTTGGTGAATCTGCGGTTTGGGTGCATAATGATATGTGCCAACCCCAAAATGTCCCTGACGGTATGGGTCAATATAAGGATAAAAAAGGTCATCATCCAATGGCTAAAAAGGCTTTTGAAGGTGCAGAAGGATATGATTATACCCAAGCTTTAAGTATAAGCTCCGAAAAATTACTTAAGGATTTTGATGTCAAACATAGTACTATTACTGGGAAACAGGCTTCTTTATACAGGGAGTTTGCTAAAACAGGAAAAGAACTTACAATGAATGAAATGAAAAACATAGAGATCAAAGCAATGGTTCAAAGTGGTGTTCCGAAGGAATATGCAACTAAAACAGTAAATTCTGCAATTAAGCAGTTAAAGGATTCTGGAATCACTGCCCCAGTAAAAATTCCGTGGGGTTAAAAATCAAAATACACTACATGAATTAAGGAGAATATTATGAGCGAATTGAATGCTAATAAAGAATGTATATTAGATTATTTTGGTAAATGTGTCATAGAAGAAGTGTACGATAGAGCGTTATACGGTGCTAAGCGAACTTTAGAGCTTACTACTAAAAATCCTATAGTATTGGAAAAGTATTCAATATTTTCAGAATTAACGCAAGAACAAAAAAAGAAGTTATATGAACTTATAACAGAAACAACTGTGGATATTATTTATCGTTTTTTGGAAATGATTGAAGAACATGACGAAGAGTTTAAAATCATAATTGAGAACAGTAGCGGTAAATATAGTTTAACAGACATCAGTGAAAAAATGGGAAGTGAAATCGCTGATGTTGACTATGAGGACGGTTGGATTAGGCGGTTTTCTAAGATTTAATTGAAATATAAATCATCACAACCGATAATCACCCATTCTATGTGCAGGGTAGAGGCTTCATCAATGCAGGCAATCTTCTTGTTGGTGATAAGCTCATCAGTGTTAACGGTGAAGACTTAGTAATTGAGAAATTCTTCATTGAAGAAACTGCTGAATCTGTTTCCGTGTATAATTTTCAGGTTGAAGATTATCATACTTATTTTGTTGGTGATTGTGCGGTTTGGGTGCATAACAAGAATTGTAAACCACGATCACCAAAATCAGATGTTGTAGAAAAAGGTGAAAACCTTGATGGTTCAATTACCTATACTAAGAATATAAATGGAAAAAATGTTCAAGTAACTTATAGTAAAGAAGGATATCCTGATTTTTCACCATTTTCACATCCGGATTATCCAGATCCTGTGGAGATTAATATGACTGGTAATAATTATAAGGACTTTAAAGCAGCAAATGAGAAAATTGGTCTAAGTGGCGCAAATCCACCAGACGGATACACGTGGCATCATTTAGAGGATGGTAAACATATGTTGTTGGTGGATTCGAGTGTCCATGATGCTACCTTGGGAGGTTTTCCTCATACTGGTGGTGCTTCAATTGTAAAAAATAATTAAAGGAGCAATGAGAAATGAGATTATTAAATTCTGCTGAACCTGTTTTATATGAGGATGTTTTAGAATTTGGAAATTATTTAGGTGTAAAGTTACCTGAAGATTATGTAGAGTTTATTGTTAATGCTAATGGTGGAACACCTGAACCAGATATGCTTTACGATTTTTATGATGAAGTTTCTGAACAAGAAAACACATCAGTAATAAGAAGGTTCTTTTCTTTTTTTCCAAATGTAGAATGCGAAAAGAATAATATTAAGTTCATTTATAATGTAATGAGAAGAGAGAAAACAATTCCGGTTGATATGATACCAATCGCAGATGATCCCACTGGAAATGTAATTTGCATATCATTATCTTCAAATGATTACGGTGCAGTATATTTTCTTAATCATGAATTCGAGGATTCTGATACAGGCTATTTGATGAAAAGTAAAATAACGGATTCTTTCAAAGTGTTTATTGAAAAATTGTATCCAGATGAGTGATAAAAGTAACATATAATGTGGAGAACGTGTAGGTTGTTATTAAGATTAAACAATTGGTATTTCACCGATAAAATGTTTTATATAAGAGAGGTTAATCAATGCAAAATAATGAACAGCTAACAGAACTCATATCCAACTCACAAATAGCCTTTTTAAATGGCGAGTTGCAGGAAGCATTCAGCCTATACTCAACACTTATATGTTCAAAGCAGAGGATTTATCGAAGCAGGAAATCTGCTCGTTGGTGATAAACTTATCAGCGTAAATGGCGAAGATTTGTTTGTTGAGAAACATCGGGTTGAAGAACTTCACGAGCCTGCCACTGTTTATAATTGTCAGGTTGAAGATTATCATACTTATTTTGTTGGTGAGTCTGCGGTTTGGGTGCATAATTCGGAATGTAAAGTGAGTACTTCAAGAAGAGATCATATATTAGAGGGTGAAGGGCCTAATGATCCTGGGCATGGCCCCAATAGGGGATTTGGCAATAGTGCTTTTCCTGACACTTGGACAGACGATTACGCTATAAAAGCCGTTGAAGATGTAGCCAATAGTCCAAATTCAACATGGAGACAATCAACAGGACCTGGTGGAGGACGTAACGCTCCTGTTACAATAGGAGGTCCTGATGCAAATGCTCCATTAACCACAAGAAATGGACGACCAGTTAGGTTTATTGTTGAAGGTAGAAATCATGGATTAGATGTTAGAGTTATTGTTGAACCTGGCGGTGAAGGAATAGTTACGGGATTTCCTATTAATCGATAAAGTGTTAGGAGAATTAGTGATGAAAAAAGAAGCATATGATAAATTTATGAAAAAAATATCGAGTGAATTCAAAAATGTTGATACAGTTAAAGAATTTCTTTTAGATGCAGCGGAATTAGCTATGTATGGAGAAAAACGAGTGGCACTTGAAAATTTTCTTGAAAATCTACTGGAAAATGAGATACATATTTCATCCGAATTGATAGATTTGGCAGAAGAGGCATTTAGTGATAACCCAACAGACTATGATAATAGATTAATTTTTGAAATGAAACAATTTAAATTAAATTAATGTGTAATATAAAAGTTGTATGCAAATACGAATACGCTTGAAACCGCACCGAAAACGGTTCTTGAAACGTATGTCCGTCAGGTAGAAAAGCTTGTTCACCTCACAATTAATGGTGAAGAAATTGTAACAACTGATAATCACCCGTTTTATGTACAAGGCAGGGGTTTTATCAATGCAGGAAGTCTTCTCGTTGGCGATAAACTTATAAGCGTAAATGGCGAGGACTTGTTTGTTGAGAAACATCGGGTTGAAGAATTTGACGAGCCTGTTGACGTGTATAATTTTCAGGTTGAAGATTATCATACTTATTTTGTTGGTGATTGTGCGGTTTGGGTGCATAATGCCGAATGTGGCGGTTCTTATAAGGATGTCAAAAAGAAGAATGCAGAAGAAAACCACGGTAAAGCTAAGCGTGACCAAAAAGATGCACATCATATGCCAGCACACGATGCTTACCCAGATGATGTAAAAACTAAAATTGGTAAATATAATAAAAAAGCTAATGGTCCAAGTATTTCAATGGAAAATGCAGATCATACACAAACAGCAAGTTATGATAATAAGCCGGGTGCTAAAGCATATCGAGCGAAACAAAAAAAGCTTATTCAGGCTGGAAAATTCCAAGAAGCATTTGATATGGATGTTGCTGATATAAAATCAAAGTTTCCCGGCAAATATGATTTGAGTATCAAACAAGCGCAGGAGTGCTTAGATGACATAATTAAAAAGGTGAAGAGTTAAAATGAGCAAAAAATATGAATTAGTACCATATAAGAGTATTGGCGAATTTGTTTTTGGAATGAATCGTTATGACATACAGCAGATTTTAGGGGAACCAATCTCTTCTGGTAGATATGGTTTCCCAGTTGAAGACAGGTTTTTTGATGATTACGGTTTCTTTTACACAATGTTTAGTAATAAGAACCTTTTGGAAGCTGTAGAGTTTTTTCCTGAATTTACAGAAGAAGAAATTACATGGATTTATGGTAATGAAGTGATTGAGTTAAGTGCAGGAAGGAAAAATATTCTGAATGGATTAAGAAAAATTACTGATGATTTAGTTCAGGACGAAGATGAGAAAGAAAATTATACAAGCAAAAAATTAGGAGTAAAGTTTTATAATCCTAATGACGATGACGATGTTGCAAGCTTGATTGTTCATGATCTTCATTGCTATGATGAGGAAGAACAATATTTAAAGGATTTAGAGAATGGCGTCGAATAAAGAAAATAATCTCTAGTTTTCGACCAGAAAAAGAGGTAGTAAAATGTCGAGTGCAAATAATGAGCAATTGATTGAACTTGTTTCAAATGCGCAAATGGCCTTTTTAAACGGCAAGCTGCAGGAAGCATTCAGCCTATACTCAACACTTATATGTTCAAAGCAGAGGATTTATCGAAGCAGGAAATCTTCTTGTTGGTGATAAGCTTATCAGTGTGAATGGTGAAGATTTGTTTGTTGAGAAACATCGGGTTGAAGAATTTGACGAGCCTGTTGACGTTTATAATTTTCAGGTTGAAGATTATCATACTTATTTTGTTGGTGAATCTGCGGTTTGGGTGCATAATAATAACAAAGCTTGTCCTGTTCCTGAACCAAGAAAATCGGAAAAACACAAAACAGCAGATGGCGAACCTTTAACATATAAATCAAATTCAAAACATACGCCTGGTCAAGATGGTAATTGTTCAGATGCTGGTATTGAGCCAAGAAATTCATTTGAATTATTTGAGGATTCGATTGCTTCAACTGAAAAAACTGGTCATAGATATGCATATGAAAAAGAAACAGATACGATTCACAGATTTTTCTCAAATGCAGAGGAAACAGAATGGCACTGGTGTGGTTCAGAAAATCAAGGAAAAAATTCTTTGAATATAACAAAGATACCCAAAGATATTAAAAAAACATTTACAAAAGAGTATGGTGTTAAATGGAAAGGAAGATAATATGTTAATTGGCGATCCTTATAAATTTGCAGTTTTATTTGATAGAGTAAAAAAATGGAATCCATCTTTAACAGATAATAATGGTTTTTTTGCACTATGTATTGATGGAAAATTATTTCCTGATGAAATTGAAAATGCAGTAATACCTGTAGGTGTTAGAGATGTCAAAGTAGCTTTATCTGGAATTCCAGTTGATGAAAAAATATTTGACATGGATTCAAAAGATGCAATTTTGATTTTGTATGATCTTGTATATCCAGAGTTTGATGATGAGAAAAGTGATGAAGAAAACAGGGATAATGATTTTAGATATTTGCTTTCTACAAATGAATTAGTTGATGATAATTATCTTGTTTTTGCTGTAGGAAAAGAAAGGAAAATTAGAATACTTGGTACAAAAGCAGAGTATGATTTTGAAGAGAAAAGAGATGTTTTATGTAATTCAAAAGTAACTGAAATAATCCTCGAAAAAGATTATGTTAATAATGTTATTGCTCAACTTGAAGAGATAAAGTGGAATTAAGATTTGAATATTGGTACATTTAATAATCAGCGAATCTTGCACTATATGCCCGACAAGTATACAAGATTGTACATCTGACAATTAACGGTAAATAAATTATCACAACCGAAAATCACCCGTTCTACGTTCAAGGCAGAGGCTTTATCAATGCTGGAAATCTTCTCGTTGGTGATAAACTTATAAGCGTAAATGGCGAAGATTTGTTTGTTGAGAAGCACTACATAGAGGAAACAGATGTACCCGTTGATGTTTATAACTTCCAAGTTGAAGATCATCATACTTACTTTGTTGGTGAGTGTTGTGCTTGGGTGCATAATAAAAATTGTCCCCCACACATGAATGAAGATGGCACATTAAAACCAAATCAAGAGTATAAAGCTGGAGAAAACGGCTACACATACAAAACCGATGCAAATGGTAATATAAGTTCTGCTCATGCGGACGAATTGAAATTCAAAACCCATGACGGAAGATTGAACCATAATTCAAACACAGCCGGTAAATTACCTGGTGATGACGCAGGCCATTTGTTTGCAGACCAATTTGGTGGTTCTCCGGATTTGGATAACCTGGTTTCGCAGAGAAGTGATTTAAATAGAGCTGTAAAAAATACAGATAATTATCGCAGTATGGAAAGGGAGTGGTCAAATGCATTAAAAAATGGACAAAACGTTACTGATGTAGATATTAAGTTATCATATAAAAACGGTTCATCTCGTCCTTCTTCTTTTAACGTATCCTACAAAATTGACGGTGAACTGTTTAGACGAATATTTAAACAATAGAAATAATTTAAAGGAGAATTGATATGTTACAAGGATTTGAAGATGCTTTTACAGATGCGCAGGCAAGAACGATATCGCTAGCTTTAGAGTTATTAGAAAATAACAAGAAAGAAGCTGATATGATATATATTTATATTTATCAAAGTGATACGCAGATTTTTTTTAACGCATTTTTTGCTAAAGATAAGAAAATCTACCTTTTAAACGATTGGTTCGATGACGATCAAATCAATGATTTTTTTGACTGCGGTGTGGAAGATGTTGACAATATTGTTGAAGTATGTGATACTTACGATGGTAAATGCCCATATGAGTTTAAATTAAGTTACAATGTTAAGACTAAGTCTTTTGATGCGAAATACAACTATGATGATATTGCAATGGAGAATGATGTTGACTTAGTAGATATTTATAAAGAATGGCAGAAAGAATGTGAGTCCGAAATCTCTTGTAATTGAGACTGTTAGCATTTGATGTTTCATACAAAATAGATGGCAAATTTATTAATCCCCATTAAAAAATAGGAGGTTAACCATGTTAAAAGGATTTGAAGACGCATTTGTTGATGCACAAGCTAATGTTATTTCGCTTTGCCTTGAATTACTTAAGAATTCTGAAAAGAGTGCAGACGTTATATATGTATACATATTACAAAATGATAACGAAGAGTATATTGACGCATTTTTTGAGAAAGATGGCAAGTTGTTCACAACCAATGATTGGTGTTCAGATGCTCAAATTAAGGAATTCTTTCATTGTGGAATAGAAGATATAGAAAGCATTGTTGAGCTTTGTGATACCTATGATGCAAAGTGTCCACACGAATTCAAATTAGTATACAATGTTAACTCTAAGTCATTTGACTCAAATTACAATTATGAAAATGTAACTGATGTTTATGATAAGGATGTAATTGAGTTAGTCGAAGAATGGTTTAATGAATGCAAAAAAAATATAAGTCATTGATAAATTTTAAAAGATAAAATTATGGTTGAAGTCAATGAGCAATTAGCTGAAGTTATATCCAACTCACAAATAGCCTTTTAAACGGCACGTTGCAGGAAGCATTCAGCCTATACTCAACACTTATATGTTCAAGAAAGAGGATTTATCAACGCAGGAAATCTTCTTGTTGGCGATAAACCAAAAAATTGAATACGATTGCAAGGGAAAAATAAAGAGCATAACAGATAAGAATCAAAATTATAAAATCTCAAGGTGACGTATGAATAAGCTTCTGGCATTACTGCAAATACTGATAAAAGAAACAGATGAAAATCATAAGCTGACTACAAATCAGCTTATTGAAAAACTGTCGGAGCAGGGCGTATATGCTCATCGAAACACGATCCCCTCTGATATAGAAAAGCTCAGAAACGCAGGCTACGATATTATCTGCGATAAAAGTACGCAGAATAAATATTTTATGGGCAGCAGGGGCATGGAGCTTTCGGAGATAAAAATGCTGTGCGACGCAGTAAACGCAGCTCAGTTTATTTCGGAAGAAAAATTCTTCCAGCTGATAGACAAGCTGTTTTCTCCTTTGAGCGACTATCAAAAGGAAGAAATAAGAAATCTCATTCAGCAGCCGAGCGAAAATAAGGCGGACAGTAAAAGCATATATTATGCCGATATCATCAACACTGCGATCACGCAGCGACGTACGATCCGTTTTCAGTATTACGAATATAACGAAAAAAGAGAAAAAATTCTCAAGCATAACGGTTATACATATACGGTCAGTCCCTATGCCGCCGTGTGGAACGACGACAGGTATTACCTTGTGGGGTATTGTGAAAAACACAGAGATATAACGGTTTTCAGGATAGACAGATTAGCGAATATATCTCTGACAGACCATCCTTCCAAACCGTGTCCGAAAGATTTTGTGCTGAAGGACTTTATTGCACATACCTTTAAAATGTTCTGCGGTGAGTCTTCAGACGTGATACTGAAATGTAAAAATAAGCACATGAAAGCCATTATAGATAAGTTTAGAGACAATATTGATACAATCGGAACCGATCGTCAATTTTTCTGCGTAAAGGTAAAAGTAGAGCTGAGTCCAACATTCTATGCGTGGGTGTTCCAGTATCAGGGAGAAATATGTATACAATCTCCACAAAATGCAATAGATCAGTTTGTGCAAATGGGAGAAACTATCATTGAGGTGCATTCATAATTGTGCACCTCATTTTTTTGCTATTGACAATCGAATTTACGTTCGATATAATAGATACAAGACGTTCGCAGAAAAGAGAACAAAGATTGAAAGGATTGAAGATTTATGACTTTTGGCGAATACCTGAAACAAAAACGTCTTGATAAGGAAATAACGCTGAGGGGCTTTGCGAAGCTGGTTGACATATCTCCCGTATATCTGTGCGATCTGGAAAAAGGCAGAAAAGCGGCTCCGAGTATGGAAGTCATGCAAAAAATGGTGAGTAAGCTGGCGCTGAATAAAGAGGAATCCGAAAGGTTTTACGACCTTGCCGCTCTGGAGCAGACGGCAAAAAATCCGATACCGAAAGATCTGAATGCTTTTCTGAAAGACAACCATGTGATCGTTTCCGCTCTCAGAACTGCAAAGGATCTGGACGCTACGGACGAAGAATGGCAGGATTTTATTGATAAGCTTAGAAAAAGCAGGGAGGGAAAACCATGAACGAAATGTTCTACAGACAAAGCGCTCTTGACTGCATTGCAAACGGACTTTTGAAAAATTACCGAAACGGCATGTATCTTTACGGTGCTCCCCGATCCATACCCATAGAGGAAATCATCGAGGTTGAATACAAACTGACGATAGAATATGTAAAACTGAGAAAATCGGGAAACGTCCTCGGTCAGACTGTATTTGAAAACTGCTTTGTCCCTGTGTATGACAAAGAAAATGAGCAGTACACTATTATCGAGGTTCAGCCCGGAACGATTCTCATCGACGAAGCTTTGCTTGAAGAAGAAAATATGGGCAGATACAGGTACACTCTTGCCCATGAGCTTTCACATTGGATACTGCACCATAAGATTTTTGATAATTCGCAGGAATCCGCCGCCAAGACAACGACAGAAAGCAATTCTAAAACCGAATGGCAGGCAGACGCTCTTGCTGCTTCGATACTTATGCCGAAAATGCAGATAAAAAAGGCGTTTTTCTCAATGCACGGATCAAACGTTAACGCTAAAATTTTAAAAATGGCAGAGCTGTTTCAGGTGTCCAGGCAAGCAATGAAGATCTGCCTTGCTTCACACAATATGATATAACCGAATTTCGGTTATATTTTTACTCATAATGTTCTCTAAAAAGCGAACTGAAAGGACAGAAGAATGTTAGTTGATTCACAGATCCGTCAAGTCGGAAAAAGACCATCCATGCCGCCGCTGAGATGTCCGTTGTGCGGAGGAAAACTTGCGGATAAGCAAAACACATGGTGCAAAAACAGGATCGTAGCCACAACAGCCGAACAAGGTGATTATCTCACGAAGTGTCACAAATGCGGTAAACTGATAGGTCTGACCGCAGAAAATTGAAAGTGAGAAATATAAATAAAATAAGTATATCAAATTACTCGTACAGAGCATCATCCACCCATCTGTGAATATGGGATTTGGGCTGTATATGCGTATGCAGTCTTAGTAAGAAATTACGAATGAGGTAGAAGCCTGACAGGTAGCTTTTAAAGCTATGTCAGGATTTCTGCCTCTTTTTTTGAACTCCTATTCTGCTTTAAAAGCGGAATGGGAGTTTTTTTATGCCCATTTTTAAGGCATGGCAGTGCAGCATTGCCAAATATCCGTAAGCCTTCGTTTTGATTCAAACAAGAAAATCAAAACGGAGGACTTACAATGAAAACAAAATATTTTGAATTTAGCAAAAACGGCGGAAGTGAGAAGTATTCCGAATTTACTGAAGCTGAGTATCTCAAAGCAAAGGAAGAAGAAAACCGTTGGTTTATCAGCTTTGGTGACAGCGTTCTGGAATGCGATGAAAGCCAGTATATTGACCATTTTACCAAGAAGGATCACGGAGAATATACGCAAAAGGATAGAAACTGGAAGAAGGTCATCCCCCTCTCATTGGAGCAGTATACATACGGCGGAAATTACGAGCAGAAGATTCTCAATGACAGTACAGTTGTTCCGCTTGAGGAGCGCATCTTAGAGCAGTTAGGCTTGGAACATGACTTGGTAAAGCTCAAAAAGGTCATGAAAAAACTCAAGCCATACGAACGTGAAATTATTTATCAGCTTTTTTGGATGAATAAAAGTCAGAATGATCTTGCCATGAAATATAGTGTTACCAGACAAACAATGCACGAAAAAGTACATCGTATTTTGGTGAAAGTGCTGAAATTATTTGAAAACGAAAAATAAATCCCTTACAAATCTCAATTTCGTTGCCAGTAAGTAGTGAAGGGGAAAATCGATGAAACTAATTCGGAGAATTTTCTCGACAGAATCTTGACAACCGAATATCAACTCTGCAAGTACGTTAATCACACGGTCGGTATGAAATCTCGGCAGCCAAATGAACCATGCGCGACGACCTCAAAAAGCGAGCGATAACCATGACGTTCAGACCTTTGGACAGCAACCAAAGTCGGCGATGAAACGTGTGAGGATAATGATACTTCCCAGTGAGGGCTGATATAGCGGGTGAGAGTCCCATGATGCGGTTACGCTGACCGCAGCTTGCAGAGTTCCGCCGTGACGGTCGTTGAGAACAAATATCACGGAAAATCGTCTGAAACTAACGAATCAGACGAAGGCAAAACGAAGTTATACGGCGGTTTGCGTTATAGCAGACCGCCATTTACATATTAAATTCACAAGAACAGGAGGCTGATAGTATGAATGATATATCAGAAGAAAAAGAAACGCCGAAGCTATTTGACTTTCAGCTAAAATCAAGTAAATTCGGCATTGATGTTAGAATCCCGTGCATAAAGCTTTCAGATAATCACCCATGCAAAGGCTGTGTGTGGTATGACAGGAATACCGACGTACTGTTTTGTCCGTTTCATAAGTGTGTAAGATACAGAAAAGGTGAATGAAATGCTGATTAAACGTGGAGATATTTTTTACGCAGATTTGAATCCCGTGGTCGGCTCAGAGCAAGGCGGTATTCGTCCTGTGCTGGTGGTACAGAATAATGTGGGAAACAGGCACAGCCCAACGATCGTGGTTCTTCCGCTTTCGACGGCAAAAAAGCATTATCTTCCCACTCATATTCATATCCGAGGTTCAAAAACATTGCCCAAGGATTCAATCGTGCTTGCGGAACAGATACGGACGATAGACAGATACCGATTGAAAAGTTACGTGGGTTCAGTTGATTTTGAACTTATGGAAAAAGTAGAAAAAGCGATGAAAATAAGTATAGGAGTTGATTTTGATGACTAAATTTGGACAAGCAGAATACAGCGATTTTATGGCGAGAGTATTTGCGGACAAGCTTGATGAAATTCTTGAAGCAGCCGACAAACAGAATTTTAACAGCAAAAATACGGAAGATATATACGGTCAGTTCCCGTCTTCAAGGGACGCAGCATAAGGGGGTTAAGAAATGTTAGGATTTATTATTGGATTGCTTGCAGGCGGTACAGCGGGAGTAATCACAATGTGTCTTTGCACTGCGGCAAAGCAGGCAGATGAAAATATGTCAAATTCGGACAAGTAATTTTGTCCGGTTTGGTGATACCTTTCTGAAAAGATTTGTGGTATCCTTGTTGGTAAAACGGAGGTGAGGAAATGCCGACAGTAACGGTTATACAGCCGACAATAGCAGAAGAAAAAGCAGTCAAGATACGTTGTGCCGCATATTGCCGAGTAAGTTCCGACAGCGAAGATCAGCTCAATTCCTTTATGGCTCAGACAAGGTATTACAGTCAGGTTTTTGAGAATTCGGAAACAGAGGAACTCATCGACATATATGCTGACGAGGGTATCACAGGAACCCGTGAGGACAAGCGTGACGAGTTTCAGCGAATGTTAAAGGACTGCCGCAAGGGTAAGATCGACAGGATTTACACCAAGTCAATCAGCCGCTTTGCCCGAAATACAAGGGATTGTCTGAAGAACGTAAGAGAACTGAAATCCCTTGGTATCACAATATATTTTGAGAAAGAGAATATTGATACTGCCAACATGACCGATGAAATGATGATAACGATCATGGGCGGTTTGGCGCAGGAGGAATCGACTTCGATCTCTCAGAATATGCAATGGAGCATAAGGAAACGTATGGCTAATGGAACATATATAGTATCCCATGTTCCATACGGATATACGAAATCTGGAGGAAAAATGATTGTAAATCCTAGGGAAGCTGAAATTGTAAAGCGCATATATGAGGATTTCTTGAATGGAAAAGGACTTCTGCGGATAAGCAATGACCTTAATGCAGGAAGTATTCCAAAAAACTCAAAAGGCGAACCTTGGAACAAAAATGTTGTACGGTATGTACTGACAAATGAAAAATATATTGGGGACTGTCTTTGGCAAAAGAAATTTACCGAGAATGTATTCCCTTTCAGGAAAAGCAAAAATCAAGGTCAGGTGGACAGCTACTATATAACCGACGCTCACGAGCCGATTATATCAAGAGAGGACTTTACAAAGGTTCAAACGCTTTTAAAACAGCGCGGCGAATATTACGGTAATACCGAATTTAAGCAGTATCCGTTAACTATGAAAATTTTCTGTGATAATTGCGGAAAAATATATAGACGCAAAAACATAAATGGAAAAATTTATTGGGTATGCCGAACGCATGATAACAGAGCAAAAGATTGTCCGAATAAGGCAATAGCTCAGAAATTGATCTATATTTCATTTATCAGATTATGCAATAAGCTGTGGTACAACTACAAGCAAATTCTTGTACCTCTCCAAACGTCGTTACAGGATTTAAAGCTGAAAAGATTCAGCGGAAACACCAATGTTATGGATATTCACAAAGAAATCGCAAAACTTAAGGAGCAGACCCATGTACTCGCAAGGCTGAAAACAAAAGGATTTCTGGACGAGGCTAAGTATATTGAACAGACTACGGAGCTTACAGCTAAAATCAATAAGCTGCAAGTTGAGCTGAAGAAGCTTTCACGTTCCGACGATGAGGATGAAACGCTTGAACAGATAGAAATGCTGTTCGACTTCTTTGAAAAGCGAGATAAGCCGATAACCGAGTTTGAGGAATCTACGTTTGAGAGTATCGTTGAGAAGATCGTGGTAATAGATCAGCATGAGCTGGAGTTTCACTTGATTGGCGGATTGAAGTTCAAAGAAAATATATAACAGAAAATGCCTTGCAGTAAAATTGCAGGGCATTTCTTTGTTAGTTTTGGCACTGGATTTCCGCAGAATTTTGTGGTATCCTTGTTGGTTGAAAGGAGTGATATCAATGGCAAGAAACAGAGTAATCTTGTTCGGCTACTGCATGAAAAACGGCGAAATAACGACCGAACCAAAAGAAGTTTACGCAGTTGAAGAAATTTTTAGAGAATATCTGAATGGCAGCAGTTTTCTGCAAATCGCAAAGTTGATGGAGTCTGAAAAAATCAGGTACAGCGAGGATTCCGACCGTTGGAACAAAAATATGGTCAAGCGGATAATCGAAAATGAGAAATATCTCGGAACTGACAAATATCCGCAGATAATTGATGAGGATATTTTCAAGCGAGCAAATGAAAAGCGGGTACAGAAAGCTACTACGCTTAATCTGGTATGCGATGATTTACAGGGAATCAGAAAGGTTACATACTGCCTTGAATGCGGAGAAAAGCTTTTCAGAAAAACCAACGGCAAAGGACGTGAATATTGGAACTGCGGAAATCCCGATTGCTTTAAATATGAATATCGACTGACAGATCAAATGATAATAGGTGCAGTGCTGACCGTTTTAAACACTGCTATTGCAAATCCCAGCCTATTAGAGTACGGCGGCGAAATAAGCGTGTATTCCCCTACTGTCGATGTTATCCGTCAGCAGAATGAGATAAACCGGATGACAGATTCTGCTCAAATAGATTTTGACAGAGTGAAAGCTGAGATTTTCAGGCTTGCCGAGCTGAAATACGATTGCTGTACTTACAATGACAGTCCGCAGAAAACAGCGGAAATCAAGGCTCTGCTTGAAAATCACGAACAATTAAATACGCTCGATATTGGCTTATTTAAGTCCTGCGTAAACAGGATTTTGATAAGCCATTTTTGTACCATAGAGGTTGAATTAATCAATGGCACACGCATCCAAAACATATCAGAAAGGAATGAGAATTGTGTCAACCGCATCGAATGTAACGATAATTCCTGCGAAAGTTCAGACGGAAATAAACCGTGATAAATATCACCAATTGAGAGTAGCGGCATACTGCCGTGTAAGTACAGAGCAAGAGGAACAGCAAAACAGCTATCAGGTTCAGATCGCATATTACACAGACTTGATAAATCGCAAAAAAGAATGGACTCTTGCCGGAATTTTTGCCGACGAAGGTATCAGCGGTACACAGACAAAAAAGCGTACCGAATTTAATCGCATGATCCGTATGTGCAGAAACAAGAAAATCGACCTTGTAATTACCAAGTCGATATCAAGATTTGCCAGAAATACTGTGGATTGTTTGGAATATGTGCGACAGTTGAAAGACCTCGGGATCGGAGTGATTTTCGAGAAAGAGAACATCAATACGATGACAATGACTTCTGAATTTATGATAGCTCTGTACGGAAGTTTTGCTCAGGCAGAATCGGAGTCAATAAGCAAAAATGTAAGCTGGGGAAAAGAAAAAGCTTACCGTGAGGGCAAGGTACAGTTTCAGTATAAATATCTTCTCGGTTACAAAAAAGGTGCAGACGGCAAGCCTGAAATAGTTCCTGAAGAAGCGGAAACAGTTAAGCTGATTTTTAATATGTACCTTGACGGATACACGCTTTTAAATATCGCAGATACGCTTATGGCTCAGGGCAGAAGGACGGCTACAGGCAAAAATATTTGGAGTAAAGGCGAGGTTCAGCGTATTCTGAAAAATGAAAAATATGTCGGCGACGCACTTCTGCAAAAAAGTTTTACGGTGGACTGCATAACTCACAAAGTGGTGAAAAATAACGGTGAACGTCCTATGTATCTTGTGACAGACCATCATACGCCGATAGTTGACCGTGACACGTTCAACCGAGTACAGCAGGAGCTTGCAAGGCGAACTTCCAAGCGTAAAATCAGCGATAAAACCAAAACTGAGCAAGGCAAATACAGCGGAAAATATGCTTTATCCGAGCTGCTGATATGCGGTCACTGCGGAACTCCATACAGACGCAGGGTGTGGTCAAGAAACGGCAAAAAGCAGGTGGTCTGGCGGTGCATAAGCCGTCTGGAACACGGTAAAAAGTACTGCCCCGATTCACCTACGATCAAGGAAGAACAGCTCCATAAGGCGATAATTCGGGCGATAAACAATTACTATTCCTGCCGAAATGATATTGCAAGGATTTTAAAAGCGAATATTGGTTCGGTGCTTGAATGTCAAGGTCAGGAGGAAATTTTAGCTGCAGGAAAAAGACTTAGGGAAATCGACCAAGCAAGAAATGATTTAGTCAATTTGATAGCCTCCGGCGGCTGCGACGAGGACAAGCTTGACAGTGAATTTGAAAAGCTTTATGCGGAAGAACAGCAGTTGAGCGAACGTCTTGAAAATCTGAAATTGCAGAACAAAACTTCAGAAGGAACACAGGCGAAACTTGATGAAATTATGGATATGATAGAGCATGAAAAGTTTGAGTTGGAAACCTTTGATAATGTGCTGATACGCAAATTAATCGAGTGCATAAAAGTACTGAGTAAGACCGAAATATTGGTGATTTTCAAGGGCGGATACGAAGTTAGAACGGAAATTGAATAACGATTAAATTTACGGCTTGCGGAGAAATCTGCAGGCTGTTTTTGTTGGGAGGCGGTTATTTGGCAGGCAATTTTGATGGGATAAAGACAAGAAATTTTGGCATTGAGATAGAAATGACAGGCTTAACTCGCTGTCAGGCGGCAAAAGCGCTTTCAGGTGTTCTGGGAGGAGAGGTTGTCCATGAGGGTGGCACTTATGATAAATATACGGTTAAAGATATTAAAAGCAGGGATTGGTCTATTGTGTACGACGGAAGTATCAACTGTTACAATGCAAACGGCGACCGAGCTTCCAAATCCTACAGTGTGGAAATGAATTCTCCTGTTCTTGAATATGGGGATATTCCGCTTTTGCAGGAGGTTGTACGAGCTCTTAGAAAAGCGGGCGGAGTAACAGGTCCGAGATATTGTGCAGGCACGCATATACACATTTCGGCAGACGATTACACTCCGCAGCAGATACGCAATCTTGTAAATATTTTTGCAAGTAAGGAGGACTTTCTGTGGGACGCTTTGCAGGTTTCTTCTGCTCGTGAATCCTACTGTCACAAGATGGATAAGCAGTTCATCGAGGAAATTAACCGAAAAAAGCCTAAAGATATGGAAGAAATAAAGGGGCTTTGGTATCACGGCAGAATGAGCGAACAGTTTCAGCATTACTCAAATAGCCGATATGTTATCTGCAATCTGCACTCATTCTTTCAGCATGGTCATTACGAGATAAGGGCATACAACGGAAGTCTTCATGCAGGAGAGGTAAGAAGTCAGATAGTTCTTGCGCTTGCCATAAGCAATGCGGCAATGACTAAGAAATACTGTTCTCCGCACGTTTCGCAAAGCGATAATATGCGGTACAGCTTTCGTGTATGGCTTTTGAATCTTGGACTTATCGGAGATGAGTTCAAGAATTGCAGAACGCATTTGCTAAAACATTTGGATGGCGATATTGCATGGCGGCACCCGGAGGACGGAATAGCCGCAAGAGCAAAGCTGAAAGAAAAACGTGAAGCTGAACGGCAAGCCGCCCGTGGGCAGCGTGTCGAGCCTGTAAGCGAGGTTCAGGAGTTAAACGAAAATGTATCCGATGAAAATTCAGAGCCGACAGAGAGCGAATGTGAGAACTTTGAAGAAGATGAAGAAATGGGCATGGAAATGTCAATGTGATCGGAGGTAGAGAATGAAAAATAAACAGTTATATATTGCATATGGAAGCAATATAAATTTGGAGCAAATGGCATACAGATGTCCACATTCAAAGGTTGTAGGAACATCAGAAATCAAGGATTATGAATTAGAGTTCAGGGGCGTTGCAACAATCGTTCCGAATAAGGGTGCAAGAGTTCCCGTTCTGATATGGGAGCTTGACGAAAGGGATTTGCCTACTCTTAACAAATACGAAGGCTACCCCAGTTTCTACAGGCAGGAAAAAATGACCTTTGAAATGGACGGAAAAACCTACGAAGGTATGGCATATCTGATGAATCGTGGGACAATTTCTCCACCGAGTCAGCAGTATTACAACACGATTTTGCAGGGATACAGAGAAAACGGTTTGGACGAGAAATATCTTCAAACAGCTCTTGAAAATTCTCAGCAGCTTGAGTATTACGTGAATGATGAATTCGATGAGGATTTTGATGATGATTACGACCTTGACGATGATATGCAGATGAGATTTTAAGGAGAGTGGTTGAATGAAATACAATGGTTTTTATGTGAAAATATCTCCCGATACTGATCTGCATCGGGAGGATAAGGACGGTAATGATGTTCGCTGTAACGGGTTTACAGTTGAAGTCTTTGCAGATAAGTCCGAAAAGCTTGAAATTGATGTTTTTTCGGCTGCGGTGAATTTTGAACTGCTGGAAAACAGTATATCTGAGGTTGAACAGTTTGCTAAAGATTATGTGGATTGTGAGGAAAAAGAATATCGCAGAATGATCGATGAGTTCAATGAATATTGACCGGGAGGAATAATTTTTAATCGGAATGGTCATAATTTATATTGTTTTAGATATGCATCCATTTGGTATCAGCAAGACAATTTTAGGACTATCGTTTGATAGTCCTTTTTTCATGCCCAAATCACCGACAAATACCACAAAAAGATCGGTCAGTAATCCCATTTGGGATCTACTGACCGATCTTGCTGTTTATTCACTTGCACAAAACATAACGCCAGCCTTAAATCAACGTTCCTTGTCCATCAGCTCAAACCTGATACTGTGCAAGTCAAGCCCATTCTGTGCAAAGTATATCCTGAAAGTTGTGAAACGTGAGAACATAGGCGTTTCCTTTTCCATTGAAACAGCCTTGCCACCAGTGCCGTTGAACGTGAACGTACCCACCGCAGTACCCATATTGAACAGCGTCATAGGTATCTGTGCAAGCTCACTCTGTGTAGAGCTTGCCGTAACTATCACCCTGTAAATACCGAAGTTTGACAGGTCAAGAGCAAAGCTGTAAGAAGTGCCTTTCTTTGTGTCAATATCACTAAGGTCAAGAGTTATGTCACGGTCTACCTTATAAAACTGTACAGGCTTGTCGTCCTCCTGCTCCTCGTCCTCGCGGTTTATCACCTTGACAGTATCTCCTATACCCTCCGCACGCTTAAGAGCATTAGTGTGAAGAAGAAATCCGCATATGTTCGCCGCATTTCTCTGAAGCTCACACCTCTCTATACCGCCATTTTCAAGGGCAACAAGCGTGTTATCGTCATTCTTTTCTCCGTCAGGACAAACCATGTAAACATCGTTCTGTGCCCTAGCCATAGCTGCAAAATCCGTCTTGTCAGGCTCTTTGCCACGAACGTTTATGTTCGCCCACCAGTCCGTCATGGTGAAACCCTTGAAACCCCATTCCTCACGAAGTATCACTGTGTTAAGGTCAAAGTTTCCTGCCGTCCACAAGCCGTTTACTCTGCCATATGTGGTCATAACAGAGGAAGCTCCTCCCTCTTTTACCGCTATCTCAAAACCCTTTAGATATATCTCCCTGAGTGCTCTTTCCGATACCACCGAGTCGATAAAATGCCTGTTTGTCTCACGATTGTTCGCACAGAAGTGCTTTATCGTACCTGTCACCCCTGCACCAGCCATGCCCTTTAACTCAGCCGCCGCCATTTTGCCCGTAAGAAAAGGATCTTCCGAGAAATACTCAAAGTTTCTGCCGTTCAAAGGGTGTCTGTGAATGTTCATTCCAGGGCCAAGCAGACAATCCACCTTGTTAGCCGCCATTTCAAGCCCCATAAAAGTGAAAAGCTCACTTGTAAGCTCCTTGTTGAACGAAGACGCTATCATAGTGCCGTTCGGCAGGCTGAAAGCCTTTGTGCCGCAGTCAAGTCTCATGCCCGACGGACCGTCCGAACAGCAGCCAGCAGGTATGCCAAAGCCATTGAGATTTTCCGACACTCCCCCGAACGCCGAAGCCGTACCAGCCGTGACCCTAGGGCTTCCCATGCCCTCGCCCCTTATAATGCAGGAAAGGTCATAGTCTGAAAGCTGTGCAATAAATTCGTCCATTGTGTTCTTGCCGTTCTTAACGTCCCAAAGCTTTATGCCCTTGTCACCAGTGTATGCTATCTCTTTCGGAAGTTTCTCCAAACGCCTTGCACTTTCGTCTACCTCAGATACAGGCACAGCCTCTCTGCCAATGCTGAAAGCTCCGCCCTCGCAAACAGGCTTTATCCTCTCAAAACTCTCCACAGGAGCAAGCGACTGAGTGAGCCTTTCTGTTACCAAATCCTCACCCTGCTCAAAACTGCAAGCATATTCCGCACTTCTCACGTCACTGCCCACATAGAATTTATATTCCCCTGCTTCAAGCACATAGCATGACTTGTTGCCCGTCACACCCGAATCGTCATAAGAAGCAAGCTTTGCGATATCCACTGCTATCTCAACCACCTGCTCTTCCTGTGGTACAAGCTCCCTAGTCTTTTCAAAGCCGCAAAGCACTCTAGCCACCTTGCCGAGCCTTCCCTGCGGAGCTTCGCAGTAGACCTCTATTACCTCTTTGCCCTTGTAAGAACCGATATTTTTCACCGATACAGAAAGTTTCACAGCCCCCTCTGTTATCTCAGCCTTTTCCGTCTTTATCTCAAACGCAGTGTATGAAAGACCAAACCCGAACGGATAAAGCACCTTTTCTTTAGCAAAAGTCTCAAAATAGCGATATCCCACATAAATATCCTCAGCGTAAATATCCCTGTTTTTCTCCCTGCCGAAATTAGCATCCGAAGGGTAGTCCGACACCTTGTATGCGATAGTGTCAGGAAGCTTTCCGCTTGGGCTGACCTTTCCGATCAAAACGTCTGCCGTACCCTTTCCGCCTGTCATTCCCCCCTGCCAAACATAAAGCACAGCATCAGGGGCAATTTTGTTTATGTCGGTCATATCGATGATATTTCCCACATTGAGAAGCAAAACAACTTTTTTGAAATGTTTCCTCACCACCGTGAGCATTTCTATCTCGTCATCGCTTAGCAAATAAGAGCCTGCCCCCAGCCTGTTGTCCTGCTCCTCGCCTGCCGTCCTGCCTATTATCACAATGGCAGTTTCACAGCTTTTTGCAGTTTCTTTGACAAGCCCCTCGTCAAGTGGCATCTCTTTCTGCGACCACGGCTCTCCGCCCCAGCCCTCGCCTAAGTCGAATGGGTTTTCCTTGTCCCATTTTCTGTATGTGTCAAGAAGTTTCTCATTGACCTTTATGCCGTTATCAATAAGCCCGTCCAGAATGTTAACTACCTTAGTAACGTTCACCATTCCTCCCGAGCCTGTTCCACTTTTATAATAATGAAACTGTATGCGTCCGAAAACAGCCACCTCTTTGTCTGTATCAAGTGGCAGAGCATTATTTTCATTTTTGAGCATAACGATTCCCTCAGAAACCATTTTCGCCGCAGTATCAAGATATTTGTTCCAATCAAGCATTCTTTCCATAGCTTTCACCTTTCCAAATTTTCTATTGAATTTCAAAGTGTATTATAGCACAACCCTCCCACCTATTCAATAAAGATACTATGAACAATGGGTTTACTTTTTATATAGCATATCCTGTCCTCAGAAAAAATATTGCACAATGTGTTTATTTGTGCTATAATGAGTACATATGACTGCACCGCACGCTCCTTGTTCGGTGTTTCTTATTAAAAAATTATTGTCGGAGGGGTAAAAGTGGATAATATCGTCACTGTCAGCGGACACATAAACGCATCTATAAACTTTGCCATGCAGCAAAACTATGTCCCTGTCATAAGAAACCTTGTAGTAAATAACAACTCAGAGGAAGTCCTTGAGAATATCGTCCTTAAAATAACATTTGAGCCTGAGTTCGCAAAGGAATTTACATATCATATCGGCTCTATCCCCGCAAAAAGTTCTGCCGAGATATCACCGGTGAGAATAACTACAAATACCGAACTTCTCTTTTCACTTACCGAAAAAACTATAGGCTCTATCACTATGGATATCCTGCAAAATGACGTGGTCATATGTACTCAGCATGAACAGATCGAACTGCTCGCCTGCGACCAGTGGAGCGGTATCAATATCATGCCTGAAATGATAGCAGCCTTCGTCACACCTAATCACCCTGCACTCTCAAACGTTATCCATGACGCCTCTGAATTTCTGAAAAAGTGGAAAGGCGACCCGTCTTTTACCGGCTATCAGACCAATAATCCTAATAACGTCAAGCTCCAAATGGCTGCAATATTTGCCGCCCTCGTCCAGCAAAGGATAGTCTATTGTAATCCCCCTGCAAGCTATGAAACTGTAGGTCTGCGTGTCCGCCTGCCGCATAAAGTGCTTGAAGAGAAAATGGGCACTTGCCTTGACCTCGCCCTGCTCTACGCCTCCTGCCTTGAGGCAGTTGGACTTCACCCCCTGCTTTTCTTCACCAAGGAGCACGCTTTCTGCGGCTGCTGGCTAGAAAATGAGACCTTTGCCGACTGCTGCGTTGACGACGTTTCCGCAGTGGAAAAGCGTATCGCCGAAAACGCCGAGGAAATGCTCCTAGTCGAGTGCACCGATTTTGTTGACGGCAGCACCCATGACTTTGAGCGTTTTGACCACGCCATGAAACACGGCAAAGACCATATCATTAATACTCAGGATTTTATATGCGTGATAGACGTCCAGCGTAGCCGTGGCAGCGGCATACGCCCTGTCCCATTGCGTCCAGAGCAGTCTTTCTCAGGTGCACAACTGGCAGAAAATGATTTGAACCTAAAGAGCATCTCCGCCCCTTCTGAACTTGACAGCTCATTGCTGGGCAAAGTCGCAGAGGGCGACGGTCAGCCTGTAACAAAGCTTAGAATATGGGAAAGAAAGCTCCTTGATTTCAGCCTGCGTAACTCCCTGCTGAACTTCCGTGTCACAAAGAATACAATGCAGATCATGACCGCAGACCTTGGAAAGCTTGAAGACGAGCTTGCAAGCGGCAACGACTTCCGCATTATGGAAATACCAGCCGAGTGGACAGGCTCTCCCCGTGACGCTAAGATATTCGCTATCGAAAATGACAAAGACCTTGTGACGAACATCGCCGAAACAGAGTTCAAAAATAAACGCATAAGAACTTTCCTCAGCGAAACTGACCTTGACTCTGCCCTGAAAAACCTCTACCGCTCAGCCAAAGTGAGCATGGAGGAAAACGGCAGCAATACCCTCTTTCTTGCATTGGGCCTTCTCCGTTGGTATGAAAGCGACCTTTCCGAAAAGCCACGCTATGCACCGCTCGTGCTCATACCGATAGATATCGTCCGCAACGCACGAAATAAGGGCTATATAATAAGGAGCAGACAGGAAGAAACTCAGATAAACGTCACCCTCCTTGAATATCTCCGCCAAGACCACGGCATCAATATCACAGGTCTTGACCCTCTCCCACTTGATGAACACGGCATAGACCTGCCCCTTGTTTTCAACACTATCCGTCAGGCTATCATCGACAAAAAACGCTGGAACATAGAGGGATATGCCTTTATCGGGCTGTTCTCGTTCAGTCAGTTCGTAATGTGGAACGACCTCCGCAACCGCTCAGAAGAGATAAAGCAGAACAAGGTGGTTTCAAGCCTTATTGAGGGCAAGCTTACCTATACCCCCGAGGATATCAGCATAACACCTGAAAATATAGATACCGACCTTGATATGGAGAATATGGCAGTGCCAATGAGTGCCGACTCATCACAGCTTGCCGCCGTTGCCGCCGCAGGCAGCGGACAAAGCTTTGTCCTCCATGGCCCTCCGGGAACAGGAAAATCTCAGACTATCACCAACATGATAGCAAACGCACTCTATAATGATAAAAGCGTGCTGTTCGTCGCAGAAAAAATGGCAGCCCTGAACGTTGTTCAAAAACGTCTTGCAAATCTGGGCCTTGACCCATTCTGCCTTGAACTCCACTCCAATAAAACAAATAAGTCCTCCGTCCTTGCGGAGCTTGACAAGGCTCTTGAAGTGGGCAGGATAAAATCCCCTGAGGAATATTCCGCCGAGGCGGCAAAGCTCAAAGCACAAAAGGCTCAGCTCAACGACACCATAACCGCACTTCACGAAAAACGCAGCTGCGGAGCGACCCTCTATGAAACCATATCCGCCTATGAGCATGACATTTCTCAGCACGGAAAAATCGCCGTCCCACACAGCTTGCTTGAAAATGCCACAGACGAAACTATCGCACACTATAACGAACTTGTGCATAAATATTCCGTAGCCATATCCGAAACAGGCAGCTTTGCCGACTTTCCGCTGAACGATATCGCAACCACCTCATATTCTATCGAGCAGCGTGACAAATTCCGCAAAACAGCCTCCGAACTTGCAGATTCCGCCGCAGCGTCATCGCAGTGTGCTCACGCTCTTGCAAACGCCTATGGCTATAGCGGAGCTTTGGATAAAGCCGCAGTAAAAATGCTTTCAGAGGTTTTCAAAGCCTGCCACGCAGACGGCGAACTCCTCAGCGGACTTCTCTGTGCCCCTCACTATGACCTTGCAATGCAGAAGATAAAAGACACCCTGTCAATGGGCAAAGAATACAGCAGCCTTTCCTCGGATATCCTCACAAGCTTTGAAAAAAGCGTCTTTGACTTTCCTGCCTCAGAATCAAGAATGGTCTATAAGCAGGCAGTTCAAAGCTGGTTCCTGCCGAAAGCAATGAAACTTGGCAAGCTTGTAAAAAGCCTGAAACTCCATGCCAAAGACCCGTCGTCAGTGACAAAGGCGAACCTTTCGGATATCCTTGACAAGCTTTGCACCATAAACGAAAAGAAAGACGCTTTACGCAGCGTGCCGTCCGATATCACTTCCCTGCTCACAGGCATTTATATGAACGAGCAGACCGACTGGAACGTCCTTGAAAAAGCCGTCGCAAAAACAGACGGAATCATGACCGCTGTAAAAACAAAAAATGACGCCAACCCTGCCGCAATGGCTGAAAAGATCAGAACAGCGACCTGCACCACCGAGGGTCAGACCCTTTCCGCTCATCTTGATAAGCTCAAAGAGTTTGAAACTGAGTTCATGGCAGATATGTCCTCTTTGGAAAATAACGCCGATTGGCTAGCAGTATCAGCAGATAGATTCAGCACCTATGCCGACAATGCAGACAAGCTCAGATATGCGGCTGAATTCAACAGTGCAGACAAAGAGCTTTCAGAAAACGGTCTGTCAGGCGTCTGCGAAAGCTATCGCAGCGGCAGCGTGAACAGCCAGAACGTCAGCTCCGCATTCTCCTGCTGCCTTAACTATGAGCTTTCACTGATGATAATAAATAGCGACAAGCGTTTGCGGAGTTTCAGCAGCAATACTGCAAACGACCTTATCACGCAGTTCAAGGATACCATAGACAACTTCTCACGCCTTACCGTTCAGGAGCTTTTGGCACGCCTTTCTGCAAAAGTCCCGGTCGCAGGCTCGTCCTGTGCCTCGACCTCTGAAATGGGTATCTTGAAACGTGCCATAAAGAGCAACGGCAGAATGATGTCCCTGAGAAGTCTTTTTGATAAGATACCAAATCTTCTCCGCAAGCTTTGTCCTTGTATGCTCATGAGCCCGATATCAGTGGCACAGTATATAGACCCGTCATTCCCTAAGTTCGACCTTGTTATCTTTGACGAGGCGTCGCAGCTGCCTACAGCCGAGGCGGCAGGCACTATCGCAAGAGGCGAGAACGTTGTTATCGTCGGCGACCCTAAACAGCTGCCTCCGACAAACTTCTTCTCTTCAAACAGGATAGACGAAGAAAACAGCGAAAAAGAAGATCTCGAAAGCCTCCTTGATGACTGCCTTGCTATCTCCATGCCGCAGCAGTATCTCAAATGGCATTACCGTTCACGCCACGAGAGCCTTATTGCATACAGCAACATGAAATACTATGACAACAAGCTCCTTACCTTCCCGTCACATAACGACCTTATCTCAAAGGTAAGCATCGTCCACCCTGAGGGTCACTATGACAAGGGCAGAACAAAGCAAAACAAATCTGAGGCAAGAGCCGTTGTTGACGAGATAATAAGACGCATGAGCGATGAAACGCTCCGCAATGACAGCATAGGCGTTGTAACATTCAGCTCCGTCCAGCAAAATCTCATTGACGATATGCTCTGCGAAGAGTGGGCGAACCACCCTGAGCTTGAAGAGCTTGACCGCAAGTCACAAGAGCCTGTGTTCATCAAAAACCTTGAGAACGTTCAGGGTGACGAGCGTGACGTTATCCTATTCTCTGTTGGCTATGGCCCTGACGAAAAGGGACAGGTTTCAATGAACTTCGGCCCTCTCAACCGTGACGGCGGCTGGAGAAGACTGAACGTTGCAATATCACGAGCAAGAAAAGCCATGATAGTTTATTCCGTCCTCCGCCCTGAGCAGATCGACCTGTCAAGAACACGTTCCGAGGGCGTCGCAGGACTTAAAGGTTTCCTAGAGTTCGCCGAAAGAGGCAGACTTGCAGCCGTCCAGCACGGCACTGACCTTAGCGTAAAGAACACCATTTCGGAGTGTATCGCAAAAGCCGTTGAAAATATGGGCTATAAAGTCAAATGCAATATCGGCAGCTCTGAGTTCAAAGTCGATATCGGCATCATCGACCCTGCCAACGAAAACGAATATCTCCTTGGCATACTTCTTGACGGACAGAACAGCTCCGGCATCTCCACCGCTCAGGACAGATTTATCCTCCAGCCTAGCGTGCTCAAAGGTCTTGGCTGGAACATCATGAGAGTGTGGACGCTTGACTGGTTTGATGACAGCGAGCGTGTTCTCAGGAACATCAAAGCCGCCATTGACGAAATCCCAACGCAGGAAAGCACAGTTTCCGAACCGTCAAAGCCTGCTGTATTTGCAGCGTCACAGTTTGAGCGTGAAAACGCCGCCGATATCGTGTCCGAAAGCTGCAAGCCATACGAAAGTGCAGACCTTGGCACAGTTGGAACGCCTGAGGGCTTTTACAGAGCCGAGAACAAGCCGCAAATAAGAGCCACCGCCGAAAAGATACTCGCCGCCGAATCACCGATAAGTCAGAACCTTCTGACCAAAAAGGTGCTCAGTGCATGGGGCATCACCCGCAGCGGAGCAAAAATAGAAAGCATTTTCCTTGACGCCACACAAGGCATAACAGACTGCGTCACCGCAGATGAGGACAGAGTGTTCATCTGGCAGAGGGGTCAGAGCCCTGAGCAATACACGATTTACCGTGTAAGCGACGACGCAAAACGCAGTGCCGATGATATCCCGTCTGAGGAGATAATAAATGCAGTGAAAGAAGTTCTTTCTCAGCAGATAAGCCTCTCAGAATCCGACCTTATAAGAGAAACAGCCAAAAAGCTAGGCTATTCCAGAACCGTAGGCGTTGTGGAAAGCACCATAAGCTTTGCCGTAAGAAAAGGTGTGTCCGCAGGAAAGCTCACAAGAGCAGAAAACGGATATATCTCCGCCGCACAATAAAAAACTACCCCCTGCCGCAGATGATGCAGCAGGGGGAATTTATATTCATAATTTTTTCGTCAATGCAGTGACATTCTCGCTCCTTGAAAGATCTTTGATTTTGTAGTATAATCTAAATAAAGAATACAACGACAGGAAATGATAAAAATGAACGCAATAAAAAAAGCCCTTAATTTTGCAAAAAATGAAATCGTTCTGACGATCTCGCTCATTCTTGCTGTTATATCGGCTTTTTTCGTCACGCCAAACAAAACCTATGCAGACTATATAGACTTCCGCACTCTTGGACTTCTTTTTTCACTTATGACTGTGACCGAGGGCTGCAAAAAACTTGGACTTTTTGAACGCTGTGCAAATGCCATACTTGGCAAGGTACACAACACATTTCAGCTTTCTGCTGTTCTTGTGGGGCTATGCTTTTTCTCCAGTATGTTCATAACGAATGACGTTGCACTTATCACTTTTGTACCCCTGAGCCTAACAGCCCTCTCATCGCTGAGAAACATTGGCGAAAAACTCATCATACCAATTACTGTTCTGCAAACCATAGCTGCAAATCTTGGCAGTATGCTTACTCCTATAGGCAATCCACAGAATTTATACCTCTTTGGTATATCAAACATGACCCTTGGTGACTTCTTAAAGCTCATGCTACCATACACAGTTGTTGCGGCGGTAATGCTGCTCATATGTATATCTATAGTTTGCCGCAGCACAGAACAATTTGACTTTGAACAAACCAGCAGCACCGAAAGGGTCGATACAAACACTGCTAAAAACAAAGCAGGTCTTTTAGTATGCCTTTTTCTTTTCATTCTCTGCCTGCTGACAGTTGCAAGACTTATCCCGTGGCAGGCAACAGCCCTTGCTGCCCTTCTTCTGACCGCTATATCCCACAAGGAAATACTAAAAAAGGTGGATTACCCTCTCCTGCTGACATTCTGCGGATTTTTTATTTTTATAGGAAACATGGGAAAACTTGATTTTTTCAGAAATGCCTTGAAAAGTATCCTTGAGGGTCACGAACTGCTTATTTCCGCTGCGGCAAGTCAGATAATAAGCAATGTGCCATGTGCGATACTTCTTTCAGGCTTTACAGATGACCTGAAAGCCCTGATAGTCGGCACGAACATAGGCGGTCTTGGTACTCTTATCGCCTCCATGGCGAGCCTTATTTCCTACAAGCAGATATGCCGCAGCTACCCAAAAAAGAAAGGCAGATATTTTGCATTTTTTACAGCCGCAAATATAACTTTCCTCGCCATAATGGCTTTGACTGTGAAGATCGCATACTGAAATAAGTTTTCTATACCCTGCCCACTTTATCTGCATAACATTTCCGCTAAATGACCACACTATCCTCAGGAGGTGCTGTTATGCTGGAATTTTTTGCAGGCACACTGGTGGGCGGTTTTGTTGGCGTTGTAACAATGTGCCTTTGCGTCACTGCCGGTGAAAGCGACCGTCATGATGAACGATAATATGATAAGACGTTCGTAAGTAAATAAGCGGACGAAAGCTGTTCGCCGCTGAGAATGTCGAAAAAGTGTTAGATCAACGGGCGACCTGAGGTCACCCCTACAAAGTTTTAATAGGTAAACTTCGTGATTTTAACCAAAAAAGCTGCTGCAAAATCTCCCTTTGCGGCGGCTTTTTTATGCCGTTTCGTATTGACAAATACTCCGCTTTGTACTATAATATTATCATTGCACTTTAATAGGTAAAAACGCAAAAGCATAAAAGCATTAAAGTGATATATGAAGTAAAAGGAGTGTATAAGATTGACCGCAAGATGGATAGTATTGGTGATATACCTTGCACTTATGATAGGCATAGGCGTTTATTACCGCAGAAAATCGGCAAGCGTCAATGATTTTGTACTGGGAGGAAGAGGTCTTGGAGCATGGTTCACAGCCTTTGCATATGGAACTTCTTACTTCTCGGCAGTAATTTTTGTAGGATACGCAGGAAAATTCGGCTGGAATTACGGCGTGGCGTCAACATGGGTAGGAATAGGAAACGCTGTTATCGGCTCGTGGCTGGCGTGGAAAGTTCTTGGCAGACGAACAAGAATAATGTCAAAGCACCTTGAGGCAAAGACCATGCCTGAGTATTTTGAAAAGAGATACAACAGCAAGCCTTTGAAGATAGTTTCCGCACTTATCGTGTTCGTATTCCTTATTCCTTACACGGCGTCAGTTTACAACGGCTTGTCAAGACTTTTTGAAAAAGGCTTTGGCATACCTTACAAATACTGCATAATCGGCATGGCAGTTTTCACAGCGGTCTATGTTATCATGGGCGGATACAAAGCTACGGCACTCAATGATTTTATTCAGGGTATCGTAATGCTGGTGGGCATTGCGGCGGTAGTGCTGGCGGTGCTTGGAGAAAACGGCGGTCTTGGCAGTTCTTTTGAACTGCTGGGTGACATTCCTGACGCAAATGGCGACAAGGGTGCATATTCGTCACTTTTCGGCCCTGACCCTATAAATCTTGCAGGCGTTGTTATACTCACTTCTCTCGGCACATGGGGACTTCCTCAAATGGTGCAGAAATTCTATGCTATCAAAGACGACAAGGCTATCAAGACAGGAACTATAGTATCAACATTTTTCGCAGTAGTGGTAGCAGGCGGCTGTTACTTCCTTGGCGGATTCGGCAGACTTTTTGTAAAGAGCGTTGACGGACTGCCTGAGGGTGGATTTGACGGAATAGTTCCGACCATGATGGAAAAGCTCCCTTCGCTGCTGTTCGGACTTGTTATTGTACTTGTTCTTTCGGCGTCAATGTCAACACTTTCATCGCTTGTACTCACATCAAGCTCGACCCTGACTATCGACCTTATCAAGCCGATAATGAAAGAAAAAATGGATGACAAAAAACAGCTTATCACAATGAGGATATTCATTGCGGTATTTCTTATCATCTCGGTTGTGCTTGCGGTAATCACTCTTGAAAATCCGCAGACTGTTATTTCCACTCTCATGTCTATCTCATGGGGTGCACTTGCAGGAGCATTCCTTGCACCGTTCATGTACGGACTTTTCTGGAAGGGCGTAACAAAGGCAGCCTGCATGGCAAGCTTTATTGCAGGAGTAGGCATAACGGTCGTACACATGGCATACTACACCCTTGCAGGACACACAGGCACACTTTGGGGCATAAACCTTGCCTCGCCGATAAATGCAGGAGCATTTGCGATGCTTTTCGGACTGGTTCTTGTACCTATCGTTAGTCTTATCACAAGGCAGAGCGACGCTGACAAGGCTCATGCTGAAAAGGTGTTCGAGTGTTATAATGACAGCGAGATATGATCTTATATCGCTTACATACTTGAAATGCAGACAGGGACGGACTTTGTTCGTTCCTGTTTTGTTGCCGTGGGTTTTAGCCTCTTTTATTCAATTTTCAAGTTACGTTCGGGGTATGACATTTGGTATTATGCCCTAGGTGTTGCATACACAAAATATCACAATGCACGCCCACGTCCTGATACAAGTACTCTACAGCCTGTTCCAGAACCTCTCGTCGGGTTCACTAAGTCGCAGGGCTTGTACGTGCCCGCAAGTATCTAAGACGCTTTCTACTTATCCCTGAAAAATGCTCTTTTGTTGCATAAAAAATGCAACAATTAATGGATTATTGCCAAATTAAATCATAAATCATTTGTTTGCACAAATTGACCACAGAAATTTTGTATAATATCCACTGTAGGGGCGAACAGTGTTCGCCCGTTTTCCTACCTGAACTAACTTTTGGGGGTTCACATTATTTAGGTGTATACAAACAGCAAAAAGTTCCATAAAACACCGTTCAACACCTGAACGCATTTTATGGAACTTTTTTTAGATTATAAATTTCTTCGCCTTGTTTACAATACTGCGGTCGTTTTCATAAGACAAGACCTGTCCTGCCCTGCCGATCTCGACCCAGCGTATGTCTGCGATCTCCTCTTCCTGAGGAGTATAGTCGGTGTTCTTTGCCTTGCCGATAAAGTAGACAACGATCTTCTGCGTGTCCTTCCTTGGTGAATAGGACACTATCTCTCGAAACGTGGTATCAAGATTTACGTCTATCCCCGTTTCCTCCATGATCTCACGTTTGGCAGTTTCTTCCTCTGTTTCGTTGCCCTCAACGTGTCCTTTCGGGAATGACCAGTGACCGCTGTTGATATGCTTTATCAGCAATATCTCAGTGTTGCCGTGATATTTTCGGTAAACGATAGCACCGCAGGATTTTTCATGCAGCATCATTTTTCCTTTCCGGAGCTTTGCCCCAATATTTACTCATTGATTTAATTATATCACAACAGTCCTCATTTGTCTATACCCTTTAATAAATATACTCCTATTTTGTGCATATTTCACAAACTCGTGAAAATAAAAAAAGCCGTGCCAAAGCACAGCTTTTTGAAACAGTCAAAGATTATTCCTCAACCTTGTTCTCGATATACTTAACGATATCGCCAACAGTCTTGATGTTCTCGACCTCTTCATCAGGGATCTCTACATCAAAGCTTTCCTCGATGCTCATTACAAGGTCAACTACGTCAAGTGAATCAGCACCGAGATCCTCTGTGATAGAAGCCTCCATAGTTACTGCGTCCTCTTCAACGTCCAACTGCTCTACGATAATGTCCTTGATCTTATCAAATACCATTACTTTACCTCCATTCTGTACTTTACTGGGTTTGCCGCTCAGTGCAGCATATATGACAGCCGCAGCCGCTCATTAAACGGCAAATCATTCGGCATGATCATCTGAAAAAACTCATTCCTGCGGGTCTTCCTCAAACTCGCCCACAGTTCTAAACTTATTATAACGCCCCTCAAGCAATTCGTCAAGACCTTTTTGCAATTTTCTTTCCAAAGCCTCGCTGATATAATCGGATATATTTTCCGCAGTGAGCTGGGGGTCATTATGTGCACCGCCGTCAGCCTCAGAAATTATATGGTCACACACCCCAAGTCTTGTGAGATCCTCTGCGGTTATCTTCATTATATCGCACGCCTCACGCTCTCTTGTGGAATCTTTCCACAGGATACTTGCAAAGCCTCTTGGCGATATTACTGAATAGATAGCGTTCTCAAGCATGGCAAGCTCGTCGCACACAGCCAGAGCCAACGCTCCGCCTGAGCCGCCCTCTCCCAGAATTATCGAGATAACAGGGGTCTTGAGGGTCATGAACTCCATGATATTTTTAGCGATAGCCTCGCCCTGTCCACGCTTTTCTGCCTCTACGCCGCAGAACGCACCTGCTGTATCCACAAGGCATATGACCGGTCTATGGAACTTCTCTGCCTGTCTTGCAAGTCTGAGAGCCTTTCTATAGCCCTCAGGGTGCGGCATACCAAAATTGCACTTCTGATTTTCTGCAAGATCTCTGCCCTTTACCTCAGCAATGACTGTTACCGGTATGCCCTTGAAATAGGCTATACCGCCCATGACAGCACCGTCATCACCAAAAAGTCTGTCTCCGTGCATTTCAAAGAAGTCGTCAAATATAAGGGGGATATAGTCCTTTGCGGTAGGTCTGCCCTTATGTCTGATTATATCAAGTCTTTGACAAGCTGTCAACTCACTCATTTGAGGACACCTCCTTTGCAGGCTTATGAAGTCTGAGTATATGAGCAAGAACTCTTCTCATTTTCTTTCTTTCAACTATCATATCCACAAAGCCGTTTTCAAGCATAAATTCTGCTGACTGGAAATCGTCAGGAAGTTTCTGCTTTATCGTGCCCTCTATGACACGTCTGCCGGCAAAGCCTATAAGCACCTTTGGCTCTGCGATTATGATATCGCCCAGTGACGCAAAGGACGCTGTAACGCCGCCTGTGGTAGGGTCAGTCATGACTGCGATATAGAGCAGACCTGCCTCGTTATGTCTTGCCACTGCTCCGCTGGTCTTTGCCATTTGCATAAGAGAAACGATACCCTCCTGCATTCTTGCTCCGCCTGAGGCTGTGAATGCGATAACAGGGAGCTTATTTGCTGTTGCGAACTCGATAGCTCTTGTTATCTTCTCGCCCACAACGCTGCCCATTGACGCCATCATATAGTTTGAATCCATAACTATAATGACTATCTCCTCGCCTCTTATAGTAGCTTTTCCTGTGAGCACGGCGTCTTTAAGACCTGTTTTTTCTCTAAGAGCCTGCTGCTTTGCCTCATAGTCGGGAAAATCTATAGGGTTCTTTGAGATCATATCCTTGTCAAACTCCTCGAAGCTGCCCTTATCTACAGTGATATCAAGACGCTCTCTTGCGGTCAGTCTTGAATGATAGTTACAATGCGGGCAGACCTTGCCGTTTGCCTGAAACTCCTCCATGAACGTGACATTTCTGCACCTTGGGCACTTGAAAAGCAGTCCCTTAGGGATATCGGTCTTTTTCTTGTCTTCGTCCGCCTTATCGCCGTTAAATCTTACTTTAACGACCGAAAACAGATCTTCAAGCATTATTCCTTACTCCTCTCGTCTGCCAAAATGTCAGTACGGTTAAGAAAACCGTTATCGTAATTGCCCTCAAGAAACTCAGGGCGTCTTATAAGTTTCAGCTGGAAATCCACGTTTGTGGCAACGCCGTCTACTATGAACTCAGACAATGCCCATGTCATTTTAGCCACTGCCTCTTCCCTGGTCTTGCCGTGGACGATGAGCTTGCCTATCATTGAATCGTAATAAGGCGGTATCTCATAGCCCTGATAAACTGCAGTATCTACTCTTATTCCTGGTCCTCCCGGGATAAAGAGCGACTTTATCTTGCCAGGTGACGGTCTAAAATCAAGAAGCGGATTTTCCGCATTTATACGGCACTCTATTGCATGACCTGAAAGCTTTATATCCTCCTGCTTTATGGACAATCTCTGTCCGGAGGCGATAAGCAGCTGCTGTTTTACAAGGTCAACGCCTGTGACAGCCTCTGTGATAGGGTGCTCCACCTGTATACGGGTGTTCATTTCCATGAAATAGAACTCGCCGTTTTTATCCACAAGGAACTCGATAGTGCCTGCGTTCCTATAGCCGCAGACCTTAGCGGCTGTACAAGCGGCTTTGCCCATTTTCGCACGGAGCTCCTCATTCATAAAGCTTGCAGGGGACGGAGCCTCTTCAAGGACTTTCTGATTTCTTCGCTGCATTGAGCAGTCACGCTCGCCGAGGTAGATAACGTCGCCATAATTATCGGCAAGTATCTGTATCTCAATATGCTTAGGGTCTTCTATGAATTTCTCGATATATATCTCGTCGTTGCCAAAGCAAGCCAAAGCCTCCTGCTTTGCGGCGGTCATCTGAGCCTCAAGCTCGTCGTCGGAATGGACTATCCTTATACCACGTCCTCCGCCGCCTGCTGACGCTTTGACCATGACAGGGTAGCCAAGATCTCTTGCCAGCGTATGGGCTGCATGGATATTTGAGATCGCACCGTCTGAGCCCATTATAACAGGCACGCCAGCCTCTTTCATGGTTTCCTTTGCCTGTGCTTTATCACCCAGCATTTCGATAGACTCGGCTCTTGGTCCTATGAAAGTTATGCCGCACTTTTCGCACATTCTTGCAAAAGACGGGTTTTCAGACAGAAAGCCAAAGCCCGGGTGGATAGCGTCTGCACCTGTTATCTCGCAGGCGGAGATTATCGCCCTGACGTTAAGATAACTGTCCTTGCTTGGTGCAGGGCCTATGCAGACTGCCTCGTCTGCTATCTGAGCATGGAGAGCGTTTCTGTCGGCGGTTGAATATACCGCAACAGTATGTATGCCAAGCTCTCGGCAGGCTCTTATAATGCGGACAGCGATCTCGCCTCTGTTCGCTATCAATACTTTTTTGAACATATTATGCCTCACTAATAATTATTTAATTATTTTCGGAACTTGCGGACTAGATAAACTATCTGCCATATGAGCATAAACGGCAGAACAGGCAGAATAGTAAGCATAAGGCAAGTCCAGAACATAGCCCTAAAAAAAGCTTCCGTCCCGTAATACATTGAACATTCGCCCATAAAAGGTCCTTCTTTATATCCAGCAAACATACTGTACAAGCTGTAAAGAAATATCAGCACTATGGGAGCAAATGAGATCAGAAACAGCACAAAGCTTATTTTTCTTTGTTTATAGCTCTGCAAAGACTCAGCATATCTTTTGTTTATCGCTCTTTTTATCAGATAGGTCAGCAGCCACACCAACTGGTAAAGAACAGCAACGGTGGGAAGTATCCACAACAGATTGTCAAAAACAGACCATACCCAGCTGCCAAACCACTCGGCGATGAATTTTTCCGCCAAATTTGAAAATGACCTATCCTCATATGATCTTGCCAACTCTGACACATAATTCACAGCTCCAATGGTATGACCAATGATACCGATGAAAACAAGTGCTGCTGATATATACAGCGGTGTTTTTGAACGCTCAAACTTTGCCACAAGCACTCCCCCCTTGCTCACCGCATATCCGAACTTATTAAATTACTAAATTGCTTTATTACTTTATCGCAAAAGTTATCTCAGCGGAAACAGCCTTCTTGCCGTTTACAGAAGCAAGTGCCTTTCCAACGCCGATAGGACCCTTGACTTTGATTATCTCCACCTCGATATCCAGCTTATCACCAGGCACTACCTGCTGACGGAACTTACAGTTGTTTATGCCGCCGAACAGACCTATCTTGCCCTTGTTCTCAGGAAGTGAAAGCAGTGCAACTGCACCTGCCTGTGCACACATCTCTACCATAAGTACACCTGGAGTAACAGGATAGTTCGGGAAATGTCCCTTGAACCAAAAATCCTCGGCCTTTATATACTTTGTAGCCTTTACACGCTTGCCCACTTCAAGCTCGTTTACCTCGTCGATAAGCAGAAACGGGTCACGGTGAGGGATTATTTCCATGATCTGCTCTTTATTCAAAACAACTGCCATTGTCTTTCCTCCAAATTAGTTTAGTCAAGTATCATTATGGTCTGATCGAACTCAACAGCGTCGCCGCTGTTTACGCATATCTCTCTTACCACACCGTCAAATTCGCTCTGTACTTCGCTCATTACCTTCATGGACTCGATAATGAAGATAGTGTCGCCCTTCTTTATCTTGTCGCCAACGCTTACGAACGGCTTTGAATCAGGTGACGGAGCGGCATAGAATGTTCCCACGATAGGAGCTTTAACTGCCTTGCCGCCTGACACTGGTGCGGAAACTGCCGCAGCCTCAGGAGCAGCCTGTGAAACAGGTGCAGCTGTGCCAACAGCCATTGGCATAGGCATTCCCATTGGTGCAGGAGGAGGGCACTTTTTGCCCTTCACTGTTATCACCTTGTCGCCGTCAGCTATTGTTATCTCACCGAGGTCTTTATTCTTCACGATATCGGCAAGCTTTTCTATTGTTTCAAGGTCAAACTGACCGTAAATCTTTTCACTCATATCAGTTTCTCCTTATCAGTCGCACTTCTTGATACAGATAGTAGCATTATGTCCGCCAAAGCCCAGAGAGTTTGAAAGTGCTGCATAGACAGGCATTTCTCTGTTGCCCTCAACGCAGTAGTCAAGGTCGCACTCAGGGTCAGGAGTGGTGTAGTTTATTGTCTTATGAACAAAGTCATTCTTAACGGAAAGTGCGGTAACGATAGCCTCTATTCCGCCTGCTGCACCGAGAAGGTGACCTGTCATGGACTTTGTGGAATTTATAACAGTCTTTCTCGCTGCCTCTTCGCCGAGAGCGATCTTGATAGCTGTTGTTTCATACTTATCGTTAAGACCTGTTGATGTACCGTGAGCGTTGATATAGTTTACCTGCTCAGGTTTCAGACCAGCCTCTTCGTAGGCATACTTCATTGCATATGCTGCAGGCTCGCCTGTTGGTGATGGGCTTGTCATATGGTAAGCGTCGCCGGTCGCACCGTAGCCTCCTATCTCAGCTATGATATTCGCACCTCTTGCCTTAGCGTGCTCATATTCCTCAAGGCAAAGGATACCTGCACCCTCGCCGAGGACAAAGCCCTGTCTGTTCAGGTCGAATGGAGTTGACGCCTTATCAAGCTCTGTAGCCTTTGAGAGAGCCTTCATGTTATTGAATCCGCTGAGTGCGAAATGAGAGATACAAGCCTCTGAGCCGCCGCAAAGGCAAACGTCAAGGTAGCCGTCCTTTATCTTTCTGAAGGCCTCGCCGATAGCGTGAGTACCTGACGCACAGGCTGTTGTGGTACAGAAATTATCGCCCTTAAAGCCTGTCTGCATTGCAACAGTGCCGGCAGCCATATTGCCTATCATCATAGGGATAAAGAATACGGACACCTTATCAGGCTTTTCGTTGAACTTTGTGACTTCCTTTTCAGTCATGTTAAGACCGCCGATACCAACGCCGATTATAACACCTGCTTTGAAAGGATCAACGTCCTTGAAATCAGTGCCGGCCATGGCAAGAGCCTGCTTTGCAGAGCACACAGCGAACTGTGTGAATCTATCCATTCTCTTTGCCTCTTTTTTGTCTATATACTCTGTGCAGTCAAAATCCTTGACTGCTCCGACTATCTTTACAGGGAAATTCTCGGTATCGAACTGATCAACATATGAAAGACCGTTCTTGTTAGCCTTGATGTTCTCCCAAAACTCTTCTACGTTCTTTCCAAGAGGGTTTACTGTACCCATACCTGTGATAACAACTCTTCTCATTTAAACACTCCTTTATTTCTGAAACAATGATATATCTTATATTCCCACGGCACATATCGAGCACATGGCTTGTGGGATAACGGGCAAACGCTGTTCGTCCCTACATTATTGCTTGATATAAAGCCAAACAATATTTTTATTCGGTCTGCATATTTTCGCTGAGCGGACACAAATTACATCATACCGAAACGCACGGCGTAAGATGCCCGTCACGGCGAGTGACCGAGTGGCTACATCATAAGTCCGCCGCTTATTTCTATTACCTGTCCTGTAACGTAGCTTGCGTCCTTTGAGGCAAGGAATGATACAACGCCTGCTATCTCATCTACCTCGCCGTAACGTTTCATTGCTATCTGATTTATCATAGCCTGTTTCTGAGCGTCTGTAAGCTTGTCCGTCATAGGGGTCTTGATAAATCCAGGGGCAACTGCATTGCAGGTGATACCTCTTGAGCCAAGCTCCTTTGCAACTGTCTTTGTCATTCCGACGATAGCAGCCTTTGTTGCGGAATAGTTTATCTGTCCAGGATTGCCGTAAAGTCCTGCAACTGACGCAAGATTTATTATCCTGCCTGACTTCTGTCTCATCATAACGTTGCCAACGAACTTTGACATATTGAACACGCTCTTCTGGTTTACAGCAACTACCATATCGTACTGTTCTTCGCTCATACGAGCCATAAGGCCGTCACGAGTGATGCCTGCGTTGTTTACGAGCACGTCGATAGTGCCGAAACGTGCCTTTACAGCCTTGACTGTTTCCTCTACCTGTGCATAGCTTGAAACGTCGCAAATGAACTTTTCGCACTCAACGCCCTCGGCTGTTATCTTTTCCATGATATCGTTATTCTCAAACATTGCCTCAGAGATATCGTTGAGAGCAATATTATAGCCGTCCTTTGCAAGTCTGAGTGCTATCGCTGCACCTATTCCTCTTGCAGAACCTGTTATCAATGCTGTTGCCATTTTATTTTCCTCCGTCTTTGTATTTCTTTACTTATTCAAAAGCTCTTCAGCCTGTGCAAACATTTCTTCTATCATATCCTTTGCAGGCTCAACTTTCTTTACCATACCTGCGATAGCTCCGCAGAGGAAAGAACCCTCTTCAAGGTTTCCGTCCTGAACGGCTTTTCTAAGCGAACCAAGTGTTATCTCCTCGAACTCGTCAGGTGTGATAGTGCCGTTAGCCTCGCCGCTTGCAAGTTTCTTTGAGAACTTTGTCTTTACATTTCTGCATGGGTGACCTGTATATCTTCCTGTTACGATACTGTCTGTATCTTTAGCTTTTACCACAAGTTCCTTATAAACAGGATTTATCTGACACTCCTCTGCTGCAAGGAAACGTGTTCCGAGCTGGACGCCCTCTGCACCAAGCATGAATGACGCTGCTATTCCTCTGCCGTCTGCGATTCCGCCTGCTGCGATAACAGGTATCTCAACGCCGTCAACTACCTGTGGAACGAGGCACATGGTTGTGTTCTCGCCGATATGTCCTCCTGACTCTGTGCCCTCTGCGATAACGGCGTCAGCACCTGCTCTTTCCATTCTCTTTGCAAGAGCAACTGACGGAACTACAGGTATCACCTTTATTCCTGCCTCTTTCCAAGCAGCCATATACTTGCCGGGATTTCCTGCACCTGTTGTTACAACAGGAACGCCCTCTTCGATAACGAGCTGAGCAAGGTCGTCGGCATTAGGGCTCATGAGCATGATATTAACACCGAAAGGCTTGCCGTTCACGGCTGCCTTTGTCTGTCTAATCTGATCTCTCAGGTAATCTATAGGAGCAGAGCCGCCTGCGATTATTCCAAGTCCGCCTGCGTTTGAAACGGCAGACGCAAGGGTGTGTTCAGCTATCCAAGCCATACCGCCCTGAAAGATAGGGTATTTTATACCCAGCAGTTCAGTTATTCTTGTCTTTGTAGTAGTCATAGTAATTTCTCCTTATTGTCAGTTAGCATATATATTGTTTATATTATCATTAAATCATGTACTGAATATAAACTGTCACTAATCAATACTCAAAAATAGCAGCACCGTATGTAAGTCCTCCGCCGAAACCTACAAGACAAACCTTATCGCCTCTTTTTATCTTGCCGTCTGCGACTGCGTCACAGAAAGCGATAGGGATAGATGCGGAAGATGTGTTGCCGTAGCGGTCGATATAGACCGGGAACTTGTCCATTGAAACGCCAAGATGCTTTGCGGCAGTTTCGATTATTCTTATATTTGCCTGATGCGGCACTATCCAATCAAGGTCGTCAGGGGAAATTTCCGCTTTTGCACAAGCCTGCTCAACGGCGTTTGGAAGTGCTTTTGTTGCGAACTTATATACCTCTCTGCCGTCCTGCTTGAAGAAATATTCCTTTGTTTCAGGCATATCCATATCAAATTCCTCGGTATTTGTTCTGAAAGCATTTTCAGACTTGAGGGCACGGGAGGCAAGATATTTCGCACCGTTGCCGTCTGCACCGAGAAAGCTTGCATATGTTGTATCCTCTTCTGTTTCAAGAACGAATGCCGCAGCACCGTCGCCGAAAAGCACGCAGGAAGAACGGTCCGTATAGTCAACGAACTTTGAAAGTTCCTCAGAGGCTACCAAAAGGACGGTCTTTATGCCGTCGCCTGTCTGAAGATATCTCTTTGCAGTGTCAAAGCCGTAAACAAAGCCTGCACAAGCTGCGTTAAGGTCAAATGCGATACAGCCTATCGCACCTATCTCTCTTTGGATAAGGCAGGAAAGTGACGGAGTGAAAAAGTCGCCTGTTACTGTTGTTGCGATGATAAGGTCGATATCCTCTGCCTTTACTCCTGCGTCAGCCATTGCAGCCTTTGCTGCCATTGCTCCAAGATAGTATGTAGGCTCGCCATTTGTGATGTGTCTTTGCTTGATGCCTGTTCTCTGAGTTATCCACTCGTCGCTCGTTTCAACGATCTTTGTGAAATCCTCGTTTGTTGCAACCATTTCAGGCACATATTTGCCTATGCCCTTGATCTTTACGCCTGTTACTTTACTTCCCACTGATTTTTTCCTCCTGAAAATTCTCTATTATATATTGTATATTTCCGCAATTTGTGCTATAATGTTCTTGTTCCTATGAAACAAGTCAAAATATATTATATCAAATATAATTGGTTAATTATTTAACTATATAACACATATCATAACATTATAATTATAAACTGTTTTTTTAGATACGTCAATAACAAATTATGAACAACTCTTGATGAATTTAAACATTTGAAGAATTTTTCACAAGTTTTACGGCGTTATTTAATATTATGTGTCTATTTTTGAAAATGTCTTGCAAAAATTAAAATATAAAACAAATGATAAGCAAAAGACGTTTTCAGATATTGACAAATATGAGATAAAGCGGTTCGGATATATTCGGACGGCTATGTATAAATATAACCACAAAGGAGAAGAATTTTATGTCAAAAAATATTTTTTTGTTTTCAGGTCAGGGCTCACAGTATGTAGGCATGGCGAAAGAGCTTTGCGAGAAGTATGAGGCTGCAAATGCGGTTTTCGATACAGCTGAAAAGGTACTGGGCTATGATCTGAGGGCGGTCACATTTGACGGTCCTGATACTGAGCTTAACAAAACTGTAAATTCACAGCCTGCTATAATGGCTTGCTCACTGGCTGCTTTTGAGGCTGCAAAGGCTGAGGGCATCACATTTGACGGCGTGGCAGGTCACTCACTGGGCGAATATGCTGCAATGGTAGCAGCAGGCGTTGTGACGATAGAGGACGGTTTCAAGCTTATCAAGGCAAGGGCAGCAGCTATGCAGAAAGCAGCTGAGGCTAACAGCGGTTCGATGTACGCTATAATCGGTCTGCCTGCGGAAGAAGTTGAAAAGATATGCGAAGAAACTGAGGGATATGTTGTTCCTGTAAACTACAACTCGACTGTTCAGACTGTTATCGCAGGCGACACAGAGGCTTGCGAGGCCGCTGCGGCAAAGTTTGCGGAGATGAAGAAAAAGGCTATAAAGCTCAACGTTGCGTCTGCTTTCCACTCAAAGCTCATGCAGACTGCGGCTGATGAATTTATCGAAACTGCAAAGACAGTTGAGTTCAAGACTGCAAATGTTGATTTCTACTCAAACGTTCTTGGAACAAAGCTTGAGGATTTCTCTGATATGCCTGATATGCTTGCTAAGCACATCGTTTCACCTGTCAAGTTCACATCTGAGCTTGCTGAAATGGAAAAGGCAGGCTATGAGAACTTTATCGAGCTTGGTCCTAACAAGGTGCTCACAGGTCTTGTGAAAAAGACGCTCAAGGGCAAAAACGCTGTGAACATTGAAAACACAGCCACAATGGAAAAGGCACTTGCCTCTCTCAGCTAAAGGAAAAAGGGGAGAAAAATGAGAAGTATCACAAGGACTGTATGGGCTGTTATTGCGGCGGCAATGCTTATTTGTCTGACGGCCTGCGGAAAATGTGCGTGGGAGATAAAGATAGGCGACAAGGACATTGATATCCCCTGCACCCTTGAGGACTTGGGCGATGAATATGACTACACCTTTGATTATCCTTTTTCGGGCAACTCCAACGGCAAGGGGATATTCTCGGTGACGCTTATGCAGAATGATGACATAATAGGCACTGTAAAGGTAGAGGCGGACAGCAAGGATAAGATAGACAGGAAGTCGAAGATACGCTGGCTCAGCATAGCAAAGAGCGTATCGGACAAAGACGACATGAGCATTGCAGGGGTAAAATGCGGTGCTGACAAATCGGAAGTGAAAAAGGTATTCGGCGAGCCTGACAATCCTGACGCAAGTGCATGGAAATACAAGAAAAGGGGCTTTACAGCGATATTCTTTTTTGATGATGAAAACAAGGTGACAATGCTGAGCATATCAGACATTGACGATGAGGAAACCTGATAAAAAGGCGGTGCAAAAATGAAACGCAAAGATTACATATCATGGGACGAATATTTTATGGGTATCTCCCTGCTTTCAGCACAGAGGAGCAAAGACTCGAACACTCAGGTGGGGGCGTGCATAGTTTCGCAGGACAACAAGATACTGTCGGTAGGATACAACGGTATGCCTACAGGCTGTTCTGATGACGAAATGCCTTGGGACAGGAACGGTGAGTTTCTTGACACAAAATATCCCTTTGTGTGCCACGCAGAGCTGAACGCCATTCTCAATCATGCGGCAGGAAATCTGCAAAACGCTAAGATATATGTTTCACTTTTTCCATGCAACGAATGTGCAAAGGCTATCATTCAAAGCGGCATAAAGGAAGTCGTTTACTGGGAGGACAAATACGCTGACACTGACGGAGTGAAGGCCTCAAAGAAAATGTTTGAACTGACGGGGGTAAAGATACGCAGGTATATACCTACTGACCGTGAGATAACTATAAGGCTGTAAAAGGCAATTATCCTGCCGAAACGGTTTCAGGCGACAATGCGGGCGAACGCTGTTCGCCCATACTGTACATTGTGCGGTTATTAAGGTTTGTGCAATAAATTGCAAGCTGCCCCTACAGATATACATTATGATATACAGAAATTTTTTATAAGAAGGAATGTAAAATGTCAAGAAAATACGCTATACTGGGAGAAACGCTTAAACACACTATGTCGCCTCCTATACACGCTAGGCTTTTTGAACTGAAAAACCGTGAATACGAGTACGAGATACTGGAGGTAAAGCCTGAGGAGCTTAAAGACAAGGCGGAGTATCTTAATTCTCTTAACGGCTACAACATCACTATCCCTCACAAGATAGGCATTATCGACTACACTGACGAGCTTGACCAGTCGGCAAAGCGTTATCACTCTGTGAACTGCGTTGACAACAAGAACGGCAAGCACATTGGTTACAACACTGACTGTGACGGTTTTCTCAGAACTGTTCGTGCAATGAACATCGACTTCACAGGAAAGATACTGCTCATAGGCTGCGGCGGAGTAGGCAGAATGATGGCTATAGAGGCGGCTCTTGCCGGTGCTGACCTTTACATTGCGGTGCTGGAGAGCGATATGCCTTTGGCTAAGCAGGTAGAGAAAGAGATAAAGGCTATGAAGTCTGACGCTAGGATAACTATCGTTCTCAACACTGAGATATCGACTGACGTTCACTACAATCTGCTTATGAATGCTTGTCCGGTGGGAATGTATCCTAAGACAAACGCCTGCCCTGTTCCTGATGAAGTTATCGAGGTGAGCGGTGCGGTATTTGACGTTATATACAATCCTCGTGAAACTCTGCTCATGCAGAAAGCTAAGGCTATGGGCAAGAACGCTGTTGGCGGCATGGCAATGCTCGTTTGGCAGGCTGTTTCCGCTCACGAGATATGGGACGGCGACGAATACACAGACGAGGAAGTTCAGTCTATCATAGACGAAATGGAGATCGCTGTGGAGAAGGATTTTAAGTAAAGCATACTGTAGGGGTGACCTTTGGTCGCCCGAAAATATCAACATATGAGAATGTCAGAAACAAAGCTTGTTGGATAAACATACCATGCGTAGGAAAAACGGGCGAACGCTGTTCGCCCCTACATTAGTTTGGTAAAATACATTATAATAAGGATAGTAAATATGAGACCAATATTTTTGTGCGGCTTTATGGGCTGCGGAAAATCTACTGTGGGAAAGATACTGGCAAAGAAAATGGGCTGCCAGTGTGTTGACCTTGACAAGTATATTGAAGGCACGGCAGGAATGAGCATACCTGAGATATTCGACAAATACGGCGAGGAGCATTTCAGAAAGCTTGAAACTGAGGCTCTTGCGGCGTTTGCGGACATCGGCGGCGTTGTTGCAACAGGCGGCGGAGCGTTGCTTTCGGAGCAAAACGGCGAGGTGGCAAAAAAGTCGGGCATGGTGGTCTTTATAGACACATACTTCAACACCTGCTATGAACGCATCAAGGACGACCCTAACAGACCTATAGCTTACAACTCCACCCGTGAACAGCTTTCAGAGCGTTTTGACTACCGCAGACCTTTATATCTTGCTCACTCACACTATGCCATAAGCGGCGGTTATCCGCCTATCGTTATTGCGGCAAAGATACAAAAGCTGTATAAAAAATTCGATTTTGAGCAGGGAAAAGGCGTTTGATATAGCACTTCCCTGTAGGGGCGAACAGTTCGCCCGTTGATTCTATACTATTTCGACACTTTCAAGCAGGTACAAAAATGTGCCTGCTTTTTGTTTTGCGGCGTAACATATTTTCCACAATGATTTCACAGACTATCCCCTTGACTTTGCATTGCCGCTGTGATATACTGCAATAAGTTTTCATAGGAAACGGGGTTTTATAATGTATACACTGCTTTTGGCTGTTATTTATCTTGCTTTTATTAGTCTTGGTCTGCCTGATTCCCTTTTGGGTTCGGCTTGGCCTACTATCCGTGTGGATTTTGATGTTCCGCTGTCTTATATGGGGATAGTTTCAATGATAATCGCAGGAGGAACGATAATATCAGGTCTTATGTCTGAACGGCTCACGAAAAAGTTCGGCACAAGGGCTGTTGTGGTGGTGAGCGTTCTTCTTACTGCGGTGGCACTGTTCGGCTTTTCGACCGTGGGACAATTCTGGCAGATGTGCCTATGGGGTATCCCTTACGGTCTTGGTGCGGGTGCTATCGACGCTGCACTCAACAACTATGTTGCACTTTACTACAATTCAAGGCACATGAGCTGGCTGCACTGCTTTTGGGGCGTTGGCACTATCGTCAGCCCTTACATAATGAGCTACGCACTGACCCACTCATCATGGGCGGGAGGCTACAGAAGCGTTTCATACATACAGTTCGGGATACTTGCGGTACTTCTTTTTGCACTGCCTCTTTGGAAGATAAACAAAGACCACGGTGCAGCGGAAGAGGACAAGCCTCTCCTTGGTCTGCGTGGTGCACTGAAGATAAAGGGCGTGCCAACTTTGCTCATAGGCTTTTACGCATACTGTGCTGCTGAGGCGACCACCATGCTGTGGGCAAGCAGCTATCTCGAGGGCACAAGGGGCATATCAAAAGACAAGGCGGCTGCCTTTGGTTCGCTTTTCTTTATCGGAATAACGGTGGGACGTTTCCTTTCGGGATTTATTTCAGACAAGCTTGGGGACAACAGAATGATACGCCTTGGAACTGCCGTTGCTCTGTTTGGCGTTATCCTTATCGCACTGCCTATTGGTCATGCCTCGATGATAGGCTTTGTTATAATAGGTCTTGGCTGTGCACCTGTTTATCCTTGCATAATCCACTCGACGCCGTCAAACTTCGGTGCTGAAAATTCTCAGGGCATAATAGGCATACAAATGGCAAGTGCTTATGTGGGTTCAACATTCATGCCGCCTGTTTTCGGTCTTTTGGCAAACAATGTGAGCCTTAGACTGATGCCTTTATATCTTGCGTTCTTCTTTATTCTTCTGCTCGTTATGATATCAAAGACTGAAAAGTTTTGTCACAATAAATAATAAAAAAGCCGTATGGTCGGGTAGTTTTTTACCCTTATCCTGCGGCTTTTTGCTATGCAAATTTAGCATACAGCATATAAAATGCTGCACGTTTTGGTCTACTAGCATTTTAGCACGATGAATTATAAACAAGCAATTAACAAAGCACTATAAATGTGCCTAATTACTGCATTTTCAAGTCTTTTTAAACAATTAAAACAGCGTTAACACTGTAAAATTAGGCATTGTGGCACAATCTTGCCGAAAAACATAATTAATATTCAAACATGATCATCAATATTTCAAACGTTTTCGTGTTCATATTTTCAAAAAAAGCAGCCACGATTTTCCATTAAATCCTTTGTGTGAAATAAAACAACTATTGCAATTTATCGAAATATGTTGTATACTTAAAGATATTAAAATGTTTTGCTAAATAACAATTATGAAAGGGGGCTGCATATGGACAGACAAAAAACGGTGCTTGTCATTGATGACAGTGCTATGAACAGGTCGATACTCTGCGAGATATTGTGTCAAGAATACACGATAGTCGAGGCAGAGAACGGCGTGCAGGCCCTTAAAATGCTAAAAAATGCAAAGTCAAAGGTGGACGCTATAATACTTGATATCCTAATACCTGAAATGGGCGGATATGAGTTTATGGAGTGCATGAAAAAAGACAAGAGGTTCGCTCAGATACCGGTTATAATACTTACGGAAAAGGCTGACAGGGCAAGCGAGAGAAAGGCTCTTGAAAACGGTGCGTGGGACTTTGTTTCAAAGCCTTATGACGCTGAGATAGTTAAGCTCAGGCTGAAAAACGTTATCGCAAGAAGTCAGGTATCGCTGCTCAAAGAACTTAATCACGTTATGAACTACGACCCTCTCACGGGAATGTATTCAAAGAACAAGTTTTTCAGTGCGTCAAAAACTCTGCTCACCTCAAACCCTGACAAGCAGTTTGCTTTTCTCAGACTTGACATTGACAGATTCAAGCTTATAAACTCATTCTTCGGAAATGTGAGCGGCGACGAGCTGCTTAGGTATATGGCAAGGCGTATAAGAGAGTTTGCTAAGACTACTGAGTGCTGCACATTCGGCAGAATAGACGCAGACGTTTTCGGCATTTTTACCCCTTATCAGGGCAAGGAACACACTATCGAACAGATAGAGCAGGCTGTGTCGAGAATGAAGTCTCTTACGCCGAACTACAGCATTATGCTCGTTTACGGCGTTTATATCGTAACAGACAGAGAACTGCCTATTTCCCAGATGTGTGACCGTGCGGCTCTTGCAGCAAAGACCGTCAAAGGTCACTACATGAAGAACTATGCTTTTTATGATGACAAAATGCGGCTTTCTATCGAAAATGAGCAGAATATAATAAATGAAATGAGCGACGCTCTTGAAAACCACGAGTTTGTGCCTTATTATCAGCCTAAGTATGATGTAAAGACGAACAAGCCTGTGGGTGCGGAGGCTCTTGCAAGGTGGATACACCCTACAAAGGGATTTATCTCCCCTGGTGTGTTTATACCGATATTTGAGAAAAACGGCTTTATATCAAAGCTTGATTTCTACATATGGGAATGCGTTTGCAAGCAGCTCAAAGAATGGAAAGACCGCGGAGTTCCACTCTTCCCTGTTTCTGTAAACGTTTCAAGGGTAAACCTTTACAACCCTAATCTTTCAAAAATAATAATCGAACTTACGAAAAAGTATGACGTTGACCCTAAGTATTTCAACATCGAGATAACGGAAAGCGTTTATACTGATAAGAACATTCTGATAGACGAGATGACGAACCAGCTCAGGAGCAATGGTTTCACCATTCTTATGGACGATTTCGGCAGCGGATATTCTTCACTGAACGTACTCAAAGACATTCAGGTGGACGTGCTCAAAATGGACATGATGTTCATGTTCAAGGCAAAATATGAGGGTCGTGCGGAAACTATCATTTCATCTGTCATCAGAATGGCAAAGTGGCTCAATATCCCTGTTATCGCAGAGGGCGTTGACAAGGCTGAGCAGGTGGATTTTCTAAAGAGCGTGGGCTGCGACTTTATTCAGGGCTTTTATTTTGCAAAGCCTATGCCTGCAAAGGATTATGAAAAGCTTATTTCTGAGCAGGAGGAGTTTGCGGTTTCTGGAACCCGTTCGTCTGCAAATGGCCTGCTTTGGGGAAACAACAGTGGTCTGGCTGTGTCTATAGAGGACATTGACCAGCCTGCAATGATACTTGAATGTTTTCCTGACGATAACATTGAGGCCGTAAGCTCAAACAAGGCTTACATAAGAGCATATGGCTTTGACAGCAGTATGTATGGAAAATTCAATGTTGTCAACTGCATTGATGAAGGTTACAAAGAGCTTTACACAAGCACAATAAGAAAGGTCATAGAAAACAAAGGCAGATCCGAATGCGTTTTCAGTATACATAATGTCAACGGCAAAAAGCTTTGGTTCAGCACACATTTCAGGTACATCAGTGAAACAGACATCAGCACTGTTATTGTTGCATATATTACAGATGTAACTGACATGGTGTTCATGGATCAGAGGATAAACGACTACAAGGATTATGTGAAAAATGAAACTGAACGCAGACACAATGTCCTTGTTGTCAGCGGTGATGAAGAGGCTCGCAAAGAACTTGACAGGATACTTTCACAGGGCAATGACGTTTTCACGGCAGATTCTGTTGAAAGCGGCAAAAAACAGCTTTCAGAGCATGAGATAGACCTTGTCTATTTTGACATCGGGCTTATTTCAGAAAACGAGGCTTTCCCACTTGACGTTGACGGCAAAAAGCTGCCAGTCATTGCGATAATACCATCCCATGACGAGTTTAGCCGCAGGGCTGTGCTCAAGCAAAGGGTATCAGACTTTGTTATGAAACCGTTCATTGACGAAATAGTGCGTTCAAGGACTGCAAACCTTTTAAAAATAGGTATAACAGGCGTTGCGAACGAGAAATTTTTCAGCCGTTTGAAATAACATACAAAAGTCCTCTGCAAAAAGCGGAGGGCTTTTTTTGCGTATGTCATTGACAAAATATGCACAATCTGATATCATAAAAGCATAAAAGCATAAAGTCAGAAAGCGAGGGAGAAAAATGTATCTTGATAAGTGGCGTGTGGCGATACGAAATTTAAAAAATACGCTGTTTTCTTACCCATGCGACGCACCGAGCTGCTTTCCTGACCCTATAACGGACGAAAACGTTATATACTGTATCCAAGGTTTTGTATACGAAAGCGGGAAATTTTCAGACGGCAAGTTTATCCACACTTCTGCTGTCAAAGAAATATACAAAGAGGACGGCAGACTTTTTGCCAGGACAAGGAACAACTGCTATGAGCTAAAAAATGCAAGCCCTTACTTTGATTTTGATATTGCCGCAAACGCTGCCGCAAAGCTTGAAAGTCATGACCTTGCACAGTTTGCAGAAGAGAACAGAGCGGCGTTTCGTTCACAGTTTGAAAGGCTCAGGGAGATAGCACATGGTATCTCTGAGGGAAGTTCCGACGCTGCTGAACTGCCTGAAAGCACGCTTATCATATGCTACAACGGCACTGACCCCAATGGGAACAAGGTGTTTTTCAAAAATGACGTTGGTATCGTTCCTGTTTTCCATGACGTTCACTCAGGCGTAAAGGTCGATTCTGTGGAGCTTGCGGAGAGCGAAGAAAAGCTTGAGATGTGGGAAACTCTGGGCAGATACTATGTTGACAGCGAGGTAATGGAGTTTTACGACTGCGACACGGAAAATCTGCTTTTCTACAACATGACAGACAAGCCTATATACATTATAATCTATGGAAGTTCCGCCGCAATGCTCTGCCCGCCTGGAACGGCAAAGCTTGCATCGAGAAGATCTAAAAAAGCATGACATATCCGCCTGAACGTTCACTGTTCAGGCGGATATCTATTTTTGTACAATATAGGAAACGCAGCGTAAAAATTAATAGAATGTTAAACATTTCACAGGTCTTACTAATTGAATAAAGGCGAAAAGTGTAGTATAATTGCTTATATAGTTGTTTTTTGAGGAAGTCAATATATTAAGGCAACACAGGAGAAAATGATATGGAAATTTTGAAACAGCGTATTCTCAAGGACGGAGTAGTAAAGGAAGGAAACGTTCTTAAGGTAGATAAATTCCTTAATCACCAAATGGACGTAAAACTTTTCAACGATATAGGCGAAGAGTTCGCAAAGAGATTTGCAGGAACAGGCGTGAACAAGATACTCACTATCGAGTCATCAGGTATCGGCATCGCCTGCATAGCAGCACAGCATTTTAACAGCTGCCCTGTTATTTTTGCTAAAAAAACACTTAGCAAGAACCTTGACGGCGAAATGTATATAACTCAGGTAAAGTCCTACACAAAGGGCGTTACATATGACGTAATGGTATCGGAAAAATATCTTGGCAAGGGCGACAAGGTGCTTATTATCGACGATTTTCTTGCTAACGGCTGTGCACTTATGGGTCTTATAGATATCGTGAAACAGTCAGGTGCTGAGCTTGCCGGTGCCGGTATCGTTATCGAAAAGGGCTTTCAGGTGGGCGGAAAGACTATCCGTGACATGGGCGTAAAGCTTGAATCCCTTGCTATCGTTGACTCTATGGACAACGGCACTATAAAATTCAGGGATTAACGCACAAAGCGTTATCAATAAATATTTTATGGAGGAAGATCAAACATGAAGGTAAGACGTATTCTTGCTCTCGTTCTTTCTGCTGCTCTTGCTGTAACAGCTCTTACAGCTTGTACATCAGCTAAAGACGAGGCATCACAGAAGTCAGCTGACAATCAGACAGCTGCTCTCAGCTATGACACCGTAAAAATCGGCGTTATACACATCGGCAACCCTGCCGACGGTTCAGGCTACACATATGCTCACGATCAGGGTATCGTTGGTATGCAGAAGGAGCTTGGTCTGAAGGACGATCAGATCATAAGAAAGAACAACGTATCAGACAGCGACCCTGCTGCTACAGAAACAGCTATCCGTGAGTGCATCGAGGACGGCTGCAACATCATCTTCGGCACAAGCTGGGGCTATATGGACAAAATGGAGTCCCTCGCAGAGGAATATCCTGACGTTTATTTCTGCCACGGCACAGGCTACAAGAACAACGGCAAGAACCTTAACAACTACTTCGGAAGAATCTATCAGGCAAGATATCTCACCGGTATCGTTGCAGGTATGAAAACAGAGTCAAACCTTATCGGTTACGTTTCCGCTATGGGCAGCGAGAACTCTGAGTGCACAGGCGGTATCGATGCTTTCGCAATGGGCGTTTATTCTGTAAACCCAGACGCTAAGGTATATGTAAAGGTAACAAACAGCTGGTATTCACCAACAGAGGAAACAAACGCCGCAAAGGCTCTTCTTTCTGAGGGCTGCGACGTTATCGCTCAGCACTGTGATACACCTAACCCACAGCTCGAGGCTGAAAGTGCCGGCAAGTGGGGCGTAGGCTACAACACAGATATGTCTAAGGACGCTCCTAAGGCTACACTTACTTCAACTCTTTGGAACTGGTCTGCATACTACACATATCAGGTAAAGCAGATAGTTGATGGCAACTGGAAGTGCGAGAACTACTACGGCGGCATGGCTGACGGTCTTGTAGACATCGCTCCTCTGAACATGGATCTCTGCACAGAGGATATGCAGAAGGCTGTTGACGAGGCTAAGGCTAAACTTGAGGACGGCTCATTCAACGTATTTGACGGCGTTATCGAAACAAACGACGGCAAAACAGTTGGCGAAGAGGGCAAAACTCTTGACGACGCTACTATCACAGGCGGCATAAACTGGTACTTCAAGAACGTTGAAGTCAAGTAATAAAGCCTGATAGCTTAACAAAACATTTCTACGGGCGGCGTCAGTTGCCCTCAATAGATTGAGGGTATCTGCCGCCTGTTTTGTTAGTGTCATGAGGATACGGCAGCAGAGTTCTGCTGTCGGTTTCTGACGACATTAATGAAGTTCACAAAAAGGAGCTGAAAGTATGAGTGAAGAAATATCTGCTGAGATCGCTGTAAAATGCAGCGGGATAACAAAAGTTTTCGGCAGCGTTGTAGCAAACGACAGCATAGATCTTGAAGTCAAATACGGCGAGATACTTGCACTGCTGGGAGAAAACGGTTCGGGTAAGACCACACTGATGAATATGCTTTCGGGTATCTATCACCCTGACAAGGGCAGCATTTACATTGCAGGCAAGCCGGAGGCGATAAACTCCCCTAAGGATTCCATCGCACTGGGCATCGGTATGATACACCAGCACTTCAAGCTTGTGGAGGTATTTTCCGCCGCCGACAATATCGTGGCAGGCACAAAGGGAAAGCTTAGAAACAAGAGTGCTGTAAGAGAAGAGATAAAGAAGATATCCGAACAGCTTGGTCTGGAAGTAGACCCTGACAAGAAGGTATACAATATGTCGGTCAGCGAAAAGCAGACTGTGGAGATACTTAAAGTGCTTTACAGAGGTGCGAAGATACTTATTCTTGACGAGCCGACGGCTGTTCTTACTCCGCAGGAAACAAAAAAGCTTTTCAATATTCTGAGGAAAATGAAGGCTCAGGGCTGTGCAATAATAATCATCACCCACAAGCTTGGCGAGGTAATGGACATATCCGACAGAGTAACTATCCTGCGAAAGGGCAAGAGCATTGAAACTGTAAACACTGCCGAGAGCAGTGAAAAGCAGCTCACTGAGCTTATGGTGGGCAAGGCTGTAGAACTTTCCATAGAAAGACCTGAGCCTGAAAACGTTACGCCTATACTGAACGTCGTTGACCTGACGGTAAAGAACTCTGAGGGCAGCATTACTCTTGACGACGTAAGCTTTGTTATAAACAGAGGCGAGATACTGGGCGTTGCAGGTATTGCAGGCAGCGGTCAAAAGGAGCTTTGCGAAACTATCGCAGGACTTCAGAAGATAGAAAAGGGTGCAGTGCTTTACAATAAGGAAAATATCATAGGCAAAACACCTAAGGAGATAATAGGACTTGGCATAAGCATGAGCTTTATTCCTGAGGACAGACTTGGAATGGGTCTTATCGCTTCGGTGGGAATGACAGACAATATGCTGCTCAAGACCTACAAGCAGGGCAAGCTGTGCTTTGTTGACAGAAAGCCTGCTAGGGCACTTTCAAAAGAGCTTATCGAACAGCTTGAGATAAAGACCCCGTCAACGGAACTGCCTGTTAGAATGCTTTCAGGCGGAAACGTACAAAAGGTACTTCTTGGACGAGAGATACACAGTGAGCCTGACCTGCTCATAACCGCATATCCTGTTCGTGGACTTGATATCAACTCATCATACCTTATCTACTCACTGCTCAACGAGCAGAAGAAAAAGAACACCGCCGTGCTCTTCATTGGCGAAGATCTTGACGTTCTGCTGGAGCTTTGCGACAGGATAATGGTGCTTTGTCATGGAAAGATAACAGGTATCTGTGATGCAAAGACGGTCACAAAAGAACAGGTGGGCATGATGATGACAGGCAAGACTATGGAGGAGGTGCTGGGCATTGGCTGATACAGTAAAAAAAGAACCCCTTATAAGAATAGCAAAACGTGCCGAACGCTCCAATAAGCAAAAGCTTATCATAAGACTGCTGTCAGTGCTCCTTGCTATCTGTGCAGGCGGAATATTCATTCTCATTCTTGGCAAGAACCCGTTTTCATACTATGCAAGAATGGTAAAGGGTGCGTTTATAGGCAAAAATGCGGCAAGCCCGTTCATGCCTTTCCGTGAAACGGTGAAGATAATGATACCGCTGCTCATATCGTCCCTTGGTATAACACTGGCGTTCAAAATGAAGTTTTGGAATATCGGTGCAGAGGGTCAGATAATAATGGGCGGAATCTTCGCGTCGTACTTTGCACTTTATCATTACGATATGCCGCACTATCTGCTTTTCATTGTAATGTTTATTGCCGCAATGATAGGCGGAGGACTTTACGGCGTTATCCCTGCATTTTTCAAGGCAAAGTTCGACACAAACGAAACTTTGCTCACTCTTATGCTCAACTATATCGCACTTTATGTTATCGACTGGCTCACAAAGGGTGCATGGCAGGATCCTGAGTCAAAGGGCTATCCAAAGATAGCAAGATTTGACCTTAACGCATGGCTCGATTCGCTTGGAAATGTACAGATAGGCTGGGTGATAGGTCTGGTACTTGTGGTACTGGTATTTATCTACCTTAAATTCACAAAGCAGGGCTATGAGATAACAGTAGTATCAGACAGCCATGCGACTGCAAGATACGCAGGCATGAGCCCTAGCAAGATAATGATAAGAACGATGTTTTTGAGCGGTGCTATCTGCGGTATCGCAGGCATGGTTCAGGCTTGCGGAACAGAACACACTCTTTCCACATCAGTGGCAGGCGGCGTTGGCTTTACGGCTATCATAGTGGCATGGCTTGCAAACCTCAATCCATTTGGAATACTCGTGGTATCGTTCCTGTTCGCAGTCCTTGAAAAGGGCAGCACGGTGGTATCATCAGAATTTATGCTTTCCCCTTACTGTTCAGACGTTTTGCAGGGAATAATCCTGTTCTTCGTGCTGGGCTGTGAGTTCTTCATCAGATACAGATTTGTAACAAGAGGAGGCAAGAACAATGGATAGACTTATTTCATTCCTTGCCCATGCGGTATATATGGGTACTCCTCTGCTGTTCGGCACAGTGGGAGAGATACAGAACGAAAAATCGGGACACCTGAACCTTGGTGTTGAGGGAACAATGGCAATGGGTGCTTGTGCAGGCTTTATGACTGCCTACAAAACAGGCAGCCTGTGGCTTTCCATACTGGCGGCGTTCCTTATGGGTGCACTTGTTTCCCTTATCTACGCTTTTCTCACCATAACGATGATGGCGAACCAGAACGTAACAGGTCTTACCCTGACTATTTTCGGCACAGGACTTTCAAACTTCATAGGCGAGCAGATGATAACAGCCTCACCTACAGGCAACCTCAAGCTGCCTGACGGAGTGATGAGCAGTCTGAAAAACATTGACATACCACTTCTCAGCAAGATACCGGTGCTGGGAAAGGTGCTTTTCTCACAGAACATTTTCACCTACCTGAGCATTGTTATCGCAGTGGTAATGTTTATCTATCTGAAAAAGACAAAGATAGGCCTTAACCTTAGGACAATCGGCGAGAACCCTGCCGTTGCTGACGCTGTGGGAATAAACGTTGTGAAATACAAATACATAAACGTTCTTATCGGCGGCGGAATATGCGGCATTGGCGGAGCGTTCTGCTCAATGGTAATAAACGGCGGCGTTTGGATGGCAAACAGCGTAAACGGTCTTGGCTGGATAGCTGTGGCACTTGTTATCTTCGCTGTATGGAATCCTGCAAGGGCTATTTACGGAGCGTATATTTTCGGTGCGTTCATGGTGCTGAAATACTACTTCCCTAAGAACCTTGGCTTTACAGTTCCTGAGTCATTCTTTGATATGCTCCCATATCTTGTAACGGCTCTTGTTCTTATCATCACCTCAGTGAAAAAGTCAAGAGAGCGTTCACAGCCTCAGTCCTGCGGTATAAATTATTTCCGTGAGGAAAGATAAAAAAGTGACGTAACGGGCTGTTCGTCCCGAGAATGTTGAAAAAGTATCATATTTAAAAGCTCTGCTTTTGCAGGGCTTTTATTTTTGCCCTAGTAACAAAATGCAAAAGATGTGATATAATCAGACAAAAAGGGGTGAGAGAATGTTCAACGTATACGAAAAATGCACACCGCCGAAATGATAGCACGGCATTTTCACTACAACGCCGAGTATCTTTCACTTATCTTCAAAAAAGGAAACAGACTGCACACTGATAAAATATCTCAGCCGCACCAGAATAGACATTGCCAAAAGACTTCTTGAAACGGGCGGCACAGAGCCGTCCGTTCAATTTGTTGAGATGTCGCCGAGTAACGGGCGAACGCTGTTCGCCCCTACATATCACATGGGCATATTGTTTGTAGATTTGAATATTTACGAAATGGCATAAAAGTGGGTGATGTGGAAGGGCGAAAAAAAGCGGGCGACCAAAGGTCGTCCGCTTTGCTTTGTTACGTTATGGTAAATCGTTTTTTACTTCACCTTTGCCGACGCAACAAAAGCTTTAATCTCCTCCTCAGGCATATAACCCACTGTAGACGCTGCCACCTTGCCGTTCTTTACAACGAAAAGTGCCGGTATGCTTGAGATACCGAAAGCCGCTGCAAGCTCGTTTTCCTCGTCAACATTGACCTTGCCCACCTTCACAGAGCTGTCCTCTTCAGAATACTTATCCACCAGCGGTGAAAGCATTTTGCATGGGCCGCACCATGCTGCCCAGAAGTCCAGCAGAACAGGTTTGTCGGAATGCATTACTTCGTTTTCAAAATTATCCTTTGTTATAACTTTTACAGCCATTTTTCACAGCTCCTTTTCTAGTCCTTGCTTTTGTAATAGAGCATACAATGGCAGAATCCCTCAAAATCAGGGTCAGCTATCTGCTCACGGAACTCTTTGCACATACACTTGTTTTCATCAGTATGCTGTATCCTGCACGGACAGTATCCGCCTGTGCGTTTAAGTCCCTCTTTTATGCTCCTTACCATTTCTTTATCATCATTAAGACGTACCATTACTACCTATCCTTTGCATTTACGCTCAGATTATTCTTTGACAAATGCCTTTACTATCTCGCCGATATACTGATAGTGATAGTCCTTGTCAGAATACCACTTCTCATCATTCTCAGTATCAACAAAGCACTCAGGTCTCATCTCCTGAACATAAGCCTTTTTGCATACAAGCACCATATCAGCCTCAGCAAAAGCTGTTACCTCAACGCCGTTTTCAGACACGAACACAGGGGTCAGACCTGTTTCCTTAGCCTTGTCGCAGTCACGTCCGCTGTGAGAGCCGCAGAATGAAAGTGCCTTTTTATAGTCCTCTTTGAAAAAGCTTATTGTGAAATATTCAGCCTTATCGATAAATTTTTTGGTGTATCTCTGAGGTCTTATAACGGTGGTGAAAGTGTTCTTTCCCCACATAACGCCTGCAAAGCCCCATGAGGCTGTCATGGTGTTCCAGCCGCTCTCGTCACCTGCTGTAACAAGGAACCACTCCTTGCCTATCTTTTTGTATGGATTGAAGTCAAGGGTATCAAGCTTATCTGCCGCTACCTCTTTGAAACCGTTAAAACTGCTCATTTTCATTACCGCCTTTCAGTATTATGTCAGACTTTCCACGTTTATCGTACACCAATATCGTATAGAAACTGTCTGACTATATTATATATCATTTTATATGAAATTGCAACCCCTCTTATTCCCTGAAATATTGTACAAAAATCGTTAAAACAGGGCTTTTTGTGTTGCTTTTTTTGAAGAATCGTGATATAATTAACATAAGTATTTGTAAAGCTGTTTTTGTGTTTTTGGTTAAGCTATTTTATTTTATGCCCCCTCAGTCAGGAATATGTATATTTCTTGAAAATTATACACTTATTTTTGTATAACTATAGATAATATACATTGATATCCCTGAAAATGTGTATAAATATAAAATTTTTATGCAAAAGCACTTGACAATGCTGTATAAAGGTGTATAATGTTTTTATCGGCAGCAGTCACCAATGTGTGACAGCCTCCGTGAAAATATTATACAAACATACTTATTACATACAAATGGAGGAATTTTGTTATGGCAAAAGAGATCAAAAAGGTTGTCCTTGCTTATTCCGGCGGACTTGACACATCTATCATCATTCCGTGGCTCAAGGAAAACTACAACAACTGCGAAGTTATCGCTGTTTCAGGAAACGTTGGTCAGGGCACAGAGCTTGACGGTCTTGAGGAAAAGGCTATCAAGACAGGTGCGTCAAAGCTTTATATTGAGGACCTTACAGAAGAGTTTATCGAGGATTATGTATATCCTACAGTACAGGCTGGTGCTGTTTATGAGAACCAGTACCTCCTCGGCACATCATTTGCACGTCCTATCATTGCAAAGAGAATAGCTGAAATAGCTATCAAGGAAGGTGCAGACGCTATATGCCACGGCTGCACAGGTAAGGGTAACGACCAGGTAAGATTTGAGCTTGCTATCAAGGCTTTTGCTCCTGACATGCAGATCATCGCTCCTTGGAGAATCTGGGATCTCAAGTCAAGAGAGCAGGAGATCGAGTATGCTGAGGCACACAACATTCCTCTGAAAATAAACAGAGAAACAAACTACTCAAAGGACAAGAACCTTTGGCACCTTTCACACGAAGGTCTGGATCTTGAAGATCCTGCAAACGAGCCACAGTATGAAAAGCCAGGTTTCCTTGAAATGGGCGTTTCACCTATCATGGCTCCTGACAAGCCAACTTATGTAACGATCCACTTTGAAAAGGGTATCCCAACAGCTGTTGACGGCGTTGAGATGAACGGCAAGGAGCTTGTTACAAAGCTTAACGAACTCGGCGGTGCAAACGGTATCGGTCTTGCTGACCTCGTTGAGAACAGACTCGTTGGTATGAAGTCAAGAGGCGTTTATGAAACACCGGGCGGAGCTATCCTTTACAAGGCTCATGAAGTTCTTGAAACTATCACACTTGACAAGGAAACTGCAAGAGTTAAGCAGTATCTTTCTATCAAGTTTGCTGACATTGTTTACAACGGTCAGTGGTTCACTCCTCTCCGTGAGGCTATGAGTGCATTCGTTACAGAAACACAGAAGACTGTTACAGGCGATGTTAAGCTCAAGCTTTACAAGGGCAACATGATAAACGCAGGTGTAACATCTCCATATACTCTCTATGATGAAGAAGTTGCTACATTTGATGAAGATAATGTTTACAATCAGGCTGATTCAGCTGGATTCATCAATCTCTTCGGTCTGCCTATCAAGGTAAGAGCTAAGCTCGAGCAGAAGAGAAACGCCAAGAAGGACTAATGTCAGCGTCCTGTATCACGGGACATAAAAATTTGTTTGTATAATAATATTTTCAATGGAGGTTTTGATATGTCAGATAACAACAGCATTTTTGAGCCTGCAATAGACAAGAAGGTCGAGATCTCTTACGACAGCCTGCCGAACTCCTCTTTTGAGGACGTAAACCTTGGCGGTGCAAAGTTCTCGAACGTAAATCTCAAAGAGGCACTCTTTGACGATGTGAATATGGACGAAACACATTTCAACAACGTCAGCATGAAAGAAAGCGACTTTGCTGATCTTTATATGGTGAACTCAAAGTTCTTGGGCGTAAATCTCAGCAATTCGAGATTTGGCTGCTCTATCATGAACAATGTTGAGTTCAAAAACCCTGATCTGAAGAACTCACAGTTTATCCACTGTGACCTTACAAACGTTGAGATAAACGATTGTAAGATAGACGGTCTGAAGATCAACGGCGTGGATATCCAAAAGCTGCTTGAACAGCACGAAAAGGAAATGTGATCCGCACTTATTGAAATGTATCGGGGCAGGATGATCCTTTGGGGTCATTTTGCCCATACATTTTTTATATTTAACGAATGAAATAAACATAAAGGACGGTTTTAAAATGGCAGGAAAAATGTGGGCAGGAAGATTTACAAAGGAAGTAGACGAAAGAGTAAATGATTTCAATTCATCGATTTCCTTTGACGCAAGAATGTACCGCTATGATATAGAGGGTTCTATGGCACACGCCACAATGCTTGGCGAGTGCGGTATAATCGACAAGCACGAAAGTGAAAAGATAGTCGAGGGACTTAAAGGTATTCTTGCGGATATCGACGACGGTAAATTACAGTTCGACCCTACCGCAGAGGACGTTCATATGTTTGTTGAGGCTGAACTTACAAAAAGACTTGGCGACACAGGCAAAAGACTTCATACGGCAAGATCAAGAAACGATCAGGTGGCTCTTGACGTGAGAATGATACTCAGAGCCGAAACCAAAGAGATAATCGAGCTTGTAAAAAAGCTTGAGCACACTATCCTTGACATCGCTGAGAAAAATCTCACAACAGTTATGCCGGGATATACTCATCTTCAGAGAGCACAGCCTATCACATTTGCTCATCACCTCATGGCTTATGCAAATATGCTCCTGAGAGATATCTCAAGACTTGAGGACAGCTACAAGAGAACGAACATCATGCCTCTCGGCAGCGGTGCTCTTGCATCTACAACTTATCCTATAAACAGACAGAGAGTGTGCGACCTGCTTGGTTTTGACGAGATAACGCAGAACTCACTTGACGGCGTTTCAGACAGAGATTTCTGCATCGAGCTTTGCTCCGCTATCTCACTGCTTATGATGCACCTTTCAAGATTTTCTGAGGAGATAATTCTTTGGTGCTCATGGGAGTTCAAATTTATCGAGCTTGACGACGCTTATGCAACAGGTTCGTCTATCATGCCGCAGAAGAAAAACCCTGATGTAACCGAGCTTATCAGAGGCAAGACAGGCAGAGTTTACGGCGACCTTAATACTCTGCTCGTTATGATGAAGGGTCTGCCGCTTGCATACAACAAGGATATGCAGGAGGACAAGGAGGCTATCTTTGACGCTATCGACACTGTTAAGCTTTGCCTTAAAACTTTCGACCCAATGCTCGCCACAATGAGAGTTATCCCTGAAAACATGAGAAACGCCGCAGCCAAGGGCTTTATCAATGCTACCGACTGTGCTGACTATCTTGTTAAGAAGGGTATGCCTTTCAGAGATGCCTACAAGATAACAGGTACTCTCGTTCACACCTGCATCGAAAAGGGCTGCACCCTTGAATCTCTCCCTCTTGAGGACTACAAAAAGCTTACTGACAACTTCGGCGAGGACGTTTATGACGCTATCAGCCTTGACACTTGCGTAATGCAGAGAAAGGCAGCAGGCGGCCCTGCTCCTGAGTCTGTAAAAGCTCAGATAGAATATGTCAGAAACAAGCTTTGATAAACGCTGCTCCCCTGTTAAGTCAGCACTGCTCTATCTTGTGCTGTGGGAGCTTGCGACAGTTATAATATGGCTTTTTACAGCTAAACTTTTTGTGATTTATCCGCTGTTTGCAGTGGGATTTACTGTGGTGTACCCCGTGTGCACATGGTGGGCTTGCTACCGCCATGCAAAGAACTACGGCTTGAAATGGTATGTTGCACCGGTGATGATAGCGATATCGGTCATTGAATATATCTTTGTGGAAGAGGCAAGCTCGGTGGTGCCGAATTTTATCGTGCTCACCGTGCTAACCGCAGGATTTGCCGCAGGTATTGGAAACTGTTTTGCGGATAAGGACGCAATAAACGCCGCAAAGGCAGACAAAAAGCGTAAAAAGCTGAAAAAAGAGCCTGAATACAAAAATATTCTGGACGATAATTAAAAGTATGCAGACGGCTAAAGAGCTGTCAGCCAAACGGGCGAACACTGTTCGCCCCTACAAAAGTTTGCATTTGCATGAGCATACAGATTACTGACAGACAAAATTATAAAGTTTTATAAAAGGATATGAAGAAAATGAAAACAAGAGTTTTTATTGACGGAAAAGAAGGAACAACAGGACTTCAGATATATGAGCGTTTTCAGAACAGAAACGACGTTGAGATAATGCTCATCGACGAAGATAAGCGTAAGGACGTGAATGAGAGAGCGAAGATGATAAACTCATCTGATATCACTTTTCTCTGCCTGCCTGACGCCGCAGCTATCGAGGCTGCCTCACTTTGCACTAACCCTGACGTCAGGATAATAGACGCCTCCACCGCTCACAGAACAAACCCTGCATGGGACTATGGTTTCCCTGAGCTTTCTGAAAAGCATAGAGAGAATATCCGCAATTCAAAAAGAGTTGCAAACCCCGGCTGCTATGCAAGCGGATTTATAAGCCTTGTTTATCCCCTCGTAAAAGCAGGAGTGCTCCCTGAGGATTACCCTGTTACCTGCCACGCAGTTTCAGGCTACAGCGGCGGCGGAAAGAAAATGATAGCCGCTATGGAGAGCGAAAACAAAACAAAGGAAATGTATTCCCCACGTCAGTATGCACTCACACAGAAACATAAGCATATCCCTGAAATGCAGACTGTCTGCGGATTGAAATATAAGCCTATGTTCAATCCGATAGTTGACGACTATTATAACGGCATGGTGGTTTCCGTGCCACTGGTGACAAGATGTCTGACGAAGAAATATACACCTGAGGATATCCATGAAATAATGTCTGAGCATTATGTTGGTCAGCATTTCGTGAAAGTAATGGAGCTTGGCGGAACAGAAACGCTTGCCGACGGATTTATCGCAGCAAATACATTGGCAGGAACGAATAATATGCAGATATTTGTCTGCGGAAATGAAGATCAGATATTGCTCATGTCGAGATTTGATAACCTTGGAAAAGGAGCAAGTGGAGCAGCAATACAGAATATGAATATAATGCTTGGAATAAATGAGACAACTGGTCTGGAATAAAAAGCAAAAGAGCAATATAATCGCCAGTGCAGGGCGGCGTTAGCCCTGCCGAGGGACGGGGGCGAGCAGCCCCAGCGGGGGCAAAACAAACCAGTGATAAAAGCAAACCCAACAGGGGGCAGAGCCCCCACCACAAAAGCACGGTTCACAAAAAGCGGCGGACAAAAAAATATAAAACAAACCGAAGTACGGCTTATCAACAAAGCCTAAAAACCAACAAAAACTCCGCCGCTTTTGTCATTTGAACAGCGTAGCGTCTTCAAATGACTCGCCGAAGGCGACAATAAGCTCCCCCACAACGAAAATTGAAACATCAGAAACAAACACACAAAGAAACGAAGTGAAAGCAGTGCAAAATGTACTAGAAAAACTTGACGAACTTGGCATCAAGTACGAAAAAGTCGAGCACGAGGCAGTCTATACCTGCGAGCAGGCAGAGTTCGTGAAAAAGCTTGTCAAAGGTCAGGGGTGTAAAAACCTCTTCTTGAAAAATAAGAAAAAAGAGTATTTCCTCTATACCCTGCCGGACGAGCAAAGAGCCGACTTGAAAACACTTGGTAAAGAAAATCACCTCGGTAACCTTTCTTTCGCTAACGAGAATGACCTTTGGGATATCCTCGAACTTAAAACAGGGAGCGTCACTCCCCTTGGCATAATAAACGATACCGAAAATATCGTCACTGTGCTGCTGGATAAAAAACTTCAGGGACAAAAAGTGCTCGTCCACCCAAATCGAAATACCGCTACTATCTCGTTGGACTTTGACGAGCTTTTGAGATTTATCGAACATCAGAACCATAAATTTGTCTTTGTATAAAATAGTGTAAAAATTTTGTAAGGAGTAGTTAATATGAAAGAGATATCAAAGAAAATTTTTGACGGCTATAAGTATGTTGACGGCGGCGTGTGTGCTGCTAAGGGCTTTAAAGCAAACGGTCTTTACTGCGGCATAAAAGAGAACCCTACGAAAAAGCCTGACCTTTGCCTCGTTGAGTCTGACGTTATGTGCTCTGCCGCAGGCGTTTTTACTCAGAATAAGGTCAAGGGTGCTCCTGTTACCGTTTCTCAGAAAAATCTCGCCAAAACAGGCGGCAAGGCTAAGGGATTCATACTTAACTCAAAAAATGCCAATACCTGCAACGCTGACGGCGAGGAAAAAGCCTACAGAATGTGTCAGCTTGCTGCAAATAAAATTGGCGTAAAGCCTGAGGAGATACTCATTGCTCAAACCGGCGTTATCGGTCAGATACTTCCTATCGAGCCTATCGAAGAAAAGATAGACGAGCTTTATGAGGGTCTTTCCTATGACGGCAACGAAAAGGCTGCCGTCGCTATCATGACGACCGATACAGTGAAAAAGGAAGTGGCTGTTGAATTTGAACTTGACGGCAAGACCTGCCACGTCGGCGGCATGGGCAAGGGCAGCGGTATGATTCACCCTAACATGGCAACTACCCTTAATGTTATCACCACAGACTGTGCTGTATCTTCCGAAATGCTCAAAAAGGCTCTTACCGATATCGTCAAGATAACATATAACTGCCTGTCGGTTGACGGCGACCAGTCAACGAACGATACCTGTGCTGTTATGGCTAACGGTCTTGCCGGAAATGCCGAGATAACAGCCGAAAATGAAAGCTACGAGGTGTTCAAAAAGGCTCTTTATATCGTCATGATGAACATTACAAAAATGCTCGCAAAGGACGGCGAGGGTGCAACTAAGCTCCTTGAATGTACTGTAACAGGTGCTAAAGACCTTGACACGGCTATCATCGTTGCAAAGAGCGTAATATGCTCGCCGCTTTTCAAGTGTGCAATGTTCGGTGCAGACGCTAACTGGGGCAGGATACTTTGTGCTGTCGGCTATGCTGAGGCTGATTTTGACATAAACAAGGTGAACGTTTCACTGTCATCAAAGGCAGGCGAGATACACGTTTGCAAGAACGGCGCAGGCATTGAGTTCTCAGAAGAGGTTGCTAAGAAGGTACTGCTTGAGGACGAGATAACCATAAGCGTTTCTATCGGCGACGGCGAGGGCACTGCCACCGCATGGGGCTGCGACCTTACATATGATTATGTTAAGATAAACGGCGATTACAGAAGTTAAGGCAATATATAGGAAAGAAGAATGAAAAATGGACATAAGCAATAAAATCAGAAGTCAGATACTTATTGACGCACTGCCGCATATCCAGAAATATCACGACAAGATAGTTGTTGTGAAATACGGCGGCAACGCTATGACAAATGCCGAGCTTAAAGAGGCTGTAATGAGCGATATCGTGCTCCTGAGCGAAGTTGGCATAAAGGTGGTGCTTGTTCACGGCGGCGGACCTGAGATAAACGCAATGCTCAAAAGAGTCGGCATTGAGAGCAAATTTATAAACGGTCTGAGATACACAGACGCCGAAACTATAGATATCGTAAAAATGGTGCTGTGCGGAAAGGTCAACAAGGAACTTGTGTGTGCTCTCCAGCTCCACGGCGGAAAGGCTTTGGGTCTTTGCGGCTGTGACGGTCAGATGATACTTGCACAGAAACTTGACAGCGAAGTTGACCTTGGCTTTGTGGGCGACATCAAAAAGGTGACGACAAAGCCTATCGTTGACGCACTGAACAACGGCTATGTTCCTATAATCTCCACCGTTGGCGTGGGTGAGGACGGTCAGTCATACAACATCAACGCCGACACTGCCGCAGCTAGGATAGCCTCCTGCCTGAGAGCGGAAAAGCTTATCCTTATGACAGATATCGTTGGTCTGCTTGAGGACAAGGACGATGATTCTACTCTTATCCCACAGGTAAACGTCAGCGACGTGCCTTATCTCAAAAAGAAAGGCATCATAAGCGGCGGAATGATACCGAAGATAGACTGCTGCGTTGAGGCCGTAAGACGTGGCGTTAAAAAGACCACTATCATTGACGGAAGAGTACCGCACTCGATACTTATCGAGCTGCTCTCCAATGAGGGTATCGGTACGCAGTTCATATAGAATATAAAAACATATTGAAAAGAGTGATAAAAATGAACACCATAGAACAGTTCAACGAACACGTTATGCAGACCTATGGCAGAATAGGTCTTGTTATGGAGAGCGGTCATGGTCAGACGGCTGTTGGCGAGGACGGAAAAGAGTATATCGACTTTGGCTCCGGCATCGGCACAAACAGCCTTGGATACTGCGATGAGGACTGGGTAAACGCTATCTGCGATCAAGCACACAAGATACAGCACACTTCAAACTATTACTACACAAAGGTACAGGCTGACTTTGCAAAAAGGCTTTGCGAGGCAACAGGCTATGAGAAAATGTTCTTCGGCAACTCAGGTGCAGAGGCTAACGAGTGTGCAATAAAGCTTGCAAGAAAATACAGCTTTGACAAATACGGCAAGGACGCTGAGAGAAATATCATCATCACCCTTGTGAACAGTTTCCACGGCAGAACGCTTTGCACCCTTTCCGCAACCGGTCAGGAGGTTTTCCACAACTACTTCTTCCCGTTCGTTGGCGGATTTGAAAATGTTATCGCAAACGACATCGACGATCTTATGGATAAGCTCAACAAGCTTGACAACAAGGTCTGTGCAGTAATGTTCGAGTTCGTTCAGGGCGAGGGCGGAGTTATCCCACTTCAGCAGAGCTTTGTGAACACTATCATGCTTGAATGTGCAAAGAGAGATATCCTCACCATTGCCGACGAGGTACAGACAGGCGTTGGCAGAACAGGAAAGCTCCTCACATCTGAGCTTTACAACGTAAAGCCTGACATAACAACACTTGCAAAGGGTCTTGCAGGCGGCGTTCCTATAGGCGTGTGCCTTGCAAACAAGAAGTGCAGCGAGGTGCTTAGCAAGGGTACTCACGGCTCAACATTCGGCGGAAACCCTATCTCATGTGCAGGCGGAAACGCAGTGCTCGACAAGGTGACAAAGCCTGAATTTCTTGAGGAAGTTCGCAAAAAGGGCGAATATTTCAGAGAAAAGCTCGCAGCGATAGACGAGGTAGAAGGCGTTGACGGTCTTGGTCTTATGATAGGCGTAAGACTCAAAACAAAGAAAGCCGCTGACGTGCTCAACAAGTGCTTTGAAAACGGACTTCTTATCCTCACGGCAAAAGAAAAGCTGAGATTTTTGCCGCCGCTGAATATATCATATGAACAGATAGACAAGGGACTTGCTATACTGAAAAAAGTTCTTGACGAGAAATAATTATAAAAACGTAAAATGTAGGGGACAGCGTCCTCGACGTCCCGCTTATTTGGGGCGTTGTCAACAAACTGCTGGCGACCAAAGGTCGCCCCTACAATATTGCTGCAATAAAAAATCAAATTACGGAGGAAATATTATGAAACATCTACTTAAAATGCTCGACCTTTCCAAGGAGGAAATTCTCGACATTCTCAATCTTGCAGACCAGCTCAAATACGAGAACAAAAACGGTATCGAGCACCACATTCTCAAAGGCAAAACTCTCGGAATGATATTCCAGAAGTCATCAACCCGTACAAGAGTTTCTTTTGAAACAGGTATGTATCAGCTTGGCGGTCAGGCACTTTTCCTTTCAAACCGTGATCTCCAGATAGGCAGAGGCGAGCCTGTTCAGGACACTGCCCGTGTTCTTTCACGTTACCTTGACGGCATCATGATCCGTACTTTCGAGCAGAAAGAGGTAGAAGATCTTGCTAAATACGGCTCTATCCCTGTAATAAACGGTTTGACAGACTTCTGTCACCCTTGTCAGGTGCTTGCTGACCTTATGACTATCAGAGAGTTCAAGGGACGTTTCGAGGGTCTAAAAATGTGCTACATTGGTGACGGCAACAACATGGCAAACTCTCTTATCGTAGGCGGACTTAAAGTAGGCATGGAAGTTTCTATCGCTTGCCCTAAGGATTATCAGCCTGCTGCTGAGGTGCTTGAATTTGCTAAGGGCTACGGCGACAAGTTCTCAATGACTGACGTTCCTCTTGAGGCTGCAAAGGACGCTGACGTTCTGTTCACAGACGTTTGGACTTCCATGGGCGAAGAGGCTGAAACAGAAAAGAGAAAGATAGCATTCAAGGGCTATCAGATAAACGACGATATCATGGCTGTCGCAAAGGCTGACGCAATGGTTCAGCACTGCCTGCCTGCTCACCGTGAGGAAGAGATAACCGAAAAGGTATTCGAGGCTCACGCAAACGAGATATTTGAAGAGGCTGAAAACAGACTTCACGCTCAGAAGGCTGTTATGGTCAAGGTAATGGCTCCTGAGGAATAAATTCAAATACGAATAATTTTACGGCAAAGACGCCGTCTGCACTATGACTGTGTGCGGACGGCGTTTTTTATTGTTCTAATGATAAAGCTTGCTGTTATAAAACCACACGAGATGTTCCCTAAGCTTTTTTACGCAGGCAGGCATAAAGCCCTCAGAGCACCGCATGAGAATATACCTAGGCTGAGAGTTTTCCAAAGCCCTCACGGCTATTCCCTGGGCATTGTATGAGGCTTTCCAAGTGAGTTCCGGCACGAACGCCACCCCAAGACCTGTTTTCACCAAGGCAAAAATAGTGTCACGGCTGTCACATTCCAAAGCAGTGTGTGGCGTGAAACCTGCCCTGCGGCACAGATCGTAGGTTATATCCCACAGCGGACGGCGGTTTTCCATGACAAAAAAGCTGTCGTTCTCAAGGCTTGCAATGTCGCTGTCACAAAGAGGCGTTTCACCCTCTGCAAGCCTGTGACCCTCAGGCATGGCAAGCAGGCAGTCCTCTTTCAGCAGCAGCGTTTCCCCCTCCTGCGGCGGTTGGGTCGATGAATATATGTAAATATCATCGCCGCCGCTTGCACCATAAGGTTTCTGACTTATGACAATATCTATCTTCGGATACTCTTTCTTGAACCCAGTTATTATCTCAGGCAGCCACCCTGTTGATGCCACCACCGACAGCCTTACCTCGCCCTCGTCGCCGTTTTCAGACTGCCAAAGCTCTCTTTTCATATCTGAGAGCTGCGAAAATATCTTCTCGGTGTGTGCCAAAACTATCCTGCCGTTTTCGTTCAGGCGGATATTCTTTCCCACCCTGTCAAACAGCGGACAGCCAAGCTCCCCCTCAAGATTTTTTATCATTTTGCTCAGCGACGGCTGTGCCACCATAAGCTTGTTCGCCGCACGGGAAATGTGCTCCTCCTGTGCAACAGTCATAAAATATCTCAGCTGCAAAAGATCCATTGTGATACCTCCGTAAAAAATCTGCTGTATACATTTTAGCACATTTATCCATAGATGTCAAGCTATATATTTATTGAAATATATATATTGGACATTATAAGCAAACTGTGATAATATAAGAGCAAGAGAAGAGAACTTCTCAAATCCAAAGCAAAGGAAGTAATATTATGAGTTTTCTGAACGATCCTAACATCACAAAGGCTGACATCATTGATAAGAGTATCCGTTACTGGAATCCGAGCAAGACGCAGGAATGGATAGACCGTGGAATGAGCATTGTTATCGGCAAGCGTGAGGGCTACTATTTCTGGGATATGGACGGCAGAAAGTTTCTTAATATCCATATAAACGGCGGAACTTACAATCTTGGTCACAGAAATCCTGAGGTCATAAAGGCTCTTGTGGACGCAACAGAAGAGCTTGACGTGGGAAATCACCACTTCCCCGGAATCACAAAGGCACTGCTTGCGGAAAAGCTTGCTAACCTTTGTCCTGAGGGTCTTGACTATGTATGCTACTCCACCTGCGGCGGCGAGGCTGTCGATGTTGCAATAAAGAGTGCAAGATATGCCACAAAGAGAAAGAAAGTCATTTCCATAAAGGGCTGTTATCACGGTCACACGGGACTTTCAGTTTCAACAGGCGACGCAGTTTTCAAAGATCCTTTCCTCTGTCAGGGCGAGCCGGGCTGCTTTGTGCAAGTGCCTCTCAATGATCTTGACGCCATGGAGGCGGAGCTGAAAAAGGAGGACGCTGCCTGCGTTATCATCGAGTCGCTGCTGGCTACATACGGTTTCCCTATCCCTGACAAGGGCTATCTTGCAGGCGTTAAAAAGCTTTGCGAAAAGTACGGCACGCTTTACATTGCAGACGAGGTGCAGACAGGTTTGATGAGAACAGGCAAGATGTGGTGCTTTGAACACGAGGGCTTTGTGCCTGACATGATAGTCACAGCCAAAGGATTCGGCGGCGGAATTTATCCTATATCCGCAACTATCATGAACAGAAAGGCAGGCAGCTGGCTGTTTGATATCGGAAGAATGCACGGCTCGACCTGCGGCGGTTCTGAGCTTGGCTGTGCGGTGGCAATGAAGGTGCTTGACATTTCAACAAGACCTGAAACGGTGGAACTGGTAAAGAAAAACACTGCCAGACTTACTGAGGGCATCACGGCACTCAAGGAAAAGTATGACGGCTTTTTCAGAGGATTCACTCAGCGTGGCGTTATAATGGGACTTGATTTTGACTGCAAAGACGCCAGCGTATCAGTAACAAAGCCGCTTTTCGACAACGGCGTTTGGGCACACAACTCAAGACTTCGCCCGAACATTCTTCAGCTAAAGCTTGGTCTGCTTTGTGATGACGCTTTCCTTGACGAACTTTTCGAGAAGATGGACAAGGGTCTTGCTCAGACGGTAAAAATGAGATAAAACACACAGACAGGAGGTATTTTCATGAAATACAGCATAGAATTTTTACAGGGACAGATAGAGAAAGACCTCCTGTCATTGTACGATTTTGAGGAGAATTTCGCTGTAAGTCTGCTGAAATACTCTGAGAACATCATATACAAAGTGGCATTTAAAACTGCTGAGCCTGTGGTTTTCAGGATACACAGACTTGGTTATCACACGGAGAGGGAGCTTGAAAGCGAACTTATTTGGATGAACGAGATAGCCCGTGACACGGACATTTCTCTTCCTGTGATATATGCAGGCAGGGACGGTCGGTTTCTTCAAAAGCTTGTTCTTCCTGACGGCACGGTGTTCAACTGCTCGGTGATATCGTTTCTATACGGCAAGGCGGTGGGCGAGCTGAAAGGAGAAAGGCTCATAGCGAAAATGCGTGATATCGGTGAAATGACTGCAAAGCTGCATTTGCAGTCTATAAACCGTGACAACTCGGTGCGGCTCGAACGCCCTCACTGGGACTGCGAAAGCTTTTTCGGAGAAAATGCAGTATGGGGGCACTGGCAGGATTACAGCCTGCTCACGGAATCTGACAGGGTGCTTTTCAGCCAATGTGAGACTCTTATAAAGCAAAAGCTTGCACACTACGGCAAGGCTCGTGACAGATATGGTATTATCCACGCTGATATGCACTTTTTCAACATTATCACTGACGGTGAAAAAGATCAGCTCATAGACTTTGACGACTGCGGTTGGGGTTATTATCTTTACGATTTCGGCTGCTCACTGGTGACATACTCTGCGGCACTGCCTGAGTTGACAGCTGCATGGCTAGAGGGTTATGAGAAGATAAGAAAGCTTTCAGACGGTGACAAAAAAATGTTGCCCCTTTTTCTGCTGTTAAGGCGGATAGTGCGGCTGGCATGGCTTTCTTCCCACGCTGACAGCGACACGGCTAAAACGGTAGGGGCAGATTATCTTGAGGCAACAAGAGAACTGGGTGAAAAATTTTTATCGGAAAATAAGGTGAATTAGTATGAAAACGGCTATTGTGACAGGTGCGGCAATGGGAAACGGCTACGGTGCGGCTTTAAAGCTTTGCGAAAAGGGCTGTGCGGTCATGCTCTTTGATATGTCGGAGGAGGTTTTTGCCACAGAGGAAAAGCTCAGGGCAATGGGCTATGAGGCAAAGGGCTTTCTATGCAACATAACTGACAAGGCGAGCGTTGAAAATGCTGTGGACGAGGTCGTAAAGCTTTACGGCGGCGTTGACATTCTTATAAACAACGCAGGCGTTGCACGTCTTGCTGAATTTGAGGACACTGATGATGAACTTCTTGACTTTCATCTGAACGTAAACATAAAGGGCACATGGAACGTCACAAAGGCTGTTATCCCTTATATGCGGCAAAAAGGTTGGGGACGGGTGGTCATAATGTCCTCGGTGACAGGTTCTATGGTTTGCGACAAGGGCTATTCGGCATACGCCATAACAAAGGCGGGGCTTTTGGGACTTATGCGGTCGCTGGCGAGAGAGTATGCTGAATATGGCATAACGGTCAACGCAGTTTGTCCGGGATTTATCCTCACGCCGAATGTCAGACGCAGTGCGGCTAGGACTTCACCTGACGCTCCTGAAAAGGTGCTTGACGGCATTGCGGCAGGCGTACCGATGAAAAGGCTCGGCACGCCAGAGGAGGTCGGTGCGTTATGTGCGTTTCTTGCAAGCGATGAGGCAGGCTACATAACGGGCACGTCGAACGTCATAGACGGCGGAAATCTTATCCCTGAAACGAATGTCATGGGTGTTTAGAAAACAAAAAAGGGCGGCACTTCAAAAGAAATGCCGCCCTGATCTTTTATATTGAATTAGCCCATTACAACTTCAACGTTTACTGATGTTCCAGCCTCAGCAACAGGGAGAACGTTGCCCTCTACTGCCTTGCCGTCAACAGTTACGCTCTTTACGCCCTTGCAAACGTGGTCAGGGTTCTTAACAGTGATGTTGTATGTTGCACCTCTGAACTGACGTGTTGCTGTCATGCCGTCCCACTCGTGAGGGATAGACGGGTCAAGTTTCAGACCGTCGAAATCAGCCTGTACACCGAGAATGTACTGTGAGATAGCTACCATGTTCCAAGCTGCTGTACCTGTGAGCCAGCTGTTCTTGCCCTCACCGAATCTGCTTGCATCCTTACCGGCGATCATCTGACCGTATACATAAGGCTCTGTCTTATGAAGGTCTGATATCTCCTCGTTGAATGCAGGAGCGATCTTGCTGTAATACTCAAATGCCTTGTCGCCTCTGCCGGCATATGCCTCTGCACAGATTATCCAAGCATTGTTGTGCGTGAAGATACCGGCGTTCTCCTTATATCCGCCTGGGTATGTGGATATCTCACCATACTGGATATAATACTTTGAGTATGCAGGATTGTTAAGAACAAGACCATACTTTGTATTAAGGTACTTGTCGATAGAGTTAAGAGTCTTGATGTCAGCACCCTCGTCCTTGCCTATTTCAGACATAACTGCAAAGCCCTGAGGTTCAATGAATATCTTACCCTCTTCGCACTCCTTTGAACCCATTTTAGCACCAGTTGAATCGTAAGCTCTGAGGAACCAGTCGCCGTCAAATGCAGACTCCATAACGTTCTTCTTCATCTTATCGATCTCAGCCTGTGCAGCGGCAGCCTCATCGTCCTTACCAAGGTGCTTGAGGATAGCCACATAGTTAGGGCCTGTGTATGTGAAGAGTGTTGCTACCATTACGGACTCTGCTACCTTTGAGTAGCCGCCCTCGGCTGCAAACTTAGGGTTTGTATAAGTCTGGAAGCTCTCGCCCGGAGTATCAGAATAGCATGAAAGGTTGATACAGTCGTTCCAGTCAGCTCTCATTGCAAGAGGCAGACCGTGAGGGCCGAGGTTATTTACAATGTGATAGAATGATACCTTGAGGTGGTCGAGCATTGGCTTAGCCTTTGACTCGTCGTTATCATAAGGAACCATTTCATCGAGGATAGACCAGTCGCCTGTTTCCTTGATATATGCGGAAACTGAGAGTATCATCCACAGTGGGTCGTCTGAGAAGTCGCCGCCGATATCGGAGTTGCCCTTCTTTGTAAGAGGCTGATACTGGTGATAGCAGCCGCCGTCAGGGAGCTGTGTTGATGCGATATCGATGATACGCTGTCTTGCACGGTCAGGTATCTGATGAACGAAACCGAGGATATCCTGGTTTGAATCTCTGAATCCCATTCCTCTGCCGATACCGCTCTCGAAATATGATGCGGAACGTGAGAGGTTGAATGTTACCATACACTGATACTGGTTCCAGATGTTTACCATTCTGTTTACCTTATCGTCAGGAGTATCAACATTGATAACGCTGAGAAGTCTGTCCCAAGTTGCCTTGAGCTCTTCAAGACCTGCGGCTACCTTTTCAGGAGTGTTATACTGCTCGATCATTGCGAGAGCCTTTTCCTTATTGATAGTAACGCCGTCAGCCTCGAACTTCTTGTCAACCGGCATCTCAACATAGCCGAGAATGAAAACAAGTGTCTTTGACTCGCCAGGAGCAAGTGTTATCTTCTTATAGTGTGAAGCGATAGGTGACCAGCCGTCAGCAAATGAGTTATTAGCCTTGCCAGCCTCAACTGCCTGTGGGTTATGGAAACCGTTATAAAGACCGATAAATGAATCTCTGTCTGTATCATAGCCGTCTATCTCGTCATTTACGGTATAGAATGCAAAGTGATCTCTTCTATCTCTGTATTCAGTCTTGTGATAGATAGTAGAACCTACTACCTCAACACGACCTGTGCTGAAGTTTCTCTGGAAGTTTGTGCAGTCGTCCTGAGCGTCCCAAAGACACCATTCTGCGAATGAGAAGAATGAGAAAGTCTTTTCTTCGCTGCTCTCGTTTGTGAGAACTACCTGCTGAACCTCGCCGTTATAGTTCTGTGGTACAAAGAATGTAGCCTCAGCCTTCAATCCGTTCTTCTTACCTGTGATAATTGTATAGCCCATACCGTGACGGCACTCATAAAAATCAAGCTCTGTCTTTACTGGTGACCAGCCTGGGTTCCAGATAGTTTCGCCGTCTTTTATGTAGAAGTATCTGCCGCCCATATCGATAGGCACGTTATTATAACGGTAACGTGTTATTCTTCTCAGTCTTGCGTCCTTATAGAAGGAATAGCCTCCTGCTGTGTTGGAGATAAGTGAGAAGAACTCCTGTGTTCCCAAATAGTTTATCCATGGATATGGAGTTCTTGGGTTGCTGATGACATATTCCTTTTTCACGTCATCAAAGTGACCAAATTTCATCAATAATTTCCACCTTTCGTTATTTATCTATTGTTAATTAATTTCTTAATTATAACCATTGTGAAGTGTATAGCAGTCACAAAGTGATCAAACCAACGGACGAACGATGTTCGCCCCTACATTTATAGAGCTGTTACATAACTCTCATTCTGCATGATGACAGGCTTTCTCTATATCGTGAAAAATCTCTGCCAGCACTTAAAGGTATGACCCTTTGTTATCTCCTTATAACCGGTCACCTCGTTAGGCAGGCTGAGGTTAGGAGAATTTATCATGGCTGTCATTGGTTCAGGACAGAAATATCCTTTCTTGCCCTTATCGTTCCACATATTCCAGAACTTAAATTCTTTTGACACCTCGTTGCAGACTTTATGACCGTTATCGGTATCCACAACATAAGAGCCATAGAAATCCTTGCCGTCAAGCTTGTTCATGCCTGCGGTGTACATATCGTTTGAGATATTATGCAGGGTAGGCATTTTTGTGCCCTCTTTATATTCAAGGTCTTTCTTTTTAAGCGGCAAAAGCTTTTCTGTCGGCAGACATCTTTTATCAAGCTCGCACTTTTCGATTATCGGCACGCACATTCTCATGGACTCTTCCCTGCCGCCGTCACACATTGGTGCGTTAAGGCAGGTATGTGTACAGATTGAAACAGGCAGAGCCTTATCGCTGTTATTTGTCAGGTATATCTCCTGCAAAAGACCTTTTTCAGACAATGTAAACGTATACGATATTTTAAAATCAACAGGAAAATAAGCATACATCTCGTCATTCTTGTCAAAAGTATAAGAAGTAACGAGCACGGCTTTTTTATCCCGCGTTGAATAACATTCTATTTCGTGTTCCCTTTTATGCACCCAGCCATGGATAAAGTTATCAAGCTTTTTCTCATTTATAGGCATTTGATACACAGCGTCAGAGGTCTTTATAACGCCCTTATCGAAACGATTTGGCAAGAACAGAGTCGGCAGACCCCATATCTCTCTTGCCTTGTTTATAGTTTTAAGAGTGCAGTCGTCACGATATCTGAAAACCTCGATGCCGTTTTCTTCGTCACGAAGTCTGAGCACTGCTGCACCAAGCTTTGGTGCGATAACGCAGGAATACTTTCCTGACTGCATTCTGACACATTCCGTATCTTTGAACATGAATTTAAGATCTATACTATTCAAAAAAGAAACGCCCCCATACTGTAAAGCTAAATTCGCAGATGCTTTACTATATATTTTTTTACTTAAACGATTAATATACAATCATTATAACATAGCCCGCCGATTTTGTCTAGTAGAAAACGCAGATTTTTATATAGAATTTTCGCTGCGATTTTTAGTAGTTTTTTACCAAACAGGCGGTGTATAAATCAAAAAAATATGACAATACTACTATCAACAGCCCGCCGAAGGGCGGACTTATCCTTATCACACAAAGGAGGAGTTTTGATGATAGACAGGATAGCATTGCTGCTTTTGATAATAGGCGGCATAAACTGGGGACTTGTAGGGATCTTCCAATTTGACCTTGTGGCATTTCTTTTCGGAGGTGCTGCGGCGATACTAAGCAGGATAGTTTATGTTCTTGTAGCCCTTTCAGCTATATGGTGCATTTCACTGTTTTTCAAAGACAACAGACTTGTCACTGAGCAGTGATCCCTGTGGGTCATGGCGGCAGGAAGGAGAGCCTTGTTTCAGAGGGCAGCAACTTAACACGGGTTTGCCTGCTGCATTTTCTAAAATCGGCTCTCTTTCCTGCGGTCATGACCCTTTTATTTTATCATAAATGCAAAAATTTGAACATTGTTTTGGAACAAAATGATAAGTTATTTTACTTTTTTAATTAGCTTTAAGTTTAATCTGCACACAGATGTCATTGTTAGCATAAAGGCGGCATGATATTTGTGCAAAATCCCGAATTCTCAGAAAATTAACAAGTTCTTTGCAACTTTTTCTTGACTATCGGAACAAAAGAGGTTATAATTAATTTGATGTTAAGGATATTGAACATAATTTGTTTGATTTAACATCCGTTTTGTTGTCTCCTTTCTTTTGTTCTACACATAGTTTTTTTATTTTATTTTCTGCTGAGCATCGTTGCTCAGCATTTTTTTTGCCTTATTAAGGTGCGTTGAAAAATTCATATTTAAGAGGTATAATGTTACTTTATAGTAACGGATATGATCGGTGGGGACAGTTTGTCCTTAGGAAAAGGAGTATATGGAAATATGAAACATCTTATCGTTGTGGATATGCAGAACGATTTTGTATCAGGCAGTCTTGGTTCAAAGGCGGCGGAGGCTATCGTTCCTGCGGTTTGTGAGAAGATAAAAAGATACAAGGCTGAGGGCGGAAAGATAGCAATGACCCTTGACACGCATTTCAAGGACTATCTTGAAACGCCTGAGGGCAAAAAGCTCCCTGTTGAGCACTGCATAAAGGGCACGGAGGGCTGGCAGCCTGCGGCTCAGGTAGCTGAGGCTATAGACGGCTGTGCGGAGGTTTTCGAGAAGAGCACGTTCGGTTCGGCTGAGCTTGCGAAATATCTTGCTGAAACGGCGAAAGCAGGCGATGAGATAGAGCTATGCGGTCTTTGCACGGACATATGCGTGGTATCCAACGCTTTGCTTATAAAGGCGTTCTGCCCTGAGTGCGAGGTCATTGTTGACGCAAAGGCTTGTGCAGGAGTAACGGAAGAAAGCCACCGTGCGGCACTTGTAACAATGGCGTCATGTCAGTGCAGGATAGATAATTTTTGATTTGAGGGGGAACACCGCTTAGGCGGAATGATTTATGAGTGGTTTCAAAAAAGGTCTTAAAGACGGCATACCTATTGCTTTGGGGTATCTTTCGGTGTCGTTCACATTCGGACTTCAGGGCGTAAAAGGCGGTCTTAGCTGGTGGGAAACGATGCTTATCTCTATTTGCAACGTTACCTCGGCAGGTCAGTTCGCAGGACTTGACATTATGTTGTCGGGAGGCGGTTTCTGGATAGAAATGGCTTGTGCTCAGTTTATAATCAACCTGAGATATGCACTTATGTCCATATCTCTTTCGCAGAAGGCTGACAAGTCGCTTTCGGGAATACACCGCTGGCTGGTAGGTTTCGGAGTAACAGACGAGATATTTGTCATGGCAATGGGAAATATAGGGGAAGTTTCAAGGCAGTATATGTATGGGCTTATCGCTTTACCTGTAGCAGGCTGGTCGCTGGGGACTCTTATAGGTGCGGCGGCAGGAAAAATACTTCCTGAGATAGTCATAAGTGCACTTAGCATTGCAATATACGGAATGTTCCTTGCAATAATAATACCGCCTGCAAAGAAAAACAAGGGCATTGCAATGGCGGCGATATTTGCGGCTCTTCTTAGCTGTTGTTTCAAGTGGCTGCCTATTCTTAATAAGGTATCTGGAGGATTTTCCATAATAATCTGCACCGTTCTTTCCGCAGGGATAATGGCGGCTCTCATGCCTGTGAAAAATGAGGAGGACGGTCAATGCTGAGCACAAGAGATTTTTTCATTTATCTTTTCATAATGGCAGGGGTGACTTACCTTATCCGTGCATTGCCTTTCGTGATATTCAAGGGCAAGATAACAAACAGATTTGCACAGAGTTTTCTCTACTATGTTCCATACGCTGTGCTTGGAGCGATGACTTTCCCGTCAATACTTTTCTCGACGGGAAATCTGGCGGCGTCTGTGGCAGGACTTATAACAGCCTGCGTGCTTGCATTCAAGGAAAAAAGCCTTATCATAGTTGCGGCTTTTGCCTGCCTTGCAAGTTTCTGCGTGATACTTATTGGTCAGCTTATTTAAAGCTGCACACGAAAATTTAATGTAGGGGATGGCGTCCTCGACAGCCCGCCAACTTATGCAGGACAAGCTCGTTGAGCACAAGCAGTATATTGCTGAATATGGTCTTGATAAGCCTGAGATAAGAGATCGGAAATGGGATATCTGATAAAAAAGCCTTTCTATTAATTAAATATACTCACACAAAAAGGGACTTCCGTTTATTCGGGAGTTCCTTTTTTGTGCATAAAAATATCCCCCGCCTTGCGACGAGGGATAAAAATACTCTAGCACATAAATTACTTTCTGTTGTTTGCTATCTTTGCAAGAAGGTTCAGTATTTTCAGGTAGAGGTAGATAACGCCTACGATAAGACCATAGCTTGCATACCATTCATACTGAGCAGGCAGACCCTGTTCAACTGTCATCTGAATAGTTTCAAAGTCGCACATAAGAAGTGCTGCGGCGATAAGAACGCCAACGACTGCAAAAAGTATGCCGATAGGGCCGTTGTTTATTGCAACGATAGATGCGTATATGGCTGAGTTAGGTGCGAGCCATGCAAGGAGCATGAAGAGCACGCCGCCTATGATAGACACCCAAAGGCAGGTGATAAGAGCAGTTTTCATTCTGCTGCCAACACGAACGCCCTTTGAATAGATAACTGCCAGCACTGCTACAGTCAGAAGTGTAAGGGTAACAGCCTCGACGATTATGCCTTTCCACTGCATTGCGTAGATCATTGACATAAAGGTAAGTGCATATCCCATGCCTGCGGAATAGATAGAGCCTGTGACGGCTGTCGTTTTCGGAGCGAGAGAGGACACAAGTCCTGCTATTGCTGTTGCGATAAGAGCACCGACAAAGATAGTATACTCAGTGGAAAAAGCCTGTGCACCGCCGCCGAAGAAGTTGTGAATGTAAAAATACGCTCCCATGCCTGCGGCGAACACTGCAACGAAATACAGTGTTTTCATTGCGATGCCCTTATAGCTTGCCGCCTCCATGCCATAGGTAGACTGTGCGAAAGAACGCAGTTTTTTCACTCGTGGATTTGAATAGCTTTCAGAAAAATTATTATAATCGTTCATGAATTTGCCTCCTTGATTTTTTAGCCTTATTTTATTTATTATACGGCTTACATACTATTATACATAATTTCTTAAAAAAGTCAATAAGATTTTTCTGCCACGGCTGAAAAGTTCTTTTTTCAGACTTGTCCGCATATGATGTAAGCAAAGGCAAAAGCACTGAAAAATCTTGTGCGGTCAAAACATTTCGCACAATGTTATCAAGGCTATGCCAAAAATCGGAAAGGAAGATACATTGTGCTGGATATACTTGAAAAAAAGCTCACGGAAAACGAAGTCCCACGAAAGGGACTGACCTCGGCTGAGGCTGAAAAGCGGCTGAGCAATGACGGTGAGAACCGTTTGGCAAAGAAAAAGAAAACGTCTGCGGCGAAAATTTTCGCAGGACAATTCCATGACATCATGGTGATGATACTGCTGGTATCGGTGGTTATATCCGTTGCGTTAGGGCAATATGCTGACGCTGTGCCTATAGTGCTCATCGTTATCATAAACGCTGCCTTGGGATTTATACAGGAATACCGCTGCGAGAAAACCCTTGAAAAGCTTGAGAGCATGACCGCTCCTACCGCCATGGTATACCGTGACGGCAGGCTTGTGAAGATACCTGCTGCAGAAGTTGTGGCAGGGGACGTTTTCACTCTTGAGGCTGGGGACAGAGTTCCTTGTGACGGCTACATAAACTCATCTAGGGCGTTGTCATGTGATGAATCTGCACTCACAGGCGAGGCTGTACCTGCGGCGAAGAAAAGCCGCACGTCAGAGATAGATTTCACTGCACTGAACAAAGACTACATGGTCTACATGGGAACAGTGGTAACAAAGGGCGTTGGAGAGGTCACGGCGGTGGCGACTGGCGTAAGAAGTCAAATGGGCAGGGTTTCTACCATGCTTGAAGAGATAAAAGAGCCTGACACGCCGCTGCAAAAAAAGCTTGGAGAGCTTGGAAAAACGCTTGCTATCATCTGTCTTGCGGTATGCGTGGTGGTATTCCTTGCAGGCGTGCTAAGGGGCGAACCTATTCTTGACATGGCAATGACGGGAATAACCATTGCCATTGCCGCAATACCTGAGGGTCTGCCTGCCACAGTTACCATTGCACTTGCACTGGCAGTAAGAAAAATGCTCAAGCGACAGGCACTTGTGCACAGACTTCATTCAGTGGAAACTCTCGGCTGTGCGACAGTAATTTGCACTGACAAGACTGGCACTGTGACAATGAACAAAATGACCGTCACTGACATTTTCACCTGCACCGAAAAAAGCCGTTTATACGGTGTGACAAAAGAGGGTGCGAACGCTGAGGGAAAGGCTCTTAATGCTTGGGAAAGCCCTGATCTTAGCAGGATACTTTTATGCGGTGCAGCCTGCAACAACGCACGGCTCTGCCCGCCTGAGAGGACAAGAAAGCGTGACAGAGGCGGCAGACAAGGGGAGCTTTGTGCTGAGGGCGACCCGACAGAAACGGCGATACTTCTTGCCTGTGCAAACTCAGGGATAAATGTAGAGTCACTTGGCTACAGGCGGACTGACGAGCTGCCATTTGAAAGCGAAACACGCTCAATGACGGTCATATGCACAGACGAAAAAGGTCAAAACACGGCTTTCAAGAAGGGTGCTTTTGATGTTATTATAAAAGAGTGCAGCCATGTTTTTTCTGACAGCGGCGAGCTTATACCATTTGGAAAGACTTTGAGAAAAGCGGCTTTTGACAAATGCGATGAATACGCCTCTCAGGGACTGCGAGTGATAGCTTTTTCACAGCAGACCGACGGGGAATGGGCTTTTCTTGGACTTATGGCAATGAAGGACCCTCTTCGTGCTGAGGCGGCAAAGGCAGTGGCAGAATGTCAGCGTGCAGGCATAAAGACTGTCATGATAACAGGCGACCACAAGCTCACCGCTCAGGCTATCGCAAAAGAGGCTGGGATAATGAAAGCCGGCACTATCGCTTTGACAGGCGAGGAGCTTGACAGAATGGACGACAGTCAGCTTGATGATGTGATAGAAAACTGTAGAGTATTCGCAAGAGTGACCCCTGAGCACAAGCTCAGGATAGTAAAGGCATTCAAAAACCGTGGACACGTTTGTGCAATGACCGGCGACGGTGTAAATGACGCACCTGCTATAAAAGAGGCTGACATTGGAGTATCAATGGGCATTTCAGGCACGGAGGTCACAAAGCAGGCTGCCGACGTGATACTTCTTGACGACAACTTTGCGACACTTGTGAACTCCGTTGAAGAGGGCAGGACTATTTATCAGAACATAAGAAAATTCGTGCGATATCTTATTTCCTGCAACATAGGCGAAGTCATCACTATGCTTGGGGGAATTTTAATGGGGCTGCCTATGGTGCTGCTGCCTGCACAGATACTTCTTGTAAATCTTGTTACAGACAGTCTGCCTGCCATTGCACTGGGACTTGAACCGCCTGAAAGCTCGGTAATGAAAAAGCCGCCGAGAAAAGAGGACGACAGCTTTTTCAGCGGCGGACTAATGTGGCGTATCATAATAAGGGGACTTCTTATCGGCATTTGCACGCTGGCAAGCTTTACGGTACTGCTCACGAACACACACTCTCTTGACACGGCAAGGACAGGTGCACTTATCACCCTTGTGCTCAGTCAGCTTATCCATGTATTTGAATGTAAGTCGGAAGAAAAGACGCTTTTCACAGTGCCGTATCTTTCAAACCCGTTCCTGCTTTTCTCTGTGCTCATATCGGCGGCAGCGTTGTTCGCAGGAATATGGCTGCCAATGCTGCAAAAAGTATTCATGACAGCGGTGCCGACGCTTAGTGAATTTCTCGTGGCGGCAGCTGCGGCGGCGATAGTTCCTGTGGGGGCTGGCATAATACCAAAGCTTTTTATAAGAAAAAAGTCACCTGACCTAACGGTAAACGTTCCACAGGCATAAGTCTACGGAGAGTAGATTGACAAATGACCTCAGGTATTATATGATAATACCATGGAGGCGATAACAAATGGACAATGAAAAAACAGGCAGACTTATCCGTGAGCTGCGGACGCAGAAAGGTCTGACGCAGGCTCAGCTGGCAGGGCTAATAAACGTCAGCGACAAGGCAGTATCAAAATGGGAAAGGGGTCTGGGCTGCCCTGATGTTTCGCTGCTTGGCACACTTTCAGAGGTGCTGGAAGTAAATATCGACAGGCTGCTCGAGGGCGAGCTTGGAGAAAATTCGGAGGCTGTAACAATGAACAAGATAAAATTCTATATCTGCGAAAAATGCGGCAGCGTTTTCACATCACTGGGCGGCGGAGAGCTTTCATGCTGCGGCAAAAAGCTTTCTCCTCTTGAACTGAAAAATGCTGACGAGGCTCACGCACTAAAGCTTGAAGAGGTGGAGGACGAATGGTATGTGACCTGTCCTCACGAAATGACAAAGGAGCACTACATCTCATTCATAGCGTTTGTATCCTATGACAGGGTGACGCTGGTCAAGACTTATCCTGAGCAGGATCTTGCGGTGAGATTTCCACGAAACGGTGCGGGATATTTCTGCTATTACTGCACAAACGACGGTTTCTACAAATTCAAGCCGTAACCAAAACAATAGACCGACAGGGCAAAAGCTTTGTCGGTCTAATTTTTTATAGCATATTTTTTATCCAGCCTTTTGAATATCCTGCCAAAAGGTTTTGACAGAACGAGCAGGAAGAACACGTTGGAAACGGCGTAGATAAGTGTGAAAACTGCTGACGAGCCGACCAATGCAAGATATCGGCTGAGCACAAAGGCGTTATCGGTCCACAGGCAGCTCCACAGGTCCATGATAAGAGAGAACGCCGCTCCTGAGATGATACCGTAGGTCACAAGGAGTGGCTTGCTTTTTATAAGCTTATCAGCCAACATTCCTGCAAAATATCCTGTCAGACCCCATACCAGCATTTGAAAAGGCGTCCACGCACCTTGTCCGAAATAGAAGTTTGAAATAAGGGCGGTCATTGCACCTGTCATAAAACCCGATTCTCTGCCCATATACAGTGCGGTGATAATGACTATAGCGGTGCAGGGTTTGAACCCAGGCAGAAAGCTGAAAACTATCCTGCCCAAAACGGACAATGCGGTCATGGCGGCTATTATCACAAGCTGTGTGCTGTCAGACTGTTTTTTCTCAAAGTGGAGAAAATAGCCTGCCACGGTAAGTATTGCAAGTGCGGCGGTGACGAAAGAGTAAAAACGCTCTTTGAAAAATATTATGCCGCCAAAGCACACAAGGGGTATGACAAGTAGGTAGACAAGCCCTGAAAAAAGTTTTTTCTTACTCATTTTTGCCTCTTTTCAGCGTCAAAAGCCGCTCTCTTGCCGCAGCTGATGTCACCGCACCGCTGAAAAAGCCTCTTGTGAGCCTTGCGGCGGCGGTGGTGTAAAAGCGGTTGCGGGAGAAAAATCTCACGGCGTTGTCCTCGGCGGCTATCTTTCCGTCAAAAAGCAGTCCGCACCTTTCGCAGTTCTCGGCGGCAAATTCAAGGTCATGGGTCACAAGAAGTATGGTCCTGCCTTCGGCTTTAAGGCTTGCAAGCACATCTCCCAACGCTTTCTTCGCAAAGCTGTCCATTCCCTTTGTGCACTCATCGAGGACAATTATTTTCGGGTCGGCAAGAAGTATCTTCGCAAAGGCACATTTCTGTATCTCGCCGCCGCTGAGATCCCACGGGTGGCGGTCTAAAAGCGGCTCGATTTCCATACGCTCTGCAATTTTTTTCACGGCGTTTTCGTCGGCAGACTGCAAAAGATCCTCACGGACGGATTCTTTCACAAACATCGTCACAGGCTCTTGGGGCAAAAATGCAAGCATTTCACGGAAAAGCGAGCCGTTTTTATAGGCTTTCTGTTTTTTGCCGAAAAGGGAAACTGCACCCATATAAGGCTTGCAAAGTCCGCAGATAACACGCAAAAGCGTTGATTTTCCACCTCCGTTCGAGCCTAAAAGCCCATAGCACTCCCCTTTTCTGACGGCGAGGTCACAGCCTTTAAGTATATCGGGAGAATCTTTTTCATATCTCTGCCAGATATTTTTGCACTCTAGGGCGTAAGGCTCAGTGCTTTCCGCAGTGCTCTCGTCAGTCTGCGGGGTATCCTCAGTCACAAGATTTTCAAGCTGTGCTCTGCCCTGTCTTACGTTAAGAGGCAGGTCGCTGCAAAAACCTGCAAAAACCTTTGCGGTTTCAGGAAGAAAGCCCTTAAGGTCATCTTGAGCGAAGTATTTCGCAGCCTTTGCAGGGGTATCAAAAAACGCAGTTTTGCCATTTGAAAGGTACAATATCTTGTCACAGGAATCAAAAAGCTCCTCAGGGTCATGCTCGGCAATGATAACGGTCACGCCCATTTCTTTGTTTAGGCGGTCTAAAATGTTGAGCAGCTCTTTTGCGGCAACAGGGTCAAGCTGAGCGGTAGGCTCGTCAAGAAGAAGGATATCAGGGTCTGTGACCATAATGGAACACAGGGAAACAAGCTGTTTTTGTCCACCTGAAAGGGTGGAGATATCCCTGTCATAAAGCGGCTCTATGCCGAAAAAAGCCGCCATTTCGCCCACACGGCTTTGTATCTCTTTGCTTGGCACGCCAAAGCTTTCAAGTCCGAAAGCAAGCTCAGAGGACACCTTATCGCAGACGGTCTGACTATCGGGGTCTTGCATTACAAAGCCTATTTTTTCGGCACTTTCCCTGTCGGAAAGCTCGGTCGCTGCCTTGCCAATAAGGTCAATTTTCCCTGAAAGCTCTCCTCTTGGAGAAACCTCTCTTTTCAAAAGTCTGAGCAAGGTGGATTTTCCGCTGCCTGACGCTCCGCAGAGCATGACTTTTTCGCCCTTTTTCACTGAGAAAGTGCAGTCAGAAAGGGCATATCCGGTGCTTTCATTGTATTTGAACGCTACATTTTTGCAAGACAGTATTTCCATTTTATGCTCTCCTTTACTTCAAGAATAAACGGACAAATGCAGAGCAGTGCAAACATTGCGGCAGGCAGGACGCTGCTGTGCACTTTTATCACGGGGTAAAAATCCGCCGAAAGCTGTCCGTCCGCTGAAAAAATCAGCACAGCAACGAACAGTGCAGAAAATATGGCTGTCAAAACGCCGTCCCACGGTCGAAATCTAAAAGAGTGTGCAAAGCTGCGTTTCTCCACGCCGTAGCCACGGGCTTTCATTGATGCGGCGGTGTCTGCTCCCCTTTCAAGAACGCCTGCACAAAGTGCGGTGAACACTGTGCAGTCCTTTTTCAGGCGGTCAAAACGGCTATCGGAGGTGTTCGCTCCTGAGCAGTTCAAGGCATCGATAAGCTGTCGATGAAGTCTTTTCAGCTTTGGGATAAAGCCCATTGTCATTGTTATAACAAGGGCGGCTTTGGGCGTTTTTCTGCCGAAAATGTAAAGCATTTTTTCCCTTGTGAGCACTTTTCCAAGCACCTTGCACCACATTATAACGGCAGTGAGGGAAAGTCCTGCGGTAAAGCCATAAAAAAGTGCCTCTTTTGTGTAGGCTTTGCCGTTAATGAAAAAAAGCGGCGTTACGCCCTTATGAGAAAAAAGCGGATTTGTGATAGTCAAAACGGCGGTGATAAAGGCATAGAACAGCAGGTCGGAAAGAAACTGTCTGCGGCTTTGGGTCACGGCACAAAAAAGGAACGCTCCCACTGCTGAACACACTGCCACAGCAGGCGAAAAGCAGAACATCGTTATCACAAGGACTGCCACGAAATACACAAGGGCTGTCACAGGGTGAAAGGCAGATAATCTCATTTCGCCGCCTCCTTTGTATAGTCGCAGACGTAGTAAAACTCCACGCTGTCGCCGTCGTTGAGCACATACTGCGAGCAACCTTTGTCAGGGCTTTCGCCGTTGACAGTATAAGTCCAGCCTGAGGACGGGCCGCAGGAAAACTCATAGATATTGTTTATTCCACGGACATAGACGCTATTGTAGATATTGTCCCCTGAGCCTTGATAATCAATGGGTATCTTTTCGCAGCGTGCGGCTTTTTCCAGCAGGTCGAAAGCCGTGTCGCCGTCACGAAGGACATATTCTTCCTCAGGAAGCACAATGCCGTCAGATGGCACATAACGCTCGTCACGGAGGTTTTGGTCAAGTTTGTCGTAATTATCCAAAATGTCAGAGCAATCAATGGTGAGGGTAACAGTATGTGCGGCATTTGCAGTATCGTCACTGTGTAGGCTGTAATACTCGTCAACGGACTGTATATCAACGCCTTTTATGACCGCTGCCGCCGCAAGTATCACGACTATAAGCAGAGCAATATCCTTTTTCACCTTTTATCTGCTCCCTCCTGACCTTTGAGCTTTCTCGCTTTCTTTGCCGAAACTGAAAAGTTTTTCACTATCTGCATTTCCTGTGGGGAAATCTCAAGTTTTGAAAATCTTGCTTTTTCGTATATTTTCTCGCTTTCTGCAAAGCTTTCCGCCATTGGAACGCCGTAGGTTTTCTTTATGCTTTCAAAAAGCTCCTGCGGAGCGTGGTCTGAAAAGCTTTTGCCGCACAGCTTTTTCCTGCCCTTAAAAAACAACTTTTTCACCTTTTCTTTGTCAGGCAGGGCGGAAAACCTTCTTTTTCTTATCAAAGCTATTATTGCCGCAATAAGGCAGAATATAAGTATTACCGCACTAATAACGATATAGACAACATAGCTTTTTTTCTCAGGCTGTGTCTTATTTTCCTCAAATATCTCTTCTCTCGGCTTGTCCTCTTCCTCAGGTGCAAGAGCCTCGCCGCCTTCGCTGTCGGTTTTCGCCTGTGCGGAACTGTCATCTGTTTTTATCATGCCAACAAGATCGGGGCAGACTTCAAAAGGCTGCCAGCCTATGCCATCTTTATAATACTCCGCCCAGTAGTGGAGCTGCTTTGAGGTGACGGTCAAAGCGGCGTTGTCGGTAAGGTCTTTTGTCATATCAGATGTGATGAGATACCCTCTGCAAAGCCTTGCAGGAACGCCCTTTGCACGGAATATCTTCACTGCGGCTGACGCAAAATCTTCCTCTCCGCCACGGCAGGTGACTTCAAGCATATCTGCAAAAGAGCTTTCGCCCCCATAGATCTTTGACCTGTCAAGCACTGCGTCAGACACAAAAAAGCTGAGCATTTCCGACCTGAGCTGAGCCTGTGTGCCCTCAAGGTCAAAGTGGTTTGCGGCAAGCTGTTTGTCCTCGGCTGATATATCAAGGCAGGTGGAATAAACATAGTCACGGTAGCCCTTTTCTGCCGCAAGGTACTCCTCATTGTCAGCAGCCCGCAGGCTTTCATATGTGCCAAAAGGTTTTGTGAGGTAGCTTTCCGACACCGCAAGCTTATAATAGCTTTTTTCATTCTCAAAGCTGTCGCCTATTACCGTGGGGTCAGAAAAGGCGTTCTCTGCATCGGTCATGCCATAGGTATAAAGAGGCTTTTCGCCCTTTTTGATGTTCACCGTAACAATGCTGTTGTCGGATATATCCAAGGCTTTGTCAAGAGAAGATGTCTGAAAAACGGGGGAAAGTTCCAGCTTGTCAAGCCAGTAAAACTCGTCCGCATTGGCATATTTTTCTTCGCCGCTGAGATGCTCCCAAACGCTGCCGTTTTCTTTCTCGAAACGGCTTTCAATAAGATACAAAGGCTGTGGGTGCTCCATTATTATCTCATACCGGCTTTTTTCATCAAAACGGTCGGCAAAAGCGGTTTTAGCAAGCTTATCTGCAAGTCCTGTCAGGCAGGCGGTCTGCACCGCACAGAAAGCAGCTATGAACAGCACGACTTTTTTCACACTGCCTTTCAGACTGCCTGAAAAACATATTGCGAAGATACCGAACGCCACTTCCGTGGCGGCATTTGTCAGCGGTATATCAACAAAAGCACCTGCGGACAGGAAAAGTGCCATAAGTGCAACAGAAAAAGCCTTGCTGCCAAAGCGGCAGAAAATGCTCTGCACCGCTGCGACTATCACAGACCCCACCAAAAGTGCAAAGGCAGGGTCTGATGCGTTTTCCACAAGTATTTCCACCGTGCCTGCACTTTTTCCGTGAGCGGTCAAAGCGGCGTTCAAAAGCCCTGCAAGGCTTTGAAAAAATCGGTCATGGAAAATCGCTCCTGCCAAAACTGCGGCAAAAATCGGCACCGGCAGCGTCTTTTTTGACACACCTGCAAGGGCGGTCAAAAAGCAAACGCCTGCGGCGGCAAAGGCTCTCCAGCCCATGTCAAGTGACAATGACAGCATGAGCATAGTCAATGCACAAAATGCTGACTGCACCATATAAACGCTCTTTGGAGAGCTTTTTTCATCACGGCTCATGCTTGCTGTCAATTTTATCACCTCTTTATTTTATCTCGATAACACGGCTTATGCCGCTTTTTTCAAACAGCTCTGAAAACTCTGCTTTATGCTCTTTTCCCTGCTCAGGCTGAGAAGAGAGCAGGCTGTCAAGGGCGACGGCAAAACTGTCGCTGCTGTCGATATGTTCAAATATCTTTCGCTGCTGCGAAAAGCTGTAAAACGCCATGTAATGCCCTGTTCCGTCCTCGGAGAGTGCCATTGAAAGGCTCAGGGCTTTGGCTGCAAGCTTGTCATAATTCTCAGGCGGAGTGCTGCCGCCTGTTTCGATATAGATGCACAGGCTGTCGGTGACAGGTTCGCCATATTCACGGACATATATATCACCAAGGCGGAAGGACAGTTTCCAGTGCACAGACTTATAGCTGTCGCCCTGACGATATTCTCTTATCCCTATAGGCTCGCTATGGTCAGAGCCCTCGTTTTCCTCGCTGTAAATATCGCTTTCAAGAGCCTCTTTCAGTATTGCCTCTTCACTCTCGTCTATCTCAGCGGCGTCAGGCATGATATTCACGCTGCCCTTTACCTCGCATTTTACCCTTTTCCACACAAGTCCTGTTAGGTCAAAAGCTTTCAGGGACATGATATCGGCGGATATTTTTCCGCAGGTCTCGCTGTTCAGGGTGATATCCACAACGGCAGGCTTGCCGCCTGAGATAGTAAAGCTCAGTTTTTTTGTGATAGTCTGTCCCGTGAGCATATTTTTCAGTCTGAGCCGTCCGCTGTAATCCCCTGTCGAGCCTGTTAGGGTAAGTTTAAGGGTGATATCCACATTTTTAAGCCCTGATCTTTCACAGCTCACAAGTGCAAAAAGCTTTTTCCGTGACACCATATTTTCGCAGGCAGACAGCAAAAAGCAGAGCACGCAAAAGCCCAGCACTGCCACGCCAACAGGTCTTTTCAGCACAAAAAGCGATATTCCCAAAGCTGTGCAAAGCAAAAAGCCTAGCCTTTTCATCAGCGTTTTTCCTCGTTTTCAGGGCATTTTACTGCTTTCATTATCTCTTCGAGCACGCTTTCTGCGGCAAGACCTGCAAGTCTGCCCTTTGGTGAAAGTGCTATCCTATGGCTGCAAACGTGGACAAAGAAATCCCTTACGTCCTGAGGAACAACATATTCTCTGCCGTTATAGCACGCCCACGCCTTTGCTATCCTGCAAAGTGCCAACGCTCCTCTTGGTGAAACGCCAAGGGAGATGTTTTCGTTATGCCTTGTGGCGTCGCAAAGGTCTGAAATGTAATCATAGATCGCATCGTCAACAAAGACCGCCTTTGCTTTTTTTTGCATTTCTATAAGCTTGTCAGCTGTGCAGACGGCTTTAACTGCGGAAAGGGGATCACGGCTGCTGCGGTCTGACATAATGTTTCTCATTGCTGCTTTGTCAGGATATCCCATGGAAAGCTTTATCATAAATCTGTCAAGCTGAGAAACAGGCAGTGCCGCCGTGCCAACTGTGCCTGTAGGGTTCTGGGTCGCAATGACTGCAAAAGGTTCGGGGAGAGGATAAGTTCTTCCGTCAACAGTGCAGGCACGCTCTTCCATGACTTCAAGGAGAGCGGATTGTGTTTTTCCTGAGGTCCTGTTTATCTCGTCTGCAAGAAGTATGTTCGTCATTGCCGCACCGCTGTGGAAAGTAAAGCCCTGTGCCTGTCTGTCAAAGGCTGTATAGCCTGTGATGTCTGAGGCTACGGTATCGGGAGTGAACTGTATCCTCTTTGTTTCAAGCCCCAATGCCTTTGAAAACGCCACCGCAAGGGTAGTTTTTCCCACGCCCGGCACGTCCTCCATAAGCACATGACCCTGTGCGAGAATGGCTGCGAAAACCATATCCACCACGTTGTCTTTGCCGATTATGACCTTTTTCACTTCATCTGTTATCTCACGCATTTTTACCCTTCTTTCTTATTTTTACGCCCACCATAACGGCACACGCCACCGCTGCCGCCGATATCACATACACCGTCACGTTTTTATCCTCAGCCGATTTGATTATCTCCTGAGCCGATGTGACCTTTTTCTGCTCACTTTCGGGGAGTTTTTTTATCCTTTCTGCCGTTTCTTTCAAAAGCTCTTTTTTATCCTTACCGACGCTGTCAACAGGATAAAGTTCTTTGCTTATTATGCTGTTAAGGTCGGATATCTCGCTGTAAAGTTCATTCGCTTTAGCGTTCATTTCTTCAAGTTCTGAAATTATTTTGTCACGCTCCGCAAGACTTTCGTCAGCCTTTGCATGGGAAAGCAGCACCGCCGTGACAGTGCAGTCCCCTGAGGTGACGCCGTTTTTCCTGAGAGTTTCAAGCTTTTTCATATCGCTTTTTGTAAAGCCTGCTTTGCCTGAATACACCTCGGTTTTCTCGATACTGTATATGCAGCCCTGTGCATGGTCTGTGACTGCAAGCTCTTCCGTGAAATCCCTGTCGCTGAGGGTAAGGTCATACTCTTTTGCCGCATTTTCAAGCTGTGAGCCATATTTCACATAGGTACGCTCATCGCAGGTGAGGTCGTTAAAAAGCTTTAGTGCTTTCTCGGCACTCTCTTCGTCTTTGACCACCAGCAGTCTGCCGTTTATGCCGTCAAGTTTTTCACGCTGGAGCACTGAAAGTTCTTCTCTCATGTCATAGATACGCCGCATTGTAAGCTTGGAACGCTTTGCCGCCGCAAGTGCACAAAGTGCCTGCCCTGAGGAAAGTTCGTCAGACTCTCCTCCCTTTTCATGTGCAAATCCGCCGTCGCTGTTCTGATAGGAAAGCAATGCGGTCAAAAGGTCGAGATCTTTCAAAAAACGGCTGTCCGTGTCGGGGTCGATACCAAGGTCGCAAAGTGCGATAATGACCTGTGCGTCAGCCTCGGCGTTGCCGAAAGAACCGTCGCTGCCCTGCTTGACGCTGAGATACTCCACCGCTTTATCAACGCTTTTTCTCACATCATCACGGGAAAAATCGTTATAATACACCGACAAAGCCTGCAACGCCATGGCGGTAATGTCGATATCGCTTTCGCCTTTGGAAAGGGAAAATCCGCCGTCACTATTTTGTGCTGAAACTATCTCGCTGATGATACGTTCCCTGTCAAACGCCGCACCCTCAGGGGTCTTATAGCCCATTGTATCAAGGGTCAAAAGTGCGAATATCCAGCCGTTAAGACCTTGCTTTCCCACGGAGCTGTTTTCATCTCTGCCGTAAACGCCGCCTTTTACAAGGTCTACGCCGTCAAGGTCGGCAGGGTCGCCGCCCATTGCAGCGGCTGTTATGGCACATCTTTGCCATTCGGTGGCGTTGTCTTTATCAGAAAGCTTTTTCACACGCTGAGAAAGTGCAGTGAGATAAGCCTCATAGTCCTCCTCAAAGCCGAACCGTGAAACGCCTATGGCGAACCAGTCCAAGCTGCCTGTGCCTGCACTTTGGAGAATATCTCCTGAAAAAACGCTTTCGTCCTGAGAAACGCCCAGCTTTTCACGCTGCCAATCACAGACCTTTTCGGCACTTTCTGTTATAATATCATCTTCCGCACCCACCGCAGGGACGTTTGCAAAGATCATCACTGCACAAACTAACGCCGCTGCCGTTTTGCGAAGAAAACTGCTTATCTTCAATGATATCCTCCTACCATGTTTTATCATAGCTGCCCTGAGCACCTGTGATATCTCTGCCATACGCCACTGTGAAGGCAAGCCTTACGGTATCTCCGTCTGTAAAATTTACCTTGCCCATTCCATAGGCAGGCATATTGCCGTTCACGGTATAGACCCAACCTGAGCCGTAGGTGTAGTCAAACTCGCCTAAGCTGTCGGCATTGGATATCCCACTCTCGCCTATGCCGTCATTTTTTATAAGCTCTGCAAGCTCGCTGTTTATCGCTCCCCCTGCAAACGCACCGCTTTTGTGTATGCGTTGGAGATAACGCTGATCTTTTTCTCCTGAAAAGTCAGCTGTAAAACCGTTTTGCTCAAGGAAACGCTCTATAACGTCAACGCCGCTGTCGCCCTCATATATTGCGACCTCGGACTGTGCACAAAGCTGACCAAGCCCTATGGTATCGGCGTCAACGCTCAATTTTACAACGCCTGTTTGCTCGCCCTTTTGTGCACTCACTGAATTTATCGTATAGGCATAGTCGGCATATCTGCCCTCACGGTCATATATCCTTATTTCAAGCAGGTTCGCACCGCCTGAAAGCTCCATATAATATGCTGAATTCCTGTCCTGAGCGATACACTCCAGTGACAGTCCGTTGAGCCACACCTCGGTCTTGTCTGAATATATCCTGCCGCCCTGATAGTCCTGAGCATTGAACCGTAACGTATAGCCTGAGCCTTTCACAGTTTGACCGTCGGTGATATTTATATATGTTATCTGCGGCCTTGTGGTTTCGTCTGCAAGTGGGATAAATGTTATGGTGAAATATTCGTCTATCTTCTTTTCGCCGTCTTTGGCATAAAGCCTTATGCGGTTATCGCCGTTTTGCAGTATGCAGCTATACGAGCCGTTTCCGCTGAGCTTTTTGCCGTTAAAAACGACGCTGAGCTTTGCACTGCTGCTCTGACCTTTCATTCTTGCATAAAAGCTGAAATCAGAGTTGTTCACTGTGCGGTCATAGAGGTCTGTGTCGATAGAAAATTCCGCAGGGGTATATTTTATCTTAAAGCTTTTTTCTGCCTTTGAGCCGTCTTTTTCTGCTGACAGAGTTATGACATTCTCGCCGTTTTCAAGCTGTGCGGTATAGCTGTTCTCTCCTGACAGCTTTTCGCCGTTCACTGTGACAGCAAGGGGTATCTTTTCACTGCCAACATAGGCTGCCGCAGAAAATGTAATGCTTTCGCTGTCTGTGTCCATGTCCGAAAGGTCGGTGTCAAAAGTTATCTCCTGTGTTTCAAGATAAACTGTGTAGTCCTTGTAGGCTCTTTTCACCTGACTGTTTTTGTCAGTATAAGTGCAGGCGACACGGATAGTATTTTTTCCTGCATGGAGAGTTACACTGCCTGAGAACTGATTTATCTCGCTGCCGTTCACAGTGACCTGAACTTTTTGCACGGTCAAAGCCTTGTTTCTATGAGTTATGTCAAAGCTGTAAAGAGCCTTTTTTACACGTTCCCCGTCCTTTATGGACGTTGTGAAATACTCTGTATCGGTGTCCTTTGTGACGGTCTCGGTCTTTGAGTCGGGCTTTTTCTTTATCTCATCAGACTTGTTCTCGCCTGTGATATCAATAGCAGTGTTTGTATTTTCGCCGTTCATCGCAGGGGAATTTCCGTCATTACGCTGCAACTGTTCAGGCTGTTCAGGCTGCGGTCTGCTGCTTTCGGTCATATCCTGCGAACTGTCGCTGCTGTCGGTATCCTCAGGCTGAGAGCTGTCCTCGGTGCTGTCAGGTGCGGAGCTTTCTTCCTGCGGCAGGGAGCTTGTCTGATAGCCCTCGCCGCCCTGAGTGTCCTCCGCCGCTAGGCTTTCTGACAGTGCAGAAAAAGGGTTTTCAGGGGTCTTATAGCTGCTTATATTATAAAAACGCATACACAAAAAAGCCGCTGCGATAAAAAACGCCGCTGCTGACAGCATTATTATTTGCCTGCTTTTTTGTGTATGCTTTTTCATAATATTCTCGCTTTTTCATATCACAGAAAATGCCCGCCCCCCGAAAAAAGAGGGCGAGTATTCTGCAAAATAAGTTATGCTTTTTGTTATCTATTACTTTCTCTTCTTAGAAACAGTAAGTGCTCCGCCTGCAAGAAGTGCAAGACCTGCTACGCAAACGCCTGCTACTGTACCTGTTTTTGGGTTAGCAGAGGAGGCATTGTTTGCTGCCTTTGATGAGCTGCTTGCCGCACTTGAAGTGTCAGCAGCTGAGCTTGTTGAGCCTGCAACGGAAGATGTTTCAACAGAGCTTGTGGAAGATACTGCTGCATCAGAAGATGTAACTGAGCTTTCAGAAGAACCTGTTTCTGATGATGATACAGATGAAGTTACCTCGCTTTCAGAAACCTCTGAGGAGCTTGGTGCTTTAAGCTTTTCAAGCTTTTCTTCTGCGGCTTTGAGTACATCATAGTTTTCTACATATTTTTTAAGGTCGCCGAGAGCGTCATAATCTGCTCTTGCAGCCTTGACGTCATTCTCGCTGTCAAGAGTTATCTCGCCAAGACCTGCGATAGTCTTTTCAACTGCTGTTACCTTATCATAGTCCTCTGCGGAAAGAACAGCTATATCGATAGTTGTTTCAACAGGGTCAACTGCAACGCCTGTCTTGTTTGCTCCGCCGCTTACAGTCTTATCTCTGTACATACCATACTTATATGTAACAGTAACGAAATCATCGTCCTTTTCGAGCTTTGAATCGTCGATAGTTACGTCTTTAGTAACATCTTTCTTAACGCCGTTTTTAAGAACTGCATAGACCTTTATGCCGTCTGCCGGATACTTTTCGCCCTCTTTGCATACAGTCTTAGCATTCTCGACTACAAGTTTCTCAACCTCTGAGCCGACAGCCATTATGTAGCCTGAATCGTTCTTGAAGTAGATAGTGCCGTTTTCGTCTGCAACAAGGTCAGCTACAGCATACTGTGCCTGAGCACCCGTTGGTGTGAAAAGTGACGGAGCTATTTTCTTTCCGTTTACTATCTGAGCGTCAAGAACTTCTGTTACGCCCTTTTTATCCTTTACATAGCGGATAGCACCTGCTGATGCGTTCTCTGTGAAGTAAACATAGTTATAGCCGTCTTTATTTACAACGCCAAGACCTGAGGTCTGTGGATAGCCCTTTGTTTCTGCCTTGTATGCTATCTCAAAGCTGTCAAGGTCGATAACTGCAATAGCACTGCCCTTATAGTCGCCCCAGCCTGAGCCGTTTACGCCAACATAAGCTCTGCCGTTAAGAACTGTAGGAGTTGATGTGCTTGCACCACCAAGTGCAATGCTGTCAAGCTTAGTGAACTTGCCGTCTGCATTTATTTCGGCTTTGTATAAATATCCGCCCTTAGTGGTGAAATAATAAGCGTCTGTATCTTTATCATATGAAACGGAACTTCTTATATCGCCTACAGCCTCTTTACTGTCTATTACCTTACCTGTTTCCTTATCAAAAGTACGTACCTTTGAAGGACTGTTATCATCAGTTCCATTATCAGAACCTACTACGACAAAATCGTCTGTTGCGTAAGCACCAGTCCAATAAAAACCGCCCACATTGGTATATGTCCACTTTGCAGACTTTGCCTCGTCTGTTTTGGTAGGGTCTTCGTCCTTTACATCTATGCAAACAAAGTTTCCCGAATCTGTTTCAGACCAACCGCTTGACCAAAAGCCTGTATAGATATAACCGTCATTGTAGTATATAGGAGATATAGCCTGCCCGCCAACACTATCCTTGTATACCCAAAGAGATTCAAGGGTTTTAGCGTCAAATGCCTGCACACCACCGTCAAAGCCTGAGAATATCATGCCGTCTGCATAAGTAACAGGCTGGATAGCGTAACCGTTTGTGCCTGCTCGCTGTCCAACTACTGAATCGATAACGCCCGTTTCCTTATTCATTCTCATGAGCTTGTCGCCAGATGTATAAACGATATCATCTCCAACGATAGCCACAGGCGACGGACCATCTTTCCAGCTTTTTCCTACCTTAGTTGCCCAGTTAAGCACGGCGTTATCCGCACTGTCGGGGAGGTTTGAAGTTGTTACATTGTTGTTTGTGCCGTCTGAAACGAATGCACTTACGCACACGCCCAGACTGAGAGCAGCCGCAAGAGCGAAACTGACTGTTCCTGCAAGTTTTTTCTTCATTCTTACTTTATCCTTTCTTGATAACACATCGGCCGCCGACCGTGTGCTTGTTTTATGAACACCTTAGACTGCAAAAAAAATGCTTTCCCGTCTCTGCGGAAAAGCATTCAGCCGCTTTATATGCTGCCATGCAGCGACAAAGCAGACTGTCATCTTCATCGCCCAAGACAAAAATAGTCAAAGAAAACACAGCAGATACCTGACTTATGACAGCGATATCTCAACGCTGTCAAACACAGTAATGGCGGTTGTGCAGGAATCGAACCTGCTGTCCTGACGGCAGGGCTTTCGCCCTGACACGCTCTACTCAGCTAACAACTTTTCAAACTGTATTTTCGTAGTATTCATTCTAAGGTAATTATACCATAACGCTATGGATTATTCAAGACCATTTTTTAACCACGAATAAGCCTGATACAACGCCGTTTTTGTCGTTTTTGTATAAAAAGCTACACCCTGAGTTTTTCCTCCAGCTCGATGTCAGGCTTTACGGTGATAGTATAGTTGTTTGTAAAAATCACCATGCCCGGCTTTGAGCCGTTCGGCTTTTTGACGTTTCTTATGAAAGTGTAATCCACATCTACTCTTGAGGAGTTCCTGCCCTTTGAGTTGCAGGCGGCTATTATGGCTGCCTCCTCTATCGTTCTGTCAGGGGGCATTTCTCCGTCACAGGTAACGATAACGTGACTTCCTGTGATATCCTTGACGTGCAGCCAAAGGTCTGTTTTTTCAGCCTCCTTGCAGGTCAGACGGTCATTCTGCTTATTGTTCCTGCCCACCCTTATTTCATATCCGTCAGAAGAACGATATTTTATAGGCGGCAATGCCTTAGGCGGCTTGCCCTTGAACTTTGAACGCTTTACATAGCCCTCCTGAAAAAGCTCCTCACGCAGCTCAGCTATATCGCCCTCGGCCTGTGCCCTAGTGAGAGAATCGAAAACTGAGTCAAGATACTTGACTTCCTGCTCGCCCTCGGCAATAAGCACGGTGAGCTTTTTCTCTGCGGTGTCAAGCTTTCTGTATTCCTTATAATATTTCTGTGCGTTCTGCGTTGGCGTGAGCCTTTTGTCAAGAGGTATCTTCACTGTAGGACAGTTCTCGTCATAAAAGTCCTGCACCTCGGCATATGCCATTCCCTTTTCCAGTGCATAGAGATTTGAGGTGATAAGGTCGCCGTAAATGCGATACTTTTCCCTGTCCTTGCACTCTTTAAGCTCTTCACGCTGATTTTGCACACGCCTCTGTGTTCTCTCTGAGGTGTTGATGAGCAGCTTGAAAAGGTCGTTGGCTTTCTGCTTTATTCTTGAAAGGGAATCCCTCTCCGCATAGAAATAGTCAAGCAGAACGCTTGGTGACTCAAAGCTTTTTGTCACCATGAGTGCACCATATTGTGCAATATCGCAGAAACAGAAATCTTTCAGATTGCCCTCTTTTGTTTTGAGCACTGTGTAGACATTAGTGCCATCATTTATGCTGTCACGGACTTTTGAGAAATAGAACCACAGCCTGTCCGCAGTGTCGCCGCTAAGCTGTTGAGCAGTTATCTCCGCACCTCTTGCCGCAAAAAAGACAGCCTCTCTCGCAAACACAGGGGATATGCCCTCCAGCGTTTTCATTATTGCCTTTGAAAGCTCCGCCGTAGGATTTTCGGCTATCTTTGCCAAAAGCTCTTCCTTTGTGCAGTCAAGAAGATTCAGCCTTTCCTCTCTTGGGGGCAATGTATATTCCGCTCCCGGCAGCACCATTCTAACTGAGGACATCTCCTGTCCCACACGCTTTATGCTGTCTATTATCCTGCCGTCCTCACGGTAGAGGATAAGATTTGAACGCCTGCCCATTATCTCCGCCGCAAGGGTGAGCTTTACCCTGTCGCCCATTTCATTTGTCGCCTCAAAGTCAAAGAACAGTATTCTTTCAAAACCGTCCTGCCTGATAGAAACGAGCCTGCCTCCTGCCAAATGCTTTCTCATGAGCATACAAAACATAGGCGGCGTTTTCGGATTTTCTATATCCGCCGTGGTGATATGCACCCTCGCAGAGCCTGCACCTGTGCTGAACATAAGCTTTTGTGCACCCTCTCTGGTGCGGATAGTCATTATAAGCTCCTCTCGTGAGGGCTGGTGTATCTTATCCACCCTGCCGTCAATAAGAGGGTCAAATTCTTTTCTGAGCAAGCTCAGATAAATTCCGTCCAATGCCATTTTACTTACCTGCTTTTTATATTACTTCAACTATATCTCTATTGCTTGCGGCTATCTCTACTCTCAGACCGCTGAACTTGTTCCTCAGCTCACCAGCGATAAACTCGCAGAAGATATTTTCCGTATAGAAATGTCCGGCGTCGATAACAGAAACGCCCATATTCTCGCCGTCTATGAAAACGTCATGCTTTACATCTCCTGTCAAAAGCACCTGACAGTCTCTTTCTGCGGCGTCAGCAAGGAACGAACCGCCTGAACCTGAGCACACGCCCACACGCCTTACCTCACGCTCTCCGCCGCTGAAACGAACTGCTCTACAGCCAAGAACGTCCTTTGCTCTCTGTGCAAGTTCACGGACGTTCATGCCGTCGCATTCGCAGACATATCCGCAGCCCACGCCGTGCTCTTCATGCAAAGCACCCCTTGGGGAAAGTCCAAGCATTTTGCAAAGCACGTCATTCATTCCGCCCTCTGCGGAGTCGAAATTTGTGTGCATGGAAAGAGCGTTCTTTCCCCCTGCCGCAAGTATCACAGCAGGGTCGTTCGGCACGAGGATCTTTAGCCCTCTGAAAATAACAGGGTGGTGGGTGAGAACAAGGTCAAAGTCACGCTGACAAGCCTCTCTTGCCACCTCGGCGGTGCAATCCAGTGCTACAAGCACGCTCCTTACCTCAGCGGACATTTCCCCCACGTTAAGACCGCTGTTGTCATAGCCCTCCTGCAGGCGGTATGGGGCTATATCCTCTATAAAACTATAAATATCATAAACTGTCGTCATTTTTGTCAGCTCCTTTTTTTATATCCGATGTGCTGTCAGGGGTATTTCTGTCCTTGATCTTTGCGTCAAGAAGTTCGTAAAAGCCCGTGATGAATGTTGTCACTGCGATAACCACCAATGCAGGCATCATAGCGACAAATGGCATATAGTTGAGTCCGGGAAACCATGTGCCTCTCGACAAAGCCTCTGCCACATCTTTTCCGCAATGGATATAGACCAAAACCATAACAATGGTATGTATAACAAGCGGTATAAACGCAAAGCTGAGCCAGTAAAAGGCTTTGCCCACGTTTGGTTTCTTATAATTAAAATAAAACCCTATATATACACACAAGGCAACAACGCCGCTTAATATCACGCTTGCACCGCCGGGACTTACGGAGCAGCATGCAAGCAACAGAATTACGGACAATATCGTTACGGAAAGTTGGGTCGCTACGCCTATCCCTAAAGCTTTTAGAAATTTCATTTTATCCCCCTGTTTTTTGTATCACATTTTTATTTTTTTCAACGTTTCAAGCTCGCTCTGTGCAAGCTTAACGAGCCTTTCACCTAGCTCCTTTTTGTCCTCAGACTTCATCATTCCGCTGCCTGCGACAAAAATTCTTTTTGCCTGCCTTGCGATATACTCTTTCCCCTCGCCCTCAGGCTTAACAAAGCCGAACTGCAAATATCTGTCGTCGCATTCATAGGACGGCGTTTTGCCTGTATACACCGCCTGCATGACAGAATATGCAAACTGACCCTCTGTGCAGGCAAGCTCTTTTTTCACCTCAAAGCCGTTGTCATAAAGCCACTTTCTGAGCACGTCCCACTTGGTCATAGGCTGTAAAACGAGGTTTACGCTGTTTTTCACCCACGGACATTTTTCAAGCAGTCTTGCAATAAGCTCGCCGCCCATGCCTGCCATAACAACGTCTGTTATGCCCTCCGGGGGAACATTGTCAAGCCCGTCTGAAAGCACCGTTCCAATACGGTCTGAAAGCCCCTCACGGCGGATATGCTCCTCAGCCGATCTAAGCGGCATTGGTGCAACATCACAGGCGAGAGCCTTTTTGCACATATTTTCCTTTATCATAAAGCAGGGCAGATAGCCATGATCTGTCCCCACGTCGCATACAAAATCTCCCGTACAAAGCTTTGCACAGGTCACAAGTCTTTTATCCAAAGCTGTCCTCCAAAGAAAAAAATCGCCGCTCGCCCCCTGAAAAGGCGGCTGGGCGGCGAAAGTAGTTCCAAACGCTTATTCTGCAAAGTGCTTGTTGAGCTTTTCAAGCATTTCCTCAACAGGAACGCCATGAACAGCACAAGCCTCTTCAAGAGTTTCGCCTCTTGACGCTGGGCAGAACAGACAGTGCATACCCATTTCCATAAAGTATGGTGCTGTATTTTCATCAGCGTCCATGATATCGCCGATAATAGTATCCTTTGTAACTTTGAATGCCATTTTATATTCCTCCTATCATGATAAGCCACGCACCGCAAACGCTTTGCGTTATACCTATATTATAACCAATCCTGCGAAAAAAAGCAAGCCCTTTTTATTATAATGTATCTCCCTTATCCACATTTATAACGGCGTTATATCTTCCGTCAAATTCAATGAGCCGTTTTGATATTTTTGCTTTTACCTCGCTGTCTGAAAGTCTGAAACCAAAAGGCACTACCACGTCAAAAATAAGGTTTTCACGGTTTTCGCCCTTTGTCATTCTGAAATCGTGTATGCTAAGGCATTGGTCGATAGACTTCACAACATCTGTGACTATCTTTTTGGTTTCGATAGTTTCCTTGTCATGGTCTGCCACAGGGTCCATGTGTATAGACACTGCACAGTGATACTTCTCTTTCATGTGGTCTTCAAGGGTATCTATAAGCTCGTGGGCTGCCATAAAGTCCATTTCGCATGGGACTTCTGCGTGGAATGATATAACAGTGCTGCCAACGCCGTAATCATGAACAAGCAGGTCGTGAACGCCGATTATCTCAGGAAAACTCATTGCAGTGTCAACGATATCCTGAACGAACTCTTTGTCAGGCTTTGAGCCTAAAAGCGGCGAAACACTGTCTTTGCAGGTCATAAAGCCTGAGCGGAAAATAAACAGTGCCACAAGCACGCCCATATAGCCGTCTATGTTTATTCCCGTAAGAGCCGAAAAAGCCATTGCAAGCATAACAGTACCGGTGGCTGCACAGTCTGAAAGGCTATCGGCTGCCGAGGCGAAAAGCGAGGTGGAGTTTATCTTCTTGCCAAGCTTTCTGTAGAAATACCACATCCAAAGCTTGACAGCCACTGAGCAGCCGAGTATCACAAAGGTCATTACCGAGAAAGCAAGCTTATCATGGGCGAAAATTTTCGTGAACGATGATTTTCCAAGCTCAATGCTCATCATCATTATAATAAAGGATATGACAAGACCTGATATGTACTCCATTCTGCCGTGGCCAAAGGGGTGGTCTTCGTCTGCGGCTTTGGCTGCCATTTTAAATCCCACCAGTGACATTATAGACGAGCCTGCATCAGAAAGGTTGTTAAAAGCATCCGCCATAACTGACACCGCACCTGAGATCAGTCCTGCGATAAGCTTTCCGAGAAAAAGCAGGATATTGAGCACTATTCCGGTGCATGAACCAAGATAGCCGTATTTTTTACGGACGTTCTTGTCTTTTACGTTATCTCTGTCTTTTATAAATAATCTTATCAGAAGTGCTGCCATATGAATATCCCCTTTTGTTTACCAAAGTAAACTTATAAGTTTATCTACTATTATAACACATAATATTACAAAATCAAGTGCAAATGCTTATTTATATGGATATTCGCCGCAGCGGGCAATATGCAGCCATTTATTTTTCATTTTACATTACACAATAAAACTTTCTTTCCGCTATTGAAAAATTTTGTGCAGTGTGCTATAATAGTCATTAGCGTTAATCGTTTACATACGCAAAAAGAAAAGAGGTTATATAAAAAATGAGAAAATTCATATCGAGAGCTGCGGCTCTGCTGCTGGCAGGAGTTATGACAGCGGCTGTGGCAGGCTGCGGAAAAAACTCCGACAGCGAGACAAAAGACACAGCCAAAAAATGGACTGAGCTTGACCAGAATCAGATAACAGAGGCTATGGGTCTTGGCTGGAACTTAGGAAATCAGCTGGAGGCGTCAAGCGGTGGGCTGCCAAGTGAAACTTGCTGGGGCAACCCTGAGGTAACAAAGGAGCTTATCGACACTGTCAAGGCTCAGGGCTTTAAGACCGTGAGAATACCTGTTTCTTATCTTGACATGATAGGCGACGGCCCTGACTACAAGATAGACACTGACTGGCTGGACAGAGTTCAGGAAGTCGTTGACTATGTTGTTGACAACGATATGTTCGCTATAGTGAATATGCACGGCGACGGATATTACACAGTTGACCACGCTTGGCTGCTTTGTGCTGAAGACGATGACAAGCAGACCGAGATAAAGGACAAATACGGCAAGGTTTGGACGCAGATAGCAGACCGTTTCAAGGACTATGACCAGCACCTTATTTTCGAGTCCATGAACGAGGAGTTCAACAATGACTACGGCAAGCCTGACGCCAATGCTTATGAAAACATCAACGCATACAATCAGATATTCGTTGACTCAGTAAGAGCAACAGGTTCAAACAATGAAAAACGCTGGCTGCTGCTCCCAGGCTGGAACACAAATATCGATTATACAGCAGGTGATGAATACAACTTTAAGATACCGACTGACAACGGCTGCAAGGCTGACGGCAAGCGTATCATGATATCAGTTCACTATTATGACCCATTCAATTTCACTATTGACGAGAACAAGACCGCAAAAACTCAGTGGGGCAAATATGCGGTAAAGAATTATGACAACTGGGGTCAGGAAGATTATGTTGACAGCCAAATGGCACTTCTTAACGAAAAGTTCGTAAGTCAGGGCTACCCTGTTGTTATCGGCGAATTTGGTGCACAGGACAAGACAGAAAAGTTTGCAGACTACAATGAGTTCAGACGCTACTGGTCTGAATATCTTATCAAGGCAGCAAAGAAAAACGGCGTTGTTTGTGTATACTGGGACAACGGCTACAACGGTAACAAGGGATTTGGCATCATAAACAGATTTGACTACACTATCACACAGCCTGACCTTATCGCAGGCATGATGAGAGCGATAACCTCAACTGACGATTACGAGATACCTTCACCGGCAGGCTACACAGAAGTCAGAAAGAGTGCAAAGGCGTCATAAGCTTTTCACACACATATATGCTGATACATTTGCAGAGGCGAACAGCGTTCGACCGTTTGATCTGCATGATGAAATAATAAAAGCAGTACCTTTTTGGGTACTGCTTTTTGTTTGTGTCTTACGAAACGAGAGGGGCGAATTGTGGGCGAACGCTGTTCGCCCCTACTTTTTGCTATTCTATCACAAGTTCCTCTTTTGTGGAATCTGTTCCCTCGATATGGAAAGAATTGAACACAGGCTCATCTCTGTTCATAAGGGAAAGTATCATATAGCTTGCGGTCTTGTCATAAGCAAGCCTTTTGTCCTCATCAGAAGGGCGTGAAGGGGACTCAGGGTGTGAGTGCCAGTTGCCCAGAGGAACAAGTCCCTCTGCTCTCATGTCCTTGATAGCAGCAAGCTGCTCCTTAGGGTCAAGAGAAAAATGCTCGTTTGAATGGTCTATATTTGTGAGAAGATAGACCTTTTTTATTATCTTGTCAGTTCCCTGTACCTCGCCGGCGATCAGACCGCAGGCTTCGTCCGGAAGCTCTCTGGTCGCATGTGCCAGCATTTTTTCAAAATCTGCTTTGTTCAATTGAATCATAGTCCAACACCATCGCATTCTGCCTGTTCATAGTCGATAAGCTCTGTGATAGTAGGGTGCTCGCCGCATACTGCACAGCCCTTTGTGTCATGAGGGAGCTTTACCTTTCTGAACTCCATTTTAAGTGCGTCATAAGTAAGCAGATAGCCAGTGAGAAGGTCGCCTACGCCAAGGATATACTTGACTGCCTCCATTGCCTGCAAACTTCCGATAACGCCGCCCATTGCACCGATAACGCCTGCCTGCTTGCAAGTAGGAACAGCGTCCTTCGGAGGTGGGTTCTTGAATACGCATCTATAGCATGGTCCCTGACCGGGAACATAGGTCATGAGCTGACCTTTGAATCTGATGATACCGGCGTGTGAAAATGGCTTTTTAGCCATTACGCAGGCGTCATTGATAAGAAACTTTGCCGGAAAATTGTCAGTGCCGTCGATAACGAAATCATAGTCCTTGATGATATCCATGATGTTCTCGCTGTCGATAAAAGTACGGTATGTATTCACCTTAACGTCAGGGTTGATAGCCTCCATTGTTTCCTTTGCGGAAAGAACCTTTGCCTTGCCAACGTCCTGTGTTGTGTGGATTATCTGTCTTTGCAGATTTGAGAGATCTACCTCATCTGCGTCTGCAATGCCGATAGTACCAACGCCTGCTGCGGCAAGATACATAGCGGCAGGTGCACCAAGTCCGCCTGCACCGATTATAAGTACCTTTGCATTAAGGAGCTTTTTCTGTCCCTTTGCTCCCACTTCTTTAAGAATGATATGGCGTGAATAACGCTCAAGCTGTTCGTCTGTGAATGCCATTACTGTCCGCCTCCCATGAAATAAAGAAATTCTACAACGTCGCCGTCTTTGAGAACTGTGCTCTCAAAAGCTCCGCTCTCTACAAACTCATCGTTGATAGTTACTGTAACATACTGTGGTGTTTCAACGTTCTCGTCGATAACGAGCTGTGCCACTGTAAGACCCTCTGCAACTTCCTTTTTATTGCCTGCTACTGTGATAGTCATGATACATTTCTCCTTAATCTATAGAATTTATCGTTTCGGTGAGCTGTGCTTTTTTTACCGCTCCCGTAAGTCTTGCTTTTTCCGCTCCGTCCTTGAAGAACACAAGTGTCGGAACTCTTGTGACGTTATATTTCTGAGCAGTTTCCCCGTCAAAATTGATGTTGAGTTTCACAAGCTTTATGCCCTCAGGGTTCTCCTCCTCAGTTTCCGCAAGGAGCGGTGACATTCGCTTGCATGGAACGCAGGAATCTGAATAGAAATCTGCGATAACAAGCTTTCCAGCCTCGTTTATCTCACTCTCAAACGTATCCTTATTTGCTCTTACTGACATTAATCTCCCACCTTCTGCACGATAAGGTCATAAGTGCCGTCCTCATTATCGATGAGTTTCAATATCTTGTGACCCTCTTCCTTTATACTTCTCGGAACGTTCTGAACAGGCTCGCCGTCATTCATTCTTATGGAAAGTATCTGTCCGTCGTCAAGCTCCTCAAGAGCTACCTTTGCCTTAACGAATGTTGTCGGGCAAACCACTGTGGTGATATCCACTGTATCGTCTATTTTAAAATCAGCCATTGTTATAAACCTCCAGTATAGTATTTGTAAATTTCTCTCTGCCCACTCTGTCGATAGTGAACTTGAATCTCTCGCCTGCGTTTGCGTTATCGTCAAAGAACTGTATCGCTGCGTCGCATATCTTCATAAGAGTTTCCTTATCCTCGATAAATGGGATAACAGTTTCGCCCTTGTTGATATGGTTGCCGAAAAGTCCACCGAATGAAACTATATAGCCGTGGATAGTATCCCACGCCTCTGTTGGACAGGCTTTAAAGCAGCGTCCGCAGAAGTTGCACTTTTCTTTGTCAAGGACTATCTTTCCGTTCTCCATTGTCAATGCACCCCGACGGCAAGCCTTTACGCACACGCCGCAGCCTATGCAGTCAACCTCACGCCATTCTACCTTTATGCCGCCTTTTATACCAACGTCATTTTCTTCTGATTTAAGGCAGTTGTTCTGACAGCCGGTGATACCGAACTTGAACTTATGAGGCAGTTCTCTTGCGAAATATCTTTCATCAAGTTCCTTTGCCAGTGCGTATGTATCTATACAGCCGCTTGGACAGACCGCAGCTCCCTGACAGGCTGTGATAGTTCTTACTCTCGGTCCGCACACGCCCGGTTCTGTGTCGCCCTTTGCAAGTGCCGCTTTTACCTCGTCGATATCGTCAAGCTTTATAAAAGGTATCTCGACGCTCTGACGTGAAGTGAGGTGCACATAGCCCTCGCCGTATTTATCTGACACCTCAGCTATCGTTGCAAGCTGTTTTGCCGTAAGGTTTCCGCCCACAACTCTCAGTCTGAGAGAAAAGTTATTTTTCTGTTTCTGACGCATAAAGCCGCCTTTTTTAAGTGTTGCGTAATCAACTGCCATAGTAAATTCCTCCTAAAGTTTTTCTATGGACTGTCTAAAGTCCTCGATCAGATCCTCTGCGTCCTCTATTCCGACGCTTATTCTAATTGTGTCGCCGAACACGCCTGCGTTTATCTTCTGCTCCTCACTGCCGTGGGCGTAGATAGTGCTTGCAGGGTGAATGACCAGCGTTCTTGTATCTCCGATATTAGTTGCATTAGTTGCAAGTTTCAAGCCGTTTATAAGCTTGAAGGCTCTTTCCTTTGAACCTGCTCTTATGGTGAGTATAGCACCGCCCTTGCCGCCAAGCTCTTTTTGACAAAGGTCATAGAACGGACTGGCTTTCAGTGCAGGATAGTTTACATCTATGCCCTGGCAGCTTTCAAAGAACTCTGCGAGTTTCAAAGCGTTGTGACAACATCGTTCCATTCTAAGTCCCAATGTTTCAAGTCCCACGCTGTTCATGAACGCATTCATTGGAGCAAGACAGCCGCCAACGTTTCTCCATATGCCGTTTCTCAGCTTTGCGATATAAGCGAACTTTCCGAACTTCTTATACTCAGCCAGACCTTTGAACTTGTCATAGTCCCATTTGAAATTGCCGCTGTCTATTATAACGCCGCTTATGGAATTTCCTCCGCCGTTTATATACTTTGAAGTGGAATGAACAACGATATCAGCACCATACTCAAAAGGATTTATAAGATAAGGTGTAGCCGTTGTGCTGTCAAGTATAAATACTGCACCGTTTTCATGGGCAAGGTCAGCCACCGACTTGATATCCACTATCTCAAGGTTAGGGTTTCCGATAAGCTCTGCAAAGACCGCTTTTGTCTTACTATTTATAATAGGAGCTATCTCTTCTGCCGTAACGTGTTTTACAAACTTTGTTTTGATGCCGAACGCCTCAAGGTCGCCGAAAAGGTCTATAGTGCCGCCGAAAAGTCCTGCACCGCATATGATCTCGTCCCCTGCCTCAAGAATGTTCAGCAGCGACATCGTTACTGCTGCCATGCCTGATGAACAAGCCACTGCACCGATACCTTTTTCAAGGGTATTCATTCGGTTCTCGAAAGCCGCTACCGTTGGGTTGCTTATTCTTGTATAAGCATATCCCGGTGCTTTATTATTGAATACTTTTTCAAGCTGCTCTGCTGACTCCTGTGCAAAGGCACTCACCTGATATATCGGAGTAAGCGTTGAACCTGTTGTTTTCTCAGGTTCAAATCCGCCGTGGAGCAATTTTGTATTGAATTTCAAAGGAAACGCCCCCTGTCTTTCATTTTATTATATAACCGCCGATCCGTCAAGATGAGGTGGTCTTTCTTACTGTAGATATTATACAACATAAATCATATAAAGTCAATAGGATTACTATAGATTTAACATTTCTTTTAAAATATGCCCTTATTTTTATGAAAACTCTTGACAGTTTGCTCAAAAAAGTATAAAATATATTATGTTGATAGGATTACTATGAATAATAGGATAAGTATGAAAAGCATGAGAGCAGACAATATTCGTTTGCTCAGGGAGGTGCAAAAATGAAAATTTCAACAAAAGTAGAATGTGGCATAATTGCCATTGCAGACATTGCAATGAACTCAGAGAACGGCGAAACAGTGACAGTATACAGCGTGGCAGAAAGGCGTGGACTTTCAGGAAAATATCTTGAGCAGGTGCTCACATCTCTCAGGCAGGCAAGGCTCATAAAAGGTATAAAAGGCTCTAGGGGCGGATATATCCTCAGCAAAAAGCCTGAAAGGATAACATTAAAAGAGATAATCGACGCTCTCGACCCGTCGGTGCTCGGAAACGACGTTGCGGTAGTGAATGACGAAAACACGGAGTTTGCACAGGTGATTGACGATTTTATATGGCTGAGATTAGAGGACAAACTGAAAAGCTATACAGAATCTGTAACTCTCAGACAGCTAGTTGACTTATATAATAAAGAATCAGTTGAGAACATCTCAGAGCCTATGTATTACATCTGATTGACAAAAGTCGGTTTTCATTTTATAATTAAGGACAGAGAGTGTATACTATATATAAAGGAAGTGTTTTTATGTATGACGTTATAATAATAGGCAGCGGTCCTGCGGGGCTGACTGCGGCGATATATGCAGGCAGAGCAATGCTTTCTGCACTGGTCTGCGAAAAGGACTACATGGGCACAGGTCAGATATCTGTAACAGACAGGGTGGAGAACTACCCTGGTCTTTACGGCATAAACGGCTATGACCTTGGGGAAAAGTTCAGAGAGCAGGCTGAAACTCTGGGTGCTGAGTTTTATGAGGGTGAGGCTGAGAGCTTTGAAAAGGCTGCCGAGGGCTGGAAGGTCACATTCAAGGACGGCTCTGTAAAAGAGGGAAAGACTGTTATCTACACCGCAGGCACTTCATATCGTCATCTTGGCGTGGCAGGCGGCGAAAAGCAGCGTATCTCATACTGTGCAGTCTGCGACGGATTTTTCTACAAGGACAAGACCGTAGCGGTAGCAGGCGGCGGAGATACTGCACTTGGCGACGCACTCTATCTTTCAAAGCTTGCAAAGACTGTATATCTCGTTCACAGACGTGACGAGTTCAGAGCAAACAAGGCTTTGCAGAAAAAGGTCGCAGAAACAGAGAATATCGTGCCGGTAATGAGTGCGGTGATAAAAGAGGTAACAGGCGGCGAGAACGCTGAGGGCATCGTATATGTTCAAAACGGCGAAGAAAAAAGCCTTGCAATAGACGGACTGTTCTGTGCCATAGGCAGCATACCGAACACGCAGGTGCTTGAGGGCGTATGCGACCTTGACGAGAATGGCTATATAAAAGCGGGTGAGGACGGCATTACATCAGCAGAGGGATTCTTTGCAGCAGGAGATGTCCGCACAACGCCTCTCAGACAGGTCATAACCGCTGCGGCTGACGGTGCAAACGCACTTTCTTCTGCTGAAAGGTATCTTATGGAGCTTTAAGCGGCTCAACAACGCTGTTTAACAGACATAAAAATAACGGGCGACCTAAGGTCACCCCTACAAACATACGATACACAAAAAGGGACGTCATTTCCGGCGTCCCTTGATTTTATATACTCACGCTCTCCTTTTCAAGCAGGCTGTCAATGAACCTCTGAACAGGTTCAGGCGTTTCATACTGTGATGCGGTCACTGCACAGATACTTCTGGGCGGTATCTGCTCTTTTATGTTCACTCTGAAAATATTCCCTGCCTGTATCTCGGCTTTTGTGGTTGCATACTGCATAAAGCCTATGCCAAGATTGTTTTTTACCATTGGCATTACAAAGTTTATGGAGGTAAGCTCGATATCAGGTCTTAACAGCAGGTTGTGCTGTCTGAATATATGGTCAAGATAGTTTCGGGTGGTGGTGGTATTTTTCAGGCATATAAGAGGATATTTCACAAGCTCGTGAAGAGATATCTCTTTATTTTTGAGATATGAAAAGCCGTTTCCTGCGGCAACGATATCCTGAAGTTTCTTTATGACGTTTATGTTCAGCCCTGTTTTATCAGAAAAAGGCGAGGTAACGACTGCAACGTCGATAAGGTTCGCCCTCAGTGCCTCGATAGCGTCAGGGGTGGACATACTGTCTATTTTTATCTGTATCTTCGGATGCTCACGGTGGAACTCTACGATACGGTCGATAAGAAAGCTTTGCAGTGCGACTTCACTTCCGCCCAGCCTGACTATAGCCCTGTCACGCTCGCTTATAAGGGCAAGCTCCTCTTCTGCGGAGAAAATATGCTTGCAGGCTATGGATATATGTTTATAAAGCATTTCGCCGCCTGTTGTAAGCTCAACACCCTTTTTCGACCGCACAAAAAGCTTGCAGCCAAGTTCGTCCTCAAGATTTTTCACACTTCGGCTTATGCTCGGCTGTGACAAAAACAGATAGTTCGCCGCCATTGTTATGTTCTGAAACTTTGCCACATAATAGAATATCTTGTAATGCTCAAAATTTATCTCTCTCATAAACCGTTCGCTCCTTCCTATCCATACGTTATGTGTATGATTGCAATAGAAAATATCTATTTGACATATGCTTATGATTGTATTATAATATATTCGTAAGCAAAAATCAAGTCTTACATCAGTGTGCCTTCAGGGGGGACACACATATAAAAATAGTTTTATCATGATAAAATCAATGACGATTGCATTTGACCGCTGGGGGGGTAAACGGTATGGGTCTTATTCTACCCTTATGAGGCTGGCATTCTTATTGGTTTTATTTTTTTGGAGGTGATAAAATGCTGGAGAGAATTTCCGAAAATCTTTCCGAGGCTATGCAAAACAAAGTAGCTTTCAGGATACCGATTTTCGGAGGCATACCTGTTCCGGTGTCCTGTGTGGTAACATGGATAATAATGGCGATACTTGTGATAGCGTCAATACTTCTCACAAGGAACCTAAAGCTTATCCCTGACAGGAAACAAATGATGCTGGAATCTTTCGTAGGCTTTCTCAGGGACTTTTTCAGAGAGCAGCTTGGCGAAAAGGGTATGGCGTATTTCCCGTTCCTTGCAACTGTCATTATCTACATAGGCTTTGCGAACATCATCGGACTGCTGGGCTTTACTCCGCCAACAAAGGATCTGAACGTCACGGCAGGACTTGCGATCATGAGCATCGTGCTTGTGGAGGTTGCGGGAATAAGAGCAAAGGGAACAAAGGGCTGGCTGAAAAGCTTTGCCAAGCCTGTGGCGATAATCGCTCCGCTGAATGTCATGGAGCTTGTTATCAGACCGCTGTCACTTTGTATGCGACTTTTCGGAAACGTGCTTGCGTCATATATCATTATGGAGCTTATCGACGCTGTGTGCCCGATAGTAATACCGCTGGCGTTCTCAGCATACTTTGACATTTTCGACGGTTTCATTCAGGCATATGTTTTCGTGTTCCTCACGTCCTTGTTCATAAATGAGGCTATCGAGGACGACGACTAAGATAACAGAAATTCGGAGGTATCAACTATGTTAGTAGCAATAGGTGCGGCTGTAGCCGTTATTACAGGTATAGGTGCAGGTATCGGAATCGGTCTTGCAACAGGAAAAGCAACAGAGTCTATCGCAAGACAGCCTGAGGCTAAAAAAGATATCAGAAGTTCACTTCTTCTTGGCTGTGCACTTGCAGAGGCAACTGCTATCTACGGTCTTATCGTAGCTATCCTTATTATCTTCTTCCTGAAGTAATAAAATTATTATCTTTAAGAAAGGAGCATAGCTATGATAAGTCTTGATATAAGTTTGGTATGGGTAATAATAAATCTGCTGGTGCTGTATCTGCTCCTTAAAAAGTTCCTTTTCAAGCCAGTGTGCAAAATGATGGACGAGAGGTCTGCTAAGATACAAAGCGACCTTGGCGGTGCGGCACAGGCTAAGGCGGACGCTGAAAAAATGAAAGCCGACTATGAGGCTGAGATCGCTGACGCTCACAGTCAGGCTGTTGAGATAACAAACAAGGCTAAGGCACAGGCAGGCAGAGAATGTGACCTTATGCTGGAAAATGCAAGAGCCGAGTCTGCAAAGATAATGAAAGAGGCAGAGAAGTCCATTGCAAACGAAAAGGAAAAGGCTTTGGACGATGCAAAATACCAGATCGCAGACCTTGCTATACTGGCGGCTGCTAAGGTAATAAAGAAAAATGTAGGAGGCGACTCCGACAGAGAAACTGTTGACGACTTTCTTTCCGAGGTAGGTGCTGCCAAATGATCTTTTATCCTGAGGAAGTCTGCGGCAAGATGCTTTTTGAGCTTTTTCCGAAGGCTGAGAGCGTAAAGGCGGCAAGAGAGCTGTTTGCAGGCTGCGACGAGCTTAAAGACGCTCTGGCAAGCCCTGCTGTGGAAATAAAGGAAAAGGAGAGAGTCATAGACAGGCTTTTTCCTGAGGACATGAGAAACTTTCTCAAGGTCATGTGTCAGTGGGGTCACATGGATAACATCATGGACATTTTTGACGCATATGACGAGGAGGTCCTCAAAAGCAAGAATATACTTAAAGCTGAGCTTTACTGCGTCTGCCCGCCTGACAAGGCACAGACGGATAAAATAAAAGAAACGCTGAAAAAGAAATACGGCGTCAGCGATGTTCTGCTTAATGTGAATACCGATGAAGAGCTTATCGGCGGCTACCGTCTTGAAGTGGGCGGCGTTGAGTATGATAAGAGCGTTCAGGGTATGATAAAGGCTTTGCAGAACAGGATATCAGGGAGGTGAACGGCTTGGCAGGTTCAAGCAGAAGTGATATTATCTCGGTGCTCAAAAGCGAGATAGCTGACTTTGAGGCGAAAACTCAGGTCAACGAAACAGGCAGGATAATATCCATAAATGACGGTATCGTAAATATTTACGGTCTTAATCACGCAATGTACGGTGAGCTTGTTGAATTTGAAACAGGCGTTAAAGGTATAGTTCAGAATGTGGAGAGAAAAACTCTCGGCTGCGTTCTTCTTGGCTCTGACCACGGTCTTACAGAAGGTTCAAAGGTAGTCAGAACAAAGAAAAGGGCAGGCGTCGGCGTTGGCGAAAAGCTGCTGGGCAGAGTTGTTGACGCACTTGGTGCTCCTATCGACGGCATGGGCGAGATAGAATATGATGACTACTACCCTATCGAGCGTGAGGCGGCAGGCGTTTGCAACAGAAAGTCTGTTACGGTGCCGCTGGAAACAGGTATTCTTTCTATCGACTCAATGTTCCCTATCGGCAGAGGTCAGCGTGAGCTTATCATCGGCGACCGTCAGACCGGTAAAACTTCCATTGCCCTCGATACCATTCTTAACCAAAAGGGCAAGGATATGATATGCGTATATGTGGCTATCGGACAGAAAGCCTCAACAGTTGCGAAGTTCGTTGAGGATCTGAAAAAGCATGGTGCTATGGACTACACCATAGTTGTAACGGCTATGGCCAGCGACCTTGCTCCGCTGCAATACATATGCCCATACGCAGGCACAGCAATGGCTGAATATTTCATGGATAAGGGCAAGGACGTTCTTGTAGTATACGACGACCTTTCAAAGCACGCAGTTGCATACAGAGCGATGAGCCTGCTTTTGAAACGTTCTCCGGGACGTGAGGCTTATCCTGGAGATGTATTCTATCTTCATTCAAGACTGCTCGAGCGTTCATGCAGACTTGACGACGCTCACGGCGGCGGCTCTATCACTGCCCTGCCTATAATCGAAACACAGGCAGGCGACGTTTCAGCATATATCCCTACAAACGTTATCTCTATCACAGACGGACAGATATTCCTTGAAACAGAGCTGTTCTTCTCAGGCGTAAGACCTGCTGTAAACGTTGGTCTTTCAGTATCCCGTGTTGGCGGTGCGGCACAGACGAAGATAGTAAAGAAAGTATCAGGCAATCTGCGTATCGACCTTGCACAGTTCAGAGAAATGGAAGTGTTCACACAGTTCAGCTCAGAACTTGACAAGACAACGCAGGAACTTCTTGACCATGGTCACAGGCTCGTTGAGATACTAAAACAGCCGCTCTATCACCCTTATTCGATGCACGAGGAGGTCATTATCCTCTGCTGTGCACAGCACAAGCTCATGCTTGACGTGCCTGTTAAGGATATAAGAAAATTCACCCTTGATATGCTTTCTTACTTTGAGGCAAATCACAGCGATATCATTGCCGAGATAAATGACAAGAAGGTCATGACTGATGAGCTTGACGCAAAGATAGTTGCTGCCGCAAAGGAATTTAAGCAGGGCAGATAAAGGCTCTGCACCGAAAGGAGGCATAAGGCATGGCAGGAATGAGAGAGATAAGAGAAAGGATCGCAAGCGTAAGCGAGATCATGAAGATCACAAACGCTATGTACCTTATCTCTTCCTCAAATCTGAAAAAAGCCAAGAAAAGGCTTGAAAACACCGAGCCTTACTTTGAAAAGCTACAGTCCACCATTCACCACATACTTCTTCACACGCCTGAGTTCGAGCACAAGTATTTCGACCAGCGTGAAGAGAAAAAGCCTGAGGACAAAATGATAGGTTACATAGTGGTGACAGCCGACAAGGGTCTGGCAGGAGCATATAACCACAACGTTTTAAAGCTTGCAGAGCAGGAAATGGCAAAGCACAAGAACACCTGCCTTTTCGTTGTGGGACAGATCGGAAGACATTATTTTTCAAGAAAGAACGTGACTATCGACGCCGAGTTCCTTTACACGGCTCAGAACCCTACCCTTTACAGAGCAAGGGATATCGCAGAAACTGTCACGGATCTTTTTGAGAGGAAATATCTTGACGAGGTTTACGTTATTTACACCAAGATGATAAATTCCATGGACATGGAGCCTGAGATATTAAAGCTTTTCCCGCTGGAGCGTGAGGACTTTAAACACCCGCTGCAAAAGCAGGATCACGATATCGTGACATTCAGACCAAGCCCTGAAAAGGTTATGGATCATCTTGTGCCGAACTATATGAAAGGTCTTATATTCGGCGTGCTGGTAGAGGCGTTCTCAAGCGAGCAGAATGCCAGAATGACCGCCATGAGCGGTGCTACCACAAGTGCTTCGGAGATGATAAAGGAACTGTCTTTGCAGTATAACCGTGCAAGACAGGCGGCTATCACACAGGAGATAACCGAGATCGTCAGCGGAGCAAATGCTCAAAAGAACGAGAGTTAAGGCTTTCGGGAAAGGTGTTGAGATAAATGGAAAAAGGAAAGATCGTTGAAATAATGGGACCTGTCGTTGACGTTGAGTTTGAAAGCGGCAAGCTCCCTATGATAAAAGACGCTCTTACTGTTGAGCTTGACGGCAAGACTAAGGTCATGGAAGTGGCTCAGCAGCTTGGAAACAACACGGTCAGGGCTATCATGCTTGCATCAAGCGACGGCCTTGAAAAGGACATGGAGGTAACGGCTACAGGTTCATGCATAAAAGTCCCTGTTGGCGACGCTACCCTCGGCAGAATGTTCAACGTGCTTGGCGAGAGCATTGACGGCGGCGAGCCTGTTAAGGCTGATGACTACTGGGAGATACACAGAGAGCCGCCAAAATTTGAAGATCAGAAACCTGCAACAGAGATACTGGAAACAGGCATAAAGGTTATAGACCTTCTTGCACCATATGCAAAGGGCGGTAAAATAGGACTGTTCGGCGGTGCAGGCGTTGGTAAAACTGTACTTATCCAGGAGCTTATCACAAACGTTGCCACAGAGCATGGCGGATATTCTATCTTCACAGGCGTTGGCGAACGTTCAAGAGAGGGCAACGACCTCTGGCACGAAATGACAGATTCAGGCGTTATCAAAAAGACAGCCCTAGTGTTCGGTCAGATGAACGAGCCTCCTGGATCAAGAATGAGAGTTGCTCAGACAGGACTTACAATGGCTGAGTATTTCAGAGATAAGGAACATCAGGACGTTTTGCTCTTCATCGACAACATATTCAGATTCGTTCAGGCAGGCTCTGAAGTATCTGCACTTCTTGGCAGAATGCCTTCTGCCGTTGGTTATCAGCCAACCCTTGCAAATGAAATGGGTGCTTTGCAGGAGCGTATCGCCTCGACAAAGCAAGGCTCTATCACATCTGTGCAGGCTGTATATGTCCCTGCGGACGACCTGACAGACCCAGCCCCTGCTATCACTTTCTCACATCTTGACGCAACAACAGTGCTTTCAAGAAAGATAGTTGAACAGGGCATCTACCCTGCCGTTGACCCACTGGAGTCTACTTCAAGGATACTGGAGCCTGACGTAGTTGGTCAGGAGCATTACGAAGTTGCAAGAAAGACGCAGGAGCTTTTGCAGAAGTATAAAGAACTTCAAGATATCATTTCTATCCTCGGCATGGAAGAGCTTGATGACGCCGACAAGACGGCTGTTTACAGAGCGAGAAAGATACAGAAATTCCTTTCACAGCCTTTCCATGTTGCAGAGAACTTCACTGGCATAGAGGGCAAGTATGTTCCGCTGAAAGAAACTATCAGAGGTTTCAAGAAGATAATAGACGGCGAAATGGACGAATATCCTGAGGCTGCATTCCTTAACGCAGGCACTATCGACGATGTTATCGAAAAGGCTAAGCAGCTTGAAAACGAGTGATGACGCTCACCGAAAGGAGAGGGTGAAATGGTAAAAACATTTAAGCTTGAGATACTTGCAAGCGACCACGTTTTCTATTCGGGAGAATGTGACGAACTTATATTCCCCGGTCAGGACGGTTCTTTCGGAATACTGCCTAATCACCAGCCTATGATAACCTGTCTTAATGCAGGCGAGCTGCGTTTCAGGACGGGGGACGAATGGCACTATGCGGTGGTAAGCGACGGTTTTGTAGAGATAATGCCGTCATATGTGACGCTCCTTGCGGACACTGTGGAACGTCCTGAGGAGATAGACGAAAAGCGTGCAGAGGCTGCAAAAGAAAGAGCAGAGGAAAAGCTCAGGCAAAAACAGAGCATTTCAGAATACTATCACACTCAGGCAGCTCTCAGCAAAGCTATGGCAAGGCTCAAGATATCGAGCAAGTATACAAAGCACAAGATAAATATTTGATACAAAAGCTCTCCGTCCATTTGGGGAGCTTTTTCGTGTTTGTGTGTTACCTTTTTCAAAAATGCGTGTATATATTAGTGAAAGCCAAAAGACAGGAGGTGCAAAGCTTGAACGACAAACATCTGATAATAAAACTGAAAAAGAGATCCCAAAAGGCACTGGATATCCTTATAAGCTCCTATTCGGCTTATGTGTACACGATAGCGAGAAATATTTTGGGAGGTGCGTTCACTGCAGAGGACGCAGAAGAGATAGCATCAGATGTGTTTTTCCGTATCTGGCAGACCGCTGACAGTCTTGACGAGAGCCGCAGCATTTCCCCTTATCTTGCAGCCTGCACACGAAACTGTGCCATAAACAAGCTCAGGTCAAAGGGCAAGGATACCCAATGCGGCGAGCTTATGGAGGATATCTTATCCTGCGGCAGCATCGAAAAGGATATGGAAAACGCCGAGCAGCTTGAACTGATATCCGACGGTCTTGAACGGCTTTCAAAACAGGACAAAGAGATCTTTATAAGATTTTACTACTACGGAGAAAGGCTCGCAGCCATAAGCGAGAAAACAGGCATTACAGAAAACGCCTGCAAAACAAGACTTTCCCGCACAAGAAAAAAACTTAGAGAATATCTGGCAGAAAGGGGCTATAAAAATGAAAAGAAATGATAACTGGTCGCAGGATATTGCACCGCTCAACACGGCAGAATGTGACCCCGTCCACATTGCAGGCTCTGTCAGAGAGAAGATCAACGCAGAGAAAGGCAGGAACATAACGATGAAAACAAACAAAAGAAGGATAAAGCCGCTTGTTATCGCAGCAGCAGTTGCAGCAACAGCCGCAGTTTCTATGGTATCAGTAAACGCCGCCACAGACGGACAGCTAGTCGAGAAGATAAGGCTTTTCATAAACGGCGAAGAGCAGGATATCGACAACTCAAATATCAAGAAAGGCGTTGACGAGAACGGCGATCAGTATTATGAATTTCACGTTAATGAGGACACGGATAGCGAGGTATCAGTGGAACTTAGCGGAGATGTTTCCGACGCTGATGATAACGGCGTTCAGTATGAGATGAATGTGGACGAGGCTGAACGACGCTAGTTCATAATAAATTTACAATATAGCGTGTGCAGACCCTTGACAAAACGTCAGGGGTCTGTTATAATATTAGAGCATTCGTATCTAAAGACAGTTGGCAGCAGGAGACTGCGGAAGTCCAGCCGAGGAAAGGAATAGCAAAGTGATAATGACTTTGTATCTCTTTTGTCTTTGTGACGGAAGGGATTTTTCTTTTGTTAGTTTACGGTTTGCGTAAATTAGTTCAAAGAGGTGAAATTGAAATGCCAAGCGAAAAGACATTGCTCGCTAAGAAGGAAAGAGTTGCACAGCTCGTTGAAATGCTCAAGAACTCTGCTGCAGGCGTACTCGTTGATTACAAGGGTATCACTGTTGAAGAGGATACAAAGCTCAGAAAAGAGCTGAGAGAGGCTGGCGTAAGCTACTTCGTTGAGAAGAACACTATCCTCAGATTTGCTCTGAAGGAGGCTGGTCTTGACGGTATCACAAACGTACTCGAGGGTACAACAGCTATCGCTATCTCAAACGACGACCAGACAGCTCCTGCAAGAATACTCGGCAAGTTTGCTGAGGACTGCAAGGACGAGAAGTTCTTCCTCAAGGCTGGTTACATTGGCGAGGAAATTTACGATGAGGCAGGCGTTAAGGCTCTTTCTAAGATCCCTTCAAGAGAGACTCTGCTTGCACAGCTGGTTGGTTCCCTTCAGGGTCCTATCCAGAAACTTGCTGCAACACTCCAGGCTGTTGTGGACAAGAACAACGAGGCTGCATAATTTATATGCTGCTTGACAAATGGGCATTGACCCGAAAAATTATTTAATAAAAAGGAGATTTTTATCATGGCTTCAGAGAAGATTATGAATTTTGTAGAAGAAATCAAGAAACTTTCCGTTCTCGAGCTTTCAGAGCTTGTTGACGCTATCCAGGAAGAATTCGGTGTAACAGCAGCTATCGCTGCTGCTCCAGCTGCCGGTGCTGCTGGTGCTGCTGCTGAAGAGAAGACAGAGTTCGACGTAGTTCTGACTTCATTCGGCGATGCTAAGATGGCTGTTATCAAGGCTGTTAAGGAGATCACAGGTCTTGGCCTGAAGGAGTCTAAGGAACTCGTTGAGAGTGCTCCTAAGGCTATCAAGGAAGGTGCTTCTAAGGCTGACGCTGAGGAGATCAAGACAAAGCTCGAGGCTGCTGGTGCATCTGTAGAGCTCAAGTAATCCTGAGTTTACACAAAAAATTAAAGGACTTCGTGATGAAGTCCTTTTTTTGTTGAAAAAATTCATAATGAGTGAAACTGTTCCACCTTTTTAACAGGCGTTCATACCATGAAAATCTGTTCGAACGTCTGACTTTGGCTATGTCTTTTTTCGTCGTATTGTATGATTATAAGCTTGTGTTTTTGTTCATTCCCCCAATTATATGCTTTTTGTGGTTTTAATCATTGATAATTTTCTGAAAATACTGTATAATTATACAAGCTAAGTTGTAAAAAAATAAAAGGAGACGTTGAATAACGGACTATACATTTAATACCAAAACTGTAATCAACGAAGATTTTATCCTCAAAAAGGATGATACACTTACAGTGATGGGAGAGTCAGAGCTTATTATCGGAGAAACAGTACATGTTACGTTTAATGCTAATGGCACAATCATCATCTTGGGAAAGCTTGTGCTGCTCAACTGTGATTTTAACAATGAGTGTGCTTCCTTTCAGAATTTTGGTGTTTTGTCAATTGAAAAGACATCACGATTTTTTAATGGAGAAGAATCAAAAATCATGATTGATAATAAAGGTGTTATCAGCGTTCAGGACGTTGCATTATTGGATTGCTCTTTTGGAAAAATACAAAACGATGGAGTATTTTCCTTGATTAACAGAGATAATTATTGTGGATTATACCCTTCAGGGAATGGCATAATTAACGTTTTAAAAGGCTAGTGTTATGGTGAACAACTGTGAATCGAACTTTATTGAAAGATTGCGGTAAATACTTTTTCAAGCCTGCCGGTAAGAAAAAATATTCTATTGGCAGCGGAGTGGTTTGAATTTTTTACAAGATTGTGTAGATATGCCGTGTGGTATGCTTTGCTTTAGAATATCTAGCCCAACAGAACTGTTATACCGCCTGACTGATTTGTCAATAGCGGAGCTTAAACATATACAAACAAGTATGTGGTATGTATATTTATAAATAGTCGAATTTTTTTGAAAAAAAGCCTTGACAACGGGAAAAATAAATGCTATAATAATTAAGCTGAATGACACGGAACACGAAAGAAACGAAAGAGTTCAGCGAAAAGAACATAAAATGCGGCAGTGCTGGAATTGGCAGACAGGCACGTTTGAGGGGCGTGTGTCCTTGACGTACGGGTTCAAGTCCCGTTTGCCGCACCAACAACTTTAAGAGAACTACTTACAAGTAGTTCTCTTTTTTATTACCCCACTCCCCAAAAATCACAACCACCCCCAAACAAAAAGACCCTATCGCAGTCACCCTGCAATAAGGTCTTTTTTTCATATAACACCTAAACTATTCCCTGTTCTTCAGTACCTCAGCAGGCGATACCTTGCCAAGCTTTCTTACAAGAAGTGTGCTTATAATGAAGTATAAAACCAGTATCGACGCAAATATCATCGCATATAAATACCATGGGAACTCAAGGTTCATTCCGCAGGAGGTGTTCGCTATAAGTGCCGGATACATGGCGTCTGATATAAACTTTGACAGCGGTACGCATATGAGTGCTCCTGCCGCTATGACGTAAAAGTTTCCGTTGAGATAAAGCTTTTTTATCTCCTTTGTGCGGAATCCAAATACCTTTATAAGCGATATTCCAAACGCCGCACGGTCTATCATTACGTTCATCATAAGATACATTACCGCAAAGAATATTACCGCCGCTACCGCTATGAGCATTATTATCATCGGCATCATAAGCGAAATGAATACGTCGGAGGAGCGTTCAACGTCCGCCTTTGTGGTAACGGAGTAAAGCCTGCCCTCTGCAATGTCCAGTGCCTTGTCTGAAAATACCGTGTTGTAATAATCATCTGCCTTGCCGAAAAGCTCACGCATACTGTCTATGTCCATGAATACCGTAAGTCCCGCCGAATAGTCTGCAATGCCGCTGACCGTGAAAGCATAATCCATTTCATTGGCGTTGTCCGTAAGAATAAGCTTGTCGCCCTCTGCAAGACCGTATTTCTGCTGAACACTGCGGCTGACTACTACCTTTGACTTGCCCTTAACAGGCTTGCAGTTGAAATACTTGTTGCCGTCCTCGATACCCATTACCGTCACATCAAGAGTGTATCCAAGATATGTCTTTGAAAGGGACTCCGCATATACAGCCGTGCCGCCCTTTGGCACTTCCGATTCAGGATATTTCAGCGTGTACATATACTCATACTTAGTGTCCGCATTGGTTTCCTTTTCCACATTGTTGCAAAGCACATAACAGTCAACGCCTATCATAAGTATAAGCAGCGAGATAAGCATACCAAATACCACCGTCAAGCCAGTCCTTGCCTCACGGAGCATCTGACGTATCCTGAACGCTGTCACAAAGTTCCTGTCCTTGAGGTTTATGTTCTTCGCCTTTGTCACCTTCTGCTCGTTCTTGATAAGAGAAAGTGCAGTTCTCGAAAGCTTTTTGTTTATAACAAGCAGATTTACTATAACCGATACAACAGGCGGCATAACAAGACTGTATACAATGAGATATGCAGGCATTGTCGGAGCAAATTCAGGTATGGAGAAATATGCGTATGTGTCCTGCATCTGATATTCTATTCCTATAGGTGTGAAAGCTATCAAATTGCCGATAACTCCGCCCACAAACGACACTATGGTCGGCAGCGTCATATAGTGCTTTACAAGGTCCTTTTTCTTCACACCCAGTGCATAAAGTGCACCGATAACGCTTTGTTCACGCTGTATCTGATGAATAACGAAAACTGAGATAACATATGTGAACAGTATCATTACGATAACGCCTGCCAACAAGCTGACCTGCTTGTGCAGTATAAGGTCGCCTGCCGCACTGAGTATCCTTGCATTGTCGTCTGCCTTTACAAACGCCGTGAGATTGTCGATATCAATGTCGAAAGCCTCGTCAATAAAGCTGTCAGCCTCGTTCCTAAGCTCGTTCACGCCGTCAAGCAGTTCCTTTGAGCCTGCTGAGGCACTGCCTACTCCCTCGGTGTAATCCCTAACGCCCTCTGAATATTCCTTCAGCTGGTCAAGGGTCGTCTTTATGTTTGTGAGAACTTCCTTTGATACATTGTCCTCAGCCGATGAAATAGCCTTGTCAAGGATATCCCCATAGTTGTCCTCTTTCATGACCACGTCAACACCATAGCTGTCAGCGGTCATATTTGCCTGCAAAAGAAATACGCTGAATATCTCCTCCGCACCCTTTTTAAGCTCATAGCTGTGACCGTTTATCTCAGAGATACCGTCAGAAAGCTCCTCCGTGCCGTCCCTGAGCTTGTCAAGTGCGTCTGTGATATCGTCCTTTTTGCCTACAGTGTCTTTTATAGTTTCCTGAAAATACTTGTCCTCAACGTCCCTGTAATCAAATTTCAGGTCTTTTATATCCTCCTTGAGCTGCTCGTCAGTGAGTTTGCCGTCAAGAAGATAAGCATAGGTATAATCCTCTGCTTTCTGGTCTGTGTCTTTGAGTATCTCCTCATACTGGCTGTCAGTAACAAAAGCAAGACCAAAACCTGAGCTTTCCGCATTGGTGTCAGACAGCTTTCTTACAGGCATGTCATAGTCAGGCACGCTGCCTATACCGGTTACAGTGAACTCCTCCCCCGCAATAGTTATCTTGTCACCAACGCTTATATCATTTTCCTTGGCATAACGCTTTTCCAAAGCAGCCTCGCCGTTTTTCTCCGCAAGTCTGCCGCTGTCAAGCTCCATAAGATTTATCTTTTCACGGTTACGCATAACACGCAGAACTTTGTTTTGACTAACCTCGATATCCAAACTGAACTGCTTTTCAATGGTCGCACCCTTATCCTCAAGCTCAGCCTGCTGTTCGTCTGTCAAAGGCACAAACACGCTGAACTGACCGTCCTCACACTTGTTTTTGGCACCCTTGTCCTCAGTGCCATTTATTATAGTTTCCGCAGCACCGCAAACGCTCACAACTATGTACATTCCCATTACGATAAGAAGTACAAGTGCGAGATACCTCATGAAATTGCTTTTCAGGTCACGCAAAAGACGCTTTCTCAATACCTTTCCCATTTACAGATCCTCCAGCTCGGCAGCAGGCACTCTTATCTCGTTCTCATAATCCTTTTTGATAAGACCGTCCTTTATTATCAATACCTTGTGCACCATATTCTTGATAGAATTGTTATGTGTGACGATAAGCATTGTCGTGCCGTATTTTTCATTTATCTTTTCAAGCAAAACGAGAATATCCCTAGAAGTTTTTGAATCCAGTGCACCTGTAGGCTCGTCACAAAGCAGCAGCTTAGGATTTTTGATAAGTGCTCTTGCTATGGCACATCTCTGCTGCTGACCGCCTGAAAGCTGTGAAGGAAATTTGTTCTGATGCTCTGTAAGTCCCAGCGTTTCAAGAAGTTCGTCCATGTCAAGAGGTCTTTGAGCAAGATATTCACAGACCTGTATATTTTCACGGACAGTAAGGTTAGGCACAAGGTTATAAAACTGGAATATAAAGCCCAGATTGTCACGGCGATAATCCGAAAGTGCGTCAGGCGAAAGCCCGAATATCTCCTTGCCGTCTACCTTTACCGACCCTGAATCCATTGTATCAAGACCGCCTATGCAGTTCAAAAGCGTGGACTTTCCCGAACCTGACGTGCCTTGGATAACGCACATCTGACCTTTTTCCACCCCTGTTGTTATGCCCTTGAGCACCTGCATAAAGCTTGCGTCCTTGCCGTAGCTTTTCTTTACATCTTTGATCTCCAAATACATTGTCAATACCTCCTGTTGCAACATAACATTGTTATGTTAGCGTTATGTAAAAAGCCGTCTTTGGAACGGCTTTATTTACCTGTCTGAATGTTTTTTCCGCTCTTTCATATCCTTTGCAGTCGGTGCAAGGATAAGGGTGAACCAGCTTTTCACAAGATTGTCCATTATATAGTTCATGTATATAACAGCGTTTTCCTCGTCAGGCTCATGGTCGAGCATATGAGTGAACGCCTCGATAGAAAGGTGCGTGAGCCAGTGTACCATATAGTCATTGACCTTTGCCCCTTTCATACCCTTTGCCATGCTTTCCGCCATTGCACGATAAGACTCTTCCATTTCGTCAATGTAAGTATCCAAGCAGTTTTCATAGCGTGTGCCGCCAGCTTTTTTTGTAAGAAGAATGAAAGCGTCACGGTTTGAGTAGATATGGTGGATAAGCTTTTCCACAAGGTCGTTGTGGTCGCCGTCCTCCTGAACATAGCTGTCAGACACGCTGAGCAGTTCGATATCCTCGTCAACGTGTTCCTGTATCATTATGCCAAGCTCTTCATAAGGCTTTCTAACGATGCTGTCAAAAAGGTCCTCCTTATCCTTGAAGAAGAAATAAAGTGCACCGGTCGTTACCCCTGCGTCTGCACATATTTTTCTCAGAGAGGCTTTGTTATAGCCCTTTTCCAGAAATTCTTTTTTTGCACTGTCTATAAGCTTTTCCTTCGTTTCCTTATCGGCTTTCATGTTTTCCCCTCCTTTAGCATAACGACGTTATGCAAGATAACAATGTTATGTTACCACAATTTTGAACCATTGTCAATGCAGGAAGTAGCAAATCTGCGTTTTTCACAAAACCGTATAATATCGCTCTAAGATTTTTACATATCTGCACAAAAAAACACCGACACTGTTTTGCAATGCCGGCGTTGGAACTGAAAATGTCCTATTTCAGAGTGACTTGAACACGCCGATCATAGATTTTTCAGTCTTTTATCGTCAGTTTCATGGTCACATATTTGTGGTCGCTATATTTTTCCTCATCAGGTTGTACCTTTACATCATATTTGTAGTTTCCAAAGAAAGTTTCTTTACTTATCAATATATTATCGATGCGGTTATTACCAAATGTTTTATTATCCGCAGGGACACACTCCTGCATAGATGCGAGTAGACTGCAGTATTTTTTCTCAGTCTCTTTTGATATACAGCCTACATACGCATTAAAATCTCCTGCAATGATCAAATTCTTGACTTGTTTTGCATATTGAATGATATCATCCCACATTTTAATGTCGCCATTATTATTTTTCAGAACAGGCATATGTACGCCAAACAAGACAATAGGGTCTTTTTTCACTGATATTATCCTATTATTTTTCGGAACTTGTACCGTTTTGTTATTATATGGGCAAAAAGTAGTATTGTTTACAGCGTAAACTCCTTTTTTACTGATAGCTAATGTATAGCGAAGACAACATGAACGACCATTATTATTCATGAAAATATCATAGTCTTTTTTCGGAAAATCCTTTAAAAGCTGTGCAAATAAAGAATGTTCATACCAACGATCGTCTTTTATGTATTTACAAGGCACTTCCTGAAGAAACACAACTGCGTTTTCTTTCTCCAAAAACTGCTTTACTACACCGATGATTTTACCATAAGCCTCATCTGAACAATCATTTACACAATACTGATCCTCTTGCTCAGACCGTTTTCCATTTCTGAACCAGTCCACATTCCATGTCATAATATTAAATTCCATATTTTTCCTCCTAACATTGTTGTGTCATTCTAAGATGATTTCTTTTATTTTATTATATCATTTGGAGCGGGGTGTGTCAATACAGCAGCACGACAATAGAAACAGCAACGTCAGTAAAGAGTTTACACACTTCACCAACGCTGCTGTTTCTACAAGTATCATAAGATCTTAGGGATAAACATAATAAAACGCCGTGTAACACCGAATAGTATAACTTATTCAGCATATTTCTACACAACATTCATCACGTCTTACATCACCGTTTTCTTTACTTCTTGTAAATGTTCTTAGGCTCCTTTGGCTGGAATGTTCCCCAATGTGAGGCAGAACCAGCACTTGCAACAGCCATATGTTTTGCAGAACTTTCAATAAGTGCTGCAAGCCATCTTTTAAGCATTTTCATTTTTTACACCTCTCTTCTCCTTGATTTTTGCTAACATAATTAATATTGCTATTAATATATTGGTCGATAAAATAGTAGAGCCTATCACCTGAACTTTGTCAAGCAGTGCTCCTCCCAACAGATCAAGCAGAAGGAAAGCCGCCATTCCACATACTTTTAACTTAGGCTTTTTATCCTCCTCTATGGGTTTGTTTTCATTCTCAACAGGACAGAATAAAAGGGCAATGATCTCCTCAAATGCTATAAGTGCGGCAATAGTCCATATATTCATATGAACACATACCTTGTCACTGAGAAATGCTACTGTTATAAATGTTATGCACATAAGAAGATTACATCTGAAATATGTATCCGCATGATATCCTCCTGTTATCAATCTGACTGCAATAAATACCACCAGATATATGATGCCTTGCAGCAGATGCCCTGTCAACGCACCAATAAGCATAATGAGCACTATATTCAGCAGTGACGAGATCGTTATCTCAATGCCGTATCTGTAAAAATCCTGTACCTCATCTGTTTTATCTATAACTTTCTGATCTGTCAAAAAATTCAGAATACCTGATACAACAAAATTCACAATCAACCGCCTCTTTTCGTCCTCATCTCAAGTAGAATTTTACTAAAACAAGTATGCTATGTCAAGTATTTTGGAACAACGTGCAGGTTTTTGTCACGAAATGCAACAAAGGCTCCGAGCGATCAGCTCAGAGCCTTTTTATCAGCCATTAATACGACTTGACAGCAAAACATTTCTTCCGATTCATAGAAGTCACATCTGCCGTTATATTTTTGTGCTATCTCTTGGATTATTGCCATTCCAAAGCCATGCTTTTTCTTATCGGATTTGGTAGTTTCAAGCTTTGGATTACTGCTCATGACCGAATGGTCTATTGAATTTTTCACCAAAAACGTGTATGTATCGTTTTCCTTGTCTATCTTCAAGTATAAATGCTTACTTCTGCCCTCAGGTATCTCCTTGCAAGCAGTAATCGCATTTTCAAGCATATTATTCAGCAGATCACAAAGATCAATGTCTAAGATACCTGTAACATCATTTACAGTTATGCAGGATACTTTTATCCCAAATGTTGACGCTGCTGTGAATTTGGCATTAACAACAGCATTCAAAAAATCATTGTTTGTTTTTACATGGATACCGATATGATCTATGATATCATAATTCTCAGATATCAGCTGCTTTGCCTCTTCCGTTTTCTTGTCAGCAAGCAAACTAAACAATGTTTGGTATGTATCTTTAACGTTATGCCTTATTTTGCGGATGGAGTTGTATTGGTCGGATATCTCATTTATTACTTTTTTAAGATAATCCTGCTGTATCTTGTTCAACTCCATTTCCCTGATCTGACGATTTTTCCTTATCATCGATGTTATCAGACTAAAGAAAAACATATCCGTTATAAACAATATTGCAAGCAGGATACTTGCTGTCAGGTGCACGCTTTTATCATATTCATAAAGTAAAATATTGTGCAGTAACGCACCCATTGTCAAGGACAATGCCGCTATTATTACTACCTTTAACCAATCTCTCAATAAATATGAATCGTCTGCTGAACATAAAAGATCAAGAAATATTTTAAATACAATAAAAATAAGTATCTGGACTGACAGAACAAGCAATATTCGTATGATCCCTTTATCCTGCACCAATTCAATAGCAGGTATGCCTGATACCGCTGAACAGAAGTCAAGCGTAAATATCCCGACTATCGACAATAGTATCAGAGGCATAGTTGAACCGATAACTTTCTTCACATAATTTCCCCGCAGTGCTATGCACGAGTAAATAAAGCTTATGGCAAAATACAGCAATGTAAACCAATTATCTGCAATAGCTATCTTATCCTGCGACATTAATACGATAAAGTGGACCAACGAGGCAGTAACGAACCATGCCCTCTTTGAAGAGTTATTTTTTTCCCCTAGCAGCTTATAAGGAAAATATATAGTCATGACGCTTTGATATAAATTAACTATGATCTCAAAGCTCTTCCACAAAATATCTGTCATCATTTTCTCCTCAGATATTTCGTCAAAGCGTCATCAACTGCATTTTTACAGTTCCTGCTCATTGGAAGTTCAGAGCCGCCTTTAAACACTACAGTTTCTTTTGAGCGGCTTATGTTAAAAACATATTTAAGATTTACTATATATTTTTTGTGCACCCTTATAAAATCGTATTCCCGATACCTATCCTCGATATCTCCAATGCTTTCCCTTACCGCTATTGTATCCGTTTCATCATTGAAATGGTAAATGCAATGGTGACTGCTGCTCTCTATATACGTTACCTCACACAGTTTCACAGACACCCTGCCCTGCTCTTTATTCTCCAAAACTATGGCTTTTTCCTGCTTTAATGCCTCCGTCAGCTGCCTCACCACCATATGCAGCCTTTTCTGCATTACCTCAGAATTTGGATCTTTGCAAATAAAGTTAAGAGGTCTGAAACTAAAACTGTCATAAACGAGTTCCTGATGACTTGTTATAAAGATCACAAAACAGTTACCATCTTCTTCTAGCCGCCGTGCCACTTCAAAGCCAGTGATCTCAGGCATATCAAGGTCTAAAAATATAGCAGTAAACGGTTTTCTTCGATGATGTGACAAAAACACCTCTGCTTTGGTGTATGTTTCGATCTCATCTTTTATTGATCGCAGCTCCAGTTCTTTTATGAGCATGGGCTTGAAGTAATTAAGAAAAGAAGTATTATCATCACAGATCGCTATTCGCATTCTTTCACTCCCTTTTTAGAAATAATATAGTTGTGTATAGGAATACTATAAATTTAAAGTGAATGGAGCTTTATATAATATGATTTATATAAAATCCACTACAAAAATTTTAAATGTTGTATAATTAGCATGAAGAGAACATAGAGGTGATTTATGAAATGAATAATAAACCGACTCCCAATGCTGATAATATAAAACTTATCTCGTCAATTCTTCTGGACCTGCGGGAACAGAAAGGTTTGACGCAGATACAAGTTGCCAAACACCTGCATCTGACCTCGGGTACGATCTCGCATTATGAAAGAGGTGTTAATACCCCGTCTGCTGAAATGATACTTAAATTTGCGAAATATTACGGAGTATCCACAGATTATTTAATGGGCAGGTGCGTCAGCAAGGTGGATTACACTAACAGTCTGAATACAAAGCTGACTAAGAACATGACCTGCGGCGACGCCTTAGAAATCATGATGAATCTTAATTCGCAAGGCAAAGAGATAATAGCAAATGTTTTAAAAGGTGTTAGTTCGAGTTCTAAATATGTAAAATGAAAGATTTCAGTTTTTTACTGGAATCTTTTTTATATTATCACAAATGACTGACAAGGTCAAGTTTATCCATAGCAAAACTGTCATTTTGCGTCGAAAAACGTCATGTTGTGCCAAAATAATTGATTTACTTTTTTATTGTAGTATAATTGACCTTATAGGTACAGACACACCACGATTTTCAACAAAGGATCTTAGGCATTTAATGATAAATAAAATTTATATTTCATGTGAACCCAAAGATAGCTCAGTTAAGCATTTATCAGGTTCTATGACCACCACAGTAAATGATTATGTTACATACATAGAAAACAAACTTGCAAACAACAAAATTTACAGAGGTATCCACGGCAACGAGTTTCACGGCGACATCACTGAGGAATATATATCGGAAGAAATAAAATATAAGATACTGGACAGCACTCTGACGATACTTCTGATATCCCCTGATATGAAAGCTGCCGACGGTGACGAACGCACCCAATGGATACCATGGGAAATATTATATTCGTTGACTCCTACCCTGCGATTTGACAAAGTAATGAGATCAAATGCAGTCATAGCTGTTATACTTCCTGATAAAAGCGGAGATTACTCCTACTTTAACAAACTCAGCACATTCAAGATATTATCAGAAAATATCAAAGGCGGATATATCCCAATAGTTAAATGGCGGCAGTTGATATACAACTTCGACAAGTGTATTCAACTTGCATATGAACGAAAAGAACGCACGCATAGTGTTTATAGAAATGTGGAGTGAACGACTAGTATTCACACATAAGACACCCCAGAGTATGACCCCAGCCTCACGCCAAAGGTCATACTCTTTTTTATGCCCATTCTTGTAGATCGCAAACACTTATGACAAATCATTTGACAATACCATAAAAATATGATATGATGAAGAAAATGACAATTTTGTAGAACTTATTACAAAAAAGCAAAACAGGGAGAAGTAACAGATATGAGCCAAAATATAAAGATACACGAAAACGCACTATATATAAATGATGAGCTTGTGACTTTCGACTTTAATATCGATACGCTGATAATAATGGATACTAAGATAATCGTGCTGCTTGATATCCCATATGACAGCAGCGAGCTTGATAATATATATGCCGTTGACCTTAAAGGCAAGATAATATGGAGAGTTGAAAAGGCCGCAAAGAAATATCCAAAACTAAGGCATGACCCATATGTAGGTATATCAATGCTTGATGACAAACTGCTTGCCCGCCAGTTTTACGGACAGCGTTATATCATAGACCCTGATACAGGCAAGCTTGTAGAGCGATATACCGTCGGCAGGGATTGGTAAGTTTCTAAATACAATTAGTAGTATTTTATATATCGTATCATACTATACATGGTATATTATATATCTCAATGTAAAACAAATATAAGGAGAACTTTTGCATGAAACAGTATAAAGTGATTTCTAAAATAAATATATTTCTATTGATACTTATACTATTGCTACTTTTTCTAAGCAGATATTACGAATTATTCAGCGGTTCTGTCAGTGTATTGCTTTTGTGTTCCTATCTATTGTACGCTGTGATAGCATTGACCGTTGTAACATTGATAAAGTACAAAAAAGGCAGCCTGCAAAGGATCGCAATATTTGGTTTGATAATATTTGCGTTTGCCATACATTTTATTGATAAAAATATGTTTTCAAGCTGGAAAAACCATATCATATATTCCACCAATGACCTGTCGATAGTCGCTCGTGTAAATAGATCGGTAGCTGGAAACAGATGCGATATATGCGTATACAAAAATGGGGCAATAATGAAAAAGGTCGGCGAACCATTGGCTTTGCCAAGCGATTACGACCCTATTGAAGAGCATTATTATGAGGTCAATGAAGGCAGCCACAGCCTGATAGTCAAGATAAAATGCTCTGAAAACAGCAAGAGCTATGAGGAAGTAGAGGTAAAGATATAACTTTAGTTACCTATGTAAAAAAGAATAGCGTGGGCGTTTGAAAGGATATGAAAATGTATTTTGAGAATCTAAAAAGAGAATTTCAAACAAAAAAATACAAGATGTTTCCGATGAAAGAAAATGATATTGATGACCTGATCCTTACATATGGAAAATTACCCAAAGCATATATTGAATTGCTGCAACTTATCGGAAACGGAACGACTGCTCCTTTTTGGAAAGGACAATGTTTTTTTTTAAAAGTGTGATATTCCTTTTTTAAATAGTTGGGCTAAAGAAATATTAGTTGAAAATCGCTCCAAAGCAGCACTGGGTATTAATGATTTTGTTTTTTGGATGTCACAAGGAACAATGTTTTGTTTCTTCAAATTAAAGGCTAAAGATGATCCGCCGGTTTATTTGTATACGGAAAATGCCCCTGATAGATTTATATGTATTTCAACGTCATTAACAGAATTTATTTGGAATTATTGCTTTGACCCCCAAATAGCATTTTCGCCTATTGCGAATTAAAATATGAAACTGTAATCGTAAGAGAAAGCGAATGGTTTTATAATAAAAGGAGATGTTTTTTTGAAGGTATCAATTAAGAATAACGTTCTCACATATAACAATAAGTCAATAACTATGGAAAGAAAAATAATAGATCATATCATTATGTCGGAGTATCTAATTATACTGGAGGACTTCACAGGTGACGACTATGATCTAGTTTATTGCTTTGATAATGACCTTCACAAGTTGTGGAAGATAAAAAAGCCTGACAGCCAATTCATCGGTAAAAAGCAGCTCCCATATGTGGGTATCACGATAACCAAGGGGCTGACAGTCGTTGATACTCTTGGAAGATACTTTATAATAGATATGGCTACAGGAGAAATCACAGATATGTTTTGCAATAGATTTTAAGCGTGATTTGAGCATATAGGTGAAACAATGGTGTAAATATCACTGCAAAGGAGAAAACCATGAACATTATCCCATATATTTATGCTCTGTTGAACGGTCACATTTCCTGCGAAGATTTCGTGAACTGGACGTTTACGGAAAATATCGCAAATGAGTTCGACAGCGACATTTTAGACAAGATACAAAGCTGTGATTGCGAAAACAGCAACGATACGGCTGAACTTAAAAAGCTGCTTGCAAAACATTATGGAAAACCTCTTTGCAATGTGACCGCAAGCTGCCTAAGCGAATGTTCCGACAACACACTTAAAATGATGCTCATTTACAGCGGCACAGCAAAAAAGCTTTGTGTTGACTTTAGCAATATAAGCACAGCTGCCGAACTCCACAAGTGCCTGAGATACGCTTTTCATCTTCCCTACTGGTATGGTGAAAATCTTGACGCTTTCGCCGACATTTTGGATATGAGCGAATACAAGATCATTGTGCTTTTCAATTTCACAGCACTGGAAAACGAACTTCCTCACGCAGCTGAACAGCTTATGAACATCATTGATAAGAGCAAAAACAGCGACAGTGTAGTCATTTTCACATAATCCGCAAAAATCGAGAATGAAAAGGGGACGTTTACATGGATACGCAAATAATACCCGGCGAAAGGGTCGGCAAATACAGTCTTGGTATCACATATAGGGAATTGATAAGGCTTTTTCAGTCAGAAAATATCGAGCACAAAGAAAAAATTTTGCCCACCTGTTTGAAAATAGAAACAAAAGATATGGCATTTTTGCTTGAAAACAGCATAGTCACGCAAATAACAGTTTTCGGAGATTTCAAAGGCAAACTGTGCGGAACAATAGGCATTGGTTCTTCGTTGACCGAAGTCAAGGAACACATTGGAGATATCAAAAGCGGAGAATTTGATATTGTCCCAACATATGAGTTGAAAGATATCCACGGCATTTGTTTTGAGCTAAAAGACGACAGCGACTGGGACGAGAACAAAACGCCCATTGATGCTATCAGTATTTTCAGACCTTAAGCGGTGCGAACAAAAAGCTGAATATACTTTTAAATTTTTTGTGCCCTAAATATGGCATGATGTATTTGTTCAAAATAGCAAGACCATCAAGGTATAAACTGAATTATATTAACAAAAATTCTCTTAAACCGGCGTTCGGGATAAGGGAATTTTTTATTGGAGAATCACCAAATACATTCGCAAAGCTTTACCGAAATCACTTGCCTTGTCATGTCATTATCATTGTTTCAGCTTGCTACAACTACATTTTGTGCCTAAATTCTGCACGTTGTGACAAAATCCTTGACAAATGTAATCTGTGATTTTACAATGAAAATAGTATATAATACATAAGTCTAGGGAGGTGCCCCCATGAAATGGGAACAGCTATTATGCGAAAAGAGAAAAAGCGGATCAAGTTCAAAAAAGAATGCAGATCCTCGTAATGAATTTCAAAAAGATTATCACCGAATCATTTGTAGTGCCTCATTCAGGCGTTTACAGGATAAAACTCAAGTTTTTCCACTGGACAAAAGCGACTTTGTCCGCACAAGACTGACACACTCTCTTGAGGTTTCGTCATTCGCCAAATCGCTGGGACAAATGGCATTTCAAAATCTTATCGACAATAAGCCGTCTGCAAAAATCAATAATGGAATCAAAGACAAAGCTTGCAGCATACTGGAATGTGCAGGTCTTTTACACGATATCGGAAATCCTCCGTTCGGTCATTTTGGAGAAGACTCTATCCGTGACTGGTTCAAGGAGAATTTGTCTGAATTAGAATATAAAGGGCAACCACTCAATGAAGTTCTTAATGAACAAATGAAAAATGATCTTCTGCATTTTGAAGGTAATGCACAAGCACTCAGACTGCTTACAAAACTCCATTACCTTATAGACGAAAACGGTATGCATCTTACCTATGCTCTGCTCAACACCCTTATCAAATATCCTGTTTCGTCATGCGAAATAGATAATAGTAAGATCATGTCCAAGAAAATGGGATACTATCTTGCAGAGGAAGAAACCTTCAATGATATCACCCTTTCAACAGGTGCTGTTGGCTGCCGTTACCCGCTCACATATCTTTTAGAGGCGGCAGACGATATTGCTTACCGCACAGCTGACATTGAAGATGCAGTCAAAAAGGGCATACTAAGTTACAGTCAGCTCCTTTATGAACTGAAACATTTTCCATACAAAAAGATGTGTCCCAATCAAAATGCTGAGGAAAAATATTTAATTATGCTTAAAATACTTGAAGACAAGTATAAGGACGCACTGGTCAATAGGATAACCGATCCTGAACTAAATGCTGTCCAGAATTGGGTAATAAAGACGCAGGGATTACTTCTTCGTTGTGCATCTTTCGGATTCACCTCGAATTATGGCAGCATAATGGACGGCACTTTTGATAATGAGATACTTACTGTTTCTCATGGAAATGCCATTATAAAAGCGTTAGGTGATATTGCATACAGATATGTTTTCCGCTCTAAACCGATATTGAAAATGGAGATCTCAGCAGGAAACATGATAAACTTTTTATTAGACAAATTTATTCCTGCGGCTATTCACTATGATACAGATGTTGACCTTTCACCAATGGAAAATAGATTAATAAGCATCATATCTGAAAACTATCTTCAGATATATTCTATTTACTCCAAGAAATATGAATTGGACAATGAAAAACTTTATCTAAGACTTCTGCTCGTAACAGACTTTATCTGCGGAATGACAGACAGCTACGCTAAACGTCTTTATCAGGAATTGAGCGGGATCGAATAAAGGAAGGAATTAGAATTATGACAATCGAAAAATATTTGGATAATATATTTGAGCAACTAAAACGTGAAGTTAATGATATGTCAACGTTATGTGTTCTAAAAGATGTTAACTATCAACACGAAAACATACCAGATTACTCCAATGCAGCGGTTCAGTTGTTATATTGTTTAAGATATCACTTTGGATATGCCTGCGAGTATGAAAAGATGTATGAAAACATTCTGAGCAAACTGGATGACAAAAGTGAAATTTCAGTACTATCAATAGGCTGTGGTAACGGTATAGATTTATGGGCTTTACAAGATGCCATAAATCGAAGGAATATAGATTTAAAAATCAACTATTACGGTATTGATTACATTGATTGGTCAAATAAAATTAATGGCAGAGATTGTGATAACGTAAATTATGTCACTAGCAACATCAATGACATAGAGGACAGCATTGATGATCTGACTAATATCGATGTTTTGATTTTTCCTAAATCAATAAGTGAAATACAAAGTTCCGATTTAATACACATTGCAAACTTTATATCTAGAAGAAGTAAAACTTTATATGTAATGGCATCATACAGAAACAGCGATTATGCATTGGACCAAGATATAGATAAAATAAAAGAATTGTGTACATACCTAAAAAGAAGTGGTTTTACTTTGTCTGATAGTGATCCAGAATGTTACTACTGTTACGAAGATAAGGAAAAAGGTATTAGATCCATATATTATGACTACATATACCCAAACGAAGTAATAGACTATATATCGAAGTTGTATGACAAGTGTAATTATTATGACCGCGAAAATAATGTTTGTAATATATGCACAGACTCTCCCTCTCGACGCCCAATATTAACCCTCAGAAATATTGCATATAACATCTTAACTTTTAATAGTATTGACTTGTGATATATTTAGATGTATGATAGTAGAATGGAGGTGTTTGTATGATAATCAGTGCCAGCCGAAGGACTGACATACCGGCTTTTTATTCCGATTGGTTTTATAATAGAATAAAAGAAGGCTATGTCCTTGTACGAAATCCGATGAACATTCATCAGGTAAGTAAGATAAAGCTTTCTCCTGACGTTGTTGACTGCATTGTTTTTTGGACAAAAAATCCTCAGCCAATGATAGAACGCCTTGATGAAATAAGCAACTATAACTATTATTTTCAATTTACACTGAACTCTTATTTCAGGGACATCGAGCCAAATGTTCCGATCAAAGACAGCAATATAATCCCAACATTCAGAAAATTATCAGACAAGATCGGCAAAGAACGTGTGATATGGCGATATGACCCTATCGTTATCAGTGAAAAATATGACGTCAACTATCATGTGAAATATTTCAAAAAACTTGCTCAGCTCTTAGATAACAAATTTGAGAAGTGTGTTATCAGTTTTGTGGATATTTACAAGAAAAATGCCAAAAATCTTCAGCTCACTGGAGTAAGCGAGCCTATCCGTGATGATATCCTTGCTATTGCCAAGGCTTTTTCTGAGATATCAAGGGAATATGGCTTTCAGCTCAACACCTGTGCCGAACAAGCAGATCTTACAGCGTTTGGAATAAAACATGGAAAATGCATTGATGACGAACTTATAGAACGGCTGTGCGGCTGCAAGATATCTGTTGGAAAAGATAAAAACCAACGAGATGTCTGCGGCTGTGTTGAAAGCATAGATATAGGACAATATAATACCTGTCCTCACAAATGCAAATACTGTTATGCAAACTATAGCCTGAAAGTTGTTGACAATAACTACGCAAAATATGACCCAATGTCACCTTTGCTATGCAGCCAGCTGACTCCTGACGATAAAATAACAGAAAAGAAAGTTTCCTCATTAATAGATACACAAACCGCAATGTGGTAGTATCATATTTAAAACTTTTATATTATCTCACAAACACCAAGCTCGAAAACAGCATTCATACGCTGCTTTCGGACCGTTCCAGTAACAACCAGTCAACGGCGAAAAACATTTCCTAAGCTCTGAAATGTAGAACATAACTATATCCTCAAACATCGACTTATCCAATTTATCCACAACTATCATTTTCAAGCCTCCCATTATCTTCACCACTCTTCCGGATCATAAGCCTCAACAGGTATCTCACCACTCTCCGTTACCCTGTAATATTTGTCCGTGTCCGTATCCACCAGCAGCACACATATCTCACCGCTTGTGAGCACGTCAGAATCAATGTAGTAATGACTTTCCCCGTCATAATATATGTCATTGAACCTGCTGTTTCCTGCTATCGATGAGGTGTGAACGTGCCCTGCCACGACCTTTTTGTCAAGCCCGTGTATCTTCCCTAACCTGTGCGGCCACTGCTGCGTGAAAATCATCTCGTCCGTGCAGTATTCCCAAGCATTTCCCGAATCCTCATCAATGCCTGCATGAACAAATATGGTGTTCCCCTCTACATGATACCTAGGCCGATGTTCCATCCAGTATATGTACATATCATCATCGCCATGCTCCTCGCCGTCTGCATACATACTCTCTATGGAACTGAACCCGTCAATAACAAACTCCTCGTGATTGCCCAAAAGTGCTATGACCTTGTCTGTGCCGTACTCTCTCTGCATACTGATTATCTTCCTAAGCACACCCCTGCTGTCCTCACCCCCGTGAACGTAATCACCAAGCAGTATAAGCTTTGTGTCAGGTTCATCAAGATGACATTCAACCAATTCCAACGCCTCACAAAACGCCGAATAGCACCCATGTATATCAGACATACAATATATCTTCAATCTACAACACCTCCGTTTTATATCGGTCATATGACGCTGACCGTGCACAAATATAGTCAAATTCTCTTTCTCCGTCAAGGTCATAGCGTTCCACGCCACCCTCGCCGAAACATATCCCCCCAAGCTTATCCGACCCGTTCTTATCAAGCAAAGCACTCATTCTTATCTTGTTGTCATAGATATCCATTTTATTTCTTACCGCCTCTGCAAAAAGCTCAAGAAGAAATTTGTCAGAAACGCTTTTCGCCGCCGCATATTGCGTACTGCCAAACTCCCCTGTACCCTTTCTGAAAAGCATTATCACCTTGTGATGTAAAGGCTCAGTGAGTTCAAGCAGCTCTTTACCTGAATACAAATAAGCGGCACGCCTGTGAGCGTCGTTATAAATATCATTCAGCAGCGTGATATTCGGGTCACTGCAAGGGTCAAAATGACCGAGCACTCCCTCATTCCCCTCATCGTCAAAGAAAACATACCTTGCAGACATTATATCCTCCACATCAGCCGTAAGAAAAACAAACTCTTTTATATTCCCCTCAGTTATAGATCTCACCTTTTCTCACCTCTCCCCAACGTGAGATAAAAATTCGCTGTATTCTCTCATTTTCGCCTCTGACAAAAACTCATGCCAAAGCTGCATTGCAAAGATATCAAGTATCTCTTCATCAGGCACGCTTTCCGCCACCGCCAACAACTTATCGCCGCACATCACGCCCTCTCTGAATAGTCCAAGAACTTTTTTATCCACAACGCTTGCCATTGCTCGGATATCCTCCCGACAGCTTTCAATGCCTTGTGCATATACAAGCTGACCAAAGCGGTCCAAAACATAGTTCAAATGCTTTCGTTCACTTCCGCCCTGCACGAAGATAATCATAAATACCTTTCGTGCAAGGCGGTGAATCAACTCAATATCACCGGTTGTTATGAGCCTTTTATTCATCAGCACCTCCGTTACTTGTTCCACCTGCATATATACTTGTCATTAAGTTCTCTGACCCTAGCCTTTATCGTTTCCACAACATCGGACGGATCAAGCACCTCGACCTTGTCAGAGTGTTCCAATGCCCAGTTTACGATACCATATGCACTCGTCCTAACACTGACGATAACACCATTGTCATAGCCTGTGATAGTGTAGTCATCTCCAAAAGAATCGTGAAGAAATGTGAGATTTGGCTTGCCTGTCCTATAAAAATTTGTGACACGCATTTTCACTGTTTTAGGAGTGTCATATCCCATGCCAAGATGAGTGTGACGAAAGTTCTCAAGCTGCTCTTTATATAGCACAGAGGTTTTAGCCTCATCAGCTTTAGTCGCCAATATCTTCTTGCCGTTCTCTTCCCTTATCTTCACATTTGTCATCAGGTCTATGCGATAAATACTCAGCCTTTTTTTCTTGCTTTTATCGTTCTCAAAACAGCCTATCAGGAAAAAACGTCCGTTATCCTGAATGATATAGTGCGGAGAAACGTGCGTCTTTATCTCCTCCGCTGCCGTGAATTCAAGAACAGGCTTAGGAACTTCCTTGTCACCGTATTCACTTTTATCGGTGGTGTAGTAGCAGAAGTTATAAGATAACTGACAGTTCTCTTTGATAGCACTCTGGATAACAGCAAGGTTCTTTTTTAACAGATCTGAATCCGTGTTCTCATTGTTATGTATACGGCAGGTATGATCTCGGTTATATTTAGAGGCAAGCTCCATTTTTATTTTCCTAACCAAGCGTTCTACCTGCTCAGGGTTCAGAGCCTTCGACATCTGAACAGCATTTATCAGGTCAACTACCTCTTCAGGCGAAAAAGGGTGATTATAATAAATGTTTCTTACCGATCTTATCCTATCCTCAAGGCTGATTTTATCATTCATTTCATCTTCGTCTTCGTCATCGCTGTAATCTTCGTTGTTTGACAAAAGCGGTTTCAGAGAATCATATATTAGGCGGCAATCTTCTTCGCGCTTAAACTCCATTTGATAAGGATCATAGTCCATCGCCAGTGCAAGGTTTATCATTTTCTGATTGAACGTGCTGTGCGTTCCCATGTATTCGCCAAGCTCTCCATTTCGCATTTTTCCTTGAGAGGTGGGGTGTTTCTTGTCAGTGTTCTCTTTAAGATAAGAAAGTATTTGAAAAATGCTCTCTATAGCACTTCTTCCGCTTTTCTTGTAATTCTTATTATCTTTTTCAGGCTCGTTATAGGAGAACTTGAATGGTATCAGATAAAAAACTTTGTCGCCATATGCTTTGCCCAAGTCGTTAATCGCCGCCAAAGCCTCTTTCCTTGTGGCATATAGACCGCCGACATGCTCCATTTCTTTTCCGCCACGGCTAAAGAGTTTTATTTTCCACATTTTTGCCTGAGAATTTTTGTCATTATAATATGAATACCTATCGTAAATCAGCGTTCTTTCGCTGCCCTCAAAAACGAAAATTTGCGTTCCACGTTTAAGCTTTTCAAACCACATTACTTCATCTGATAATGATAAGCCTTCTATTATCTCGCTATGTTTTATAATATCTTCTTTTTCCTTAACTGCCATTTTCAACGCTCCCCCTTTGGAATGTTTTTCAGGTTTCTATAGATATTATAGCATATGTTTAGTCTTAAATTCAAGACTAAACAGCAAAACGCAAGATTTTTTTACGATTTAATTCAAAATATCGCACCGCCGCAGTCCTGATATCAAAACCACAGCGGTGCAAAGCTGCTCTTATTATCTTCTATTGCAGTGGCTTAGGGAAAGCCTCCTCTTCGAGCATCTTAGCTATCCGACGCTGCACATCTTCGTCCGAATATCCGAAATAGGTAATTTCAAAGAGAACAAGTGCGGCAAAGCGTTCGTTGCTGCCAATTTCCGTCAGACTCTTTTCTTCGACCTCGCAACCCATTATTGCCCCCCAAGGTAAGCCCTCAAAGCTATAAACATTGTCTTCTTCATTATCACTGAGGAATATGAGATCAACTTCTCCACCTTCCTCTGTGATGCCTTTCTCAAGAACCATAGTCATGTTGAATTTCACCGGAATTCTATTGTATTTCAAGTCGGCTATCACTTCTCTTATTTTCTGTTCTACATGACTGTTAGATGTTTCCTTCAGCAGTAAGTACTGTTTAACAAGTTTTTCTTCGTCGCATTTGTTTAATAATTCCAAAAATAACATTTTCGTTTTCCTCCTAGATCTTAATAGAATATTTTTCAATAGGCAGCCATGCTTTTACACTGTCTATGTCAATAGCTCCGACTCTTGATTGTTTAAAGCACCCTGCTTTACCGCCCTTTCTTGCATACAGACCAGTGTCCCAGCAGCCTGCTGTAAGTCTGCCGCTCTTTTCGACTATAAGACAGACCTCAAAATCGTCAGGAAGTCTGTCACCGATGTCTGTAAACTTCGTGATAGGTATGTCTAAGGTCAAATCAAGTTCGTCCATAAATTTTTCATCATATCCTTTCCAAAAATTAAGTATATCCTCTTCGGACATGGCGTAAGGCTCACCGCAGAGAAACGCTTTTAGTTGCTTTTCAGCCACACATATCCCATCGAGCCTATCAGAATTTTTTTCATCACCCTTGATAATAGCAAACAGCTTTTGTATCAACCGTGTGTGACCCTCTTCGCCATAGTCCTTAACCGGTATTTTTCCACGATAGACAAGCCTTTGCACCTCTGCTGTGATAAAACTCATTTGCTCGTTAAACGACTTTGCATAAAAGAGCTCTTTCTCCACAAAAATTTTCCTTTCGTAATATATGATCTTGAAGAGGAGCGATGCTGACAATTTTCCCCTTTTTCCACTCAACAAGGCAGTCGAACCAAGAAAGCTTGTTTCCATCATATTTTGTGAAACCAAGCTTTTTAAGGCAGTTTTCCGATGCCACATTGTCAGTGCCTGCGAAAGAGTATATGCAGTCAGCTGTGATATTCACTCCGTCCGCAGACAGCCTGCCGTTAAAAAATTCGTCTAGTATGGTCAGGCAAGCCTCATAGCAATAGCCCTTTCTGCGATAGGGCTTTGATATGTAGAACTCCAATCGGTAATCTCCCTTATAAATGTGAACGCCAGCATAGCCAATGAATCTTTCAGGCTCGGCCTTGCGAAAAATTGAATACAAACATCTTTGTCCGCCCCCGTGTTCAAGATATCCGTCATAATTCTTGAGATAGTATTCTGAAAAATCGACGCCGCAGAAGTCCCTGAAATTTCCCTCTTCTCTTAACATTCTGAGGAATGGCTCATTGTCCCTTTCATCTCTGCCCGGAATAAGAAACAGCCTGTCCGTTTCAAGGTCTTTCCCTGTGTTCATGTATATCACCCTTTCTTTTTGTCTACATTATAGCACATTGTTGGTCTTGTTTTTAAGACTAAACCTTATGCGTGCAAAATTTTTTCACTATTGAATATTTCGCTCTGTTATGATATGATATAGGTATAAATACGGTGCAAATGCAAATTTTTATATCTTTCCCGATAAAATATAATGGTGCAGCATATGGAAAATAGTTTTAAACATGAGATAGTGGCGAACAACCCTGACATTGATGTACGGTTTTATCTGTCTAAAGATGAGGGCAGCTACGTTTCACCACACTGGCACAACAGCCTTGAAATAGTCTATGTCATAAGCGGAAAAGTGACGCTAAACCTGCCAAAGGGCGTAAAGCAGACAGCCTGCGACGGAGAATTTTTTCTTGCAAACCCAAGAGAGATACACTCGGTATTGTCTGAAAAGAACGAGGCGTTGGTACTTCAGATACCCCAGAAATTCTATGAAAAATACGCTCCCTCAATGGCTCTCAGGAAATTTGCCGTTGACATGACCCCTACGACTGATGTTGGAAAGACACGCCTTGAAAGGCTGAAAAAAATCTTTTTGGATATGTATGTTGTGTATGACGTAAGACCTGAGGGGTATCTCCTCCGATTCAACAGCCTGCTTTATGAGCTGCTTTTTTCGCTTATTCACTATCACTCCGAAAAGATAATGCAGAAAGACTTCGACCGTGACAACAAGTATTTCAGCCGTCTTAAAGAGATAATGAAATACATTGACAAAAATCACAGCCGACCGATATCTGTATCAGATATCGCAAAGAAATTCAGTCACAATCCCGACTATCTTGCGAGATTCTTCAAGAAATACATGAACTGCTCTGTGACGGATTATATTTACTCTGTGCGTGTCGCCTGTGTTCACCTCGACCTTGTGAACACTGACCTGCCTATAGGTGAGATACTTGAAGAACACGGCTGCACGAACCACAGCCTTTTCATGAAATATTTTCGTGAGCAATGGGGCTGTTCGCCAAAAGAACACCGCAAAAACTACGTTCACCAAAACATAAAAATAGTTTCTTCTGAGGGTACGGTTTCGACATAAGTCGGAATCGTACTATTTTTATGTCTGAATAACAGCTTTTGCAGCATGGAAAGTGATGTTATAATATAGCCAAGATAACACGAAAGGAAGTGCTCAGACATGAGTAACGAAAAAACTAAGATACGTTTTTGGGAACGTTTTTCCTACGGCTGCGGCGACTTAGGCTGCAACATCATTTACTCGGCAATGTCCTCATTTCTCCTGTTCTACTACACAGATTACGTTCACGTCAACGCTGCGACCATAGGCACTATAATGCTCCTCTCAAGAGTGTTCGACGGCATCACAGACCTTATCATGGGAGTAATCGTTGACAGAACAAAGTCACGTTTCGGCAAGTGCCGTCCGTGGATACTGAGAATGGCTATCCCATTTGCTTTGGCAGGAATACTTCTGTTTACAGTTCCGTCAGGTCTTGGAAACACATCAAAGCTCATTTACATTTTCATAACCTACAACCTTGTTTCATCAGTTGTTTACACGGCGATAAACGTGCCGTATGCGACCCTCAACTCACTTATCACACAAGATCAGTATGAGCGTTCTGTTCTGAGCATTTTCAGAATGATACTTGCAACAACAGGAACACTTATCATCACAAACCTTACTCTTCCTCTTGTTCAGTTCTTCGGCAACAATCTTTCAGCTTGGACAAAGACTTTCGCAGTGTTCGGCATACTGGCTGTTCTCGTGTTCATGATAACATTCACAGGCACAAAGGAAAGAGTTGAGCCTGCAAAAGAAACTAAGCACGAGAAAGTACCTTTTGTAAAGGGTATAGGACTTCTTTTCAAGAACAAATACTGGATAATGATAACAGTTACACTGGTATTCATTTTCATCAACTATTCACTCAACGGCGGTGCAGCAGTTTACTATGCAAAGAACATTCTTCACAATGAAGATATGGTGGGCACGATGAACCTTGTTGCTAACCTTGTTCAGATAGGCGTGATGTTCTTCACAGCTTTCCTTATCAAGAAGATAGGAAAGAGAAATATGCTCATTATCGGTGCTGTGATTTATGGCATTGGTTTTGCACTGTTCGGTTTCGTTGGCACAAACATGGCTGGTATAATCACAGCCTGCGTACTCAAGGGCGTAGGAAATGCAGGCATCTCCTCTTGTATGTTCGCTATCGTTTCTGACACTATCGAATATGGCGAATGGAAAACAGGCTACCGCACAGAGGGTCTTATCAACTCCGCATCAAGCTTTGGCTTTAAGGTTGGAAACGGACTTGGCTCTGCTATCCTGGGCTGGGTGATCGGTGCGGCAGGTGAAGGCACAGGCTCAGAGATAACATTTATCTGGATACCTGCAATACTCTGTATCGGACAGGTAGTTGTAATGCTGTTCTATCATCTTGACAAAGAATATGACGGTATCGTAAGCGACCTTGCTAAGGAAGGAGAGAAAACTAATGCTTAAAAATCCTATTTTCAAAGGCTTTAATCCTGACCCTTGCATATGCAGGAAAGACGACGATTATTACATTGCAGTTTCAACATTCGAGTGGTTTCCGGGTATTCCGATCTACCACTCAAAGGACATGAAAAACTGGGAGCTTTACACTCACGTTCTCACTGACGACACTAACCCTGACCTTAAAAAGCTCCCGTCTGCAAAGGGCATATGGGCACCATGCCTTACATACTGCGAGCAGGAAGATCTGTTCTATGTTGTCTATGGTGTGATGAACTCAATGAACGCACGTTACTTTGACGTTGACAATTTTGTTATCACCGCAAAGAACATTGAAGGCCCATGGAGCGAGCCTGTTTATCTTCACTCATCAGGCTTTGACGCATCTATCCTGCATGATGATGACGGCAGAAAGTATATAGTTTCTCTTGACTGGGAAACTCGTGAGGGCTATGAAAAACCCGGTGCTATCTGCATGGTGGAATATGATCCAAAGGCTAAAAAGATAATAGGCTATCCAAAACGTATTTGGAGGGGCGGCACTGACAGGGGCTGCATAGAGGCACATCACCTTACAAAGCGTAACGGATATTACTACATAATGTGTGCAGAGGGTGGAACTGGATATAACCACTGCGTAACAATGGGACGTTCTGAGAACGTATGGGGACCATATGTGGGCGACCCGAAAAATCTTATAGTTACATCAAATCCAGCGGTATCAAATGAGCGTCACGACCCTGACCACCTCAAGCCGAAGTATTACAACCCTGACGTTGTTCTGCAAAAGGCAGGTCACGGAAGTTATGTTGAAACACAGCTTGGAGAAGTATATCTCGTTCACCTTTGCTCAAGACCGTTCTTCCCTGAACTTAGGTGCACCCTTGGAAGAGAAACTGCGATTCAGAAAATGAAATGGACTGAGGACGGCTGGCTGCGTATGGCAGACGGCAGCAACATCGCAAAGGAATACTGCGAAGAAAGCAAGCTGCCTGAATATCCCGTAAAGCAGATACCTGACTTTGATGATTTTGACGGCGACGAACTTGGCAACTTCTACTATGCTCCGAGGATAATGCCTCAAAGCTTTGCAGACGTCAAGGCTAGAAAAGGCTGGGTAAGGCTTAGGGGACAGGAGTCAAGGACTTCCCTAAACAAAGTGAGCATACTTGCAAGAAAGCTCACGAGCGTATATGCAACTGTTACCACAAAAATGGAGTTCAACCCTGAGGTACATCAGCACTCTGCGGGACTTATCATCTACTATGACAACATGAACTACATAAATCTCCGCAAATACTACAGCGAAACTTTAGGACAAAGTGCAATATCCATAATCGCTCTTGAAAACGGCGTAAAGACTGAGTTTGTGAACACAAGGATACCAGTTGACGACAAGCCGATATATTTCAGGCTCGAAATAAACGGACGTCATTCCCAATTCAGCTGGAGCTATGACGGCAAGGCTTTCAACAAGATAGGCATACCTTTCGACACCACAAAATTCTCTGATGAATACTGCAAATACGGCGAGTTCACGGGCACAATGGTAGGCTTGACCTGTGCAGACCGTGTAAAGCACGAACATTACGCCGACTTTGATTTCTTTGAATACAAGGCTGACGAGGATAAGGACGTTAAATAAAATAAAGGCTCGAAAGCAGTGGACTATACTGCTTTCGAGCCTTTTGTTTTATATCCTTATTTCACCGCATATCTCAGCCACACAGCGTCGCTTGGGAACTTTTTCACGTCTGTAAGTTTCAGCGGCGTTACCATACGTTCCATATCAAGTCCGTCAAAGACCGCCGCCTCTGCCGTCAACTGATGTCATCATGTGACAAATAACATAAGGTCTTTTCATTTTTTATCCTCCCTGAAGATCATGTTTTATTATATTTCTATTGTACAACATGGAGTGAACTCCATGTCAAGAGTTTTTTTTACAAAAAAACATACTTTTTCGTATTAATACACAAGCAATAATTACAACATCAAAAGTTTACAATAAGCGTCTCTTTTTTCATTAATATAACTGACAAATAAGATAAAATGTGATATAATATCTTGTGGGCAAAGTTATCTGCCCTGCTTTTTTGATGTGGAGTTAGGAAAATCTAACTTCACATTGGCAACTAGCTTTGAAAGGTCGGTATTATGAAGAAACAGTTTTTCAGCGTTAAAAAAGACGGATTTTACGGTACATATTATGAGAACCCAAAGGGTGCAAACTGTGCAATGATAGGTCTGTTCGGCGATGATCCTAATGACTATATGGCAAAGTGCGGAGCAAAATGGCTGCTCAAAAACGGCGTGAACGTCATGTGTATGTCCCCTGATGTCAAGAACTACAGCCATGTAAACTTCCCTCTTGAAAGGATAGAAACGGCAATAAGGTGGCTCAAAAGCCATGGAAACAAGAAGATAGGCATAGTGGGAATGAGCACCGCAGGCATGGATTCTCTCGTTGCGGCGTCATATTTTCCTGATATAACCCTTACTTTCGGACTTACGCCAAGCGATTTTGTATGGCAGGGCTTTGAACAGGGCGAGAAAGACGGCTGCAAAGAATGGCCTATCCCAAATGCGTCTACTCTTTCATGGCAGGGCAAGCCGCTCCCTTATATGCCGTTCACATATGCTCACCCTGAATACTACCACAAGATAGAAGAGGAAACAAAAGGCTCCGGAGATATCACACGAAGTACCTGCCTTTTCATCGACGCTGAAAAAGCAAGGGAGCATACAGAGGAAGAAATGATAAAGGTGGAGAACATCAAGGGCAAGCTTATCATGATAGGAGCAGATGACGACAGTTTCTGGGAGGCAGGAAAATACGTCCGCCGCATGGACAAGCGACTGCAAGAACGCCCTCACAGCTGCGATTACGAGGCTGTGACCTATAAGCATGGAACACATTTCGTGCTGCCTGAATCAATGCTCAGAAAGGCTCTGCCTATAGGATTGAAATTCGTGCTCAAGTTTGTTTTCAAGGCTGCAAAGGACTACCCAAATGAATGTGAGCAGACAAGAAAGGATATCGACAGACGTCTTACAGCGGCTTTGAAACAGTGGGTATCTGAATAAAAGTCACGATAATACGTTGCTTTGCATAGTATAAACAAAACCGACTTCCAGTATAAAAGCTGAAAGTCGGTTTTTTATTGGTCTTAAAAAATTTAGTCGTGAACATTAAGTCCGCTTATCATCTTAACAACAGCAGTGTCAAAGTGGTTTATTATCCCGCTGTGACCAAGGTCAAAATAATCAACGCCAAGCTTTTTGATAGAACGCTCGAAAGCCTGCTTTTGCAGCCTCATAAGATGCGTCCTGCACCGACAGCCTCTTCGTTCATATATGCGGCTGCCATGTCGATAAGACTGTATCCGCTGCGTACTGCGTCTATAACAGACTGCTTGCAGGCGTCAAAGTCATGTATCTGAAACACGCCGAAACCTTCTATCGGCATTTCTACTCCGTTGTTAAGCTTTACAAATTCCATAGTATTTACCTCGTGCTATATTTTTTTCTGATTATATTTTACCACATCAACCCCCCCAATGTACAGTGCTTTTTGCACATAGCAGTATAAGTGGAAGTTATAGCAAAAACGTATTAAAAAGCGTGGATTTATGTGGCTTTTCCCTTGACAATGTATGATGAATGTGTTAAAATTAACTGTGTAAATATTTACATAACAATAGCTATAAAAACAGATCTTATAGGCAAAAAGCCGTAAACGGGGTCGGAGGAGCAAGCTATGTTTATAGGTAATAAAACAAAACATAAGATCATAGGCATATGTACCTCAAGCGTGCAATCTGACTATGTGCGTGAAATAGTATCTTCCATAAGCCGCAATGGTATAAATAAAGGCTATAAGATACTGCTTTTCAACACTTTCAGTGACCTTTATCACAACACAGCCTATATGTGTGGCGAGGCAAGTATTTTCGATCTTATAAATTATGATATCCTCGATGTGCTTATCATAATGCCTGAGGCGATAAAAAGGGACAACATTTCCCGTGAGATAAAAGAGCGTGCCTCCGAGCATGGCGTACCTGTCATATGTGTTGACAGACTTGTGGAAAATTGCTGCAGTGTTATTTTCAACTATAAAGATGTTTTTGAAAAAATAGTCCGCCATGTTGTGGAATATCACGACTGCAAGAGAGTAAATTTTATCGCAGGCGTAAAAGGCAACAGCTTTTCAGAGGAGCGTGTTGACGTTTATAAAAAGGTGCTTGCGGAAAATGGTATCAAGTTTGAGCCTGAGCGTCTTGGCTACGGCGACTTTTGGGATGTGCCTGCACGGCGTGTATTGCAGGGCTTTATGGACAGCGAGCTTGAATTTCCTGAGGCGATAATATGTGCAAATGACTCTATGGCTATCGCCGTTTGCAGTATGCTCAAGGAAATGGATATAAAAGTGCCTGAAGATGTTATCGTCACAGGCTTTGACGGCATAGATCTTGAAAAATACAACAGTCTAAGGCTTACGACTGCGGCTGCGGATATAGAAGTTCTTGGCGAGAAGGTCATCGAGGCGGTGGACGGTATGATGAACGGCACACCGCTGCCTGAAAAGATAGAGATAGATTATACTATGCGTATATCGCAGTCCTGCGGGTGTGAGAAGATAGACCCAAGGCAGGTTGGCGACAAGATAATGGAGCTTTACCGCAGAATGAACGAATCTGACGGTCACGAGCTGCATATGTTCTCGTATCTTGCAAAGACGGTGGAATGTCACACTGTTGAGGAAATGGCGAAGGTAATGTCAAAATCAGGTGACTATTACAACTGGGTGTGCACAAATTCTGATTTTCTTTCCAACACAAAGCAGCGTGACCGTTTCAACGAAAGCTACACAAAGCAGATGCGAGTTTTCATGCAGGCTTATGACGGCAAATACAAAACAGGCGAGATATTTGACACAAAAGACCTTTTGCCTGACATGGAAAAGGTTCTTGACCGCCATGACTGCATAATGTTCTCTCCTCTGCATTTTCAGGACGAAGTTATAGGCTATGCTGCGAACTCTTTCAATCCTGTGTATTTTCTTTTCCAGAACACAAGGCGTTTTATCAACAACACCAATCAGATAATGGAAAGTTTCAAGAACCGTCAGCGGCTTGAAAAGGCTAATGCGGAGCTTGCAAGGATACATATGCTTGACCCTATGACGGGCATTTACAACCGCAGGGGTTTTTACAAGAACATCAGAAAGCTTATGACAAAGGCTGAAAAGCAGGGTATCGGCATAGCTGTCTTTTCCATTGACATGGACAATCTCAAAGGCATAAACGACCGATACGGACACAATGAGGGCGACAAGGCGATAAAGGCGTTGTCTGTGATACTAACAAGGTGCACGGCTGGCGGCGGCATATGCTCACGCTTTGGCGGAGATGAATTTGTGGTTGTTATCTCTGACATCAACGATGCGGAGCGGTTTTACGAAAAGATAATCCACGGCATCTCTGAATACAATCGCAGGAGCAAATCGGTATATAATGTTGTAATAAGCTGCGGCTACAAGACAGGCGAGCCAAAGACGCTCAAAGAGCTTGACGAGCTGCTGAAAGAATCCGACAAGGAAATGTACGCACAGAAACGTCAGCACCACAGGTGTAAAGACTAAAAAGGGCAAAATAAAAGGGCGGATATCCGCCCTCAGTCTGTCGCAAAAGTGTCAAATCAACGGGCGAACGCTGTTCGCCCCTACATACAAAAGTCGTATTTACGCTAATTGTAGGGGGCGGCGTCCTCGACGTCCCGCATATTTATGACTTTGTCAACAATCTCAGGGCGGATATCCGCCCTTTTTTATTTCAGTTTATTTAAGTATACCAACGCCCTCAAGAAGTATTTTCAGACCGATAAGGATAAGTATTATACCGCCTGCTATCTCAGCTTTGTTCTTATATTTTGAACCGAACCTGTTGCCGATAACAACGCCGCCAACAGAGATAACAAAAGTCGTTATTCCTATGAGAGTTATAGACGGCAAAATGCTTACCTCTAAAAAGGCGAACGTTACGCCAACTGCAAGTGCGTCAATGCTTGTGGCAACGGCAAGCATGAAAAGCTCTTTAATGTCAAGTTTATCTTGGTGAGAGGATTCCTCATCATCGTCACCGCCCTTTATGGACTCATAGACCATTTTTCCGCCTATGAATGCCAGAAGAATGAAAGCTATCCAGTGGTCTACCGACTCGATATACTGTTCAAACTGGCTGCCCAATGCCCAGCCTAAAAGCGGCATAAGAGCCTGAAAGCCTCCGAAAAATCCGCCTATGATAAGTGCGTGCTTATAGTTTATTTTTTTCATATTCAGACCCTTGCATATAGATACTGCAAAGGCGTCCATAGAAAGCCCCACACCTATCAAAAAAAGTTCAACAAATCCCATTTTCATCGCTCCTGTTTTTGAGGCAAGCCTGCATTGCCCTTATTATGGCAAAAAATAAAAGCCTGATACAAGGCTGTATCCGACTTCAAAAAGCTCAGCATACAGCTATCCTATCAGCCGTATGTGAGTCTTGTTAATAAAGGCTCTCGCCCCCCGACAAGCCAGACCGCAAAGGCGATCAGTATGTTGACTTGCCCCGCAGGAAAATTCCCACGCCAACTACTCCCTCACAGGTAATAAAGTATCATTATCATACCACAAAAGTTACCCTTTGTCAACTCTTTTTTACTATTTTTCAAGGCTATTTCAACTTCCGTGTTGATAAATGTAAACTTTTTTAGAAAGTATGATATAATATAGTATAGCATTAAATAAAAAAAGAGGGTGTAAAACTTGATCGATCTTGATGATTTTTGGTATATAGTCAGGTCGCAACGTTATACAAAAAAGAAATGAAAATAATATATGGCAATTTGGAATACGTTCCGTCAAAGCAAATAGATAAACTTTGGGATAAGGCTGTAGACAAATGGGGCGATTGGCAAGCTGCACAGCATATAGCTAAGAAATATGATGATGATTGATATCTTCGCAAGAATGAATAGCATAAACAAGAATAAGCTGCTACAGAAAAATCTGTGGCAGCTTATTCTATTCAGAACAGTCCTAATTTTAACCTATCAATATCGGCTCCTGATATCTGTTTGTACGAATCCATAAGATTTTGAATCATATTTAATGACGAGCGGTTCGAAGGACCAGTTACATAGTGTATTGTCGGAGAAAATTTATTATAAGAAAAAATAGCTTTGGTTTTATAGGCTTGACCATACAGAACCTTTCCTCTTAGAATTTCAAACGAATAACCTTTCCCGTCTCGTGCGATTGCTTTTATACATCCATTTATAGCTTCAGTAACACCATTTGTGTACGGATGATCAAAATAATTAAATATTTCTCGACTCCATCGGTTTACCGTTTCAGTTATTGGAATGTAAGGACTAAAGTTCTGTTTGACCTTTCTGGACCATTTTGTATACTTTAGAACAGCCGCTCTCCTGTTAGTACAATCGTAGATCTTTCTGAATTCTTCTTTAAGATCATATGCCATTTTTAGTTCCGGATACTTTGAATAGATGTATCCAAGTTTTTTGTTTTGGTTTGCAGTTAAGTCTTTTCTGTTTGCATTTAAGACTTTCTGTACTGAATTTATCTCTTTCTTTTCAGCAACAGGTAGCTGTTTGCAAAGTGTTTTTCTATAGTCACTTAGAGCGTCATTAATAAGTTTGACCACATGAAATCTGTCGATAACTATTGCCGCATCGGGTAAACATTCATACACCGCTTCACGATAGGGTCTATACATATCCATTGTAACTACTTTAATATTGTTACTGTCAGGCAATGAGTCGAGATAATTTATTACAGTTTGTTTATCTCTCTTTGGAAGCATTTCAACAAGCAAGTGCTCGTTTATGCCCGTCAAAACACACCTAATCGAGCCATTCAAATGTGCTTCATCGATACCTAATACTTCAGGCGAATATATATTACGTTGAGAATCTTTTTCTCGAATATATGCCAAAGCTATTTCCTCTATCGTAGTTACAGATAACTTGTATTCTCTTGCAATATGCTTAAATGGTTTTGTTAATGATAATTGCTGGATCTTGCACCTAAGTCTGTTAGTCATTTTTGAGCAAAGATCAAGTGTATTGAATCTGTCAACAAAAATACTTCCACAGTCTTTACACAAATGTTTGTGACCTCTTATCTTAAGAGCTGTATAATGTTCATTTATGTTGATATCCCTGACAAGTTTAGTATATCGACCGTAATTGACAACATTGCAGCTTCCGCATTTAGTGCATATCTTTGTTTCAATTTTAGGCGAAACAACAAAAAGATAATCACACTCATCTGCATTTTCACGCAGTTCAAGTATATCAAATTCATCAAGACAAAGCATATTTTGGTTGTGGTTTATTAGCATATTTTATCCTTTCATTACAATTTTTGCAGAGGACAAAGCCTGATTACTGATTATAAGAGGCAACTATCGTTCAGAGTAGACATCATTATCTCCACCTACTCAGTCTATGTCACCTTATCTCCTCAATAACCCCCTTATCCATCTCGTGCACAGTATCGCACAGCACTGAAATGTCCTCCGCAGAGTGTGAGCATATAAGAATAGTCTTGCCCTGCTCTTTGTATGAAAGCAGGTACTCACGCATTTCTTTTACTCCGTCCTTGTCAAGACCATTGAAAGGCTCGTCGAGAATAAGTATCTTCGGGTTTTCCATGATAGCTTGTGCAAGTCCCAAACGCTGCCGCATACCTAGACTGTATTTGCGGACGTGGCGTTTTAAATCAGGGTCAAGCCCCACCTGTTTCATACTGCTTTTTATCTCATCTTTGCCGATCTTGTTGTTAAGCCCCGCAAGAAGTTTGAGATTTTTGTATCCACTGTAATACGGTATAAACCCAGGTGTTTCAATAATGATACCCATATCTTTCGGGAAGTCAACGTCCTTGCCCACCTGCTTGCCGTCAACTGTTATCTCACCCGATGTGGGCTTGATAAAGCCACATATGCACTTCATAAGCATTGTCTTTCCGCTGCCGTTTCGTCCGATAAGTCCGTGTATTTTGCCCTCATCGAAGGACACGTTTATGTGCTTTAGTATCTCCGTTTTGCCAAGGGTAAGGCATACGTCATTTACATTGATGATATCCATTTTGTCCCCCTAATTCCCTAACTTGCTATCTCAGCAACATTGTCGTAATTGAATTTTCTTATGGCGATAAAGCAAAACGCCAGCAGCACCGCTATAAATATGGCAAGATAGCTGACCGAAAAACTCATTGGCATAACAGGCTCACGGAAATATTTTGTGTAGTGGAGCCATATTATGCTGTTCGCCATTGGCATTGTCCACATAAGCGTGGTCTTTATGGAGCAGAACGCCGTGCCTAAAGATATTACCGCTCCGCAGAGGACAAAACCCACAGTTTTGTGTTTCACAAGTGAAAAGCTCAGCAGGATAAGCCCAATTATCATAAGGTATGCGAACACGAGCAGGTAGCTTTGCACTGCGGCTGAAAATACTGTGAGCTGATTGTAGAGATTTTCAGGGAGAAGCTGCACACCGAAATTGCCCGAATGTTCAGGAAAGCGTGAAGCGAACTTTGTCGCCACGTTGCTCCATCCGTTGTACCAAAAGCCGTCTGAGAGCATTGGGAGCACTGCGCCCAAGAATATCACTGCAAGATAAGATAACGCCATAAAGACAAGCTTCAAAAGCTGTCCGAACAGCCAGTTCAGCCTGCCCACACGCATTATGTAGAAAACTGTGTTGGTGTCTATCTTGGGAAAATCTGCAATAAGTGTGAGGAAAACAAGCGGTATGATAAGAAGTATCGCACCTGAATTAGCTATGGCGATAAAAGGCTCAAGGATATTCAGCGGTTCGCCCATAAGCTCGGCGTTGGATTTAAGAGGCTCGATAGCAAAGCTGTAAATGAAGATAAGAAGCACTCCGAGGATCATCATTCGTGCGTCGCACACCCACTTTATGAACTCCGCCCTTGCACAGAAAAAGCTTTGTTTAATGCTGAGATTTTTCATCATAGCTGACCTACACCCCCTTGTCCTTGTGCAAGTTCATCACCATAATAAATCCCAGCAGGGCAACGATCGCCCCCGAACAGTTCACCGCAGTTATCCACTTTGCACTTCTGTCAAAGCTTTGTATATATAGAAAATTCGTCACAGAGCTTGGATAAAAGGCGTTTGCTCTGTCAAAGTCAAAGTTATCGTTGAAGAGATTTGCGTCTATTATCCTGTTTAGCATTGTGGTGAGGACATAGTTCAGCATAAAGGGCAGGCAGGTTATGATATACGGATTTTTGCAGAAAGAGCTTAGGAAAAAAGCAGGCAATGTTGAAACTGCACCATATGCGAAAGCTACTGCAAGCATTTTGACTACCGTTTTACCTGTGCTGTCTTGCATTATGTATTGAAGCTGGTCGGCTGATACGTCAAACTCCGAAAGTGGTTGAAAAAGCACTGCACAGGCTATGCCGTAAACTGCGATACCGAGCATAACGGCAAGTCCGCCTGAGATAAGTGCAGATATGAATTTTGAGAGATAATATCTTAGCTTGCCTGTGCGGGATATGGTGAAGCGCATCAGTCCGTTATTTCGCTCGGCGCAGAAAGACACCATAAAGGGGAACGCCACGACAATAGGCAAGAACATTGTGATATATCCCGAAAGTCCGTTTCTGAAAACCAGCACTGAGGACAGCATAGGGTCTGTGCGGAGGATATTTTTATCGAGAGTGAAAAGTGACTCGAACACTGAATATGTTTTCTCCGTGGCAAGGTCTGTATAGGCTGAGGAGGTGAAAGCAAGCACTGTTGTGAGCAGCACCGCACCTGCAAAGCCTATGTTTATTATGCTTTTGTTCAGGTCACATTTTATTGCGTTTAAAAGTTTCATTTCTCTATATCTCCGATCTCGGTGTAGATAAACCTACCAAGATTATTGCTGTCAGCTTTGGCGTAGGCGAGCTTTCCAAACTCATGCCCTGAGGGGTCATACTCCGCAGGGTCGGTGCAGATAACGGCGTAATCAAAGCTCTCCGACTTTCCGCTCTCGAAAAGGTCTGTGGAGCAGTCAAGTATCACCATAACTTCAAGCCCCTCACTAAGCTCCCCGTCGCAATAATATGTAGGCACTGTGCAGAATGTCTTTTTGTCTGTGAGCTTAATTTCGGCCGTGTTGTCGCCTATGGTTTGTACTGTGCCGAAAAAGCTGGGGAGGTCACGGTTTAGCTGTTCTTCATAGTTTTTCTCTCCATTTTCGTCATATTCGGCAACATACAGTTGATTAAGGATAAAATTATTGTCCTTGAAAAGATACCCCACATATACAACATCATCGACTTCATCGGGATAGTTTATTTTCTGATATACTATAAGATCGTTCAGGTCGGCTTTTAATGTTCTTTGTGGATCTGTAAATTCACAGGCAGATCTGCCCGTTCTTGTCATAGTACAAATGCCGCCGCTGTTCGAAAAAACTTTGCCGTTTTGACCTATAACATCACACAGCTTGATCTTAGTTATTCCATCATCAACGGTAAGAACAGCAGTGACCTTTTCACCAAGCTTATTGTTTATGATCTGTTCTGAGTGGAGCTTTGATCCAGGATAATAAACTATATCGTCTTTAAAGTTATCTCTTGAAAGCGGCAATGTATAGCTTTTGCCCTCATATGTGAATGTAAGCTGTTCATTCTCATATTTTTCTGTTTCCACAGTTATGTTCTCAAATTCCGAACTTGGCTTTGACACGGTGCTCTCCGGCATATTTGACACGCTGTCAACAGCAGAGAGATCCGACTGTGGTTTATTTTCCCCACAGGAAGTCAGAAAAATAACAGCAGAAAACACGATACACGAAAACGTCATAAACTCCTTTTGTTTCATGATCTACCTCACTGCATAAGCATATTTATATCAAACTCATAATCAAGATCGCCGCTTTCAGCGTCAAGATAAATAAATCGCTGAATATTGCCTGCCGATGAATATTCATCACCTACTGGCATTTCATTTTCGGGAACATCCATAACAAACTCCCAGACCAAATGGCTGTCAAATTTTATGCCTGCATCGTAGCAGCTTTGACCGTTTTTATTATCGTTCAGAGGGGTGAGTGTGTATTTAAGGTCAATGGCACTTATCTCCATTTTCTCATTAAAATCTGTAAAAGTATTTTCGATATACCCCATTGCACTTGACAGGGAAATTATCTTATCAACAGATCTTTCTTTTTTGGGTATCAAGATACCGTTGCCGTTAGTAAGGCTGCCTATCTCGTCGCTTTTAAACATCTGCATATATATGCCCTGCGTGATATATTTCATTTTCGACATACTTTCATCAGACGTATCTGTCATTTGCACAAGATCGTCAAGCAATACGCCGTTGTATTTTTTAGACGCATGGATATCAAAAGAGTAAATGCCCTGATCGCTTTGTCTTACAATTATAGTTTTAACGGCTATCTCCAAGTCAGGTTCAAGATCGGCATAGTTCTTATCGAGCCAGTCCTGAGCAAAATCAGCTGCCTGCTTGATCGTGACTGAAGTTCCGTCCAGTTCATAGCTGTCTGAAAGATCGTCATCTCTGTCAATATGATAGATCTTGACTCTGTTTCCGCCGTTAAAGAGATCATCAAAAGCTGAGGGCTTGGCAAAACAGATAAAGCCGTTATTTCCAACGCAGCCATACATTTTCCCGTCATCGTCGCTAAAGCTGTAACTTACCATGCCGTCGCCGGTTTCATCATGAACTGTATTCTCACGGTCGAGAACATCCTTGCCAAAAATCCGGGTCATTATCTTTTCGTAATTTTCCTCATAATCCGATATCTGAGTAAAATCGACTTCGCAGTAATCTTCGGGCAATTCCACACTGATATTTTCTCTCAGATCAAATTGAGTATAGCTTTTATCAAGAGCATTGTCTATGTCATCACTGAGTTTGTTGGAAGATATGTACTGTATAGCTGTGATCTCATTTCTCTCTTTACTGTCTTTTTCGGCAGAGGATCTTACGCTGTCAGGTGTCTGCGCACAGCCTGCAAGAACGACAGCCACCGCTGCGGCAAGTAATTTTAGATTTTTCATGTTTTTATCTCCCGGTCTAAAGTTATATGAAAAATATACAGATGCTAAGATAATACTGCACAGTTATATATACTGTGCAGTACATATATTAGCATTTATTCAGCGCTATTGCCCGAATTTATTAGCCTTTTATTGAACCATATGCAGAATATCCACCTGAACCGTAGTTTTTCAATGTTGCTGAAACAGTTATCTTAACACCAGTTTTTACATTTGCCTTTGTTTTTGTTGTAACACTTGAGACATTTGAGTTTATTCCCATGGGGTTGAACAAATTCACATAAGCAGAACCATTTCCTCTAGTGAACGATGTGATTTTCATCGTTTGTGTTGGCGTAGATGTATATACCGTCCAAGAATTCTTTGTAGTATTATCAGATGATGGTGCTCCGCTTGTATAATGGAGATTAATTGAACCAGAATATGCACTTGCACCGATTGCCATAGAACTCATCATCATAACAGCAGCACCCATAGCTGCGAT